>Ga0306920_100000794_pt1 | contig 38090 bp, 34 predicted proteins | sample flu12Cox44000170_FD_204666 | JGI IMG/M metagenome (GOLD analysis project Ga0306920, IMG submission 204666) | Lab enrichment of tropical soil microbial communities from Luquillo Experimental Forest, Puerto Rico - flux4day.12C.oxic.44.000.170 (v2)... | ecosystem: Environmental > Terrestrial >... | reverse complement strand
GAGCGCCTCCCGCAGCAGTTTGCGTCCGCGTGCCAGCCGTGACATCACCGTACCAATGGGCACCTGCAAGACCTCTGCGATCTCGGCGTACTTCATCTCTTCCACGTCGCACAGCAATACGACCTCCCGATAAGCCGCAGGCAGTGCTGCCAGAGCGTCCTGCAACGCTTCGCGCGTGGCCGAGGCGAGCGCCAACACCTCCGGAGTCTCCCAGGTGACGGTGGCACTCACTTCATCCTCTGGATCGAGCGGAACCGTGAGTTTGGCCTGCAGCCCAGTGCGCGACGTCAGAAACGTATTGCGCAGAATACGAAACATCCAGGCGCGGAAATCGGTCCCCGGAGTAAATGCATCGAAGCCGCGCAGTGCCTTGGCAAACGTTTCCTGTACCAGATCTTCCGCCTCTGCCGTGTCATAAGTGAGCCAGCGGGCGAAGTTGTAAAGCGGATCGAGCAGTGGCAAGGCCAAATTCTCGAATTCCCGCACCCGGTCGCTTGCTGCCTTCACTCCCCCACCTTGATTAACCGATGAACCCAGTTTTTATTCCCGTCACCGCAAATTATTTCATTTTTGCACACGCGGCGATTGCGGGGAATAAAACCCGCGCCAGCCAGTTAGACAGAGTGCAGGCAGGGAGGTGAGCGATGAGCAAATCGACGGAAAACGCGCTTGCTGTCGGGAACGCGCCCGACGTTATTCGGCACGATCATAATCGGGACGGCATCGATCGCCGTGGATTTCTGAAATGCATGGCGTGGGCCGGAGCAGGAGCATTCTGCGTCATGCAGGGGGGAGTGCTGCGCTCCTACGCGCTTGGTTCGCAGGGCGCCCGTCAAGCCAAAGGCGAGATAAGCTTTGTGCAAATCAGCGACAGTCACATGGGATTCAACAAAGCGGCGAATCCTGATGTTGCAGCAACACTGCAAGCCGCTATCGACAAGATTAACGCGCTGCCGCAGGGGCCGGCGTTCCTGCTGCACACTGGTGACATCACTCACCTGTCCAAGCCAGGCGAGTTCGACACCGTGGATCAGATGCTCAGGTCCGTCAAAGTTGGCGATCGCTTCTTTGTTCCCGGCGAGCATGACGTTCTCAACGACGATGGTGCGCAGTATCGGGAGCGGTACGGCAAAGGCGCGCAAGGCTCCGGTTGGTACAGCTTCGACAAGAACGGGGTTCACTTCGTCGGCTTAGTGAATGTGATGAACCTCAAGGCTGGAGGCTTGGGCAGCCTCGGCAATGAGCAACTGGAATGGCTGGAGAAAGACGTGAAGTCCCTCTCCAAAAGCACGCCTATCGTTGTTTTTGCGCACATTCCCCTGTGGAGCGTCTATCCCGAATGGGGATGGGGTACCGACGACAGCGCCCAGGCACTGGGCTACCTGAAGAAATTCGGATCGGTGACGGTATTGAACGGGCACATCCACCAGACGATGCAGAAGATCGAAGGCAACGTGACATTTCACACCGCGATGTCCACTGCCTTCCCCCAGCCGGCACCCGGCTCAGCACCTTCGCCGGGGCCGATGAAGGTGCCCGACGAGAAATTGCGTAGCGTGCTCGGAATTACCGATGTGAACTTCGTGCAAGGCAAACATGCGCTGGCCGTGACGGATCAGGCGCTCAGTGGATAATTGCTGGTAGCCAGTGACTAGTGGCAGGCTGCTTTTCAACTGTCTGTGCCTGCACAACTGGGAAAAAGTCGACAAGCGTTAAAAGCAGCCGTGTAGCGGCGACATTTGTAGTAAGCCCCGGGCCACGTAGGAATAACACCGAGCCGGGTAGCGGGGACACCCGTTGACACATTCTTCCATTGGTCCTAAGTCCTTTCGAAAGAGAGAAGTAACATGAAACTCAACCTTGTATTCATCGCCACAGTTCTATTGATGGCCCAGCTTCCCGTCCACGCCCAAAACCCATCCGCCGGCCAGGACGGCAAATCCGGCCCCGTCGAGGTCAAAATCGACAACTTTAGCTTTTCGCCCGCGACCATCTCGGTTCCTGCCGGCACTACCGTTCGCTGGACCAACCACGATGACATCCCGCACACCGTCGTGGAAGATAAAGAGAACTTCAAGTCGAAGACGCTCGACACCGATGAGCAGTTCTCCTACACCTTCACCAAGCCCGGAACGTACAGCTATTTCTGCTCCATCCATCCCAAAATGACCGGCAAAGTTGTGGTGCAGTGATGTTGCTGGCGGTGAATCCATTCGATCTCAAGGAAGTGCTGCTCGCTAAACACGCGCAGCACGTGGTGCTGGTGCACTTTCCCATCGCGCTGCTGCTTACCGGCGTAGCATTCGACTGCGCCGGCCAGTGGCTGAAGAAACCAATATTGAGTGTGGTGGCTCGTTACAACCTGGCCATCGCCGCCATAGCCACGATTCCTGTCATCGCCACCGGACTGCTTGCCTGGCAGTGGCAGCTCGAAGGCCACAGACTCAAGGGAATTCTGTTGCAGCACCTGGTGATGGGCGTGCTCTCGAGCATCCTCACCTGGCTGGTTTTCTGGGTGCACTTTCGCGCTTCTCGCTTGCCTGACCAACCGGCTACAGGCTACCGCCTGCCTCTCGAGTTGATCGCAGCCCTCGCTGTCGCTGTTACTGCACATTTGGGCGGCTTTCTCAGCGGTGTCAATGCTCCTGGCTAACCGACAGCTCTTAATTCTCCAGATTGCAAACAACCTGTGCGAGAATGTGGCGCTATGGCTATCGACAAGCGCGCCGGACAGCTCGTTACTCCCGATCTGCTGGTCAACATTCCCCGCCTCATCACCGCGTATTACGCCGAGAAGCCGGATGTTTCCGTGCCGGCGCAGAAAGTGGCGTTTGGCACTTCGGGCCACCGTGGCTCGGCCTTCGAAGTGTCGTTCAATGAGAACCACATCCTCGCCATCACGCAGGCGATTTGCGAATACCGCAAGTCAGAAGGCACAGACGGTCCCCTGTTTCTCGCTAAAGACACTCACGCCCTGAGCGAGCCGGCATTTTCCAGTGCACTGGAAGTGTTGGGGGCGAACGGCGTTACTGTAATGGTGGATACCGATCTGGCCTACACGCCCACTCCATCGCTGTCGCACGCCATCCTGAAATACAACCGCGGCCGCAAGAGCGGGCTGTCGGATGGCATCGTAATTACGCCGTCCCACAATCCTCCCGATGATGGCGGCTTCAAGTACAACCCGCCCAGCGGAGGTCCGGCCGACACGACTGCCACCAAATGGATCGAGAATCGCGCCAATGCGATCCTCGCCGATGGCATGAAAGAGATTCGCCGCCAAGATTATCGAGCCGCGCTCAAGAACGCACAGCGTTATGACTTCCTCGCCGAATATGTCAACCACCTTGGTGCCATCATCGACTTTGAGCCCATTCGCAGCGCGCGCCCAAAGCTCGGCTCCGATCCGCTGGGTGGCGCCTCCGTCGCCTACTGGCCTCGCATCGCTGAGCGCTACGGCCTCGATATGGATGTCACCGACACCATCGTCGATCCCACTTTCCGCTTCATGCATCTGGATTGGGACGGCAAGATCCGCATGGACTGTTCCTCGCCATATGCGATGGCCGGGTTAATCGCACTGCGCGACAAGTACATGGTGGCGTTTGCCAACGACACCGACGCCGATCGTCACGGTGTTGTGGCCAGTGTGGGCCTGTTGAATCCCAACCACTTCTTAGCAGTATCGATCAATTACTTATTCCGTCACCGCCCGGGGTGGAACCCGAATGCCGGCGTTGGCAAGACGCTGGTCAGCAGCAGCATGATCGACTTCGTGGCCAAGAGCCTCGGTCGCAAGCTGGTCGAGGTTCCGGTTGGTTTCAAGTGGTTTGTGGACGGGCTTCTCGATGGCTCGCTCGGCTTCGGTGGCGAAGAGAGTGCGGGCGCCTCCTTCTTACGCCTCGACGGCACTGTCTGGACGACCGACAAGGACGGCTTGATCATGGGCCTGCTGGCAGCCGAGATGTTGTCCCGCACCGGCAAAGATCCCGGACAGCTCTACGCCGAACTCGCCGCGCAGTTCGGCGATCCGGTTTATGAGCGCATCGATGCCCCTGCCGATCCCGCGCAAAAAGCGGTTCTGGCGAAACTCTCCGCAAGCGACCTCAATGAAACAGAATTAGCAGGCGACAGGATCGAGGCGACGTTGACGACCGCTCCGGGAAACGGAGCTCCCATCGGCGGGCTCAAGGTAGTGACCAAGCGCGGATGGTTTGCCGCCCGGCCCTCAGGCACCGAGAACGTCTACAAAATCTACGCCGAGAGCTTCGCGGGCGAGGAGCACCTGCGCCGCCTCCAAACTGAGGCGCAGGAGTTGATCTCGCGCGTGTTCAAAGCGGCGGGCGCCTGAGGGCGCGTCCCGCGAGTCTAGAACGCGCCGATCGGAGGATCGGTTTTCGTCGTGGGGCGACATTGAGCGCATTTCGCCCGAAGCTCCGGTGCCGGTGCTGCGTACGGCCCTGCACAGCGAGCAGCCCGGCGGCGCCGCCACCCCTCATGCTATGATGTCTCCCTTTTAGGGGACCTCATGCAGCCATCGCGCCGTCGATTCATGCAGGCTGCGGCTGGAACTGCCATGCTCGGCATCATCAGCACATCTGCATACGCATTTGGAAACACGCACCTCTTGCAGGTAGCGGCAAGGTTTCCCGCGCCTCCCGGGCCCGATCGGCTGCCTCCAGAGTGGTATCAGCGCAAAATTAAACAGGTGCAGGCCAGGATGGCTGAGCGCAACTTGAACGCGCTGCTGCTGCTCAATACGCACAATGTCGTGTACACCACGGGCTACTTTCACCTGCCGACCGAGCGCCCATTGGCCGTGCTGATTCCCGCTACGGGCAATCCTGTGCTCTTCGTCCCAGGATTGGAATCCGACCAGGTAAAGCTCTGGTGGATTAAAGATGTCGACGTGTATTTTGACTATCCCGGACCGGTGAACCGCGTCCGCTGGATCTTCGAGCGAGTTGATGCCCGCGGTTTCGGCGGCGGAATCATCGGCATCGAGGAGTGTACGCCATCCAAGCGCGCCCAGATGCAGCTTGGTGCTCCGAAAGCCAAACTGGTAGACGCCGGCGACATTGTCGAGCAAATGCGCTGGGTGAAGGACTCCGATGAAATCGGCGTGATACGGCGGGCGACCTATTTTGCCGACTACACCGTGGCTGCGGCACGAACCTACATTGAGGCGAATGGAGGCGTCACCGAAAACGAAATCCTGAAGGCCAGCGCCGATGCCGTTGCTGACAAGATGGCCAAGGAACTGACCAGTACGGTTGGCATCGGCATCGAGCCGCCGTTTGGAGGACTGGTACCGTTCGGCAAGCGCTCCGCATTTCCACACGCGGTTCCTAGTCAGGACAAATTGAAGAAGGGCGACGCCCTGATTTTGAGCTACGGCGCTGAAGTCGGCGGTTACTCCGCGGAGTCGGAGCGTTCATTCTGTGTCGGCCAGCCCACTGACCAGGCCAAGAAGCTGTTCGATGCAATGCTGGCTGCCCACGACACAGCTGCGGTCAACTTGAAAGAGGGAATGGTTGCCGAAGAAGTCGACAAAATGAGCCTCGACCAGATCCGCAACGCCGGTTACCCGCAGTTCCTGAAGCACCGCACAGGTCACGGTATCGGACTCGAAGGTCACGAGGCGCCCTGGATCGCTGAAGGCGACAAGACAATACTGAAAGTGGGGATGACCTTCAGTTGCGAGCCAGGCGTCTACGATCCCGACTGGGGAGGCTTTCGTCACTCCGACACGGTAATCGTAGGCAAGACGCAGGGTGAGATCATGAACCACTATCCCACACGGCTGAACGACATGATCATCACGATCTAGCCACTGGCCTCCCAAGCTTGCGGCAGAGAGCATGACCATTCTTCACAGCTCTTGCGGAAGAGCTCTTTTGTGCGACCAAACCTGCGTCAAGGCAGCGCGCAGTCCCGCCTTGCGGGACGATAGAGGACAGCCAGCGCTTCAGCGCTGGGTCGGCTCAAGTGACCGATGCCAATCCACATCACAATCGACACCAATTGCTTCCCGCCTGAAAAGGAAAGTGGCTCCAGCTTGTCTTGCAGTCGGCGCTGCACGCCACTGGGCAGCAGCGCAATCGCCGGCCCTTAAACGACCTGCTCGAAAATCCACAGTGTCTCAGCAGCGCGAAAGGAAGTGCGTAAAGCAGAACTTCCGGGTAGCGGTGCCAGCTGCGGTCTTCATATCCGAGATCAATAGGAAACACTGCAAAGTCAGGCGCAGAGGTTCCAATGAGGAGCGCCGGCCAAATCGGCTTGAATCTGCGAAACGGCAAAGCAGCGGCGGCATGACAGCGTAAAGGGCATCAGTGAATGAGCGAATTAGGCTATCAGCTATCTCATCAATCGTTTCGCACGGCTGTAGCCTTGGCATCAAAGCTCCCATCATTCCAGGGCTTTAACCCTGAGGGAACTCCGCCTTTGGTGGCCTGACAATTGTGAGAAAGTTCTGTGACTATTCTACCGTTCGGAGTGTCCTTATCCCACGAGAAATGGGTTTGTCTCCCGCTCCTCTCCGATCGTGGTCAGCGGGCCATGACCGGGCACGACGATCGTGTCATCCGGAAGTGCCAGCACCGGGCCCAGCAGCGATTCCATAATCTTCTTGAAGGATCCTCCCGGCAAATCGGTGCGGCCGATGGACCCGGCGAACAATGTGTCTCCTGCAATCAGCTTCTTCTCGCTCGCCAGATAGAGGCAAACGCTGCCTTCGGTGTGCCCTGGCGTGTGCATCACTTCAGCCACCAGGCTTCCGGTCTTGAGCTTGTCGCCGGTCGTGATGCTGGTGTCGATCGTGGTCTTCTCTGGTGGGCGCATTCCGCACCAGGTTGCTTGCAGGTCCAACATCTTCAGTAGCACCTGGTCGTTGGCGTTCAGCAATACCGGCGCTCCCGTAAGGCGTTTCAGCTTGGCCGCTCCGCCGATGTGATCGATGTGGGCATGCGTAATGACGATCTGCTTCACCATAAGCTGGTGTTTTTGCAACACCGCTAGCACCTGCCCGATATCGTCGCCCGGGTCAATGACCATCGCTTCGCGCGACTGCTCATCACCGATAATCGAGCAATTGCAGGCCAGCGGACCGACCGGAAGAATCTCATGAATCATGGATTCAAAACTAACACGACGCCAATTGCGGCTTCACTTGTATCGGACTCGACTCTGCGCTAAATTGGGGCGCTTAGCAGGGGTGAGCGATCCCCCACAAGGGGAGCGCGGGAGCCTGCTGGCGAAATCCTGAGGAGCGTAGCGACAAAGGATCTCGAACCTCATATGCAAAGAATTTTGGTGGCTACGGCTGAACCCACAGGAGCAGCCATGGAGCGGATTACCCACATCACGTTTCGCAGTCACACGGTCCTGGTCGCCGATTGCCGCGACTGCGGGCCCGAGGAACTGGCCAATGTTATCGACGAAGTTCCGCACCACGTCAGCAAAGAAGCGGTCGGCTCGGTCCTGCTGCTGGGAGATTTCAGCCGCTCTGTTTTCACGAAGGAGACCGTAGAACACCTTAAGATTGCTGCGGTTTTCGATCGCCCGTTCGTCAAAAAATCCGCCTGGGTGCTCACCGAAAATCTCGACAAAACTCTCTACGAGTCGGTTCGCAGTTTTTCCGCCCGCGCCATTCCCACCTTCGCGACGCGCGAAGAAGCGTTGGAGTACCTAGCCAGCGATGAGCCGTCTGAAAAATTCCACAAATAACGAAAGCCTTCCGCGAAGGAAGGCTCGAATCTTGAGGGCTTTGTACTGCGTTATTTTTGTGGCGTGGCGGGAGCCTTCTGCGTCGGCGCCGATTTCATATTCTCCAGCACCGAGCCGCCGCTCGTACCACGACGGGTCGCAAGCACCGAGAGCGTAATGGATGTGAGCATAAAGGCAATGGCCGCGTAGGTTGTTGCGCGGCTCAGCACAGTTCCCGCGGTGCGTGCTCCGAAGGCCGTCTGACTACCCGCGCCTCCGAAGGCCGCAGCGATATCGGCGCTCTGTCCGTGCTGCAGCAGCACGACAATGATCAGGAAGGCACAAACCAAAACGTGAATAGTGGTAACTAGCGCTACTAACATGAAATTCTCAACTCTCGTTGCAGGCGCGGCTCAAACCGCTGTAATCCCGCTTTCTGAACTTGTACCTTCGTAACACTGCCCGCCGCGGGATGAACGATGGTGCGGAAGGGGGGACTTGAACCCCCATGCCTTTCGGCGCCACCCCCTCAAGATGGTGTGTCTGCCAATTTCACCACTTCCGCACAAGTGACTAAAGAAACGTTACACGGTCTCGCGGGCATTACGTAGAGGCCCTTTAAGTATAGCAAATGCTGCCCATTCCAAAGGACGCCGCGCTCCTCTCTCCCACAGAACACTGCAGGAGTGTGTAGTTTGGCGGACGCGCGACAAACCGGCGCTCCCGCCGCGCTGCCAAGTTTGGTGTATCGTTATAGCCATAGCCGACACCGTAGCCAGGGCGGCGGTGGTTTCGTCTCTCATCTCAAGCAATCCGGCATTCCTCACTAGCCATAAATCCGAAGGAGCTTTGCATGAACGCGTCGCAGCTGGGAACGCCTTTCCATTACACCGAAGTTACTGAACAGAAGCGCCTCAACGAAGCCCGTGAAAAAGGAGTTCCTTGGAAGAAATGGGGCCCATACCTGAGCGAACGCCAGTGGGGCACCGTGCGCGAAGACTACAGCCACGACGGCAACGCCTGGGACTACTTCTCGCACGACCAGTCGCGTTCCCGTGCTTACCATTGGGGCGAGGACGGACTCGCGGGAATCTCCGACGACAAGCAGCAGCTCTGTTTCGCCATCGCGCTTTGGAACGGTCGCGACCCCATCCTGAAAGAGCGTATGTTCGGCCTCACCAACAGCGAAGGTAACCACGGCGAAGACGTTAAGGAATATTACTTCTACGTTGACAGCACGCCGACGCATTCCTACATGAAATACCTGTACAAGTATCCGCAGCGCGAATATCCCTACCGCGATCTGGTGGAGACCAATCGCCGCCGCTCCCGTGAGGAGATGGAATACGAGCTGATCGATACCGGCATCTTCGATGACGACCGCTACTTTGACGTCTTCGTCGAATACGCGAAGGCCGCTCCCGAAGACTTGCTGATCAAGATCACGATACACAACCGCGCACCCGAGACCGCCCAGATCCACGTGCTTCCCACATTGTGGTACAGAAACACTTGGTCTTGGGGCGACGGCGAAACCAAGCCGATGTTGGGCGCGGTGAATGGCGACAGGATTTTCGCCTCTCATCCAAAACTCGGGGGATACACGCTGCAATGCGAGGGCGTGCTTGAACTGCTCTTCACCGAAAACGAGACGAACGGCAAGCGCTTGTGGGGCCGAGAGAATGCGTCAGCGCACGTGAAAGACGCTTTCCACGAATACCTGATCGCTGGGAAAACAGCGGCAGTAAATCCGGCGAAGACGGGAACCAAAGCAGCTGCGCATTATGTGCTGGATGTCCCTGCAGGCGGCAGCAGCGTGGTTCGCTTGAGGCTCAGCCCGCAGCCAAATGCCAACGCGTTCCAAACCTTCGATTCGGTTTTTTCCGAACGTCTTGCCGAAGCTGACGAGTTTTACCAGCGCATCACGCCCAAGAATTTTAACGAGGATGAACGCCGCGTACATCGCCAGGCCCTGGCCGGCATGTTGTGGAGCAAACAGTTCTACTATTTCGACCTTGATCGCTGGCTGACCGAGCATGAGTCCCATCCGCTCATGGGCTCGGGCAAAGGCAGAGCGCGCAATCTGGAGTGGTTCCACATGCTCAACCGCGACGTGATCTCCATGCCCGACAAGTGGGAGTATCCGTGGTATGCGGCATGGGATTTGGCATTCCACACCATCGCACTTTCACTGGTCGATTTCGATTTCGCCAAAGAACAGCTCCTCCTGATGTTGCGCAATCTGTATGCCCATCCCAATGGCCAGATTCCCGCTTACGAATGGAATTTCAGCGATGTCAATCCGCCCGTGCATGCTTGGGCGGTTTTGTTTCTCTATAACATCGAGAGAGAGTTGGGTCGGGCTGACCTGAGATTCCTGGAGCGCTCGTTCCAGGGCCTCATGCTCAACTTCAACTGGTGGGTCAACCGCAAAGATCCTGAGGGTCGCAATGTCTTCGCGGGCGGGTTCCTGGGGCTGGACAATATCGGCGTCTTCGATCGCAGCTCACCGCTTCCCACCGGTGGACATCTCGATCAGGCGGACGGAACAGCTTGGATGGCTTTCTACTGCCTCTGCATGCTGCAAATCGCGCTAATTCTGACCGAGTATGACGAAATGTACGAGGATATTGCCTATCGTTTCCTCGAGCATTGGGTGTGGATTACCTACGCAATGGACCGCATCGGCGTGCATCATGACGAGATGTGGGACGAGGCCGACGGGTTCTTCTACGACCTTCTCCACTTTCCCAACGGCGATGCCACCCGGCTCAAAATCCGCTCGATGGTCGGACTGCTGCCCTTATGCGTAGCCACCGTGTTTGAGGCCGGTGCCGTGGCCCAGCACCCCCGCATGATCGAATTGCTCGAGTTATTCAAAAAGCGGCACCCTGAAGTGGTCGACAAACTCGCTGCTGCCTCCGACATCTCCAGCGGAGGCTACATGGGCCGCAGGCTAGCTGCCATCGCGGTGAAGGACAAGCTTCGCCGCATCCTGGCGTACCTGCTCGATGAGAACGAGTTCTTCAGTCCGTACGGTATCCGTTCCCTCTCGAAATATCACAAGGACCATCCCTTTGTGTTCCAGCTTGCCGGGCTGGAATACAAAGTTGAGTATCTTCCCGCCGAGTCGAACACCGGGATGTTCGGCGGTAATTCCAACTGGCGCGGGCCCATCTGGATGCCAGTGAACGGACTGATCATTCGCGGTTTGATGCAAATGGTTCCGTTTTACGGCCCCGATTACAAAGTCGAGTGCCCGACCGGTTCAGGCAAGTACTTGACGCTGTTTGAAGTTGCCAAAGAAATCGCCGACCGTTTGGCAAAGATCTTCCTTCGTGATGAAAACGGCCGCCGGCCAGTTTACGGTGGCACGAAGAAGTTCCAGGAAGATCCTCATTGGCGGGATTACATCCTGTTCTATGAGTACTTCCACGGTGACAACGGAGCGGGACTGGGCGCCAGTCACCAGACGGGATGGACTGGCCTGATTGCACGTTCACTCGACCTGTTTGCCCGCGTGACTGAGGAGGACGCGCTTAGGATGCCTACGAAAGTAATGGCCGAGATGACCCGCGAACAGGTGGCCGGATCGTAGCGCTCGCGATGTGTCCGCCTCGGCTATGCCGTTCGAACTCCTATACTTCCGACCCGCGTCGGCAAGCGCGAAGTCGAAGGAACTGGTGTTTCCGTCACCAGTCGCCATCCACTTAGGGAGGGCACCTCTTAGGGAGGGCACCTCTAGTACTTCACAATCCTCGCGAAGTTCTTGGGATCCAAACTCGCTCCGCCCACCAGCGCTCCGTCGATTTCCTCTTCGCACAGCAGCCCGGGACAGTTGTCGGGCTTCACACTGCCGCCGTAGAGAATCCGTAGCCCCGCGGCAAACTCATCGCCGAACGCTTTTGCAGCTTCATGACGAATCAGGCTATGGGCGTCCGCCGCCATCTCAGGCGTTGCGGTTTTGTCGGTCCCGATGGCCCACACCGGCTCGTAGGCGATCGTCATCCGGGCTGCCTTTTTCGCCGAGATGCCGTTGAAGGCGCGCATGCATTGTCGGCGCAATACATCCTCCGTAAGCCCAGCCTCGCGCTCTTCCAGCACTTCGCCCACGCAGACGATCGGCGTCAACCCGCTCTCCAACGCCAGCTCGAGCTTGCGGTTAACGGTATCGTCTGTCTCGTTGAAGTACTCTCGCCTCTCCGAGTGACCGAGAATCACATGCGTAACCCCGATTGCATTCAGCATCGGCGCCGAGATTTCCCCGGTAAACGCGCCTTCCTTTTCCCAGTGCATGTTCTGTGCGCCCACAAAGAGGTTCGATCCCTTAGCGGCTGCTACCGCAGTTTGCAGATCGATGTAGGGGGTGCAAACGACAATTTCGTCGCGTGTGTGATCGACGACCAGCGGCAAAAACTCCTGAAAGAATGCTGACGTTTGTTCGGGTGTCTTGTACATCTTCCAATTGGCAGCAATGAGTTTTTTACGAGGCATGAGATTAGTCCAGCCTTAAGGATTTACTTGCAGCATACGTCTTTGCAGCATTAAGAAAATGTTCCAACGCATAGCGGTCGAACAACACGAATCGTACTTCGTGCACATGTGCCGCCTTCTGTAGCGCCTCGGCAGCGCTGCTGATGGCAACCTTTGCAGCTAGATTTACAGGATAACCGTAAGCTCCGGTCGAAATAGCGGGAAACGCCACACTCTGTAGTTCAAGCTGGTCGGCGATACGAATGGATTCGCTATGGCAGCTCGCCAATGCTTCTGGTTCGTTGCAATCGCCCCCGCTCCACACCGGGCCAACAGTATGGATGACGTATCTGGCCGCCAGCTTTCCTCCGGGAGTGGCAACCGCCTTGCCGGCAGGCAGCCGTCCCTGTCGCGCTACGATCGCTTCGCACGCTTCCAGGATTTCCGGTCCACCAGCGCGGTGAATCGCGCCATCGACGCCGCCTCCACCCATCAGCGAAGAGTTGGCGGCATTGACGATCGCATCGCAGGTTTCTTTCGTGATGTCGCCCGGTCCGGTAATGGCAAGCACGCGCTCCGTTGTTATATGGAGCCGAAGGTTATCGATTTCGCTCGGCATGTTCGTTCAGGAAGATGGATGAACCGTGTGTTTCTCGCTCCGTGGCTCTTGGGGCGGGCCCCGAAGTAGTACTACTTATTGGTCAGTGCGTCTACCCCTGGCAGCTTTTTTCCCTCAAGAAATTCCAGCGAAGCCCCTCCGCCGGTCGAGATATGTGAAACCTTGTCGGCAACTCCCGCCGCCTTCACAGCGGCCACGCTGTCGCCGCCGCCAATAATCGAGGTAGCCGCGCCGTTGTCAGCTACAGCTTCGGCGATTTTCTTGGTGCCCTTGGCGAACGCATCTACTTCGAACACGCCCATCGGTCCGTTCCATACGATCGAGCGCGCCGTGCCGATTTCGCTTTGAAATAGCTCGATTGTCTTCGGCCCGATGTCGAGCGCCATCATGTCGCTGGGTATGGCCTGTCCTTCTCCAATGTGCTTGATATGAGCATCCGGCGCGACCTTGTCAGCCACGACATGATCGACAGGCAACAGGACTTTCACGTGTTTTGCTTTAGCATCTGCCAGTATTTGTTTGGCGAGATCGAGTTTGTCGGACTCCAGCAGCGACTTGCCGATCTCGTGGCCCTGCGCTTTGAGGAACGTGTAGGCCATTCCGCCGCCAATGATGAGCGCATCGACTTTCGTCATCAGATGCTGAATCACGCCGATCTTGTCGCTGACCTTGGCCCCTCCGAGAATTGCCACAAACGGCTTCTGCGGATGAGTGAGCGCCTTGCCCAGGTACTCCAACTCCTTTTCCATGAGCAGCCCGGCCGCGTTCTTGGTGATGTAGTGCGTAATACCTTCGGTCGAGGCGTGGGCTCGATGGGCCGATCCGAACGCGTCGTTTACGTAGTAATCGCAGAGCTTGGCGAGTTGCTTGGCGAAAGCCGGATCGTTGGCTTCCTCCTCCGCATGAAAGCGCAGGTTCTCGAGCAAAAGCGTCTGACCTTGCTCCAGCTTGCTCGACATCTCTTCCGCTTGCGGACCGATGCAGTCCGGCGAAAACCCCACGTTCTCGCCGCGTCGAAGCACCTCGTCGAGCAGAATCCGCAGTCGCTCGGCTACCGGCTTCAGACTCATCTTCCCAACTGGTTTGCCCTTGGGACGCCCCAGATGCGACGCCAGGATAAGCCGCGCGCCGTGACGCAATGCGTACTCAATCGTCGGCAGCGTCTCGCGGATTCGCGTGTCGTCCATCACCCGCCCGTCATCTAGCGGAACGTTGAAGTCCACCCGCATGAACACCCGTTTTCCGGCTAAATCCAGATCTTTAATGGAAAGCTTCGACATAACACCCCCGCACGCACATAGCGTGCCGAACGTTCGCGGAGATTTCTCAGCTGCTGAAACAGTTTATCGGGTGCCCCATCCCGCCTTCTTTTGGGGGTGGGATTTCAACTGGAAACCTGAAACTCGAAACCAAAGTATTGCTGGGTGGCCCACATATTCTCTCCTTGGGAATAAGTGGGTTCAGTTCCCATCCCCCGCCCTGTTTCGGCGGGGTGGGGTTCTTCTGACAACTGATCACTGGCAACTGTTACAGCCCCTTGCTGGCAATGTAGTGAATCAGATCGCGCACCCGGCAAGAGTATCCCCACTCGTTGTCGTACCACGCGATGACCTTCACCATGTTGCCATTGATGACGCGCGTCAACCTCGAATCGACAATCGAAGAATGTGGATCGCCCTTGAAGTCACTGGAGACCAGCTCTTCCTCGGTATAGCCAAGGTAGCCCTTCAGCCGGCCCGCTTGCGAAGCAGACTTCAGAGCTCCATTCACTTCCTCGACTGAAGTGGGCTTTTCCACCAGCACCACCAGGTCCACCACCGACACGTTTGGCGTTGGTACGCGCATGGCGAAGCCGTCGAGTTTGCCCTTCAGTTCCGGAATCGCCAGATAGATCGCTTTCGCGGCGCCAGTCGAAGTCGGAATCATCGACAAGGCAGCGGCACGCGCGCGGCGCAGGTCCTTGTGCGGGAAGTCGAGCGTCACCTGGTCGTTGGTGTAGGAGTGAATGGTCGTCATGAAGCCACTGACGATTTTGAATTTATCGTTCACAACCTTGGCCACGGGCGCCAGGCAATTCGTCGTGCACGATGCGTTTGAGATGATGTTGTCCTTCTTCGGATCGTACTTATCTTCATTCACGCCCAGCACGATGGTGATATCTTCGCCCGTCGCCGGCGCCGAGATGATGACCTTCTTTACCGTCCCCTTCAAATGCTCCTTGGCCTGCTCAGCTTTGGTGAAGCGACCGGTTGACTCGATCACGACCTGCACGCCCAGCGAGCTCCAGTCTAGCTTCGCCGGTTCCTTCTCGGAGAACACGCGAATCGACTTGCGGTCGAGAGTGATGCAGTCTTCGCCCGCCTGAATGTCGTTCTGCAGGTTGCCAAGAATCGAGTCGTACTTCAGCAAATGGGCAAGAGTTTTGGGATTGGTCAAATCATTAACGGCTACGATGTCCAATTCCTTGTCATTCAGAGCACTACGAAGTACGTTGCGGCCGATACGGCCGAATCCGTTGATACCTACTTTGATCGCCATAACACCTCTCCAGGTATGGTCTCCTACCGCAGAAAAATAACCCCAGATACAGAGTGATTAGGATTGCCCTTCCGGCCACCGGCCGGAAGAAAAAGGGTAGCATTCGTAGGTAGTAGCGGCAAATGCTGCAGGTCACAAGAAGGGTATGCCGCCAGTCACATTGGTGCGGGTTTTTGCCTCCGAAAACTCGCCGTTGCGTTTGCCGCCACCCCTCAAAGCGTGTTACAAGTGCAACATGCGCAGATGGATGCGCGACCGTGCGAAGCGGCGCAAACAGCAGCAGGAAAAACAGGGGCAGGACCAACCGACGCCTCTTCAACCTCGATTTCCCGATCCCATTCCCGATGACATCGGCAACCGCATCGAAGGCTACGAGCCTGCCGCGACTGCTGAGTCGCCAGACCGCGAGGAGCAGCCTGCCGCTCAGACTGGTGGTGGGGAGGAGCCACCTCAAGGTTCCCGTCGTGATCGCAGCCGGCGTCGTGGACGCCGCGGTCGCGGTGGCCGCCCACAAGTGCCACAGACAGCTCCACCGCCTTCCCAGGCGCCGTCACTGCCCGGTCCCGGCGGCCCCACCGGCGAGGCCGCCGAAGCCGATGCCTCTCCCGCTGATGCTGCTCCCGAAATAACCGAACCAGCTACCGCCCTGATGCGTCCGCCCGCGCCGCACGAAGCTCGCAGGTCCAAAGGCGCCGTTGTGCTGTCCATCGGACTCCCCGGCTCCGGCAAGAGCACTTGGTTCAAACGTCACAACATCTTGCCGCTTTCCAGCGACATGGTTCGTATTCTTTTGTTCGACGACGTTACCGAGCAGCGCTATCAGGATCTGGTGTTCTCCACTCTCCGCTCTATGCTACGCGCGCGTCTGCTCGCGCGTCGTCCGTGGAATTACGTCGACGCCACCAATCTTTCTCCGCACGAGCGACGCAGTTGGATCAAGCTGGCCCACGATTTTGGATACGAATCGCATGCCGTTTTCTTTGATGTTCCGCCAGAAGTCTGTATCGAACGCAATCGCCGCCGCGAGCGCAACGTTCCCGAGGACGTCATGCTACGCATGGCGAACAAACTTCGCCCGCCCAAGTTCGAAGAAGGCTTCGCAAAAATCACCGTCGTCCGCCTGAAAAAGAAGGAAGGCGAGCCGGCGGAAGAATCGCGCACCGAATTTCCCATCGCCCCCGACGAAGGCGAAGCCCCGGAACCGGTCAAGCCCATCGACAGGGAGTATTAAGGCGACATCTGTACCGATTAGCAAAGTGCCATCCTGCTGACTGACCGCCTGCGAGATAACGACACCATCACCGGGGCACAGTTTGTGCCCGATGCTAAAGGCCGTAAGCCTAATCTCAGAATCGCGGCGAAAGAGAGGTGAATTCCTCTGGCAAAGAGTAAGGCCTACCTGATCAAGCACGGCGCCTTCGTGCATGGTTATGCGGTTGAGAAAAAGCCTTCCGCTCGGAAGGAACTCGACGCTTGCCGAATCAAGTGCTTGCGCCCCTAGTCCGTAAAATCGAATCTCTCAGCCACGATCCAAGACCCTCAACCTGCAAGAGGCTACGGTGACCTCTGGCGTAGTCGAGTTGGAGACTGGCAGTGGTTTACATCATCGGCAACGCTACGAAACTTCTTAGCGCGACACCAGTCGCGCCGGCGAGGAGTCTACGACTGAGCCTGCCTACTCCCCCACCAGCGTCTTATACTGCGCCGCCGTTAGCGGCACCACCGAAAGACGCCCCACCCTCACCAGCGGGGAGTCGGCGAACAGCTTATTTGCCTTGATTTCTGCTAGCGACACAGACCTGGCCAGCGGCTTGCCGACCTGAATCTTCACCAGCGGCTTCCTGGGATCTTTAGCATCGACCGAAACCACCGAAGCCGTTCCTACGGCTGTCTTATGGTCTCCGGTCTCGTAGATAATCAGCCTCGCTCCGGGCTGCATCTCACGCAGATGCCTCACTGCCACAGGATTGGTCACACCATCCCAGATCGTTGTCTTATCGCGCTGCAAATCCTGGAACGAGTATTCCGAAGGCTCCGTCTTGAGTAGATATTCGCTGGCCATGCCCGCTATGGTCGCACGAGGAGCCCTCAGCCACCAAGCCTCACCGGTCGAACCCCTCCCAGGGAATGAACAATTCCGCGCCAAAAGCGGTCGCCATTGCGGCCATCTCGCTGCCCGGATCGCCGTAGAATTCCATACGTTTGGGGCTGCAGACCCGGATGAGTTGCGGCACGAGTTACTGCACTGCGCGGCCCTTGAAATGCGCAGTGACCGCGGCCTGATCGCTGTAACCCTCCACCAGTCGGCATTGCTTGCGGTCAGCGCTCAGATAAAATTTGTAGTTCAGCGTTCCCGTTTCCTACTCGCTGACGCTAACCATCCTTTCGCGATCGCCTCAAATTCCTCGAACTTACCGTCGTGGACTTGCAAATCAACCAGCAAACGAATGCGCCCGGTTGCCATGCATTTCTCCTCGGAAGCATAGAAATTGCCCCGTTCCTACCACATTTTTGCTTTGGCCGAGGACCGCTTCACGGGGGCCCGACGCCCACCGGTTTTGCGCGCGTTGAGTGGTTGAGCGGTGCAGGCACAATCCTACCCAAAAGAACGGCTTTAGCGCCGAGGTAAAACGAGGCAATCAGATATCCTACATTGTGGGATCAGCTACTGTTTGTCGTACGTGGATTTCTCCTTAAACTTCTTGCCGTCGGGGCTGGTTCCATCGATGTCAACCATTCGGGTCTTGCCGTCTTTGGCGACCTCTATTTTGCCGGTGGCCACGGTTTTCCCACCCTTCATAACGACCAGGTCCAGCGTCCGTTCGCCCTTGGCTGTGTACGAGCGCGAGTCAGAGCTGTCGGTTCCCGTGACGGGATACGGCTTGCCGTCAAACTTGCCCGTCCACTCCGAATGGGACGGTTTTCCCGAGGCATCCACGCCGTCCGTGGTGACCTTGATCATGTCATTGGCCGCCGCGGAATAAACCACCGCGGTGTTCTTACCGGCGCCGGCTGGGATCTTCGACTTGGCTTCATTCAGCTTCCACGTCCCCATGTTCGGGTTTTCGGCCGCATACAGGGCTAGAGCAAACAGGCACACTACAAGCGATGATGCGAGGGTTCTAAGTTTCATTGGGGTCTCTCCTAATCGAATGTGAGAAGCAAGATGCCAGCGATGAATGGACGGGCGCCGGTCTAGCCCAGCAAACCTCCAGCGCGCAAGCAAAATGCAGGCCATATCCCTTTTGCTAGTAGCTCCCGGCCTCTCGGAGCCTGCCCTGAGGGTAGTCGAAGGGCCGGTGAAATAGGGTCTCAAAAAGGAACGGGGCTTCAGCCCCGGGCTTTTTCGATCTCCAACGACATGAAGGCGGAGGTATTATTGTCTTGGTCGCCGCTATTGGAGGCTGAGAGCTGATGGCTGACAGCTAATAACTGACAACCGACAACTGATTCGTGGAGCTGTAACGATGAATTCCCTAAAAGACGTGCTTGCTAGGTTGTTTTCCTCTCTGTTGATCACGCTTCTCGTTGCCCCAATGGCAAGCGGCCAAACAGCGGCACCGCAACCATCCTCCCCGTCCGCTTCGTCACAAACCACCGCAGCGGCCCAAGCGCAATTCGACAATCGCATCTTTGCCGAATTCGACAAGCTGGTACACGTGAACCGCGTAAAGGTGGGAGATGCCATCACTGCGCACCTCACTGCTCCCGCGAAGATGCGCAACGGCACCGAACTGGCTAAAGGAAGCAAGTTGGTGGGAAGCATCACCGAAATCAAGGTAAAGGCCGACAAGGAAGGTCCGTCGAAACTCGGTTTGCTCTTCACCAAAATCGTGTCGAAGAACGGCGCTGAGATCCCCCTCCAGGTTGCCTTGGTCACCGTCGCTCCGCACACACAGCAAAACAGCGTCGACTCGCTTACCGCCGGCAATCCCTTCTCGGGAAGCGACCGTTTGCATGCCGGTAACGGCTCGGCGGAGCTGAACAACAAAACCACCGAAGGTGAGGCCTTGAGCCGCGGCCTGGGAGCGCGAGCCCCCGCCGCACGCGCCAACGTTGCCGAAAACGACTTGCAGCCCGGCAAGTCGTACCTGCCCGGCGTCGTTCTTGCTTCATATTCCATGGATAATCCCGGCACGATACTCGAATCGAAATCAGGCTCGGTCTATCTGGATTCCGGCGTTCGCCTGCTGCTGCTGCAACCGTAATTGGCTAACGGTTTGCGAAGGACTGCAAAGCCCTACAACTGACCGTGTTGAGAGAGGCGCTACTCCCACATTGCGGTAGCGCCACTACCTCATATGAGTTTCAATAATCTTTAATTCAGCCAACTCCGCAAACCTGTAGCCAAACCCTCTCGAATCTCTCCATGGCATTGAAACTACGTATGCCACTTTTTGGGCATTGGCGTGCGATGTGGCAAGTCAGCGAAGTGGAGGGACTAACCCTCCGCAATGTATTGAGTTCGTGGAGAGGCAACACTATGCATGCTGGACTGAGAAAATTGGGCGCGATTTTGGGCGTTCTGTTGTTGAGCTCCGTTTGGTTGTTCGGTCAGGCGGAGACTGGAACTATCAGCGGCACCATTACCGACAAGAGCGGCGCCGTAGTGCCCGGCGCCACCGTGACCGTTACCTCGAGTAACACCGGATTTACCCGTTCAACCACGACGGGTGGATCAGGTGCTTATGCAATCCCCAGCCTTAAGCCGGACACCTACACAATCACTGTGGAGCAGGCCGGATTTCAGAAGTACAGTCGCCAAGTCATCCTCGATGTGGGCGCCAGAGTAGATATTTCAGCGCAACTCGCAGTGACCGGTGCATCAACAACCGTCGAAGTTACAGGATCGGCGGAAACGGCCGCCGTGAATACCGAGAACCAGACCCTCTCGCAAGTAGTTACGGCGCAGCAGATCACGGATCTTCCAACTCTGACCCGCAATCCATACGACTTGGTCGCGACAGCCGGAAATGTAAATGAAGACATGCAGAGTGGTCGTGGTGCCGGCGTGGCCATCAACGGTCAGCGCTCTGCGGATACTAGTATCTTGCTCGATGGCGGCGACAACGTTGACCTCTTCACTGCATCGGTCGGACAGAGTGTTCCGTTGGATTCGGTGCAGGAATTTCGTATCTCGACCTCGAACTTTACCGCGGAGTACGGGCGCACCGGCGGCGGCGTAGTCAACGTGACCACCAAGTCTGGAACCAACAATTTCCACGGTTCGCTGTATGAATTTAACCGTGTCTCCGACTTGGCCACCAACACCTATAACAACAGCGCCAATGGACTGCCGAGAGATCACTTCACGCGCAACCAGTTCGGCTACTCCGTTGGCGGGCCGGTGATTAAGAACAAGCTGTTCTTCTTCAGCAGCACGGAATGGACGCGTGTGCGCAGCCAGGCCACCATTACCCAGAGCATCCTTGATCCTGCATTCCTCACCCAGCCCGGCATCGATCCAGCAACGCAGGCGTTTTTCGCTGCCTACGGAAACAAAACCGTGCCCAGCCTGCAGGTACTGAGCTCGGTTCCCTGGGGTACGACTTGCCCTCAAGATCCAGTAAACACCCCACAGTGCATTATTCCTGGGTTGAGTGCCAGCTCTCCCTTTGGCCAGTACGTCTCTTACAAAGCGCCTGCGGATTCTGGCGCTGGCAACCCGCAGAACACCTGGTCCACCGTCGCCCGCATGGACTGGAATATCGGCCCAAACGATACGATCTACGGCCGTTACGCCGCATTTCACGAAGATGATTTCCCCGGTACGATCAACGCCAGCCCTTATCTGGGCTACGACACTGGACAAAACATCTTCAACCAGAGCGTGATCATCAACTACACGCATGTGTTTTCACCCAACATCGTGAACTCGCTCAAGCTGATGTACAACCGCCTGAACCTGTTGCAGCCTTTGGGCTCGCAGCCGGTCAGCCCGACCCTGTACACCTCGAATTTCGCCATTCCGCCGTTGCCGGGCACCAACGGTCCCTTGGTCTTCCCTGGCTATTCGCAAACCACTCCCGGTAACGCCATTCCCTTTGGCGGTCCGCAGAATGTCTACCAGATTTTTGACGACCTCGCGTGGACGTACGGTAAGCACCAGTTCAAGTTCGGCGGCGCTTTTATTCAGACCCGTGACAATCGCACCTTCGGCGCGTACGAGAATGCCGTCGAGTCGCTCACTGGCAGCGCGGCTATCTCCGACGCTGCGGTGGCGCTGGCGACCGGACAACTGTTCCAGTTCCAAGGTGCAGTCTATCCGCAGGGTTTGTTCCCCTGTTCGCGCGCCGAGACCGGACAGTACGTCGTTACACCTCAGTGTCTGCTGAACCTGCCTGTGACTCAGCCGTACTTCAGTCGCAACAACATTTTCAATGACGGGGGCGCCTACTTGCAGGATTCCTGGAAGGTGACGCAACGGCTGACTCTGAATCTCGGCATTCGCTGGGACTATTACGGAGTCCAGCACAATTCCAATCCGAAATTGGATTCCAACTTCTACCTCGGTCCGGGCGCGAATATCTTTCAGCAAGTACGCGATGGCCAGGTGCTACTGGCGGGACAGGGACCCACGTCTGGATTGTGGGCTCCGCAGTGGACGAACTTTGCCCCACGTGTGGGCTTCGCCTGGGATATCTTCGGTGACGGCAGCACTTCACTGCGCGCTGGGTATGGCATCGGTTACGAGCGGAACTTCGGCAACGTCACCTACAACGTGATCCAGAACCCGCCGAACTACGCCGTGATCAGCGTCACCAACGGCATCGACGTGGCTTCTCTTCCCATCAACGTTTCGAATTTCGGGCCGCTGTCTGGTAACGGAAGCACCTGCGGCGGTAATCCGCTCGTGGTGCCGGGCACGTCGTGTTTCCCGAACGCAAGTTTGCGCGCGGTGCAGCAGAATATTCCCGCCGCTTACGTCCAGTTCTGGTCGGCCGCCATCGATCGCCAGCTGGGCAAGAATACCGTCGCTTCGATTGAATATGTTGGATCGCGCGGCATTCATGAGTACGACATCTCCAACCTGAACGCCGCCGGATATGGTTCGGCGTTCTTGGGAGATACCCGTACCGCGAACCGCATCAACTACCAGTACAGCAACCTCAACTATCGCGGAGCGCACGGCTTCAACTATTACGACGGCGTGAATATCAAGCTGCAGAGCAACAACCTGTTTAACAAAGGCTTGTACATCACGGCCAACTACACTTGGTCACATGCCATCGACAACCTCTCGTCCTCGTTTTCCGACGGAACCCCCGGTGTGTATGGGTTGGGCTACCTCGATCCCTACAATCCCGCCCTGAACAAGGGGAACGCCGACTACGATATCCGCAATCGCTTTGTGGTGAGTGGCACCTGGAACATTCCTTGGGGCGCGAATATGTCCAAGGCCTGGGAGCGGCAGACCTTTGGCGGGTGGAGCTTCTCCCCCATCATCAATGTACACTCGGGTTATCCCTTCTCGATTTACGATGGGACGGAGATCACCAATACGGGTTTGGGCTATAGCGAACCGTTCTGGATTCCATCGCAGCCGGTCTCGCAACGTCCGCTGACGGCCCCGGTTGCGGTTGGACCGAACCTGTTCAACTATCTGCCTCTGGCGATTGATCCGACTACCGGTCTTCCAGTCAACGTAGGCGACGCTTTGTCGGTTCCGGTCTGCTCCGGCCTGTATCATACGGGCTGCGTGTACAGCAACAGCGGCCTGCCGCAGGGCCATCGCAATGCCTATGTCGGGCCGGGTTTCTGGAACGTGAACTTCGCGATTGCCAAGACGTTCAAGCTGACCGAGCGCTTCAACCTGCAGTTCCGCAGCGAATTCTACAATGCCTTCAATCACAGCAACATGTACATTAATGCCGGCAACCTTGATATCGAGTCTGGCACGGGTGTAACCGCCATCCAGACCATCAAGGGCGAGCCCGGTGGCAACGTCATTACGCCCACTCCGCCTCTGGAACGCCGCAATATCCAGTTCGGTCTCAAGCTGAACTTCTGATTCACTGACGGGTGAGGACCGGGGGGCCTGCGGGCTCCCCTTCTTTTTGCGAAACGTGGCGCCTCGAACCGAATTCATCGAACGCCGGCTGGAACACAGGAACGATGAAGTGAAGAAATTTCATGCCGAGCTACAGGAGCCAGTGCGGGTAGGCATGGAAGCCACCCGCAATGCGCCCTGGTTCGAGCGGATGCTGGCCCAACTGGGACAGGGACTGTGGGTTGGAGATGCGGCGGAGATTCAGACGGCGAAGCTACGCAAGCAGAAGACGGACTCGCGGTATGCACGGCATATTCTTGATCTGCTGTTACAGGATCGTTTTCTGCTGATCTGGATTCCTTCGCCGGCCGAGCGCGATCTACGGCAGCTCCTGCGGCATCGCCACAAGATGGTTGGATAGCGAACTTCGGAGAGGAATCAATTACAAGCTTTGGCCATGGGCCAAGGGACCTAGCGAAAAAGAAGTTGTGAACTAGCGCAGGACGCGGGGAATTAGAAGGCCTGGCGCTGGATGCCTGGGCCAGTCGGCGCCGCCAGGAGCTACTGGCCATCTTAGATCCACTCGATCCTGGACTGGCGGAGTTAGACCAGGCAGTCAAGCAAGTGGTGCAGAAATACCCTGCGGCGTTGTTGCCTGATGGAGCAGCCCCGAGGTGGTACGAATGGAAGAGCCGCGTGCCGCGGCTTTGCAGTCAGTCCGGCGTGTCAGCGCCGGGAGGAGTGAAATTCTCTGTTGTTAGCAATTCCGCGCTGCTAACTTCAGCTCGCCAGAGCGATGACTTCAATTTCGACCAAAACATCTTTGGGAAGGCGCGCAACTTCGACAGTGGAGCGTGCCGGAGGATTGGCAGTAAAGTAGCGGCCGTAAACCTCGTTCATCGCTGCGAAGTCATTCATGTCTTTCAAGAACACTGTCGTCTTGATGACTTGGCCGATCGATGACCCGGCGGCTTCCAGAATGCCCGAGATGTTCTGCAACGCTCGCTCGGTCTGTGCCGCGATATCACCACTGATGAGTTGCTCGGTATTCGGATCGAGTGGAATCTGTCCGGAGAGAAAGACTAATCCGTTGGCTCTTACTGCCTGGGAGTATGGGCCAATGGCCTTGGGACCTCGGTCTGTCGAGATGACTTGACGCATATAAACCTCCAGAACCAAAAGACCGATTGTCGCATACCAGACTCCGTCAAATGGGCGTAACCTCCAGAAAATTAGATCGGGTGTGGATGAGAGAGTTCTTTCTTCAGATGTCAAGAGTGACACGCAAGAGTTCTTCGAAAAAGCAACCAGATCCAAGTTGGTTACGTGGAATGCGTCGAGCAATCTAGGGTTTGCCGAATCGCGCAAAATCCTGCCTGTAGAATGGCAAGGAGGGCTGCTGACGCGCTCTGCGGGAGCACAAATCAGGCATGGACTTGACCTGGGTGACCGATCGCATCGCGGTCGGCGGGGGGATCTGGCACGAAGGCAACATGATCGAGGTGGTGCGAGAAGGAATAACGCACATCATCGACATGCAAATTGAGTTTGACGATACGCCGCTGGCCGAGCCGTACGGAGTGAGGGTTCTGTGGAATCCGACAGACGACGACTTTAGACCGAAACCGGTCGAGTTGTTTCGCCAAGGCGTGGATTTCGCACTGGAAGCGCTCGAAGAGCCCGAAGCTAAAGTTTTCATTCATTGTGCTGCGGGAGTCCACCGGGCGCCGATGATGGCGCTGGCGGTGCTCCGGGCACAGGGTTGGTCGCTGGAGGATGCGGTCGAGAGGATCGAAGAGCGGCGCGACGTCGTTGACTTCGCTGACGTGTACCTCCGCAGCGTGGAAGAGTTTATGCGGAGGTGGCCAGTAGCCAGTCGCCGGTAACCAGTTTTCCCTCGCTGTCGAGAGCGAGAAGGCTGGAGGCACCCAGTCTAACGCGAAGAGTTTAATTAGAAAGGCACACGATGTGCGCAACGCATGCCGCCCGATGGGGTGGCTTTTTGTCTGCTGAGATGCATGGTCACGGTGGCTGCAATTGCGACAGCCGCGGCGGCAGAAGCATGGGCCCGGCGATGACAATCCTGTCCGATGTGGGTTTATCGGGCTGATGGCGCGGTCGCGAGCGGAACCGTGCTGATCTGGTGATCGCGTTCACGACGGCAGACGGAAAGGCGGTGGCAGCCGGTTCTCTCATCGTGGAGCTGGAGAGCGGAAAGGGGCGAATCCTTTGACCAGCTCAGGGCAGGCTCTAGGGCACTCAAAGAGGGCCGCTTGAACGAGGCATCCGGCTGCCGTATCGTCGAGTCATGGGCTGTCTTTCCATGAAGCGGTGGATGATGGTGGCGACCTGCGCCGGATTCATAGGAGTGGGCGGAGTTGCGCAGGAAGCAGCCAAGCCGCCGGAGTCAACGAAAGGAACGACGTTGATCGGTTGCTTGGCGGGACCCGATGCGGACGACCATTACACGCTGACCAGCATGCAGCATCGGATCGGCGTCGATGTCGTGGGCGGTGAGGAGTTGAAGCAAGATGCGGGCGCGAAAGTGAAGCTGACAGGCACGTGGGAGCCGATGCCGGGCGTGAGTGCCAAGAAGAGCGACGCGACACAGAGGTTTAAGGCGACACAAGTTACGGTGTTGGAAGAGAAGTGCCAGGCTCCCCAGGCGGTAACGCCAGTGAGCAAAAATAAGCAGCAACAGAAGAAATAGTTTTGATATTTGTGTCGGGGGCTAAAGCCCGCTTCAATTAGCCGTGCTCTCTCCGGCACAACTATTCTATGACGGCGCTGGAAAAGTGGTTCGTAGCACTGAGAATTGCCGTAGGGGCTAAGGTGAGGGCGTGAGAACCCCGTCGGCGCTAGGCGGATCCGCAATTTTTCCCATTTGTCCCGGGGCTTGCGCCCAGCTCCAACACCAAGGCCGCCGCTTCTCCGCCCACCGAGCGCAAACTCGGCGGGGGCCCCGATTTTGCGGCTCATTTTGTCGCAAAATCTAGTGTGTCGTTGCGCCGAATTGTGGAGAACCGAGTTCTCACGCACCCATTAAAAACCCTGATCCTCTTTTCAACCTCTTACGACACCCTTCGGCTTCGCTCAGGGCAGGCTCTGAAATCATGCTCTGCTACAAAGCAGTCGTTAACGAGGTTCTTCGATGGCCTGAGAGGCCGTGCCCTGGCGGATCATTTTCCTGGCAATAATTGTTGGGCCAGGTATGTGCCGATGCCTAGCGGTGAATTAATCGCCTGAATCTGGTCCCCGAGAAAGTCGGCATGGCCGGCTTCTACTTTGCAGCTTCGAGTTCTTTCGACATCTCGAGCAGTTTGAGGACGGTGTTCCAGTTGCGCGCAGTTGCGGGTATGTTCAGCGCACGATCGAGGACGGCGGGCAGCTTGGAGCGGCCCTGGCCTTCGGGGAAGTAGATATAAAGCTCGCGTTCTGCAGGTTGAATTTCCTCCGGGCCTGCGCGGATGGAGAGAATGCGGTCGCGGGTGGCGGCATCGAAGGGATTGGCCAAGAACCAGACAATCAATTTCGATGGTTCGATATCTGGGCGCTTGGCGAAAGGATTACGGGCAAGGATCTGGCGGAGATCGTTGGTGGTGCGGAGAACCACCGCAGAGTGAAAGCCGAGCCGCTTTTCGATAGCGGATTCGATGCGGGCGGCGAGACCCGGAACGGCGGATTTCGAACAGCCGAAGACCACGTTACCGCTTTGAATGTAAGTTTTGGGATTGGTCAGATCCAGCGAGCAGCAGATGTTGCGCAGCTCTTCCATGCCGATTTTTTTGTGGCCGCCTAAATTCACGCCACGCAGCAGAGCAACAATTGCTATCATGGGAACCTCAGTTGGCCCATTTTAGATTTCGAAAACTCGTCTCAGGGGCTAAAGCCCCGAAATATTTTCACCACTTGCGGACGACTGAAGTCGTGCCCTGACGTGAAATCTTTACCAGAGCATTTCTTGCGCGGCTTCTGATGCGCGCCCTTCGTGTGTCAACCGAACCTCTTCATTTCTTCAAGAGAAGCGGTCTCGTCTTGCCGGTTTCGGCCGAGGTGCGCGCGGCGTCGAGAATTTCGGTGACGATGAGGTTGGTCGCAAGCGAGCTCATGCCGTCGGGTTGTGCGCCGTCGAGAATGACGGCACGAAACTCGGTCAGAGGATCATTGTAGGGCGCGGGCACGTCTTTGGCGTTGAGCTGCTCCTCCCGCTCATTTGGGCGACGTACGCGCACATCGCCTCTCACCCCAGCAGGTGCAGATGCGGCGCCTGCTGGGGACCCCGGCGAGACGGTGATGACATACCCTTTCTGGCCGTACACTTCCATATCTTTGCGATCGAAGGGCCAATTCCACGAGGCCTGAATGATTGCAACTGCCTTCGGATACTTCAACACGATTACTGCTTCGTCGTCGACCTTGGGATAAATGTCGGGCTTGCTGGTGTTGGTCACCGCTGTGACCGATTCAGGAGCCTGGCCATTCATCAGCCAAGTGGAGAGATCGGCCCCGTAGCAGCCGAAGTCGAAGAGCGCGCCCGCACCGTTCAGCTGGGGATCGGTGAGCCAGGAGAGGAACTCGGGCTGCACGCCGATCTCCTTGGGGCCACGATGGCCGTCGTGTACGACGATTTTGCGAATATCGCCAAGGGTGCCATCCTGCACTAATTCGTAAGCCGCGTGATTGCTGCGATACCAGGTGGTCTCGTAATTGACCAGGACATGGATGTGGCCGCGCTGCGCGACCTGGGCGATGGTGAGTGCGTCGTCGTAACTCACTGCAAGAGGCTTTTCCATCATGACGTGTACGCCGTGGCGGGCGCAGGTTTCGACGACGGCACGGTGGTCGTAGGTAGAGGTGTAAACCAGGACCGCTTGCGGATGCGCTTTCTGCAGCAGGTCATCGAGGTTGGAGTAGTAGAGCCTGGGGTCGAGGCCGAATTTCTTTGAGTACCGGTTAAAGAGGGATTGGCTGGGATCGTAGATGGCAACGATCGCGATGTCACTGCGGTGCAGGTTGTGTTGAAAAAAGCCGTCAACGTGGCCATGGACGAGTCCGACGACGGCCAGCCGGAGAGGGGCGGTTTGGGCCTGGAGTGTGTTGGCGACGAGAATCAGGAGGATCAGGAATGAGTAGGGCAAGGGGCCTCCGAAGACTGTAGATAACATACGACAAGGAAAGCCGGACGACGCACAACGGAGAGGAGGCGGAGGGGCAGAGAGAGCCCGCGGAACCTAGTTCATTTCGACCTTCCCGTTATCAGAGGGGCTAAAGCCCAGATTGTATCTCAACCTCTTCGGCACGACTAAAGTCGTGCCCTGACTCATTTTCATTGCACAAAGAGTCTTTTTCAGCGGCCCATAAAGTCATGCCCTGACAGCAATCCGTGGGATGAAGGGCCGGGACTCTGGCGCCGCGCGAGACGGACGGTACCTTTCACCATGTCGCTCGATGTGGCTGACAAGTTGGAGAAGGGCGATCGGGTCACCGAACAGAACGGCATGCTGTCGGCAATCGCAGCAGGTATCCGCCGCCCGGTGCGTTTGGAATCACGGAAATCTAGGTCGCCCCTAAGGTTCGTCGGATGATGTTCCTGCCGATGCCTTCTGCGCGGCGATCCAATTCGTCATGCGCTGATGAAGGACATCGAGCGGCAATGGGCCAGCACTCAGTAACTCATCGTGAAAGGTTTTGATGTCGTACTTCGCGCCGAGTCCTTTCTCGGCCTGCTCGCGTAAGGCGAGGATTTCCATCTGCCCCATCTTGTAGCTGAGCGCCTGTCCGGGCCACGCGATATAGCGGTCCACTTCAGTTTGGATGTTGGGCTCGTCCATGGCAGTGTGCTGGCGGAAGAACTGCACCATCTGCTGCCGTGTCCAGTGCTTGTAGTGCACGCCTGTGTCGACGACAAGACGGACGCTGCGCCACATCTCATTGCCGAGGCGACCGTATTCGCTGTAAGGGTCCTGGTAAAACCCAACCTCCTTGCCCAACCGCTCGGAATATAGCGCCCAGCCTTCGGAATACGCGGGGAGGTAGTTGAACTTGCGGAATTCCGGAATGCCGGTGAGCGCTGCGGAAATCGAGAATTCGAGGTGATGTCCGGGCACGCCTTCGTGGTAAGCGATGGCTTCCACATTCAGCAGCAGGCGATGCGTGGGATCGTATTCGTTGACGTTGATGCGGCCCGGGCGAGAGCCGTCAGGGGTTCCGATGGAGTAGTCGGCGGGAACCGAATCCGGCGCGCGAAACGCTTCCATGGGCACGACCACCAGCTTGGTCTTGGGCAGAACTCCGAAAAGTTGCGGCAGCTTGGTGTACATCTGGTCAGTGTAATGCTGGTAAAGATCGAGAATCTGTTGCCCGGAGACGCCGTGCAGCTTGCGATCCTGCCGGATGTGCTCGTTGAAGCTCTTGACGTTGGGATAGCCTTGCTGCTTGGCGATGGCGAGCATCTGGGCGTCGAGCTCTGCCACTTGCTTAAGGCCCATCTGGTGAATTTGCTCAGGCGTGTATCCGGTGGTGGTCAGCAGCTTCACCGCGTACTGGTAATAGGCATTGCCATTGGGCAGAGACCACACACCCATCTCCATGCGGCCTTTGGGAGCGTAGTCGGTCTTCACAAATTCGGCGAACTTCGCGAATGCCGGGTTGACTTCGGTCTTTACGACCTTCAGCACTTCGTCGCGAAGGCGTTGTTGCTCTGCCGATGAAATGCTCGCGGCGAACTTCTTCAGCGGCTCGGTGAATGGGCCCTTCTCTTCGGTCGCGTTGGCCACGTTCTGCGCCTGCACGGCAACCTTCTCCAGCAGGAACCTGGGCGGCATCAGCTGGTTGTTCATGCCCAGCTTCAGGTTGGCGGTAACCTGATCGAGAGCCTGCGGAATCTGACCCAGCCGCGAAAGATAGTTCTGGTAATCTTTCACGGTGTTGAACGGCATGTTTCGCGGCATTGAGGCGAGTTCCAGGTGCACACCGCCGAATTGGGTCTCTGACATCTGCCACTCGTTGAAGGGTGCACCTTCAATATCGATGCGCAGGCGGCGCACCATGAGCTGCTGGTTTAGCGCCTCGTCTTCGGGAAAACCCTTGGTGTCGATCGCCTCAAACAACTTCAACTGCTGCTTGGCGTGGGCGAGCTCCCTCTCAACAGCCTGCTGCGAGTAATCATCGAGGCGGTCGTTGTAGCGGTTGTCGCCGATGGCCGTGGCAAACTCCGGATGCGTGCGCAGGGTGTACTCCCACTCGGCCTGAATGGCTTCGCGGAGTTGCGCGCGGCGGGCATCTAGGCTGGCGTTGCTGTTGCTCTGAGCGAAGAGAGTGAGAGTACACATGCCAAGGATGGATAGCGCGAGGACAACCTTCATCGTGCGGACAACCTCCGTAAGAGGGCAGAGACGGTAAAGAATATACAACGGCTAAGCGCATCGTGCGCCACACAACCTCAGCCGGATCGCTCGGCGCTGTGAGCGATAGCACCAGGATTGAAGTTACACTGTCCGTCAACTATGAAACACGCAATCCTGGGAGCGGGCGCAATTGGCGGCCTCATGGCCTCGGCCCTGAGCTCGGTCGGCGAAGATGTCACGCTCATCGTTCGTGCCGAGAAATTTGCCGACCATCCATATACTTTGTCGCTGGAGCATCCAAACGGAACAATCACTGCATCCGTGAAGACCGCGACGCGCCTGACGGAGCAAGTCGATGTGCTCTGGATTGCCACCAAGACATACCAGCTCGATGATGCGCTGATATTGGTTGAAAGAGCGCCCGGCATCGTCGTTCCATTACTCAATGGAGTCGATCACGTTGCAATTTTGCGCTCGCGTTTCCCACCGGATGCAGTGGTGCCTGGTACCATCGCCGTCGAGGCCGAGCGCAGCGCTCCTGGTCGTTTCATTTATCGCTCGTCTGTGCGCCTGAATATCGCCGCCAGCGTTGGGCCGGTGCTCAAAGATGTTGCCGAACGACTGCGCGGCCTGGGCTGGAAGTGCGAGTTTGTCGCTAGCGAAGCTACACTGCTCTGGACCAAGCTCTGCTTTCTCGAGCCCTTTGCGCTGGTAACTTCGGCATCCGGCAAGAACAACGGCGAAATCCTGTCGGATCGCGAATGGAAAGGAAAATTGGAATCCGCTATACGCGAGGCTGCGGCCGTGGCGGTGAACGAGGGCGCGCAAATTGACATTGCGAAGGGTGCAGATGTCTTTGCAAACTTTCCGCCCACCATGCGGGCCTCGATGGCGAAAGACCTGGCCGCAGGACGCAAGCTGGAGCTCGACGGCATCGCCGGACCCATCGTGCGAGGCGGCGCGAAGTATGGCATTCCAACGCCTGTGACCTCGAGTCTGATAGCGATGATTGAGGAGAATATTCGGACCCGGACGCTTAGGTGACCTTGCCCGAGGTGACTGTCGTGGTGGAGAGGTCTGGCAGGCAACCCTGAATCTGTGACTCGGCGCTGTGCTTCGCTTGTCCGCCATCACTGCAGCTGCTTCCATGGATACAGCACGTTGACGTTGTTGTCATAGTCCTGAAGCTGGATCAAGTCAGTGTTGGTGTGGCTGCTCTCCAAATCGGAGCCGAAGCGGACTACTTTGCTAGAGAACCAGGGCTGGCTGCTGTCGTCCGTGCACGCGCGACTCATCAGAAGTTGAGTGCCACGGAAGACGATGAGTCCGCCGCGGTGGGGGCAGTCGCCGCCAACGCACGTTGTGGCGATGTACTTGACACCCTTTGTCTCGAACCAAACCTGGCGAACTGACGCGTTCGGTCCAACGGGGCTGACCGTGCCGACAAAGCGATTGTGGTTGTCAGCTGTAGCCGAGTAGGTGAGTTCGTTCCTGGAGGCGGTTCCATAGCGGTAGGTGATGGATTGAAATGGGGCCGCTTCGGGACCGCTGCAGAGAGAGACGACTTTGCCATTGCCTTCGAGCTGGCAGGAAAACAAGACTCCCTCGTCCGGTTGGCAGAGGGATCCCTGGGATGACTGCGCGAACGACCAAGCCGAGGAAAGCAGCAAAGCAAGACCTACCGCAAGAGAGATTTCAAGCTTGCTGGAAGACTTGAAAAGCTTTTTGAAAGTTTGCGCGGCGTTGGGCATAGGAATTTGTGCCTTTGTTGATGACGGCTGTGATGGCATCGACGTTCAAGCCCGAACTGCCGTGGTCGGCAAGCGCAGGTAACCCGTGCTGAACCCAGAAGCAGACCGCCGAGCGAACGCTGTAAGGGAGCGTGATTGGCAGGTCGGGATTCGTTACAAAGTCCGCACCGTCGACTCCATAGATTTTCCCATACTCGATTGCAAGCGCGCCGTAATTAGCGCGACCCGTCACTTGAATGAAGCCACGGCCGCGAAAGCGCCACCCGTCTCGGCTGGCTATATCTCCGTTGCCAATCCTGTCGGCGTAAACCTTGTCGGCAATTTGCTCCTGATTGGCCGGTTTTACGATCTTGCCGGTTTCAGGGTCCTTGCTGTAGCCATCTTGCGCGGCTTCGGCCGGATGATCGCGGTAATAGCTGAAATTGGCTTGCAGGGCTGCTGGGCTGTAGTTGAGACTCTCCGACTTGGCTTCCAAGGCCGGCCCGGCTTCCTGCATGACTTGGGCGCAGAAGTGCGCGCATCGGAGAGGGGAATCAAGCCCGTACTGAGGCAAATCGGTATTTAGTTCTGCGGCGACTTGCGCAAGATAGTCATCTTCTGCATCCGGGAAAAGCGTGCTCAGTTGTGCAGCAGTGATAGGGTTCATCGTTCCCTCCCATGGGTCCGGTCTGCTTGTGCTGGAGAAACTTCGGCAACAGTATGGCAGTAGTTCGGGCACTGTCAATTGGAGACATCGCTCGCTCGATCCGGCACTGTCGGTGCCGGGCTACAGAATGTATCGGCGCTGCGGGGCCTGCGGCGTTCGGATTCCTCGAGATTAATGGATTTGTACGGTTTCACCGGCCTGAAGGGCCGGTGATCCCACCCGGGCAGACAAGGAGCCTACAGTACCGCCGGATCCTGTCCCTCGGTGGCGACGCCAAGGTCCAGCAAGGCCTGCTGCGCCCTCTTCGCCTCGAACTTGCCGTGGCGCGCCAGGATCGACAACGCCGCCGTTGCGATCGATTCCGCATTCACCTCGAAGTGACGCCGCAGGTACTGGCGATTGTCGCTGCGCCCGAAGCCGTCAGTGCCGAGCGAAACCAGCCGCTCGCGCAGCCACGGCGAGAGCTGGTCCGGAACGATCTTCATGTAATCGGTGGCGGCGATAATGGGACCTTCCGCGCCGTCAATCGCGTTCAGGATGTAAGGATTCTTTGGCGATTCTGCCGGATGCAGACGGTTCCACCGCTCCGTAGACAATGCGTCGCGGCGCAGCTCGTTGTAGCTCGTGACGCTCCACACGTCAGCCGCGACGCCGTACTTCGCCGCCAGAATTTCCTGTGCCTTGATAGCTTCGTTGAGGATCGGGCCGCTGCCGAACAGCTGCACCACGGCTTTGCCCTTGGCCGACTCACGGTACTTGTAGATGCCGCGCAGGATGCCTTCTTCCACGCCCTTCGGCATTTCGGGCATCGGATAATCTTCGTTGTAGAGGGTGATGTAGTAGAAGCGGTCTTGGTTCAGCTCGTACATGCGCCGCATGCCGTCCTGCACGATGACGGCGATCTCGTACACATATGCCGGATCGTAGGCGTGGCAGGTTGGCACGGTGCTTGCCAGCACGTGGCTGTGTCCGTCCTGGTGTTGCAGGCCTTCGCCGAGCAGCGTGGTGCGGCCGGCGGTTGCACCGACCAGGAACCCCTTGCCGCGGGCGTCGGCGAACGCCCAAACCAGGTCGCCGATGCGCTGAAAACCGAACATCGAGTAGTAGGTGAAGAACGGGACGGTGATGACGTTGTAATTGGAATAAGAAGTACCCGAGGCGGCGAACGATGCCATTGAGCCGGCTTCGGTGATGCCTTCTTCCAGGATCTGGCCGTTCTTTTCCTCGCGGTAGTAGAGCAGCATGTCCTGATCGTGTGGCTTGTAGAGCTGCCCCTTGCTGGCATAGATGCCGACTTGGCGGATGATAGATTCCATGCCGAAGGTGCGGCCCTCGTCTGGAATGATGGGGACGATCAGCTTGCCGATCTTTGGGTCCTTCAGCAACTGGCGCAACATGCTGACGTACCCCATTGTGGTAGAAACTGCGCGACCCTTGGAACCAGCCAGTGACTCCGAGAACTCCGCGATCGAAGGGGTATCAAAATGAAGCTTCGGCAGCTCACGTGTCGGGATGACGCCACCGAGTTGGCGGCGCCGCTCGCGCATGTATTTCAGCTCTTCGCTGTCTTCGACCGGAAGATACAACGAACCATCGCGCGCGGCTGATTCGGGGATCGGAATGTCAAACCGCGTACGAAACGCCGACAGCGCCTGGTCTGCGAGCTTCTTCTCGGAGTGAGTGGCGTTGCGCGCTTCGGCGGAACCCAGACCATAGCCTTTCACGGTTTGTGCCAGGATGACCGTCGGTGAGCCGGTGTGCTGCACCGCGCGCAGGTAGGCGTTATAGACCTTCTGCGGATCGTGTCCGCCGCGCGTCAGGCGATGCAGCTCGTCGTCGCTCATGTGCTCGACCAACTTGAGCAGCTCCGGATATTTGCCGAAGAATTCCCTGCGAATGTAGGCGCCACCCTTGGCTTTAAAGGTCTGAAGCTCGCCGTCTACGCACTCTTCCATGCGCTTCAAGAGCAGGCCGGTCTTGTCGGCTGCAAAGAGCGGATCCCAGTCGCAACCCCACATGACCTTGATGACGTTCCAGCCTGCACCCCGGAAGTAGGCCTCGAGTTCGTTGACGATTTTCCCGTTGCCCCGCACCGGGCCATCCAACCGCTGCAAGTTGCAGTTGACGACGAAAATCAGGTTGTCGAGCTTTTCACGGGAACCGAGGCTCAACGAGCCCAACGTCTCCGGCTCGTCGGTTTCGCCGTCACCTACGAAGGCCCAAATCTTGCGAGGAGTCTTCTTGATCAGCTCGCGATTCTCCAGGTATTGCATGAAACGGGCCTGATAGAGGGCGTTCAGCGGACCGAGGCCCATGGAGACTGTCGGGAAGCGCCAGAAGTCAGACATCAGCCACGGATGTGGGTAGGAAGAAAGTCCGGGCGTCCCGCGGAGTTCGTGACGGAAATTCTTTACCTGCTCTTCACTGAGACGGCCTTCAAGAAACGCGCGGGCATAGACGCCAGGCGACGCGTGTCCCTGGAAATAAATCAGGTCGCCGGGCTCATCGCCGTAGCTGGCGCGGAAGAAATGATTGAAGCCAACTTCCAGGAGCGTGGCGAGAGAAGAGTACGTCGAAATGTGGCCACCGATACCCGGATCTTTCTTGTTCTGGCGATGCACCATCGCCATGGCGTTCCAGCGAATCAGGCTCTTGATACGGCGCTCGAGCTTGCGGTCACCCGGATAGGGAACCTCTTCCGAGGCAGGAATGGTGTTCAGATACGGAGTGTTGAGATGAACGGGTACATCAACACCAGCATCGCGGGCCCGGCGCACAAGCGCATTGAGCAAGTCGGCTCCCTTGTTCGGGCCTTGATCGTCAACCACCTCGTCGAAGGCCTCAAGCCACTCTGCCATCTCTTGATCAAAGTCGGTTTCCAGCTTCACTGGAAACTCAAGTACGGGATTCATTGATTTATGTAGAGCCACAATGACCTCAAACTTTGCCGGACAGCCGAGTGCGGAGACGAGGGGAATGCGCTCCGAGGGTGCCAAGCAGAATCGATTTTGCGCGATGACGTGCTTAACTGTAATGATGCCGGCGGCGCCGAGCCGCTTCTTTATGAATCGAGTCCGGCACGCTTCTGACGGTGGATCGAATCGGGCGGACAATCGATTCGTGGCGAACGGCTGTTGTTCAACCTACGAGGCAGGCCCTCATGCTACGGAAGGCCGATGTTCCCACACAGCGAGTAATCGCGCAATCTATATAAAAATTCTACCAGAGCGAACCGGCGCGGGAAGACAAGAATTGAGAATGCGTGCCCTGCGCTATTGGCAAGCCTCATGATCGCAATCGCCAACGATTTCTACCTCTTCGGTGCCGCCGTCCTGCAACCGTCGCTGCAATATTTTTCGACTTCGGCCGACATCCACCTGTATGGCTCGTGAGCGCATTGGCGCGTCTCTCCTGTTCAACCATAATTTCACCTCGCGACTGCCGTACAGACGAGCGGCTTATCGAGAGGCGGCAAGTGCATGGCGATACGAGCAGATATACCGAAAGTGCCCATAAAAGAGGATGAAAGAGAAAAGAGGATGAAAGAGCCAGATGAAAAGAGAAGATGGCAGGTTGGTCCAGGGCGTCTATCAGGACTTTCCAAGTGCGTGCCGAAAAAGCTAAGCCGCATCCTAGCGTCCCAATCGGGACACGAGAAATGCGGCGAAGTTTTGCGCTGCGTCGGCTAGAAGGGCCGATTCATCTGCGCGTACACCCACATGCCGGCCATCACGAGAATCAGCAGCCCGGACAACACCATGAGGATGTTGACGATAGGAGTGATTTTGCCCATGCGCTTGAGCAAAGCTTCCTGTTCCGCACGTATGCTAGCGGTGGATTCGTCCAGGAAAAGCTGATCATCTTCGTGCAATGTGAGTGTGCTGCGATAGATGAGAACAATGATCAGCGCCGCGGTAATCACCGCCCAGAGCACGCCCAGCATCATCATCGGGGACATATGCCTCCTCGGTTCTGGTGAACCGGCCCCTCGTCACTGAATGGGTCAGCCTGCTATGCCCGCCAGTCTTTGGGGGCCCTCACGCCCCACATTATATGCCTCACAAGTAGCATGCACTGCAAGTCTTTTTCCAGACGGATCAGGGGTGTCGAGCGGGGTGACGGGGCCGTCCCTTTCCGGTCATCGGGGCTGGATGAAACCTAGCAAACCCAGGCGACATCTAAGTACCAGAAGCACATGTGGGTTATTATTGCTCCACGGTAAAGCTTCCGTGAGCGGCTTTGCGATTTGTTATAATCGCAATCAGAGTTCCAGGAGACGAGAGATGGCAACTACAACCACGACCCCAACGACAACTACCCCCAGCGTTGATACCAGGCCGATGACTTTCACGCCGACTGCCGTCGCCAAGGTGAAGGAAGTGATGGCACAGCAGAACCCGATTCCTGCTGGGTTGCGAGTGGGCGTGGTTGGCGGCGGCTGCTCTGGGTTCCAGTATTCTATGTCGTTCGAAAACGGCGCTGGCATGATGGACAAGACCTTCAACTTCGATGACCTGAAGGTTTTCGTCGACGCCACCTCACTGATGTACCTTAAGGGCGTGACCATCGACTATGTAGAAACCCTGGAAGGCGCCGGCTTCAAGTTCGAGAATCCCAACGTACGTAGCACTTGCGGCTGCGGCTCGTCCTTCAGCGTCTAAACGCGCGGGATTTAAGTGATTGAAAGCCCTGGAGAGATCCAGGGCTTTTTGTGTATGCATATGTACTCGCCACAACGATTGGCGGTGTTTGGGGTTCGTATCAGGGGTGCGTGCTCGAGTGGGTAGGTAAGCCCGCCAACCGTTCGATACGCCATGGGCACAAACGAGCGGCAGGCAGAACACGGTAAGACTTATGGCTGGCAAGTAGCGGTGATTCCAATCGCATTTCAAAACGCCGAAAAGCCTCGCTACCCCGAGTCCATCTCAGTCTTTTCTAATCCAAGAATGAGCCTGAAGGGGAAGGGTGCAGGCGGCGAGGAAGGCTCCTTTCGGAAATAGGTTTTTAGAATATATAGCAGTAG
>Ga0306920_100000792_pt1 | contig 38136 bp, 38 predicted proteins | sample flu12Cox44000170_FD_204666 | JGI IMG/M metagenome (GOLD analysis project Ga0306920, IMG submission 204666) | Lab enrichment of tropical soil microbial communities from Luquillo Experimental Forest, Puerto Rico - flux4day.12C.oxic.44.000.170 (v2)... | ecosystem: Environmental > Terrestrial >... | reverse complement strand
CGTACCGGTCGCCGAGACGCAGGCGGGGAAGGGTGCCATTGCCTGGGATCATCCCTGCGCCGTAGGTGCTGTCGGCGTCACCGGCGCAAGTGCCGCCAATGAACTCGCTGCAGAAGCGGATCTGATTCTGGCAATCGGTACGCGGCTTTCCGATTTCACCACCGCCTCGCGCAGCCTGTTCCGCAATCCGTCAGTGGTGCTGATCCAATTGAATGCGGCCGGCTTTGACGCGGCGAAGCACGGTGCGCTGCCGTTGGTCGCAGACGCACGAGCCGGCTTGCAGGCGCTGGAAGGTGCACTCACCGCATGGAGGGCACCCGCTGACTGGACCGCTAAGGCGCGGGAGCTGGCCGCCAAATGGAACGCGATGGTGGCGCAGGCGACGGCCCCTTCGAACGCCGCGCTGCCGAGCGACGCCCAGGTGCTCGGCGCAGTGAACCGCGCGGCTGCCCCACAAGATGTGGTCGTCTGCGCTGCCGGCGGACTGCCCGGCGAATTGCACAAATTGTGGCGCTGCCGAGAGACCGGCGCCTACCACGTCGAATACGGCTATTCCTGCATGGGCTACGAGATCGCCGGCGGTCTCGGGGTCAAGCTCGCAATGCCCGAGCGCGAGATCTGGGTGCTGGTCGGCGACGGCTCCTATCTGATGATGAATTCGGAGATCGCGACTTCGGTGATGCTGGACAAGAAGCTGAAGATCGTCGTGCTCGACAATGGCGGGTTCGGCTGCATCGAGCGATTGCAGCGCAGTTGCGGCGGCGCCTCGTTCAACAATCTCTTCCCGGGCGGCTCGGGTGTCGACTTCGCCAGCCATGCCGCGAGCCTCGGCGCCAATTCGCGCAAAGTGGCGAGCCTTGCCGAACTCGAGGCGGCGCTGCCCGAGATACGGGCCGAGCGGCGCACTACAGTCGTCGTCATCGCCACCGATCCCGCGTCGAGTACGAGCGCCGGCGGGGCCTGGTGGGAAGTCGCGGTTCCCGAGGTCTCAGAGCGAGCCGAGGTCGCTGCCGCCCGCGCCGCCTATGATATGGCGCGAACCCGCCAACGGGTCATCGGCTGATCCTTGCCCATTGCGGGTTGTTGCGTTGCACCGCCCTGAGGTCTCAAGTGGGTGGAAAGCGACATCGTGCCGTCATTCGACCGCCAAACATGACCCAACACGGACACAAGTGCCTATCCGTCTTCTCCGCGACGCGATACCATTAGCGCATCTGAAGACTAGGGGCGCATGGGCGGCGGGAGTTCATTTTCGGTCTTGCGATGCTCGCCAACGCCGACCGCGCGAGCGCTCAAGACCGTGTGCGTCGTGTCGGGGTTCTCAGTCTCGACACGAGGGCGCGTAACGTTCTCGAAACGATTCTCAAAGAGAAGGGGTGGATAGTCGGCCAAAATCTCCAGATCGACTCTCGAGTGACTGGTGGCGACACCGATCTCTCGCGAACATATGCCCGCGAGCTGCTTGCATTGCACCCAGATGTTCTATTCGCAGTGAGCAACACATCTATGGCCGCACTGCATGCCGAACATTCTAACATTCCGACCGTTTTCGCGTTTGTCAGCGATCCAGTCGGAATGCATTACGTCGAGAGCTTCTCAAGGCCCGGGGGCAACGTTACTGGTTTTACGCCGTTTGAACCGTCCCTCGGCGGCAAATGGGTCTCGCTTCTGAAGGAAGCGGCTCCCAACGTCGAGCACATCGGGATAGTGTATAACCCTGAACCGGGCAACAATTCCTCAGCATTTCGCAAGTCAATTGATGAAGTCGCAAGCAAACTAGGGATTGTTTCGGTTGAGACACCGAGTGGCGACAGTTCCGACATTGATCGTCTTATTCGCTCGCTCAAGAACGAGCCGAATAGTGGACTCGTTTTTCTGCCGGATGCGATCACTTCGGTCCGGCGTGTTGAAATTACTGCGCTGGTTGCGCGGTGCAGTCTGCCGACGATCTACCCGTTTCGCTTTTTCTGCGAGGCTGGCGGTCTCATGTCGTACGGGGTGGAGATCGACAAGTATCTCGCAGGCGCGGCATCCTATGTTGATCGGATCTTGCGCGGTGCAAATCCGGCCGAACTGCCTGTTCAAGCCCCAACCGAATTTGAGTTGGTCGTGAACCAAAAAGCTGCACGGCAACTCGGCCTGCAACTGCCGCCCCTGTTGGTCGCGCAGGCCGACGAGGTGATCGAATAGAGCTTTCTTGCTGCGATGCATGAGTCGGGTTGTCGCACCGAGCGACGGTGGGGCGAGCTTCCGCTTTGGGTCCAGGCCGCGTGAAAACGTGTGCGCGCCAAGAAAGCGTAGAACCGGTTTCTCTATTGCCTTCCTCGGATAGCCGTCGCCAGCGCTTTTGGTTTTCAGATTGACCAATTGAGAAGAACTTTCTACGAGCAAATTGAACGCGCGAGTTTTCGAACCGCCTGGGTCGAATCTACCCGTTCAGTGGCAAGGGCGGGAAGGTCGGAGTCGGCGCCTCTCGTCGGTTGGCCCGCGCGTCGGTGTCTGCCGCGTGGCCGGACCCGCTCGTCATGCCGGCGGACCCACCCGCGCGGAAGCAAGAAGCCTTTGGGTTGCGGCGTCGAACACCAGGGAGTCCGCCGGCGAGAAGCCGATCCGCACAGGCTCGCCGACGGCGTGGGCCGCGATCGAGCCGTGCTCGAGGACCCGCAGATATCCGGCATCGGTGTCGACGACATAAAGGATCTCGCGCCCCATCGGCTCGAGCTGCGCGACCCGCCCGCTGAGGCCCGAGCCGGTGAATCTCAGATGTTCCGGCCGCAATCCGACAGTCACGGCACCGGGCGTACCCTCGAACGGAAATGCAACGGAGCCGGCGCACATGACCCCGTCCCTCGCCTCACCGCTGATCATGTTGATCGGCGGCGACCCGATGAAGCTCGCGATGAACAGGCTCTGCGGCCGACGGTAGAGGTCGTCGGGCGGGCCGATCTGCTCGATCCGGCCGGCACGCAGGCAGATGATGCGGTCGGCCATCGTCGTCGCCTCGATCTGGTCGTGGGTGACGAGGACCGTCGTCACCCCGAGCCTTTTCTGCAGCGACTTGATCTCGGTCCGCATGGTCAGCCGGAGCGTTGCATCGAGATTGGAGAGCGGCTCGTCGAGGAGCAGGAGCTGTGGCTCCTTGACCAGCGCGCGGGCAAGTGCCACCCGCTGCTGCTGGCCGCCAGAGAGCTCACTTGGCCGCCGGTCGAGAAGCTCTTCGACCTGGACGAGATTGGCCACGGCCATGACGCGGCCGAGCGCCTTCTCGCGCGGCATCCGCTTGAAGCGAAGCGGGAACAGGACGTTGTCCCGCACGGTCATGTGCGGGTAGAGCGCATAAGACTGGAAGACGATGCCGACATTGCGGTCCTTGGCCTCGACCTCGTTGACGATGCAGCCATCGAACAACAGCTCGCCGCCGCTCGGCAGATAAATCCCGGCCAGCATGAAAAGGCTCGTCGACTTGCCGCAGCCGGAAGGGCCAAGCAATGCTACGAACTCGCCGTCCTCGATCGTCAGGTTCAGATCGGGGATGACCTCGACATCGCCGAACCGCTTGACGACGTGGCGGAACTCGACTTTCGCCATGGACGTCAGCCCTTCACGCCGCCGATCGACATCTGCATCAGGTAGCGCTGGGCGGCGAGGTAGAGGATCAGGCTCGGGACGAGATAAAATACCCCGACGGCCGAGACGACGCCGTAATCGACGCCCATCACGTCGTCGCGGACGTAGTACATGTAGAGGCTCATCGTCCAGTTGGTGTTGCGGATCAAGAAGGTAAAGACAAAGATGTACTCCTCCCATCCGCGGATGAACGTGAAGACGGCGACGGCAAGCAGCCCGTTTCTGACCTGCGGCAGTACGACGCGCAGAAAAGCCTGACGCCGTGAGGCTCCATCGGTCAGCGCGCTCATCTCGATGTCCCACGGCACAGCGTCGAAGAAACCCTTCATGATGAAGATCGCAAAGGGCAGCTCAAACGCGACGAGCACGAGAATGACCCCGAATAGCGTGTCCAGCAGACCGATCCAATAGAGCATCAGAAACATTGGCACGATCAGGGTCAGCACCGGAAATGCATGCAGCACCAGCAGCGAACGCAGCATCGCGACACGGGCCGGGAACTGGAACCGCGATAAGTAATAGGCGGCGAGCGACGCAACGGTTAGCACGATGACGGTCTGTGACCCAGCGATCAGCAGCGAATTGCCAAAGGCTCTCCAGACGCTCGGGAACTGGATCGCGCCGCGCACTTCCCCGACACGGGAGCGCACGACCGAGGCAAAATCCGGCTCCACCAGGAAAATGAAATTGCGCAGATGCAGATCCGGACCGACCAGCAAAGCGAACGCTATCGCCGCGATCAGCGCAATCGCGGTCAGGCCGAGCCATAGCTGGCGACGGTTCTGCGCGAGCATCGCCGCCAGCCAAAAGGCGATCACGGCGGGCGCGAATACGCCCATCGAGCGCCACAGAACCAAGGTATCGGCGACGCCGGTTTTCGCGGAAAAGGCGATCGTGACGAGCCAGAAATAGGGCAGAATGATCGGCAATGAGACCGAGATCAGGAAGGCGTATAGTGTCACTGCCTTGGTCCGGCGCAGCGCGCGGGCGCGCGCCGCCATTCTGTCCCAATCCACAGGTGCCGTCGGCCGGGAATGAATGCCGGTAAGGCTCAGCGGCGCCGCCATCTCAGTGCACTTCGATGCGAGGACGCTGCAACAACCGGTTCAGGTCGAAGAAGCGCCAGCCGAGCAGCGCAACGGCGACACCTATGACAATCAGGAAAAGCGCGAGCGCGGCGCCATAGCCGTATTGACCGCTCGCAAAAGCGCGCCGATAGACGTAAAGCGCGTAGACGGTCGTGTCGTAGAACGGGCCGCCTTTGGTGAGAAGGAGAATGTATTCGAAGCTCACCAACAACGAGAGCGTCTGGTAGATCGTCACGAAGCTGATCGGCCAGCGCAGCGCGGGAAGCGTAATGAAACGGATCTTCGCCAGAGTGCCGGCGCCGTCGACCGCCGCCGCGTAGAACAAATGCTCGGGAATGCCCCGGATAGCTGCAGTGAAGATGATCATGCCCAGCGATGCGCCGATAAAGCCATTGGCGATGATGATCAGCGCGACCGGTGCACCCGTCAGCAGATCGAGCGGCTTCGCCAGACCAAGCACCTGCGTAAGGAACTGGTTCAACAGGCCCACGTCCGAGGGGTTGATGACCCACAGCCACAGCAGAATATAGAGTACGGAGGGGCTCATGCGCGGCAGCAGCCAGACACCGCGAAAGAAGCCGCCGGATATCTTGTTGAGCGAGGTTGTGGTGAGTGCCAGCACGAGCCCGAATGTGACATTGAAGACGGCGAGCGTTCCGAAGGCGTACACAAAGGTAAGGCCTACAACCTGCGGCAGGCGCCGGTCGCCCTCGAAGACTTTCTGATATTGCTCGGCGGTGAATTTGGTGATGCGCAGGGTACGGTCGAGGTCGGTGAACGATACCGCGATATCGATCAGGACCGGGATCACAAAGAAGAGGAATGTCAGCGCAATCGCCGGGCCGAGAAACAACACGAAATTGGTCCGCCGGCGTCCCGCCGACCCAGCCCTGCCGCCACGCTCGACCACCAGGTCAGTCACTGCAGCCATTGGCTATTTGACGATTATGTCCTTGAGCGATGAGGTCGCTTCGTCGATGACGAAATCGGCCGCCTGCTGCCCGGACAGCCGGCCTGTTTCGACGCCCTGGAGGGCCGTATAGATGATTGCATTGAGATCGCCGAATTGCGCGTTATTGGGCAGGAATTTGGTGATCTTCAACAGCTCGGTGGCGCGCGCGAGCGGCCAGGCATTGGCATATCGCGGATCTTCGAGCTGTTCGGATTTGATGCCGAGATGCGTCGTCATCACCGCGTGATCGGTGTTGAGATCGGCGTCCGAAGCGCGGCCGAGAAGGCGGACGGCCAGCTCCGGATCGCTGACACGGGCGGCGACCGCATAGGTGATCGGATGGGTCAGGCTACCTGCCTGCCCGCCCTTTTTTGCCGGCGGGGCGGCGATCCATCCCCAATCGGCAAAGAACGCCGCCTCATCCTTGGGCAAGCCATAGGTCGGAAAGGCATAGGTGCCGAGATCCCAGATGCCATACATCCAAAAGACCGCATTCCCCGTATAGAACGCCTTGCGCAGGGCGTCGAACTCCATCGCGGTATTGTTGGCCGGAATGACCCCTTCTTTGACGCCGCGCTCGAACCACCCGAACGCCGCTGTGAGCTTGTCGCGCTCGAGCAGCAGCTTGCCGGTGCCGGGATCAACGAAATTGTTGCCGTAAGACTGGAACGCCATAATGTAGTCCGGTCCCTTGTTGGGCCGGTGCAGGATGCCGTATTGCGCCTTGGTCTTGCTGATTACCCGCTTGCCGATGTCGATGACGTCGTCCATCGTCAGCTCGCCCGATAAGGTTCGCGCCGGCATCGCGTCGATAAACGCATTATCGTATGCGGCCTCGCGCAAAAGCTTCTTGTTGTAAAAGAACATGCGCGCTTCGGCGTCCTGCGGGATGCCGTAGGTGCCTTCAGGACATTTTACCGACTGCCATAGCGACGGGAAGATCGTGGCGAAATATTGAGGGTATTTCGCGATGTAATCGTCGAGCTTGAGCGCCAAACCTTCCTGCTGGAAGGCGCAGATCCACTCATGGGCGGCGATGAACATATCCGGGGCCTGGCCGATACCGAAGACTTTAAGGAGCTGCAGCGCATCATCGTCAAAGCCCGGTGCCGGGCTTTCATGCACCGCAACCTCCACGCGTTTGCCGGAGCCTTCGGCCTCGAGCTGCTTGTTGAGCCGATCGGCTGCCTTCACCACATTGGCCGGACGTAATGGCCCCGATGGGTCCTGGCGCGACCACAGCTCGAATTTCACGATGTTCTGGGCCGGCGCCGGCCTTGACGCCAAGGTTGCCCAAGAGGCGCCCGCGAGAGCGGCAATCAGTAGCGTTACAGTTGCTCCCTTCCAGTGTCCCATTACGGTCTCCCTCATTTCCGACAGCTTTAGCACCATATCATCTATGCCCGAAACGATCGCCCGTATCCGCCCGCGGAGAGGGTTGAACTTTCGCCCGCTGATCAGCCCATCCACGCGAAGAGGACTCCGCACGACCATGGCCTTCAGCTTTCTGGCGCGCGAAGCCGGGCGCGTCCATGTGTGCGGCCACCGGGGCTACAGCCTCCGCTACCCGGAGAATACGCTCCCGGCATTCGCAGCTGCCAAGGTTTGGGGTGCGACGACGATCGAGATCGACGTTGTACTGACCGCCGAAGGTGAGCCGATCGTGCTTCACGACTGCACGCTCGATCGCACCACCGACGGCCACGGCTTCGCCGCCGACATCGCTCTGGAGCAGATCCGCAGCTTCGACGCCGGAGCCCGCTTCGATCCTCGATTTGCCGGGACACGCGTTCCAACCGTCGCGGAGGTCGTCGATTGGGCAGAGGCTGAGGAGATCGGGATCTTTCTGGAGATCAAGGAGGCCGAGCGGCCGGACCTCGCCGTCGATCGAGTGGTGGAAATGCTCGAAGCGAGAGGCATGGCCGAGACAACCATCATCATCGGCTTCGACCACGTCGTGCTGAAGCGTGCGGTAGAGCGCCACCCGCGGATAAGGACGCAGGCTATCACCCATGCCCGACATGCCGACATTCTCGGTGTGTTGAGGGCGTGCGGCGCTAAATCAGTGTCGATCGAACTCGACATGTTCCACCCGGACGACGCGAAAGCGCTTCATGATGCCGGGCTTTCCAACCGGGTAAGTCTCCCAAGGGCCGATGTGTTGGCAGCGGATTGGCCGGGTGGGCGCGACATCGTCCCTTCGGTCGTGCAATGGATCATGGAAGGGCTCATCGACACAGTATCCGGCGACGACGTCCCGTTCCTGGCGAGGCTAGTCGAGCGCGCCGGCGCGTTAGGCAGCCGATAGCGACCGTGGCTCTCTCTTAGGCACTTCCGTGCTTGCCGAGCGGACCGATTTCCAGGGCACTCAAATTCTCGACATGCTGGTGGTACAGCTGTGTTGTCAATATAGGCTCAACCTACCCGGTCTGGTGCGCTCCTCCTGGGCCGTGTCGCCGTACCACCTCAACATCAGGTAGGCAGTGCGTGCCTGCGAACTGATGGGGAAGTCAGGGCCCGGCAGTGAATAATCGAATGAACCCCACCTACAAAAGGACGTTCATGGCCGGGCTTGTCCCGGCCATCCACGCAGTGCCCTTAGCCGAATTGCTGCAGCGCGCCGACGTGATTGGGAGCTCGTGAACACGGCTTCCCAGGGGCCTGTGGATTTATGTCGCTCCTCGGCATAAAAAGACACCAACGTCCTTGGTTACAGTGAACCTTCCGCCGCTCTTCTGGAAAGCGATAGTCACTGCCTCGCGCAGCGCTTCGATCTGGTGCTCTGAAGCGCCGTCGCCCGGAGGGCTCGATGTCAGATAATCAATAATGTCTCTGGGGTCGGTGCACACCAAGAGGTCTGGATATCGCCGGAGTTCGACCGTTTTAAAGACCGCTTCCAGGATGGGCCGGCCGTTCTCTAATGTGAAGGCTGAACTCACCTGATCTCCGTGCTCGCCTCCGAACACCGACCGACGCAGGTCAAGCAGCTCGCGCATATTCGACATTCCGTTAGTGGCGATCACGGCTGTTCCGTTGGATCTTAACACCCGAGCAATCTCGGTCACGCCGTCTAGCGGATCAGGTAAATGATAGAGCATGTGGCTGGCGAGAATGACATCGAAGCCGGCGTCGGGAAATGGTAGGGTGGACGCATCGGCAACGCAACCCTCTACCTGGTTCCAGTGGGCGCTGGCGCGAACCCGGTTTAACGCTTCGGTCACCATGCCGTGGGAAAGATCGGTCAACCGAAGCCGCAGGCGGGCAGGCAGGTGCGACGCGGCCTCGCCCCAAAACCAGCCAGCCCCACAACCGACCTCCAGCACATCGCCTTCGCATCGCCAATCGAGCTGCGAGGCCACCCAAGAAAACCAACCACCGCGCCCATATTTCGCGTGGATATTGGCTCGTGCCGACAATCTGTTCGAGTCGGCATACTGCACAGTTTGAAGATATTTGTCGTCCTGCCATGTGTTAGGTTCAGACTGCACCATAATCACCTCGTCGGGAGAATGGGGACCACCAACCCGACGAGGCGAGCCCTGCACACGGATTGGCGTATTGAAACTTGAATGCCATAAGCCCCGGTCGTAGGAATGTCCACCTGTGCATTCTACACTCGAGAGGGTTCGGCCATGGATGCGGCTGAGGTTGCCGCGCATTGGGAAGCCAACGCGGATACTTGGACGCGATATTCCCGTGCCGGGTACGACGTTTATCGGGACGCGCTGAATACCCCAGCCTTCCTAGCGATGCTGCCGCCGGTCAACGGGCTGGCCGGGCTGGATGTCGGGTGTGGCGAAGGCACGAATACGCGGAAGCTTGCCCTGCTCGGCGCCAGGATGCACGCCGTCGATATTGCTCCGACATTCATCAGACACGCACGCGAGACCGAGGTGGCGGACCCGCTTGGCATCGACTTCCGCGTCGGCGACGGAACGGCCCTGCGGTTTCCCGATGGCTCGTTCGACTTCGTGACGGCGTTCATGTCGCTGATGGATATGGCGGATCAGGGTCGAGCATTGTGCGAAGCGCAGCGCGTCCTTCGGCCGGGCGGCTTCCTGCAATTCTCGATCCTGCATCCTTGCTTCGCTCCGCCGCACCGGAAGGTATTGCGTGAGGCAGACGGCAAGGCGCGGGCCGTCGAGGTTGCCGGCTATTTCGAGGAGACCGCCGGCCGCGTCGAGACCTGGTGGTTCTCGACATTGCCCAAGGAACAACGTCAAGGGGTCGCCCCATTCCGTGTCCCGCGCTTTCACCGAACGTTGAGTTCATGGGTCGCGATGATCTGTGACGCCGGGCTGGTCATTCAGCAGTTTGGCGAACCTTGTGCCTCGGTCGAAGTCGCAGAATCCGTCCCGGTCGTGGCGGACACGCGGGTCGCCGGCCTCTATCTTCATATCCGGGCGATCAAGCCGAGGGCGCTGACTTTGTGACAAGAAAGTCGCGTCGGTAGTGAGACGCCGGCTACTTCTCACTCCGCCGCGGGCGCGCGCTGCCAGGTTAGCAAAAGGCCGATCACCGAGATTGGCTGGGTTGAACATCACGCCAACGGCGAAGGCCGGCCTATGTCGCTTGAATTCAGCCCGCCTGGCGAGGATCACGACCGCGCGCGAGGCTATCGCCAAAGCCAGGTGTCAGCCATCATGAGCGCCCCCAAATTCATTAAGATCGACAGCCAGCGGGTCCTCTGGCGCGACATCGTGCAGCTCCGCCGAGAGCAGCGCCGCCACGCGGTGCTGCCGGAACAACGGGCGCTGTTCGAGTTGCGGGAAGATCGCGGACGGGGGACCGAGCGCACCGCCGCGGGCCGTTACGTTGAGCCGTCGCTTTTCACGCTCGTGGGCCAGTAACGGGAGGATTATCCGGCGCTTCGCCACGGCTCCCGGTTGACGGCCACGCCGATCCGGCGCAAGCCGTTATGACCACTACGATCGATGCCAGTGATCCGCTGACCGCGTGCGCGGCCCCGTGTTTCTATCGACACGGCGTGAATTTTCCAGAAAGCAAATTGGAATAAACCAGCGTGCCGCGGCGTGAGTTATGGGGATTAATGGCGCCGACGGTGTGAAGGGGAGTTCGGGCGGTTCGGGAACGGGACGGCTCTGCGGCGCAAGGCGCGATAGCAGCTCACCGAGGGCGGGTGTTGCAGCTATTTTGGGACGCCGCCTGCCGGTGTGTTCGAGCCCCGATCTGGCTGCTGGGGACGCCGGCGTCAGCCGGTACTGCTGCTGCATTAGCGGCGCCCCACCCTCAAGGGCGACGCTTGACCGGTAGAGGCGATCCGATTAGGTACACGCCACGAGCGCAGGGAGGCGGAAGCGCTCCGGGAGCATCGATGAGCGCGCCCGACACCTTTCCAAAGCTGTTGCTCGAGCATGCGCGCTTGCGCCCGGACCGGACGGCCAACCGCGAGAAGGATTACGGGATCTGGCAGAGCTGGACCTGGGCACAGGTCACGGCCGAGGTCGAGGCGTTCGCCTGCGGTCTATCAGCGATAGGGTTTCACCGCGGCGACAAGCTCGCCATCATCGGCCATAACGGCCCGCGGCACTATTGGGGGTCGACTTCCTCGAGATCCAAGCCATCCGCAAGATGCCGGTCGGCCGATTGCCCTATGGACTGTAAAAAGGGGTCGAACTCGGCCTTGCGTTGGCGATGGAGCCGGAACTGTTGCTGCTCGACGAGCCGATGGCCGGAAAGAACGTCGAGGAGAAGGAAGACATGTGCCGCTTCATCCTCGACATCAATGACGAGTTCGGGACCACGATTGCGCTGATCGAGCACGACATGGGGGTGGTGATGGACATCTCTGAACTCGTCGTCGTGCTCGACTATAGCCGCAAGATCGCCGACGGCCCCCCCGACGAGGTTCGCAGCAGCCCGGAGATCGTCGCCGCCTATCCGCGAAAGCAGGCTCACCCCTTGGCCGGCCCCATGTGCAAACGGATTGAGGGGTGACACTTTGAACCGGCTGGATGGGTGACATCTTGATCCATTTAGCATCAAAGATGTTGCGGTTGCTGAGCCTGTGGAGTTGTGGGGATCGCGGCAGCGATCTCCCTCAAATCCCCCGGCCTGCTGGCCTCTCCGCGCAGCGGTCGCGGGCTGAGCCGGCGCCGCTGCGGGTGGATGTAGCCCAGTTCGATCTCGGCATAACGCGCCAGCCACTCGCCGCCCTCGGTCTCGAGGATGCCGACCGGCTCGCCGATCAGCGCCTCGCCGACAAAGTCAACTCGCCCGCCCATTTGATCTGGCCGTTGCTGCGCACGCGGCGCACCGCAACCTCATCGCCATAGTGCGGATCCTCGACCCGATGCGGATAGGGCCGTGGCGAAGGCGCGTACAGCGAGGCCGGCGTCTGCTGTCCCAGCGCCTCGTGCGGCCGCTCATTGTTGTAGATCGTGCGGAACGCGTCGAACCGCTCTTGCTGCGCCGGCAAACTGGCCGCCGGCGGCGTCGCCGTCTCTTGGTTGAGGGTGCGATGCACCCGCTCATGCCGCCCATTCTGCTGCGGCTTGCCAGCCCACGATCCGCTCGGGCCGGATGCCCAGCTTGATCCACCACACCGCCAGTCGCGACAGCCCGCCGACGCAAAAGGTGGGCCATTGTCCGAACGGATCGCCAGCGGCAAACCATGCTCCTTGAAGGCCGCCGCGAAGATCGGCCGCACGTTTTCTTCGTCGGGCCGCGCCACTGCCTGACAGCGCAGCAGGTAGCGGCTGTGCGCGTCGGTCAAGGTGAACGGATCGCACCGCCGGCCGTCGCCGGTGCGGAACCAGCCCTTGAAATCGGTGCACCACACGTCGTTGGCCACGCTCACTGCCGCAAACGGCTGCGTGTAGGCCGGACACCGCCGGCGCCGGCGCGACCGGCCGACCACGCCCTCGCGCCGCAGCCACTCCCCGATCGTACTGGCCGCCGGCAGCGGCAGCTCCGGATGGTGCTCAACCAGCTTCACCCGCAGCTTCTTCGGCCCCCAATGCGGCCACCGCTGGCGCAACACCAGCACCGCTTGCACCACGGCGACCTCATGCGCCTGGCCGTGCTGCAACGGCGCGTGCGAGCGCTCCGCCAAACCCGCGGCACCGTTCGCGATATACCGGCCGAGCCATTTGTAGCCGGTCTTCCGGCTGACCCTGTACTCACCGCACAGCACCGTCATCTCATCCTCGCCCGCCAAAACCCGAGCGATAAACTGCAGCCTTTCGTCCATCTGACAGGTCTCTTTCCACGGCATCGGCAGGTCCCCCCCTGCCGGCGTTCAAACCTGTCACCTATCCATCCGGTCAACTCTGTTACCTGTCTATCCGGTCCGTACATCACCCCAACCCTCTCCCCGCACGCGGGGGAGGGAATGGGAGGGGGTTGAGGGTCGACCCGATGGACTTCATCGCGGCAGTGTTCCTCACCCCGTTCGCCAATATGTGGAGCAATCCGGAATTCGTCCTCGAGGTCGTCATCGGCGGCCTGTTGAGCGGGGTTATGTACTCGCTCGTGGCACTCGGCTTCGTATTGATCTACAAGGCCTCGGGCGTATTCAACTTCGCCCAGGGCACGATGGTGCTGTTCGCCGCCCTGACCTTCGTCGGGCTGATCGAACATGGCCTGCCGATCTGGGGCGCTTTCGTCCTCGCCGCTGCGGTCATGGTCCTGCTCGCCGTTGGGATCGAACGGTTGATGCTGCGCCCGCTGGTCAATCAGGAGCAGATCATCCTGTTCATGGGGACGATCGGCCTCGCCTTTTTCCTCGACGGCTTCGGCCAGCTCCTCTGGGGCAGCGATGTGCATCCGCTCGACATCGGCATCCCAAAGGCGCCGCTGATCATTGGCGGGGTGCTCGTCAACGAGTTCGACCTCGTCGCCGCGGCGGTCGCGGGCTCGCTCGTCGCGGCACTCACCCTCTTCTTCCAGCGCACCGCCGTCGGCCGCGCGCTCCGCGCCGTAGCCGACGACCACCAGGCGGCGCAATCGGTCGGCATTCCGCTCCGCTCCATCTGGGTCATCGTGTGGTCAGTCGCCGGCGTCGTCGGGCTAGTTGCCGGCATCATGTGGGGCAGCAATCTCGGCGTGCAGTTCTCGATCTCGCTGGTGGCGCTGAAGGCGCTGCCGGTGCTGATCCTCGGTGGCTTCACCTCGGTGCCCGGTGCCATCGTCGGCGGTCTGCTCGTCGGCGTCGGCGAGAAGGTCGCCGAGGTCTTTTGGGGTCCCGCCTTCGGCGGCGCGATCGAAGACTGGTTTGCCTATGCGCTGGCGCTTGTCTTCCTGCTGTTCCGGCCGCAAGGCCTGTTCGGCGAGCGCATCATCGAGAGGGTTTGAGGGGTGCTCTATCGCGAGGTCGGCCAGTTCAAGGCGAGCTACACCGCCGACCAAGCGATCTTTCCGATCCGGCAGGACCGCTGGTTCATCTTTGCGGCGCTTGCCGCGGCTTATCTCGTGATCCCCGCGGTCGGCTCCGAGTACTGGCTGCTGACGATCATGATCCCGTTCCTCGTCTACGCGTTGGCCGCACTCGGCCTCAACCTGCTGACCGGCTACGCCGGGCAAGTGTCGCTCGGCACCGGCGGTTTTATGGCGGTCGGCGCCTTCGCGACATACAAGCTCACCACCGCCTTCCCCGGGCTCAACATCGTCCCGGCCCTGATCATCGCCGGCACCATTACCGCGCTCGTCGGCATGCTGTTCGGCTTCCCGAGCCTCAGGATCAAGGGTTTCTACCTCGCCGTGGCGACGCTTGCGTCACAGTTCTTCCTGATCTGGATGTTCAACAAATTCCCGTGGTTCTACAACTACAGCGCCTCGGGCGTGATCAGCGCGCCGCCGCGCGCGGTTTTCGGCCAAGTTTACGTCACCGGTGCCGAGGCCGATCCGCGGGCGAAGTACCTATTCGTCCTCACCGTCGTCGTGCTATTGGCACTCGCCGCCAAGGGTCTGGTGCGCGGCCACATCGGGCGCTCTTGGATGGCGATCCGCGACATGGATATTGCGGCGGAGATCATCGGCATCCGGCCGCTGCGGACCAAGCTGCTCGCCTTTGCGCTGAGCTCGTTCTATTGCGGTATCGCCGGGGCGATGTGGGCCTTCATCTATACGAGCGCGGTCGAGGCCAGCGCGTTCGAGATCGACCGTTCGTTCCAGATCTTGTTCATGATCATCATCGGCGGCCTCGGCAGCATCCTGGGTTCGTTCCTCGGCGCCGCCTTCATCGTGCTGCTGCCGATCTTTCTCGATAATGCGCCGCGCCTCGTCGGGCTCGACGTTCCGGTCAATCTGGTGACCAATCTGCAATCGATGATCTTCGGCGCGCTAATCATCTTCTTCCTGATCGTCGAGCCGAACGGTCTGGCGCGGCTGTGGGCGATCGGCAAGGAGAAGCTGCGGCTCTGGCCGTTCCCGCACTGACGCTGGGTGTCTTCAAAGGGTGGTTTTCGGACCTTCATTGCCGCCTGTCGGCGGGTTCTTGCCCCTAGCCGCACCCATTCATGGGTGGTGAACCGGTGCCAATTCGCTGGTAGGATTGCGACGCGGGCTGATCCAGGGAGGGGCGGCGTGGAGCAGCAGCAGAATGGGAGCAATGGCCCTCTCATCGTGCGGCGGCGCAGACTCATCGCGCTACTCGGCGGAATAGCGTTGGCGTGGCCTCTGGAGCTGGGCGGACAGGAACCGGGACGGACCTATCGCATCGGCGCTTTGCAGAACTCGCCACGTGATATACTGCCCTTTGTCGCGCCTTATGACGAGCTGAGCCGACTCGGTTTCGTCGACGGCCAAAACCTCCAACTCGACGGACAAGGTTTTGGGCTGCGACCCGAGCAATTCACGCTACACGCGGCGGAGCTGGTCAAGGCCAAGGTCGACGTCATCCTCTGGGCCGGGGCGGCTGCTATTCGCGCCGCGCAGCAGGCAGCGCAGGCACTCGGTCTGGCCATACCGCAATCAATCCTCGGCCGTGCCGACGAGGTGATCGAGTGAAGCGGCGGGACCTGCTCGCGCTTCTCGGCGGCGCCGCGGTCGCACTGCCGCTGACCGCCCAGGCGCAGCAGCCGGTGAAGGTGGTCGGAATTCTCGACCTCGGCCCGGCGTCGCCTTTATTTTCGACGCCTTCGTGCAGGGCATGCGCGGTCTCGGTTATGTCGAGGGACAAAATATCTCCTATGTGCGCAAGTCGGCGCAGGGGCAGCCGGACTCCATTCCGGCGCTCGCGATCGAGCTGGTCAATCTGAAGGTGGACGTGATTGTCACAGCAGCCTCGTTGCCGGTCCGTGCTGCGCAGCAAGCGACGACCGCCATACCCATCGTATTCCTTGCGCTCGGCGATGCGGTCGGGGACGGCTTCGTCAAAAGCCTCGCTAGCCCGGGCGGTAACATCACGGGCCAGTCATTCCTCGACGACGAGCTGACTGGCAAGCGCCTCGAGATTTTGCGCGATGCTATCCTGAACATCCGCACTGTTGCCGTCTTCTACGATACGAATGTCCCGCGCAGTGCCCTGGAGGAGACAGAGCGAGTCGGACGCACGCTCGGTCTTCAACTCCGGGCGACGCCGCTGCCGGGTATCGAAGCGTTCGAGCCGGCCTTTCAGAAGGCCGCGGCTGCGCGCGTCGATGCGGTCGATGTCCTGAGCTCGGCGCGTTTCAATGGGAACCGCGTGCGGTTTGCGGAACTTGCCGCAAAATATCGGCTGCCGGCGATTTATGACAACGGCGAATATGTTCGCTCCGGCTGCTTAATGTCTTACGGACCGAGCTTCTCCGACATGGGTCGCCGCGGGGCCGCCTACGTCGACAAAATACTGAAGGGCGCGAAGCCCGCCGACCTGCCGATCGAGCAACCGACCAAATTCGAGCTGGTGGTCAATCTCAAGACCGCCAAGGCGCTCGGTCTTACAATCCCGCAATTGATCCTCGGCCGTGCCGACGCGGTGATCGAATGACCCCTTAGGGTCGATAAGCGACGTTCAGATTGAGACGCTACCCGAGGGGCGGCGCGCCGAGGTGGCCGCTGGCTTCAGCCAGCTCCAATCACCGGCGCCGAGGCGATGTGGGCCTTCATCTATACGAGTGCCGTCACAAGTGCCGTCGAAGCCGGCGCGTTCGAGATCGACCGCTCGTTCCGGATCTTGTTCATGATCATCATCGGCGGTCTCGGAAGAATCCTGGGTTCGTTTCTGGGCGCCGGCTTTATCGTGCTGCTCCGATCTTTCTCGACAGCGCGCCACGCCTTGCTCGATTTTAAGTTCTGGTCAATCTGGTGACCAACCTGCAATTGATGATCTTTGGAGCGCTTATTGTGTTCTTCCTGATCCTCGAGCCCAATGGTCTGGCGCGGCTGCGGGCAATCGGCGACGAGACGCTACGGCTCTGGGCGTTCCCGCACCGAGGTGAGAAGCCTTGCAGCGGGACCGCTGGCAGCCTAGAAGACCCGAGATTGGCGCCACAAGGGAGGAGAAGATGAGGCTGTTCAGAAGAGTGCTCGCGGCAATGGCAGTCGCGATCGCCGTATTCGGTCTCAGCCCCGGCATGGCGGCAGCCCAGAACGAGCAGTTCATCCCCCGCCTCGTCTACCGCACCGGCCCCTACGCGCCGAATGGCATCCCGTTCGCCGACGGCTATGCCGATTATCTCGACATGATCGATGTACGCGACGGCGGCGTCGGCGGGGTCAAGATCACCTATGAGGAGTGCGAAACCGGCTACAACAACGACAAGGGTGTGGAGTGCTACGAGCGGCTCAAGAACAAGGGTCCGACCGGCGCAAGCCTCGTCGACCCGCTCTCGACCGGCATCACCTATGCTCTGATCGAGCGCGCCACTGCTGACAAGATTCCCGTCGTCTCGATGGGCTACGGCCGCGCCGACGCCAGTTACGGCGCGGTCTTCCCTTATGTGTTCACCTTACCCGCCACCTACTGGGCGCAGGCCGACGCCCTGATCAAATATGTCGGGGACAAGGAAGGCGGCCTCGACAAGCTCAAGGGCAAGAAGATTGGCCTCGTCTACATCGACATCGCCTACGGCAAGGAGCCGATCGCGACGCTCGAAAAGCTCTCGCAGCAATACGGCTACACCTTCCTCAAATACCCGGTCTCGGCGCCGGGTATCGAGCAATCGGCAACCTGGCTGCAAATTCGCCAGCAGCGACCGGACTGGCTGTTTATGTGGGGCTGGGGGGTCATGAACTCGACCGCAATCAAGGGGGCGGGCTCGGTCGGCTACCCGATGGACCACTTCATCGGCGTGTGGTGGTCAGGCTCCGAGCCCGATGTCGTGCCGGCCGGCCAAGCATCGGTCGGCTATGAATCGGGCACGTTCCATGGCGCCGGCCAGGATTACGGCGCGGTGAAGGACATCCTCAAATACGTCTATGACAAGAATGGCGGGCATACGACTCGCGACAAGGTCGGCGAGGTGCTCTACAACCGCGGCATCATCAATGCAATCTACGACCTCGAGGCGATCCGTACTGCGCAGGGCAAGTTCGGCAAGAAGCCGCTCAAGGGCGAGGAGGTGCAGTGGGGGTATGAGCACCTCGACATTACCTCGCAGCGCGTCGCCGAGCTCGGCGCCGAGGGGTTGATGGTGCCGATTGCGCTCTCCTGCGACAACCATGAGGGCAACGGCAAGGTTCGCATCCAGCAATGGGACGGGAAGAACTGGAAGTTCGTCTCCGACTGGATCCAGCCGGACCGGACGATGCTGACCGAGATGTACAAGGAATCGGCGCTGAACTACGCGAAGGAGAAGGGCATCACCCCGCGCGATTGCGCAAAGGTGATGTGAACCCCAGCGCGGCCCCCCGCTATGGCCCAATCGGGGGCGCTGCTCGCGGTCAACAATATCGAGGTGATCTACAACCACGTCATCCTGGTGCTGAAGGGTGTGTCGCTCGAGGTGGCGGCGAGCGGCATCGTGGCATTGCTCGGCGGCAACGGCGCCGGCAAGACGACGACGTTGAAGGCGATCTCTAACCTGTTGCGCGCCGAGCGCGGCGAGGTGACCAAAGGCTCGATCAGCTTGGCCGGCGAGCGGATCGATGCGCTTGACCCCGCCTCTGTGGTCAAGCGCGGGCTGATCCAGGTCATGGAAGGGCGCCACTGCTTCCCCCACCTCACGGTCGAGGAAAACCTGTTGACCGGCGCCTATACCAGAGCCGACGGGCGCGCCCGGGTCGCCGAAGACCTCGACATGGTCTACGGCTATTTTCCGCGCCTCAAGACGCGCCGTGAAGCGATTGCCGGCTACACTTCAGGCGGCGAGCAGCAGATGACCGCGATCGGCCGGGCATTGATGTCGCGGCCGAAAATGATCCTGCTCGATGAACCCTCTCTCGGGCTGGCGCCGCAACTCGTGGAGGAGATCTTCGCAATCGTTGGCCGTCTGAACAAAGCCGAAAACGTCGGTTTTTTAGTCGCCGAGCAGAACACCAACATCGCGCTGCGCTACGCCGACTACGGGTATATCCTCGAAAACGGCCGTATCGTGCTGGACGGCGCGGCCGCCGATTTGCGCTCAAACGAAGACGTCAAGGAATTCTACCTCGGGCTCTCCGCGACCGGGCGAAAGAGCTACCGCGAAGTCAAGCATTATCGCCGGCGCAAACGCTGGCTTGCCTGAGCTTCAGCCGCCCTCGACGGTGAAAGAGAGCCTCGTTCCTGTGAGAAAAATTGAATAGAAATAGAGTTCCGCGTCGAGCGTGCGCTTGACCGTCTGGGCCCGGCGGAAGCCGTGCTGTTCGCCGTCGAACAGCAGGTATTGCACCGGCACGCCTCTGCCCTTTAATGCCTCCACCATGGCTTCGGCCTGGTTGGGCGGAACGATCGCATCCTCGGCGCCTTGGAAGAAGGCGACCGGGACCGCCACGCGGTCGGCAAAATGGACCGGGGAGCGCTCGACATACAAATCGCGGCGCGCGGGATATGGGCCGATCATACCGTCGAGGTAACGCGATTCGAATTTGTGAGTGTCCTTTGCCAGAGCTTCGAGATCGCTGACGCCGTAATAACTGGCGCCGGTTTTGAAGACGTTGTGAAAGGTCAATGCGCACAGGGTGGTGTAGCCGCCCGCGCTGCCGCCGCGGATCGCCATGCGCTTGCCGTCGACTTTCCCGCTTGCCGCCAGGTGCTTGGCGCCGTTGATGCAGTCTTCGACATCGACGACGCCCCACTTGCCGCGCAACCGTTCGCGATAGGCGCGCCCATACCCGGTACTCCCGCCGTAATTGACGTTCAAAACGGCAAATCCGCGACTGGTCCAGTATTGCACGCCCCAGTCGAGCGCCGAAGAGAACGCGCTGGTCGGCCCGCCATGGCTGCGCACGATCAATGGCGGCAGCTCGCCGGCCGGAGAAGCGAAATCACGATTGGCAGGAGGGTGGAACAGTCCGAAAGCAGTAAACCCGTTCTCTGTCGGAAACTCGATCGGCTGGGCAATCGAAAGGTAGCCGTTGTAACTGCCCACTTCTTGTGTATTCGCCGCTTTGAGGAGCGCCACCTGACCCGACGCCGGAGCCAGTTTGATGATTGCCGGGAAATGCGTCGGCGAAGCGCCGACAAAGTAAACATGGCCGACATCGGCGCAGAGCGAGCCGATCTCGGTGAACTCGGTGGCGATCGGCGTCACTGCCAGTGTGCTCAGGTCGACGGCCGCCAGCGATGCCGAGCCGTCGCGTGAATAGCTGCAGATCAGTCGCTGCGCTGACGCGAAGGCGTAGCGCGACGGCCGAAAACTCCATTGCGCCGAGCCGAACTCTGCCGCCAGCGGGTAGACCGTCTCGATGGCGGCGCTGGCGCCGAGCGGGTCGCCCGCAACGCGGGAGAGGTTCCACCATCCGCTGCGGTCGGAGACAAAATAAAGGACGCCGTCGGGAGACCACCCCGGCTGACAGATCGATTCCGTTTCGCCTCCGGCCACCTTTTTCTTCTCGGCAATCGAGCCATCTGCAGCGCAACGACCGACCCACAGCTCGGTGCCGTCCCACGGCATGTTGGGGTGATGCCATTCGAGCCAAGCGAGCTGGGTATTGTCGGGGTTGAGGCGCGGAGCGGCGTAGAAATCGTTGCCGGAGACCAGCACGCGCTGCGGCTGCGAACTGCTGAGCGGAATGTCGACAAGCGTGTTGATCGGTTGCTCGCCACCGGCCGTATGGTATCGCGAACCCAGATCATGCGTCTGCGCAGCACGTCGATGACGCCGCCCGCATAACGCAGGCCCCTCGGCTGCGCCGGGGCTTCGGTAACCGGGACCGGCAGCGCTCCCGGCTCTTGCCGGTATAAGCGCTGGTTGGCATCGTTACAGAAATAGACGACCTCGCGGCTGACGAGATACGCACCGCCGCCATATTCGTGGACACGAGTGCGAACGTTGAAGGCACCCTCGCCGCTCGCCTGCATCGCAGGCGTGACGTCGGCCGGGTGGCCATTCTGCGGACAGCGGACAACGACGGATCGCCCTTGCTCCTGGGGGCGGCTTTCGATCCAATAAACGTCGCCGCCGTCGACCAGGATATCGCCGAGGCCAATCGAAGAGGCGACGATCAGATCCGAGGTGATCGGGGAGGCCCACGACCCATAGGGCGCAATCCGCAGCTCAGCCATACGGGGTACGATTGCCTCAGTTGCGATAACTCGGATCGAGCTTATCGGCGAGGCGAAGCAACGCTGGCCATTCGCGCTGGCCCTGCAGCCGCGGCTCGTTCCCAGTAAGAAGGGCTGCCTGGCGCTCGCAGGTGTCGGGCGAAGGCACCACCATTTTGGCCCCCGCTGCGACCGCCGCCATGATCTTCAACTGCGCCTCGGCCGAGCGTTCGAAATGGTAGGTAAGCGAGAACGCCTCGGCCACATTGCGGCCAGTCGCCAGCAGGCCGTGATTGCGCAGTACCAGAACCGGATGGTTGCCGATGCTTTGCTGCAGCCGCTCACGTTCGTCGAGGTCGAGCGAAACGCCCTCGTAATCGTGATAGCCGAGCCTGTTGTAGAACCGCATTGCCCACTGGCTGAGCGGCAACAAACCCTCCTCCAACGCGCTGACTGCGATGTCGGCCTCGGTATGGGTGTGGATCACGCATTCGACGTCGGGCCGACCCATATAGATAGCGCTATGGATCACGTATCCGGCGCGGTTGGCCTCAAATTCGGACGGTTCGACGAGATTGCCGTCGAGATCCATCTTCAACAGGTTTGACGCCGTGATCTCGTTGAACATCAACCCCATCGGGTTGATCAGGAAATGATTCGGCTCGCCGGGTACGCGCGCCGAATTGTGGGTCAGGATCAAGTCGTCCCAGCCGAAATGCGCGAGCAACCGGTAGCAGGCGGCAAGATCGACCCGTACCGCCCATTCCTCCGGATCGATTGTGCGCGGTCTTGATGCAGCGGCGGCTTCTAGCGTGTCCATTATCATTTCTCCAACTCTAATCTTCCGCTCAAACCCGAGGCCATTGTCATGGCCGGACTTGTTCCGTGGGCCTTCAGCCCACGGACTAGTTCCGTGGGCATCCACGTCTCGACCCGCGTCCGTGGATGACCGGGTCGAGCCTGGTCGAGCCCGGTCATGACGATTAAACGGGGGTGAACATCGGCACCGGCTGGCCGCTTTCGCTCGGCTTGAAAACCAGTCGGACAGCCTGCCCGATCTTGATCTTATCGAGGTCGCAATCGACGATGTTAGTCATCATCGATACTCCTTCCTGCAATGTCACATAGGCGATTGCGTAAGGGACAGGGGCGCGGCGCATGACGCTGTAGGTATAGATCGTCCCGTTGCCCGAGGCCTGCTGCAACTCGGTCTTGTCGCTGAGGCAATAAGGGCAGATCGCGCGCGGATAATAATGCACCTGCCCGCAGCCCGTGCATTTACCGATCATCAGCCGGCCCGCTGCGGCGGCGTCCCAGAACGCCTTGGTCTCGGGATTGGGCTGCGGGGCTTGGATCTTGCGTTCCTGGCTCGGCATCTGCCTCACTCCCTCTCCATGATCACGGTCGCAGCACCGTGCCGGGTGCCGAGCGAGCCGCCGGTGCCATGAGCAATCGCCAGATCGCAATTCCTGACCTGCACGGCCGGATGCGCCTCGCCGCGCAACTGGCGCACCGCCTCGACCACCTTGGTCAGACCGCCGCGGTTGGCCGGGTGGTTGTTGCACAGCCCGCCACCGTCGGTATTGAACGGCAATTTGCCGGTGCCGGAGATCAGATTGCCGTCGGACACGAATTTGCCGCCCTGGCCTTTTTCGCAGAAGCCGAGATCCTCGATCTGCATCAGCACGGTGATCGTAAAGCTGTCGTAGATTGAGGCGTATTTGATGTCGGCCGGCTTGACCCCGGCTTCGGCAAAGGCCGCCGGCCCCGACCACACCGCACCCGAATAGGTCAGGTCGACATGCCCAGCCATCTGGTGCTTCGGGGCTTCGCCGGCACCGAGGATCTTGACCTTGGGCCGCTTCAGGCTTCTGGCCACCTCGGGGCTGGCAACGATGATCGCACCGCCGCCGTCGCTGATCACGCAGCAGTCGAGACGATGCAGCGGGTCGGCGATCATCGGCGAGTTGACGACGTCGTCTACCGTGACGACGTTGCGCAACATCGCATGCGGATTGTGCTGAGCGTGATGCGAAGCTGCGACTTTGATCCAGGCGAGCTGCTCGCTCGTCGTCCCGTACTGGTACATGTGGCGCATCGCGCACATCGCGTACATGTTCGCGGTGGCCGGGCCGTAGGGGTTTTCGAACTGGACATCCGGAGCGCTACCGCCGGCCGTACGCTGCGCCGTTCCGGTCGCCTGGCCTTCGCTACGTGGCCGGCCGGCGAGGGTGATCAGCGCGACACTGCATTTGCCCGCGGCAATCGCCTCGGCGGCGTGGCCGACATGAATGATGTAAGAGGAGCCGCCACAGTCGGTCGAATCCATGTGGCGCAATTTGAGCCCGAGGTAATCGGTCATCGACAGGGGCCCCAGACCTGGAGCGTCGCCGGCGCAGAAATAGCCGTCGACATCGGCCCTCGCGAGGCCGGCATCCTCGATCGCGCCCTTGGCCGACTCGGCATGGAGCTGGGCGAGCGATTTGTTGTCGGCCTTGCGCGTCGGATGCTCATATATCCCGACGATATAGGCCTTTCCCTTGATGCTCATCGGTGGTTGATCTCCCTGCAAAAGCCGAGGGCGGTAGTGCATACCGTTCGGCATGCGCGGTCAATCCCGGATTGCAGATGCCTGAGTCGTGATGTCGTCGATCTCAGCGTCGGAATACCCGAGCTCGCCAAGCACACTCCGTGTGTGTTCCCCGAGGCGGGGCGGCGGCAGACGGAAGGTGTCGCCCGGCGAGCCGGAAAACATTACCGGGATTGCGGTCGTCAGCATCTTCCCTTCGGAGGGATGCTCGACCCGTTCAAAAAACCCGGCATCGTTGAGATAGGGGTCGGCGAGTAGGCCTTCGAGGCTGGTGACGACACCGTTCGGGACATCGAAACTGTCGAGCCGCTCGCGCCATTCAGCTGTGGTACGCCGGCGCATACGCTCGATGACGATTTCATAGAGCTCGCCGATGTTGTCGGTGCGGCGCGCCAGGGTAGAGAAGCGCTGATCTTCGGCCAATTCTGGGCAATCGATCGCTTCGAACAGATGGCGCGACTGCGTGTCGGTCGTCGCCAGGATGCAGATGTGGCCGTCCTTGGTCGGGAAAGGCCGACGATGCTCGGTCAACATGCGCGGATAGCCGAGCCCCTTTTCCGGCTCGGCGAGAACGCCGTACCAAAGATGGTCGACGAAGTTGAAGGCGACCATCGTCTCCAGCATCGGAACATGCACTTCCTGTCCCTCGCCGGTGCGTTCGCGATGGAACAATGCCATGCCGATTGCTGAGGCGAGCACATAGCCGCAGATCTTGTCACACACCGCCATCGGCACATAGCGCGGCTCGCCGCCGGGGCCGCCATTGAGTGCCGCGAGACCGCTCTCGCCTTGGATCACGTCGTCGAAGGACGGGCGGTCGCGGTGAACGCCGTCTTTGCGAAAACCAGCAGCCGCGGCATAGACGATGCGGGGATTACGCCCCGCCACCGCCTGATAGTCCAAGCCGAGCCGCTCGGCGGCTGCGAGGCGCATATTATGGACGAAGACGTCCGCGGTCTCGACCAGTTTCAGCAGCGCCTCGCGCGCCGCCGACCGCTTCAGGTCGAGGGCCACACTCTTCTTGTTGCGGTTGATGTTCAGGAAATAGGCGCCCATGCCCGGATGGCGCGACGGGCCGAGGGGACGAATCGAGTCGCCTTCCGGAGGCTCGACCTTGATGACGTCCGCCCCCATGTCGCCGAGGATCTGCGTCGCCACCGGCCCCAATACCGCGCTCGTCAAATCGACCACGCGGATGCCTGCAAGCGGTCCGGACATCTTGCGGGCCTCCTCTGGATGGCGGTGCCGGCTTGACCGGTCGTTCAATACCACGCAGGTTCGACCCGGCGAAACGCGGAGGCGTCTGATGGGACCGCTGGCCGGAATTAGAATAGTGGAACTGACGGGCATCGGGCCGGGGCCGATGTGCGCGATGCTGCTCGCCGATCTCGGCGCCACCGTGTTGCGCATCGATCGGACGGAACCGAGCGATCTCGGCGTGCCACGCCCGCTGTGCTACGACCTCCTGCTCCGCGGCAGACCGTGTCTGGCGCTCGACCTCAAACGTCCGGCCGGAAAGGCTCTCGCATTGCGCCTGATCGAATGCGCCGACGCGCTGATCGAAGGGTTCCGCCCGGGGGTGACCGAACGGCTGGGTCTCGGCCCCGAGGATTGCTTCGCGCGCAATCGCCGCCTCGTCTATGGCCGGGTCACCGGCTGGGGCCAGGAAGGGCCGCTTGCGCAAGCCGCCGGCCACGACCTCAACTACATCGCGCTCGCCGGCGCGGTGCATGCCTTCGGGCGGCACGGCCAGGCCCCGACGCCGCCGTTGAACCTGATCGGCGATTTCGGGGGCGGCGCGCTTTATCTCGCCTTCGGGGTGGTTTGCGGTATTCTCGAAGCACAGCGCTCGGGCCGGGGTCAGGTCGTCGACGCGGCTATGGTCGATGGCACGGCATCGCTAATGACGGCCTTCCACGGCATGGTCGCGGCTGGTTCAGCGCGCCATGAGCGGGGCACTAACGTCCTCGACACGGGCGCCCATTTCTACGAGGTATATGAATGCTCGGACGGACGCTGGATCTCGGTCGCAGCGATCGAGGGGAAGTTCTATGCTGAATTGCTGCGGCGGCTCGATCTCGATCCGGCGACATTGCCATCGCAGATGGAGCGCAAACACTGGCCCGAGGCGAAGGCGCGGCTGACAGCATTGTTCAAGACCCGGACGCGCGACGAATGGTGCGCGCTGCTTGAAGGGACCGACGCTTGTTTTGCCCCGGTTCTAACGACCGACGAAGCGCCGCACCACCCGCACAATAAAATGCGCCGGACCTATGTCGAGATCGACAGCATCGTCCAGCCGGCGCCGGCGCCGCGCTTCAGCCGAACCATTCCGGATTTGCCGATCCCGCCGCAACCACCGTGCGGCCTCGGCGAGGCCGAAGCGATCCTCGCCGATTGGCTCGAGCCGGCCGAGATCGCAAAGCTGCACGAATTCGGCACGCTTGATCCGGCTCAGTAGCCGACAGACGAGGACAGCGTGGAAACCGTGGGGCTCGGCTTCTGCTTTGAGGAGTTGCCGGTCGGCAGGCAGTTCAAGACCATCGGGCGCACGATCACCGAGGCCGACATCACCAACTTCGTCAACTGCACCGGCATGGTCGAGGTGCTGTTTACCAACCTCGAGTTCCTCGCACATGAATCGGACATCAAACGCCGTCTGGCGCCGGCTGCACTCGTCTATGCCTTTGCCGAGGGCCTGCTGGTGCAGTCGACGATGCAGCGTACCGGTCTTGCCTTTCTAAACATGGAGCTCAATGTCGAGAACCCGGTCTTCGCCGGCGACACGATCCATGCCGAATGCGAGGTCATCGAAGCCCGGCGCAGTCGCAGCCGCCGCGACCGCGGCTTGGTGCGTACCCGCGTCCGTGTCGTCAAGCAGGACGGCACGATCGCGCTGACCTACACGCCGCTGCGCATGATCAAATGCCGGGACGCAGAGTAAGCGGAGCGAGGTGGCTCCGCCTGATGCCGATTCACACGCTCCTCCGCCGGGATGCCGGGATGACAAAGAGCGCAGTCGATTTTCTTGCGATGGTGCGCCCTGCAGGCACCGGATAACTCCGCCGTGAACTTGCGCCATCGGTGGGCGGGGGTGACTGTCAGATGCAGACTTATGGGCAAGGATTAGGGCTTAGCTCGCGGAAGCAACGCCGCGCGAAGCTGACGAAATCGAGCCGCAACGACGTCTCGCATACGCTCGGGATGAACTTATTGGCGGCCGACACCGTTCGGGCAACGACCGGGCGCTAGGGCGCTCTCCGCGCCCCTCTCTTTAAGCTCCTCCGCCCAAGCTTGCCGCAGCCTTGTGACGAAGGTCGCCATTACCTCCTCGTCGCCCGCGGTGAAACACGGCGGGCTCGGAGAGCGGTGCCACACCGCCCTTTTTCTCGGCCGTCTTTCAGCGTGTCGATCAGCATCTTGGTCGCGTGCAGATCGGCACCGGTCGATTTGTTGACCAGCTGAGTGACGATCCCCGTCTGTAATCGGATTGCCGCCGTCAAGCCCCTTCGAACTTCGGCTCCCGGACCGACAACGGTCACTCGTTGCGATCGGCAGCAATGACAAGTGTTGCCCCATAGGCGTCATTGAGCGAGCGCCCGGCGGGAGCGCATAGCGGCCATTTGGTTAAGCACTCGGCGCCCCCCCTTCGATAACGCGGAAAGCCGCCTGACTACCTAAAAGCGGCACGTTGTAGGCCACTACCCGCTGGGTGAGTCCCTTCAAGGCGAGCGCGCCAACCTGTTCGGTCACGACACTTCCTTTTAGTGCGACGTTGACGCGCTGACTGAGCAGAATTTGGCGGTCCTTGGCCTCAGCGCAAAGACGGGCGGCAATATTGCACACCGTGCCGATCGCGGTGTAGCCGGAGCGTTCGGAAAACCCGATCTGGCCCAATGTGGCGTAGCCCTGTGCGATACCGGCGCCAAACCCAAGATCGCGGCCACGTTCGCGCCAGGCGGCGATCAGTTGGCTCACCGCCTCACGCATCGCTACCGCCATCTTGACCGCGCTGCCGGGTCGGAGATCGGTACAGGGTCATTGAAAAACACCATGATCCCGTCGCCCGAGAACTGATCGAGCGTGCCCTCGAACTGGGAGACGAGCGGCCCCAACGCGCCGTGGTATTCGCGCAGGAATTCGAGGACTTCCTCAGGCTCAGCGGTCTCGGTAAAGGCGGTGTAGCCGCGCAGATCGCAAAAGACGACGACGATTTCGCGGCGATGACTTTCAAGGATCTTCTCGTCGCCCTGCGAGACGATCAATTCGGCGAGCTGGGGCGCGAGGAACCGCTTCAATCGGCCGACCCGCCCTAACTCGTCGACCTGTTCGGCGACCCGCGCTTCGAGGCCGCGGTTAAGTTCCGCCACCTCGTCGGTGCGCTGGTGCAATTCGCTCAGCAGCCGCGCGTTCTCCATCGCGATCACCGCTTGCGCCGCGAAGTTCTGTAGGAGTGCGATCTGCTTATCCGAGAATGGTCGCACCTCCTGACGATAAGCGGAGATGGCGCCCAGCAGCCCCGTATCCTTCCGCAACGGCGCAATGAGCAGGGTCCGGATGCCTCCGATATCCATACGGCGCCTATACTCCGGAATGTCCCGATAAGCCTCGCTCTCCCGGACATCGGGAAGGTGGACGATCCGCTCGCCGCGCATCAATTGCGACAAGGAGCCGCCCCCATCACGTGAGGGCCGAACCGGGTTTTGCCGCCAGTATTCGGTGAAACGCGGCTCACCGGAGGCTGCTGCGGAACGGAACTGCTCACCGTCGAAAATCAGCAAATTGCCCGATGCGGCTTCGCACAGCGTATGTGCCTTCTCCAGTATCACGTCGAAAACCGGGGCGAGATCGCCGGGCGAGGAATTGATGACCTGCAATACGTCGGCGGTCGCAGTCTGCTGCGCCAATGCCTCGCGGGTCTCAGTCAACAGCCGCGCGTTCTCCATTGCAATGACCGCCTGCGCGGCGAAGTTCTGCAACCGCGCGATCTGCTTTTCAGAGAACGGTCGGACTTCCTGGCGGAATATGATAAAGACGCCGACTGCCCGGTCGTCTTTGGTTAATGGGGCGTACAGGACACTTCGCACGCCGCCCTCATGGACTGATGCTACTGCCATCGCAACACCATTGCGGTATGCATTATACGGTCTTCCGGTGATCCCCAGATGTGGTATAGTTAATAGGGGAGTGTACCATGTTTGGGGGATGGACGATGCCGGCATACTTCTTTCGCAGCGAACCGGGGGCGGTCGAGTTGCGGCGCTTGGCACGACGCGAGAGCGGGCGTGTCTGCCAGCGGGTTCTGATGATCGCGAACATGCTCGAGGGGATGGAGCATGAGGCAGCGGCGCGGCTGGCTGGGCTGAGCCGGTCAGCGGCTTATGAATGGCACAACCGCTATGAAGAGGGAGGCATTGAGGGATTGCGTGACCGGCCGCGCCCGGGTCGACAGCCCCGGGTGGACGCGGTGACCAGCGCGCGGTTCAAGGAACGGATTGTCGCTGGCGCTGCGCTGGAGCGGGACGGGGTGGTGGCGTTTCGCGGGGTCGACGCGCAACGCATATTGAAAGAGGAGTTTGAGATTGATTGCAGCCTGTCGAGCACCTACCGGCTGCTGCATCGGATAAAGTTGAGTTGGTTGGCACCGCGTCCGCGCCACCCGGAGGCCGACGCGACGGCGCAAGCGGAGTTTTCGCAACACTTGGATTGCAATTAGAGCGAGTCCGGGCGGCGCAAGCACGCGGTAGGCGAGTCGAGGTGTGGTTTCAGGACGAGGCGCGCATCGGTCAGAAGAACACGCTTACCCGGGTGTGGGGGCAAACCGGCAGCCGGCCGGCGGCAGCAAAGGACCTCGGTTTCGCCTCGGCCTATGTGTTTGGTGCGGTCTGCCCAGTGGAGGGCAAAGCGGCGGCGCTGATCATGCCGATCTGCAATACCGCCGCCATGAACCATCATCTCAGCGAGATCAGCAGCCAGGTCGCCGTCGATGCGCATGCCGTGGTGATCCTCGATCGTGCCGGCTGGCACCGCAGCCAAGCTCTCGTGGTGCCCGGTAATATCACCCTGTTGGAGCTGCCGCCTTACAGCCCGGAGCTCAATCCGGTCGAGCGGATTTGGCACTATCTGCGCAGTCATTGGCTTGCCAACTCGGTGTTTATCAGCCTGGCCGACATCATGGATGCCTGCGAAATGGCCTGGAACCGGTTCGCCACCAACCACGGCCTGATCCGCTCGCTCTGTGCGGTCGCCTGGGCTCCGGCTTCGCCCGCTCTATAGGCGGCACCTGCTAGAGACGACACTCGTGTCCAGAAATTTCCGCAGATCCGTATAACCTACAACTCGGCCGCAGTTGGCTATTTCCTTCCTGCCCTCAGCGCCAGCAGATCGACGAGGAAGTGGTCGCGCCAGGCTGCCAATTCAGCGATGCCGCGCCCGGCCGTTTCGGCGGTAATGCCTGCGGCGAGACGCTCTTTCAACTCGGAAGTCAACGTCGGATTGCCCAAGCTCTCCCACCAACTCGCCATCGGCGCTGCGAATTGGTTAAGGAAATGATCGACACCGCCAACCCCGCCGGCGAGGTGAAAGGTCAGATGCGGCCCCATCAAGGCCCAGCGCAGCCCCAGCGGGGCACTGATCGCCGTATCGACATCGGCGACGCTTGCTATCCCCTCGGCCACCAGATGCAGCGCCTCCCGCCACAACGCCGCTTGCAGCCGGTTGGCAACACATCCCCGGCACCTCGAGCCGGATGTGTATCGGCTGCTTGCCAATCGCGGTGTAGAAGGCGAGCGCCCGTTCGATAGCCGCGCCCCGTCTTCTCGCCGCCACCCACCTCGACCAACGGCACCAGATGCGGAGGATTGAGGGTGGCCGATGACGCAGCGTTCGGGGTGCCGGCAATCATTTTGCAGTCGGCTCATCAACAGCCCCGACGAAGTCGACGCGATGACGATCTCCGGATCGAGGACAGCGTCCAACCGGGCTAACAAGGCGCGCTTCAACTTCTCGCGCTCGGGAGCACTTTCCTGGACGAACTCGGCCCCGGCGAGGGCCGCTTCAGGCTCGGTGTGGAAGGTCAGCGCCGCCCAGGCCGGTTCGGCAGGTAGTGGCGACAGTCGCGCGAGGCTTGGTCAAGCCGCGCCGACAAATTCATGCAGAAAGGTTTCTGCGCCGGGCGCCGGGTCGCTAGCCGCCACTGTCAGCCCGCGGGCCAAGAACACCGCGGTCCAGCTGGCGCCGATCGTGCCCGTGCCGATCGCCGCAATGCGTCTAATATTGTCGCCTGCCATGTCTGTCTCCTCCCGTCGGCCGGCCCCTGCCGAGCCGAAGGCTAGTATGTCGGATCGCGAGCGTCGCCCTGCTCACCAACGGGCGAGGTTTGGCCGCTTCAGCACGCGGCGAATGTTGCGCAGGTTAGTGAGCGCCACCGGGCGTTCCGGATCGCTGTCTGGCATCGCCGCAGTGCCGCCGCGATGTCACGGTACAGACCGAATAGCTCCGCCCGCGTGAGGCGGACCGCTAACTAACGCCTACGAAATAACTCGTTCAAGTTCCATATTCGCATGATGTCCTTCATCGTCTCGGGCCGCACCAGCGCGGCCTTGATGCGGACGGCAGAGGCGCCGACGGAGGCGGGCCTCATCGTTTGCGACCACAACCGAACGGCGGAGTACGGCTCTGCGGAACTTGCGGTGGTTGCACCCGACGCTTGGCGCTGATGACCGCGAAAAGGCCCGTGCGGGTGCCGGACGATCGGAGGAGGATTGCGGAGATTCAGGAACGGGACGGGTTGAGATGGTTCAGGTGCGCAGGCCTTTTCGCGGATGTGGCGCGCATGCGGCAGCCACGTGGGCGAGGGAGGCAACCGCCCGGGGCCGTATCGATTGGCGCAGCGCTCGTCGCCGTGTTAGCGGTCGAGACCTGACGCTTGGTACCCATCGGAAGGCGGCGGCCCGACCTTCCCGGCCAGACAGGTGTCACCCGTCGATGGCTCGTCGTGCCCCATTCCCGGACCTTTACGCAGCCCGACGCAGATGGCTCGGCTGGGTGGAGGCTGTGTGAAAACACCAGATATGGTAGTCTCTCCGGGGTGATCCGGGGATTCGGTATGGGTGGCTTTATCGAGGGGGAGGACCGGAGGGAATGGCTGTTGCTTCGCGATTGCCTGGATTACTATGTCGCCGAGGACAACCCGGTTCGCGTCGTCGACGTGTTCATTGGCGAGCTCGATCTGCAGACACTTGGCTTTACCGGTCCTGCCGCGACCGGTCGCCCCGGGTACAGCCCGGCGACAATGCTCAAGCTCTACCTCTACGGCTATCTGAACCAGGTGCAGTCCAGTAGGCGACTGGAGCCGCGAAGCGGGGCGAAATGTCGAGTGCATGTGGCTGACGGGAAAGCTCGCGCCCGACTTCAAGACTATTGCCGATTTCCGTCGGGACAACGGCGAGGCGATCCGGGCGGTCTGCCGCCAGTTCGTGCTCCTGCGCGGAGAAATCGGCCTGATCGCCGGCGGGACCGTGGCGGTGGATGGCAGCCGCGTCAAGGCGGTGAACACCCGCGACAAGAACTACACGTCCGGCGCAATCCGTCTGCGGATGGAACAGGTGGACGCCAGCATTGCCCGGTATCTGGGGATGCTCGAGACGGCCGACCGCCAGGAGGACCAGGTGGCGGAGATGCGGATCAGCCGGTTGACTGAACGTTTGGAGGCGCTGCGCCGTCACATGCAGGAGCTCAAGGCGACGCAGCGAGCGGTCGCGGTCGCGCCTGACCATCAGGTTTCGCTGACCGATCCGGACGCACGGGCCATGAGGACCAACGGCAAAGGCACCGGCATGGTCGGCTACAACGTGCAGGCAGTGGTGGATGCCAAGCACCATCTGATCGTCACCCATCAGGTCACGAACGTCGGCCAAGACCGGTCCCAACTGAGCAAAATGGCTCGCGGGCGAAGGAGGTGACTGGAGCAGATGGCCTGACTGTCCTCGGCGATCGCGGTTACTTCTCCGGCGAGGAAGTTTTGGCCTGCGAAGCTGCCGGCGTCACACCGATCGTCCCCAACCACTGACCTCAGGCGCGAAGGGAGATGGGCGCTTCGGGAAGCAGGACTTCATCTATCAGTCCGAAACCAACACCTACCGCTGCCCGGCAGGCGAACAGCTGATCTGGCGCTACACCACTGTCGAGAACGGGCTGACGCTCAGCCGATACTGGTTCAGCAACTACGGCGCCTGCGCGATAAAGGCCAGGTGCACCCCCAGCAAGCAACGCCGCATCACCCGTTGGGGGCACGAGGCAGTGATCGAGGCCATGCAGCGGCGCTTAGACGAGATGCTCAATGCCATGCGCGTCCGGCGCAGCATTGTCGAGCACGTCTTCGGCACGCTCACGGACTGGATGGGGCGGAACCACTTTCGAACACGAAGGTTGGCCAACGTCGTAACCGAGATGAGCCTCCACATCCTCGCCTACAACCTAAAACGGGCAGTCGCTGTCCTTGGCACTCCGTGTTGATCGCGCGATGCGGGGATGAGAAGAGATCAGGCTTCTCGATAGCTCAGAACGCGGTGGAATCCGGGCCCGCCCGAACGCGCGTTCTCACACAGCCTCAGTGGGTTGCGGACCTTCGCCGATCTCGTCGGGAACGGCTAGAGCGCGCTGTAAGCGGCTATGGAGTGAACTCTACAGCGATCGGCGACAGTACGAACGGACGCATTTTCGGACTTCGGCGGCATCAAACCCGCGGTAGACCAGGCGTAAAATGCGCGCAGCATCCCCGATCCGTCGAGCGCCGGAGGAAACCCAAGCTCAATCGAACTTGAACTCCCGTCGAATGGGAATTGCACAATTGTGAAGGATAGAAACGCGCCGTTTCTGTACTCGATATCGCGGCTGCCAAGTCGGTAGCCTTCATCAATACACTGCTTTCTAGCGGTTGGGAGGTGGATGCGCTGCATCCAGTGCATGAAGTTCATCCGGTGTCAGTGTAAGTGAGAGCGCTACGGCGTTCTCCTGTACATGCTCGGCCGAGCCGGATTCGGGAATCGCAATGACATTACCATTGCGGATGGTCCAGGCCAGCGCGACAGCGGCTGCCGAGCAACCATGTGCGGCGCCGACACGTGCAAGCGTGGAATCACGCAGCAGACTAGCGCCGGCGCCGCCGAGCGGTGAATAGGCCATCACCGGCATGCCGTGCTGCTCGCACCATGGCAGCAGGTCATGCTCGATGCCACGATTGCCGAGGTTATAAAGGACCTGATTGGTCGCGCAGCGATCGCCGTGTGAAACACGGAAGAGGTCTTCCATGACAACGACCTTGAAATTGGACACGCCCCAGGCGCGAATCTTCCCTGCCGCGCGTAGACTTTCGAACGCCGCCACAATGCTGGAAAGCTCGGTGTCCCGATTTGGCCAGTGCAGCAGGTAGAGATCGAGATGATCAGTGCCGAGACGGCCGAGGCTCGCATCGCAAGCCTGCGCGATGCCGTTTCCCATAACGTGATTGGGCCACACTTTGGAGATCAGAAATGCGCGGTCGCGCTGACCGGCAATCACGCGGCCGATCAATTTCTCGGATCGGCCGTCGCCATATATCTCCGCCGTGTCGATCAATGTCATCCCGAGCGAAAGGCCGGTGCGCAGCGCTTCTTCCTCAGCGGCGTCCGGATGTCTCCCCTGCGCGAGGCTTGCGGAGCCCTGGCCGAGCGCCGGGACAATTGTTCCATCATGAAACTTTACCATAGGGGTTGCAGCACGAGCCGATGCACTCGATAGCGTCACAATCATCGTGCCGACCGAAAAGAACGACGAGCCAAGCGCCACGCAAAGTCCATTGAATTCACGCCGGTTCAGCAACTGCTTGTTCATATTTCACTCCCAGAGACGGTCCGCGGCGGCCAACAGATCAAGCTACCTGCGGGGGATATGGTCATTTACCCCGCATCGAGCCTGCACCACGTGCAGCCAGTCACGCGCGGTATGCGCCTCGCCGCGATTTTCTGGATCCAGAGCTTGGGTGCGGAAAAATGACGATCGGCAGATCCTTCTCGATCTCGACTTCGTGATCCAGCGCATCCGAGACGTCGATCCCGGCGATCCGTCGATCCTTTCGATTACCGACATCTACCACAATTTACTGGGGCGATGATCCGACACCTAGAGTTGGTAATGGCCGAAACGGGGCTCCAACCTTCCGTTAGGTCGAATATTTGGGAGGGGCTGATTTCTGCGCATTTCGCACGATCCCGGAACGCCGCATCGATGCGGGTTTGCCACAGATCGGGCGGTTCGAAAACCTTAGAGTCAGATGAGAGAATCAGGGGCAGCATCGGCATCTCCTTTCTGACTTTGATCGTGGGCAGTACCTTTGGCAACCGGCCCATCGCTGTCAAGGTAAGCGCGGTTAGTGATCCGTTTCCGGCTGCCGTCAAGGTCGGCTTAGCGTCCACCTGGGCCGAGCCTCGTCGTCACGCGAACGGCCGGGATCGGCGCGATTGAGCCGTTCCTCGCGGTGCCGCGCCAACGCGGCGCTTATACCCCTTAACCGCCTATCGCGGCGAGGCCGAGGATCAGCGAGGTTGGTGGGCACCCGCCGTTCACAATCAGTGAACGCGCTATCGTCTCATGCAATGACATTATCGGCGCAGGCGAGGATCGCTTTCAGGGTCGGCGCTCAGGCCTTCGACGGCGACCAGCTGTAAATGCGGCTCAGTGTGCCGCCCATTAGCTTGGCGCGGTCGCCATCGGATAGCCGGTCGGTAACGCGGAACGCCTCGATCCCCTCTTTGTAGGTCAGCAATTTGACCGCGCGTGTCCAGTCGGTGCCCCACATGCAGCGGTCGAAGGTGAATGCGTCGAAGATGTGGGCGAGCGGATCCCAGATGTCCTTGTACGGAAACGGCTCGTGCGACAGCGTGCAGGCGCCGGTGATCTTGATGGCAACATTGGGATGGGCCGCGAGCGCCAGCACCCTCGGTAATTCGGCCCAGGGCTGCGCCGGCGGCGGAGGCTCGAATGGCTGCCGTATACCCAGATGGTCGATGACCAGCCGCGTCTTCGGATTGCGGGCCGCTAATTGTCCGGCCTGTTCCAACCGGCCCTAGCACAGCAGGCTTACCGCCATCGAGTGCGTCGCTGCCGCCGCCAGCACCCGGTTGACGCCGGGGTCGGCTGGATCGGCCGAAACATTGTCGCCCATGATGACCCGGACGCCGACTGTACCTTTCTTCGCCTTCCAGTCGGCGATGATGTCGGCGACCGCAGGATCGTTCGGATCGACCGGCTTGACCAGGCAGAACCGGTCCGGGTGCTTTGCCTGCACTTCGAGGACGTAGCTCGCGTCGTAGCGGTACATCGAGAACGGCGATACCAGCACCGCACCGTCGACACCGACCGCATCCATTGCCGCCACCATCTGGTCGCCGGTCATCTCCTCCGGCCCGACCAGAGTGCCGGCCCACGGCCGGCCCGGATGGTTGCGCTCATAGGCGTGCGCCTGGGCGTCGATAGTCGTCCCTGAGGCGGCGCGGGTGCCTCCCGCCAGCCCAGCCGCGGTGATCACCCGGCAGCGGCGACCGAGGCCTGGATGAATTCGCGGCGATGCAGGTGCTGCGGCATCGGTATCCTCTCACAGCCGACCTTCGTTCGTTACGATCCTAAGGTCCGCACGGGGTGGAAAACGGGCCTTCCCGATTTGCCCGGCCGGTGATGCCCATACCTCGAAAGCGGTCGTCGCTCATAGCAGGTGGCTTGGCGTGCTCAGGAGTTTGGCTGGCCTGCATGAAATCGGAAGATCCAACTCCCGATCGTGACTCAGTTTGAAATTGCCCCCTTGGCACAGCGCGGACTGACTGGCTGGCTTTCGGCTAGCACGTGGTCATATGCTTACCGGAAGGCGGTCTGCCAGGGACCGACCACCTGCGAAGACCTGGAGCGAGCGCGGTTGCTGAAAGACCCAGAGACAAGAGCGACCCCGAGACATGATTGAACAGCGACGTAGGCAGTACGGGCAAAAACGGAGCCAATGAAGCCGGAGCATGAGCATGCGGCAGGTCGGCGAACTGGTCTTTGGACTTGTCTTCGTGCTGATCACGGTGGCGGCGATGGCGGCGGATTGTCAGAAGCCGACCGATTTCCGCGACGGTTGGACGGTAGCCGCGCCCGAGCAGGAGGGTCTCGACCCCGCATTGATCTGCGGTATCGGCCCGCGCCTCGAAGCCTTAAAGGAGGCAAACGCTCACGGTGTCGTAATCACCCGCCACGGCCGACTGGTCTACGAGCACTATTTTGCCGGAAACGATGAGCGTCTCGGGATGTCGCTCAGCGAAGTGAACTTCAACGCCAGGACGAAGCACGACATCCGTTCGATCAGCAAAAGCGTGACCTCACTGCTCGTCGGTATTGCCCTCGACCGGGGACTCCTTAGCGATCTCGATGCGCCGGTCTTCTCATTCTTCCCCGAATACAGCAATCTGTGGACTCCCGAAAAGGATCGCATCACACTGCGGCAGCTTCTTACGATGTCCTCGGGGCTTGCTTGGGATGAGACGAGTGCCTCCTACGGCAATCCCTCGAACAGCTATTGGAGAATGGAAACCGCTCCCCGCGCCGACTACTTCGTCCTAGAACAGCCGCTCGCGGCTTCACCGAGCACAGTGTTCAACTACAACAGCGGATACTTAGGCGAAGATGATGGCTGGGAAGGCGCGCTTTCGCATCGTTCTCACCATGGACTGACCATCCGTCGACGCAGCGGAGACGAGATCTCCATTTGAACGAGGAGGCCGCCTTGCGCCGCTGGGCGCGAGGCAACGGCCGCTATCGGCGCACAGGCGCCATCCGACGGGCAACAGGACAAGGTACACGCTCGACCTGTCGAGAGCGGCCCGAACATCAGCGCGCTGGCGGGTTTTTATATCCAGGGACAGCCCCGCGTTCCCTTCTGAGACGGCATCGCCTCCGCCCAAGCCGACGGTCTCGGGGCCGTTCTGGACCGGTAAAACATCTGCACCGAGGTCCCTAAGCGGCAAAGGGTCGTCAACGCCCGACAACGAACAGATGATTGAGCGTGCACGAAAGCGGCTGCGCAAGAGAGGCAAGAGAGGCAAGAGAGGCAAGAGAGGATTTCGCGGCTACCCGTTGCGACCGTGGCGCTCTACGGCCCAGACGATACACGAGCTACTAACCCGGATTATGCGTGAGGGCTGGCGGATGTAGCACAAGATGTTGATTCGGTGTAGGGTTTTGGTGATGAGCCTGAACCCTCGGATCAACCGGAGCTGCACCCGCCATGGTTGATATTACGCCG
>Ga0306920_100000791_pt1 | contig 38157 bp, 31 predicted proteins | sample flu12Cox44000170_FD_204666 | JGI IMG/M metagenome (GOLD analysis project Ga0306920, IMG submission 204666) | Lab enrichment of tropical soil microbial communities from Luquillo Experimental Forest, Puerto Rico - flux4day.12C.oxic.44.000.170 (v2)... | ecosystem: Environmental > Terrestrial >... | reverse complement strand
TGCATCCCCTCTCATCTGCGGCCCCCGACGAGCGGCAACTTGCTTGCCCGCTCACCCATTTGATACGCTTGAACGAGCATACGGTACAGAAAACAGGGGCGAGGAACAACTCGGGGGGCGCGCCATGGTCAGCAAGATCGCGGTCGAGGAGCACTGCCTTTGTCCTGGGTTCGAGAACTACTGGGCGCCCACCGTGGTCGATCTTCCGGCAAAGCGAAGGGAGGAATTCCACGCGCGCCTCACCGATTTCGGCGAGCTGCGGCTTGCAGCGATGGATGCGGCCGGCGTCGCGCGCTGCGTCCTCTCGCTCGCCGGGCCGGGGGTGCAGGCCGAGGCCGATGCGGGGACCGCTGTCCGCAGAGCCCGCGCGGCGAATGACTTTCTAGCGGCCGAGATCGCAAGACGTCCGGATCGCTACAGCGGGTTTGCCCACCTCCCGATGCAGGACGTCAAGGCCGCCGCCGACGAGCTCGAGCGCTCCGTGCGCGAGCTCAAGTTCTGCGGCGCCATGATCAATGGCCACACCAACGGCCAATATCTCGACCATCCCTCGCTCTTTCCGTTCTGGGAACGCGCCGAGGAAATCGGCGCGCTCATCTACCTGCATCCGGCCGATCCGGTCACCCCGGCGCCGGTCCTCGAAGGCCACAAGGGTCTGCGACGGGCGACCTGGGAGTGGACATTCGAGACCGGCTCGCACGCGTTGCGGCTGGTATTCGGGGGCGTGTTCGACCGCTTCCCGCGCGCAAAGCTTGCGCTCGGGCATCTCGGCGAGACCTTGCCCTTCCTGCTATGGCGCTTCGACAGTCGTGCCGGCCCCGATTTCTATGCGGTCGGGCTCAAAAAGCTTCCCTCGCAATATGTGAAAGAGAACATCGTGGTTGCCACTTCGGGCATGTGCTCGGCGGATCCGCTCAACTGCACGCTGAGCGCGCTTGGGCACGACCGCGTCATGTTCGCCGCCGACTATCCGTTTGAATCCATGGCGGAGGCCGCGCATTTCATTGACGCTGTCTCCGTCAGCGATGCGTTGCGAAAGGACATCTGCTTCAACAATGCGGCAAAGCTGCTGGGATTGCAGAGATCATGACCGACATCTCTGCGCCCTCGGCGGTCGACCGAATTGTGGCGCGGATCGAGCGCCTGCCGACCTCCTGGTGGCAGGTCAAGGCCCGGATCATCGTGGGTACCGCCACCTTCTTCGATGCTTTCGATGCGCTTGCCATCGCTTCGGTCCTGCCGGTGGTTGCTCCGTTGTGGAAGCTCACGCAGCCGCAGACCGGATTTCTGATCTCCGCCGGATTCCTCGGTCAATTGGTCGGTGCGCTGCTGTTCGGGTGGCTGGCAGAACATCACGGACGGATGACGGCGATGATCTGGTCGATCGCGCTGTTCTCGATGATGAGTCTCGTCTGCGCGTTCGCCTTCGATTACTGGTCGCTGCTCGTTCTGCGCGCCATCCAGGGAATCGGGCTCGGCGGCGAGGTGCCGGTCGCGGCGGTGTTCATCAGCGAGCTGGCAAAGGCAAAAGGCCGCGGCCGCTTCGTGCTGCTTTACGAGCTGGTGTTTCCGATCGGGCTGGTGGCGGCAAGCCTTGTCGGACTATGGGTCGTGCCTCGCCTCGGATGGCAATACATGTTCGCAATCGGCGCCCTGCCCGGCCTCCTTGCTCTGCTGCTGCGTCGCCTGTTGCCGGAATCGCCGCGCTGGCTGGCGGTGCGCGGGCGTCATTCGGAGGCGGAAGCGGCAATGGCGTACATCGAAAGCGAAACGCTGAAGGCCACGGGAGAGCCGCTGCCGCCGGTGAAGCCGGTCGTGTCCACGCTGGAGAAGCCCGCTTCGCTCGCCGACCTGTTCGGCCCTCTCTATATGCGGCGCACGCTGGTGGTCTGGGTGATGTGGTTTTGCGCCTATTGCGTCAACTATGGCCTCGCCATCTGGCTGCCTACGGTTTATCGCACCGTGTTCAAGCTCCCGCTCGAGCAATCGCTGAAATATGGATTGATCACGCAGGCCGTGGGTCTGTTGGGAACGCTGATCTGCGCACTCGTCATCGACCATGTCGGGCGACGGCTCTGGTTCGCATGGTCGTTCGCAGCGGCTGCGGTTGCTTTGGCTGCGCTTGCCGTATACCAGGCACCCACCGCCGAGCAGGTGCTGACCTGCATGACGATTGCTTATTTCTTCATCAGCAGCGTCAATATCGGCGTCTACCTTTATACGCCCGAGCTCTACCCGACCCGCGTGCGCGCGCTCGCCGTCGGAGCCGCCACTGCGTGGTTGCGTTTTGCCTCGATCATCGGCCCCACGGTGGTGGGGACCATGATTGCCTCGGGGCTGCCGGCGGTGTTCCTCACGTTTGCGGCAGTTGCCGGCATCGCGGCTGCAATCACGGGTCTGTTTGCCGTCGAAACAAAAGGCCATGTGCTTGAGGAAGCCTCACCCTAACAATAATCAGGAGGAAGACTGATGCGCGTTCTCAACATGACGATCGCCGCCGGCATCTTTGCGCTCGCCGGCGCGACTGCCGCCCAGAGCGCCGATCCCGTCAAGATCCGCCTCTCCTGGGTCGCGCCGGTCACCAACTGGGCCTCGATCATGCTGGAAAAAAAGGACTTGGCGAAGCATCTCGGCGCCTCGTACACGCTGGAGCCCGTACGCTACCCCGGCACGCCGCCGATGGTGACGGCGCTCGCCAACGGCGAGCTGGAAGTCGCCAACCTTGCCTATTCCACGCTTGCGATCGCCATTGAGAACGCCGGCATGGATGATCTGCGCGTCATTGCGGATGAGTTCCGCGACGGCGTCGAAGGCTACTACTCGCAGGAATTCATGGTCCTGGCCGATGGGCCGATCAGGAAAGTCGAGGACCTCAAGGGCAAGGTGGTGATGACCAACGCGGCCGGCAGCGCGATCGACGTCGCCATGCGCGCCATGCTGCACAAGCACGGATTGGAGGACAAGCGCGACTACACCATGGTGGAGTCCCCGTTCCCGACCATGCGGGCAATGCTGTCGGAGAAGAAGGTGGACCTGATTCCGGCGGTGATCCCGTTCTCCTATGATCCGGAGCTGCGCAAGATCGCCCGCACGCTGTTCGTTCAGCGCGATGCAATCGGCATCACCGACATGATCGTCTGGACCGCGCGCAAGCCGTTCATCGACAAGAACCGCGCCGCCATGGTTGATTTCATGGAGGATACGCTGCGCATCACGCGCTGGTTCCTCGATCCTAAGAATCACGCCGAGGCGATGGCGATCGCCGGCCGGCTCACCAAGCAGCCGCCCGAGCGCTACGACTGGCTGTTCACCAAACGGGATGCTTTCCACGATCCGGACATGCTGCCGGATCTCGCAGCGCTGCAGAAGAATGTCGACATGACGCACGAGCTGGGCTTCGTGCGGTCGACGCTCGACATCAAGAAGCATTCGGATCTCAGCATCGTCGAAGAGGCGGCGAAGCGGCCCAATTGATGCCGGGGGAACCCGAATCGGAAATCCGCATCCAAAGCGCGGCGCTGGCGCGCTTTGTCGCGGCGCTGCTGGAGGGCGCCGGCGTAGCGCCGGCAATGGCTTGCGAATGGACGAATTCGCTCATCTGGGCGAACCTGCGCGGCGTCGATTCCCACGGCGTGCTGCGCGTTCCGCGCTACGTCGAGCTGCTCAAAAGAAAGACCATCAACCCTGCGCCGGATATCAGGGTGGAGCGCCGCGTCGGTGCCATCGCCGTGCTGGAGGCCGATCGGGCGCCCGGCGCAATCGCGATGGCGCGGGCAATGACGCAGGCGATAGGCTTGGCGCGTGAAACCCACATCGGATGGTGCGCGGCACGCAACATCACGCATGCCGGCGCGGTCGGCTACTTCGCGCTGCAGGCCGCGCAGGCCGGCATGGCGGGCATCGTGATGACAGCCTCGGGGCCGCTCATGGCCTACCACGGAACGCGCGTGTCGGGGGTATCGACCAATCCGCTCGCGATTGCGTTCCCGGCCGGCAAGCGGCCGCCCTACCTGATCGACATGTCGACCTCGACGGTGGCGATGGGCAAGCTGATAAGCGCGCGCGACGCCGGGCGCGAGGTGCCGCGCGGCTGGGGCATCGACGCGCAAGGCCGCGATACGACGGACGCCGCAAAGGTCGCCACGCTGCTGCCCATGTCCGGACCGAAAGGCTCGGGGCTTTCCTTCATGATTGAATGCCTCGCCAGCCTGACCGTTGCCAATCCGATCGTGGCCAGCGCGCTGGAAGCCGGCGGATTTCTGGACAATCCCTTCCTCAACGGCATAGCACTTGCGCTCGATCTGACGGCCTTTGGCGACCCCGACGCGATTCGCGCGCAGGCCGACCGGCTGGGCGACGCCGTCGTGTCGCTACCCAAGGCAGCCGGGGTCGATCGCATTTTTCTTCCCGGCGAGCGCGGCAACGCTACCTCGCGGGAACGGGAGCGAGACGGCATTCCAATACCGCGCGGCACCTGGGCGCGACTTCTTCGGACTGCACAGGGTCTCGGCATAACTGCACCGAAACCATCGGAATAGGATATACTATTGCGAGCGGGCCACTTTTGTTACCGCGGACAGATTGCTGGCTCTATTGCGGGAGATGACCGGTGGCCATTCTTAGCACCAAGCGTTCGACAACGGGCGCTGCAGACAAGCTCGCACTCCTGAGCAGTCACTCTCTGTTTGGTCAATTGCCACCGGCCGCGATCGAGCATCTCGGCTCATATGTGAAGAGGCGCACCTTGACCCGCGGCACCAGCATCTTCGCGAAGGGCGATCCGGGAACCGGATTGATGGGCGTCCTTGCCGGCTCCGTGAAGATCAGCGTGCCGTCGGCGGATGGCCGCGACATCGTGCTTGCCATCTTTCACGAGGGCGACATCTTTGGAGAAATTGCGCTGCTCGACGGCCATCCGCGCACCGCCGATGCCACGGCCATGACGGACTGCGAGCTGATGGTGATCGAGCGCCGGGACTTCATTCCATTTCTGCGCAGCCAACCCGACCTGACCATCCAGATCATCGAGACCTTATGCTCGCGTCTGCGCCGCACGACCGAGCAGGTGCAGGACGTGACGTTCCTGAACTTGCCGACGCGACTGGCAAAGGCGCTGCTTCGATTGACAGCCGATGCCGAAAGAGAATCCGCCACCTCGCGGAAAGTCACCATCACGCAGCGCGAGATCAGCCAGATCATCGGCAGGTCGCGGGAGAGCACCAACAAGCAATTGCGCATCTGGGCCAAGCATGGATGGGTACGGCTGGAGCGCGGCGCGGTGACCGTCCTGCGTCGGGACAAGCTCTTGGACATCGCCGAAAGCGATTCGGAGCTGGATCCTTCGTGACCGCGCCGGCTCAAGCGACCATGCGCCGCGCCCGCCGTGCGACCATGGCTCATGCGTGTCTCAGACGCGTGCTGCAGCGAGACTTGGGGCCCGCAGCACAAGGAGATTTTTGCGCAGGTAATACCACCAGGTGAGCCACACGCAGGTCACGTAGAAGGCGAGAAAGAGCGCAAGCGCGAGGTGGGGGCCGCCGGTAGCGGCAATCGAGGCGCCGAAGCTGCGCGGGATCAGGTAGCCGCCACAGGCGCCGATTGCGCCGATAAAGCCGAGCGCTGCGGCGCTCTCGATGCTGGCCGCCTTCAACGCCAGCGCGCCGGCAGCTTCGCCCAGGTCCTTCGCCTCCCGCAGCTTCGCCTCGCGGAAGATCGATGGAATCATCCGATAGGTCGAGCCATTGCCGATGCCGGTCGTAACGAAAAGAATCAGGAACATTGCCAGGAAACCGGCAAACCCCTTGATGTCCACGAAGTAGATGACCCCGAGCGTCGCGGCGCCCATGGCGATGAAGTTCCAGAACGTCACCTTCGCGCCACCGATCTTGTCCGCGAGCCAACCGCCGAGCGGACGCGAGAGCGAACCGACCAGCGGTCCCAGAAAGGCAATACCCACGCTGACCGACGGAAACTGGGTCTTGATCAGCAGCGGAAACGCGGCGGAGTAGCCAATGAACGAACCAAAGGTGCCGATATAAATGTAGGACATGATCCAGGTATGCTTGCGCCCGACGATGGCGAGCTGGTCCTTGAAGGTCGAGCGCGCCGAGGTGAGATTGTTCATGAAGAAAAAGGCGCCGGTCACCGCGATGACGAGCGGCAAGAGCCACATCAGCCCGGCGTTCTGGAGATAGAGGCCCTCAGCGGTCGAGGTCCCCCGGTAGAGATTTATGAACCCGAAGCCCAACAGAATCGGGGTGAGCAATTGCACTCCGCTCACGCCGATGTTCCCGCCGGCCGCGTTCAACCCGAGCGCCCAGCCCTTGATGCGGTCCGGGTAGAAGAAGGAAATGTTGGCCATGCTGGAGGCGAAGTTGCCGCCTCCGAGGCCTGCGGTCGCCGCCACCATCAGCATCAGCCGGAACGGAGTGTCAGGCTGGGTTACAAAATACGCGAGCGCGAGAGTCGGGATGAACAGCACCGCCGCGCTGAAGACCGTCCAGTTCCGGCCGCCGAAGGTCGTCACGGCAAAGGTGTAGGGAAACCGCATGAGCGAGCCGATCAGCCCGGGCAGCGCTACCAGCTGAAACAGCTCGTCCGTCGTGTAGTGAAAGCCGGCCTGCGGCAGCTTGGTGGCGACGATGCTCCAGATCAGCCAGATCGAAAATCCGAGGTGCTCGGCGAAGATTGACCAGATGAGATTACGCAACGCGACGGCTTTGCCCGTGGATTTCCAGAACTTCTCGTCCTCCGGGTTCCATTCAGAAATCCAGGTCGAGTTCCGATTGCTCATCAGTCGCTTCCTCCGGCGATGAGGCCAATGCTTCCCTGCCTCGCAAGGCATGTGCCAACGGTATCGCGCCGAAAACTCGTGGATGTTGAAGCTTGCGCCGTGCCGTTTGCGCGTTTTGCGGGCGCGTAAGGCCGCAACTTTGTGCAATGCAAAAATCTTTGGCCGCACCGTCAGCGTTACGCCTGCATTTTGTGCAAGCAAGCGGCCTAGGGACCGTCAGTCCGGCGCCCGCAGCCGGTAGCCAATGCCGGTCTCAGTGAGAACGTATTGCGGCCGCTCTGGATTGGCCTCGATCTTCTGGCGCAGCTGACGCACATAGACGCGCAGGTATTGGGCGTCGGTGAGATCATCCCACAGCTCGCCAAGCAGAAATTTGTGGGTGAGCACCTTGCCGGCATGCTGCACGAGCATGCGCAGCAGCTCATACTCCTTGGGGGAGAGCTTCACTTCCTTGTCGCCCACCTTGACGATGCGGCGCACGAGGTCGACCGAGAGATCGCCGGTGTGAAAAACCGGCCGCTCGCCGTGCACCTGCAATTGGTGGCGCAGCGCCGCCCGCATGCGGGCGAGAAGCTCGTCCGTCCCGAACGGCTTGGTGACGTAGTCGTCGGCGCCGAGGTCGAGCGCCGCAACCTTGGCCGCCTCATCGCCGCGGCTTGAGAGCACCACGATCGGCACCTGCTCGTTGCGCGCGCGTATGGTGCGCAACAGATCGAAGCCCTGCACGTCGGGAAGACCGAGATCGAGAATGACCAGATCGGGGCGCTGTGCAACAAGCTCGAGCGCAGCCTTTCCGTTGGGCGCCTCCAGGACCTGATAGCCCTGCGCCGTGAGGCCCATGCGCAGCAGCTTGCGGATAGGCGGCTCGTCATCGACGATGAGAACGCGAAGGGGCGCTGCGCTCATGCGGCAGTATCCAGCTGCGCGCGGGCTGCCGGGACCGGCAACCTGATGGTGAACACCGCGCCGCTGCGGTCGGTGCGGTTCGTCCCGGAAATCGTTCCGTGCATGGCTTCCACGAAGCCACGGGAGATGGCGAGGCCAAGGCCGGTGCCGGCCCGCACATGATCGATTTTTCGGGCCCGGTAGAACTTGTCGAAGATGTGCTCGAGATCGCCGGGGGGGATGCCCTCGCCTTCGTCAAGAACCTGCAGGCCGACGAAATCCCCATCCTGCCAGCTCTGGATGCGCACCGCAGTGCCCGGTGGAGCGTACTTGGCCGCGTTGTCGAGAAGGTTGAACAGCGCCTGCTCGAACAGGACTGGATCGATCTCCACCATGGGCAGGTCCCTGGCGAGGTCCACCTCGACCCGGTGCTGTGCGAGGATCTTGCTCGCCCGCGAAAGGGCGCTGCCGACCACCTCGCCCAGATCGTGCAAAGCGGCGTTGGGGACGATTGCCCCCGACTCCAGCTTGGTCATGTCGAGCAGATTGGCGATGAAGCGATTGAGCCGCTCGGATTCGTCAATGATGGTGGCGACGAGATCGCTTTTCGCCTGCTCGTCCAGCGCCCCCGACATGCTTCGCAGCGTGCTTGCGGCTCCCAGCACCGCCGCCAGCGGCGTCTTGAGATCATGCGAGATCGAGGTGAGAAGCGCGGAGCGCAAACGGTCCGTTTCAATTGTCCGCCTGGCGCGGTCCATGTCCTCGACCAGATGGATCCGCTCGATGGCGAGCGCGCTCTGGTCGATCAGCGCATCGAGCAGACGGCGGTCGTCCGGGGTGAGCAGCGGTCCCGGCTTGTCGCTGTCGATGCCGATGATGCCGATGAGGCCCCGACCGGTTCGCATCGGCAGAAAGAGCCGCTTCGCCCCCGGTAGCGTTTGCGAGCCGCGGCCCGCCGCCTGGTTGTTCTGCCATGCCCATTTGGCCGCCGCGAGATCCGCCTCATCGAGCACATCCTCGGGCGGATAGCCCGCCTTCACGGTGATCGAGCCATTGTCCGGCAGCATCAGCACGACGCGCACCTTCAGCATCAGCGCGGTCTGGTAGGCGGCCGCCCAGAGGACGTCGTCCATGGTGCCGACGCCCGCGAGCTTGCGGCTGAAGGCGTAGAGCAGTTCCAGCGTGCGCACGCGTTCATGCGCCGCTACGGTCCGCGTGCGGCCACGGGCGGCAAATTGCGACACCACGATCGCGACGACCGTAAAGAACATGAAGGCCGCGACATTGGTCGGATCGGTGATGGTGAAAGTGTAAATCGGCGGAAGAAAGAAGAAGTTGTAGCACAGCGATGCGGCGACGGTCGCGAGCAGCGAGGGCCACAACCCGAATCGCACGGCCACTGCCACGACGGCGGTCAGAAACACCAGATCGACATTCTCGATTCCCAGGAACGGCTGAATTGCCTCGCTGATGCCGAGAGCCGCGGCTACCACCAGCAACGCGGCGAGATAAGGGCGCGGATCGAAGGGCGCCGAGCTCTCGGCCGCGCGAATCGTCTTCCTGGGAATTGGATCGCGCGCCAGCTCTTCACCGGCGATGACATTGACGCTGATGTTGCCGGACCGTCGCACCAGCTCGTGCACAATCGAGCCGTGGAGAATTTCAAACCAGCGCGAGCGCGTCGATTTGCCGATAATGATCTGGGTGATGTTGTTCGCGTGCGAGAAGCCGACCACCTCGTCGGCGACGCTGCGCTCGCCGCCCGGAACGGTCATTGCCTCGCCGCCCAGCGCCTCGGCCAGCCGCAACGTGTCGGCGATGCGGTCGCGCTCTTCCTCGCTGAACTGCACGCTGCGCCGGGTCTCCACATGGAGCGCCGTGAACGGCGCGTGCAGACGGTCCGCCAGCCGCCTGGCATAACGCACCAGACCGGCCGCGCGCGGATCCTCGCTGACGCAGACCAGGATGCGCTCGCCCGCCGCCCAGGGCCCGGGTATCGCGTTCGCCTGCATGTGCGTGAGCAGCTGCTCGTCCACGCGCTCGGCGGTGCGGCGCAGCGCCAGCTCGCGCAATGCCGTCAGGTTGCCGGGCGAAAAATAGTGCTCCAGCGCGCGCTCGGCCTGTTTCGGGACGTAGACCTTGCCTTCCTTCAGCCGCTCGATCAGGTCGTCGGGGGTGATGTCGACGAGCTCGATCGCGTCGGCGCGATCGAAGACGGAATCGGGCACGGTCTCGCGCACCCGCACGTGCGTGATCTGGGCGACCACGTCGTTGAGGCTCTCGATGTGCTGGATGTTGACGGTGGTATAGACGTTGATGCCGAGGTTCAGGAGCTCTTCGACATCGAGATGGCGCTTGGGATGACGGCTGCCGGGCGCATTGGTATGGGCGAGCTCATCAACAAGCACAATCTGCGGACGCCGCGCGATGACGGCGTCGAGGTCCATCTCGTCGAGCCCCTGCCCCCTGTATTCGAGACGCCGCCGGGGAATGACCTCGAGCCCTTCGAGCAGAGCCTGCGTCTCCTTGCGTCCGTGGGTTTCGACGACGCCGACCACAATGTCGTAGCCGTCCGCCTTTCTGGCGCGCGCCTGCTGCAGCATCTCATAGGTCTTGCCGACCCCGGGAGCGGCACCGACAAAGATCTTGAGCCGGCCAGCGGGGCTCTCTTCGCGCCGGGCAGCCTCAAGCAGCGCCTCGGGCGATGGCCGCTGGTCGGAATCATGCCAATGATCGGCCATCCGGAATCAATTCTCTGCCCCGCAAGATGGTTGCTCATGCAACGCGAGCATCGCGTAACCATGCATATTAACGGCCTGCCTCGCGATCAAGCGCGAGGTTCAGCGCAAGCACATTCACCCGAGGCTCGCCGAAGAGACCGAGGGTGCGATCTTCGATATGCTCGTCGACCAGCCGGCGAACGCGATCCTCGGGCATATGGCGTGCCTTCGCCACGCGCGGCACCTGGAAAAACGCGGCTGCCGGAGAGATATGGGGGTCGAGGCCGCTTGCGGAACTGGTTACCAGATCGACCGGAATCTCAGCAGAGCTATTCTCCCGCTCGAGCTTTTCCAGTTCGCCCTGCACGCGCTCGACGAGCGCCCGGTTGGTGGGGCCGAGATTTGATCCCCCGGAATTTGCGGCATTGTAGGGAGCGGAGACGGTTTTGGTCGAATCGCCGGGATCGGGAGCAACCGTTGCCGACGGCCGGCCGTGGAAATAGCCGTCGCCCTTGAATTCCTGGCCGATCAGAGCCGATCCGACGACGCTGCCCTCCCGCTCGATCAGGCTGCCTTGCGACTGCTTGGGAAAGACTGCGCGGGCAATTGCGGTCATCGCCAAGGGATAAACGACACCGGTGATGAGGGTGAGCGAAACGACAAGGACGATTGCCGGACGGATTTCCTTCAACATGGCTTTGTCCCATTCAGGCGAGGTGCAGCGCGCTGACAAGCAGGTCGATCGCCTTGATGCCGATGAACGGAATGATGATTCCGCCCACGCCGTAGATCAGCAGGTTGCGCCGCAAAAGCGGGCCGGCGCCGATCGGGCGATAGCGGACGCCGCGCAGCGCCAGCGGAATGAGCGCGATGATGATCAGCGCATTGAAGATGATCGCGGACAGGATCGCGCTCTGCGGGGTCGCCAGGCCCATGACGTTGAGCGCCGCCAATTGCGGGTAGAAGGCAATGAACATCGCCGGGATAATGGCAAAATATTTGGCGACGTCATTTGCAATCGAGAACGTGGTCAGCGCGCCTCGCGTCATCAACAGCTGCTTGCCGATCTCCACGATCTCGATCAGCTTGGTCGGATTGGAATCGAGATCGACCATGTTGCCGGCCTCGCGCGCGGCCTGCGTTCCGGTATTCATGGCGACGCCGACATCGGCTTGCGCGAGCGCCGGAGCATCGTTGGTGCCGTCCCCGCACATGGCAACCAGCTTGCCCTTCGCCTGCTCGTCCCGGATCAGCTTGAGCTTGTGCTCCGGCGTTGCCTGCGCGAGGAAATCATCGACGCCCGCTTCCGCGGCGATTGCAGCCGCCGTCATCGGATTGTCGCCGGTGATCATGACGGTACGGATGCCCATTCGCCGCAGCTCGGCGAAACGCTCGCGGATGCCGCCTTTCACGATATCCTTGAGCAGAACAACGCCTAGCAGCTTGCCGTCCCTGGCCACCGCCAGAGGCGTGCCCCCCGCTTTCGCGATGCCGTCGGCGATGGTGGTGATCTCGCGCACAAGCTCGCTGCCGACTGCTTGCAGAACACGCACGGCGCCGCCGGCGGTCACCGTCGGAGCGGACGCGTTGAGATATTTGAGCATCTCTTCCACGGCGCCCTTGCGCACCCAGGAGCCGCCGATCTCGACCCCGCTCATGCGGCTCTGCGCGGTGAAGGGAATGAATCTGGCCCGCAACTCGGCAAGGTCGCGTCCCCGAATGCCGTACTTCTCCTTCGCGAGCACGACGATGGAGCGACCCTCGGGGGTCTCGTCGGCGAGCGAGGCGAGCTGGGCGGCGTCCGCCAATTCCGGCTCGGACACTCCCTTCAGCGGCCTGAACTCGGTTGCCTGCCGGTTACCCAGCGTGATGGTGCCGGTCTTGTCGAGCAGGAGCGTGTCGACGTCGCCCGCGGCCTCTACCGCGCGCCCTGATACGGCGAGCACGTTGAACCGCACGAGGCGATCCATGCCGGCGATGCCGATGGCAGAGAGCAGCGCACCGATGGTCGTCGGAATGAGGCTGACGAACAGCGCGACCAGGATCACGACCGAGATCGCGCCGCCAGCGTATGCCACGTAGCTCGGAATGGTCGCCGTTGCGAACACAAAGATGATGGTGAGGCCGACGAGCAGAATATTGAGCGCGATCTCGTTCGGTGTCTTCTGGCGCTCGGCGCCTTCCACCAGCTTGATCATGCGGTCGAGGAAAGTCGAGCCGGGCGCCGCGGTAATGCGGACCTTGATCCAGTCGGACAGGACCTGCGTTCCGCCGGTGACGGCGGAGCGGTCGCCGCCTGATTCCCGAATGACCGGCGCGGATTCCCCCGTGATGGCCGCCTCGTTCACCGAGGCAATACCCTCGATCACCTCGCCGTCGGATGGGATGGTATCATTGGCCTCGACGAGCACCACATCGCCGACCTTGAGGCTGGTACCGGGAATTATCTCGTAAGCGCCGCTACCGGCGTCCGTCAGCAGCTTGGCCTGCGACTCTCTGCGCTGGCGCCGCAGCGTCTCGGCCTGCGCCTTGCCCCGCCCCTCCGCAACCGCTTCGGCAAAATTGGCAAACAGGAGCGTGAACCACAGCCACAGCACGATCTGCAGCTCGAAGCCGATGTGCTGGCCGCCGGCGGTGAGGTCTCGCAGGAGGATCACGGTGGTGAGCGCCGCGACGACTTCGAGCACGAACATGACCGGGCTCTTGATCAGTAGCCTCGGATCAAGCTTCACGAAGGCCGCGCCAATCGCCGGCACTACGATCCTGCGATCAAGCAGTGCGGAGACAGGTCTCTGCTTGCGGGTGACGGAGGCTTCCATCGACATTGGCTCTGCTCAATTCGGCGCGAACAGGGTGCCGGCGCTCAGCGCGAGCTGCTCGACAATGGGGCCGAGCGCGAGCGCCGGGAAGAAAGTCAGGCCGCCCATGATCAGGATGACGCCGACCACAAGGCCGATGAAGAGGCCGCCGGTCGTCGGGAACGTGCCGGCTGAGGCCGGGATCGACTTCTTCTGCGCGAGCGATCCGGCGATCGCCATGGTCGGGATGATCATCCAGAAGCGGCCAACGAGCATGGCGGCCGCGCCGGTAAGGTTATAGAACAGGGTGTTCCCGCCGAGCCCGGCGAAGGCCGAGCCGTTGTTGCCGGTCTGCGACACATAGGCATAGAGAATCTCGCTGAAGCCATGCGGGCCCGGATTGGCGGTCGCGGCAACCGCCGAAGGAATCACGGTCGCGACGGCGGTCCAGCCGAGATACATCAGTGGCAGGACCAGAATGGCAAGCATCGCCATCTTTATTTCCTTTGCCTCGATCTTCTTGCCGACATACTCGGGCGTGCGGCCCACCATCAGGCCGGCGACGAAGATCGCGAGGATGACGAAGAGCAGCATGCCGTACATGCCGGCGCCGACGCCGCCCACGATGATCTCTCCAAGCTGAATATTGATCAGCGGGATCATGCCTCCGAGCGCCGTGAACGAGTCGTGCATGGCGTTGACGGCACCGCAGGAAGCAGCGGTGGTGACGACGGCAAACAGCGCAGAAGCCGCGATGCCGAAGCGGACCTCTTTGCCTTCCATGTTGCCGCCGGTGAGACCGAGCGCGGTGAAGGCATTGTTTCCGTGCGCTTCCGCCCAATACGCGACGCCGACCCCGGCGACGAACAGCACGCCCATCACGGCAAGGATGGCCCAGCCCTGGCGCTGGTCGCCGACCATGCGGCCGAAAACGTTGGTCAGTGCCGCCCCGATCGCGAATATCGAGATGATCTGCACGAAGTTCGACAAGGCGGTCGGGTTCTCGAACGGGTGCGCAGCGTTGGCGCTGAAGAAGCCGCCGCCGTTGGTGCCGAGCATCTTGATGGCCACCTGCGAGGCGACCGGGCCCACCGCGATGGTCTGCCTGGCGCCTTCCAGCGTCGTCGCCTCGACATAGGGGCCAAGCGTCTGCGGCATCCCCTGCCAGACCAGGAACAGCGCGTAGACGATGCAGATCGGGAGCAGGACGTAGAGCGTGCAGCGCGTGACATCGACCCAGAAGTTTCCCACCGTCTTGGCCGATGCGCGCGCGAAGCCGCGGATCAGCGCCATCGCCAGTGCGATGCCGGTCGCCGCGGAGAGGAAATTCTGATGGGTGAGCCCAAGCATCTGCACGAGGTACGACATCGTGCTTTCGCCGCCGTAGTTCTGCCAATTGGTATTGGTGATGAAGCTGACCGCGGTGTTGAAGGACAGGTCTTCGGCGACCGCCGACTGCCCGGCCGGATTGAGCGGCAGCAGGGCCTGCAGGCGCATCAGCACATAGAGGATGAGAAAGCCGCCGACGTGAAAAAAGAGCATGGATACCGTGTAGGTGGTCCAGTGCTGCTCGCGTTTTTCGTTGACGCCGCCGATCCGATAAAGCGCCGTTTCAACCGGCCGCATGACAGGCGTCAGGAACGTGCGCTCGCCGTTGAACACACGCGTCATGTAACCGCCGAGCGGCAGGACGAGCGCGACCACAACGGCGCAGAAGATCAGGATTTGCATCCAGCCTATGAAAGTCATGACGGGAGCACTCTCAGAACCGCTCCGGCCGCAGCAGCGCGTAGGTGAGATAGATCATGAGGGCGAAGGTAACGAGCGCCGCGAGCGCGTAGTCGAACGGCATGCGCGCCTCCTCAGAGCCGATCGCAGGCGAGCGTGTAACCGACCGAGAGCGCGAAGAAGCCGAGCGCAATGGCGATCATCATGATATCCAACATGGCAGGCACCTTCTTGCGGATTACGGCTTTGCAGCGAATCTGCGCTCAGATGCTTCTTTCGGCCGCGCAGGCGCCGGGTATCTGACACTGGCGACATATGTTTTCGAGGGGTAAAGGTCGCCGGAGTTATAGGAATCTCATAAAGGCCGGCATTACGGCCCCGCAGATTATATAGCGCCGAGGCCGATAAAATATCCATTGCGAATTTCATCACTATAGGGGTCGGCCGAATTTCCTATCTGCCGGCAGGCGATAATGCCTGCTCGTTGGCCCTTTCCGGCACGGCATCAACTGAACACGAAGAGTATCGAGCGGCCGCAGCGCTCAAGAACGGCCGCGTCGCCGAGCGAGGATCGCAGCAGCGAGCATCGGTGAGCTCGCTTCAGGTTTGCGCGCGCACGACCAGCACGGGACAGGAAGCGTTGCGCATGACGCCCTCGGCCACGCTGCCGAGCAGCGCACGGCGCACGCCGGTGCGCCCGTGGCTGGCTATGACAATGAGATCAGCGGGCCATTCCTGGGCCGCTTTGACAATCGCCGCGGCGGGCGCGCCGGTCTGCACAAATTGCAGCGTCGAGGCTGGCAGAGCCAGCCGCGTATGGAACCCGCACTCGTGCACCCATATGAATTCGAGAAGCAAACCGCCCTACAAAGCCGATATAAGGATAGGGGGCGCTGAACGACGATGCTCTTTCTCGCTCAAGTGCCATCCAGTTGGGAAGCTGCCGTCGACGCCGATTTGGAATTACGGAGCCAAAATCAATGATCCGGGGGCGGCCCGATCAACCCTCCTTGCTGCCTATGACATTCCTATAATGATGGGCCTCTCTTGGTCTCGCGTCTTTATGGCACGCTGCCTAATTGGTAGGTGCCAATCGCAGCACCTGCTTTACCGGATCGCACCAAGCCCGTGCTGCTATGCGACATTATCAGATGGTGCCGTATGGCGCGACATCGGCCCGTAAGAGGAGAGGCTCCCATCATTACCGCAGGGATTGCCGTTCTGCTTGCCACCGTGTTGACCTGCGCCGGGTTGCTGGCGGTCCCGCTGTGGACCGCCTTTGCTGCAAAATGGTGAGGATCAATTTTCGGAAGCGCACCGAGTTGCAGCACAAACACGCTCGATGCATCCCAAAAACCAGTTGGCGATTGCCGCTTCTGTCGGGCTTCGGTCAATCGTAGTCGAGAGTAACCAGCAGTACGACCGGAGCAGGAGCAGGAGCATGTCTACACTTGTCCGGGAGGCCTTGAAATTTGTGGTCTTATTGGTTCTGGGCGGCATTTGCACCGTTTGCAGTATAGCTTGCCTCCCTGCAATTGGCCTCGGTACTGCTCTCTTGAGCGTGCAAGCTGCGAGCTGGGTCAGGTCGGCGCAATGGCATCCCGTCCCGTTATCCGCGTTACTCGAAAATCTCAGCCATTCTTCTCAAGCCGATTGGTCCTTCATCCAGCCTGGAATTGAGCGCCTGTTGTCCTTGGAGAGCGGCCCGATTCTGGTCGGCGCAGCGGGCTTGGCCTGGGCTCTTGCACTGATTCTGTTTGATCGAGCTTTGAAAAAATGGCGCCCAACAGCGAGCATCTTTTGAGCCGCGCTCAGGCGCGGCGGCCATTTGATGGAGCGTTATCGTGTCGCATCAGGCACCGGCGGCAGCCGGTCAGCATGGTGGGACTGATTGCAGGCCTGCTGCGCCGATAGCGTGCGCCGTATCAGCCTACGGCCGCCAGAGCCGAGTGAGTCCCGCCGCGCTATTTTCCATTTGTTTCCTGGCCGCTCATCTGCTGGAGGAGCTCACGCATGGCATCGAGCTCCGCGCCAAAGCCTGCCCAGTCTCCGGATTTCAGGCGCGCGATGGCTTGCTCGTAATGCTCGAGCGCCTTGCGCGCGCGCTCCGCGGACGCGCCCGCGACCGGCATTGCAGCCGCGGTGCTTGGGCTCGATCCGCCGGCGGGCTCGCTGAAAAGCGCCGACAATGCCGCAGCCAGCGTGTCCTTCATCACCACCTGATCGCCGTAGGAGGCGATGACGCGCTTGAGCTCCGGCAGCTGTCCCTGTTCTGCGCGCAGGTAGAGCGGTGATACATAGAGAATCGAGTTGTCGATCGGGATCACGAGCATGTTCCCGCGGATCACGCGCGATCCCAGCTGGTTCCACAGCGAAAGCTGCTGTGAAATGTCCGTGTTCTGATTGATTCGCGCCTCGATCTGGAACGGCCCGTAGACCAGCTTGTCCTTTGGGAATTCGTATGCGATCAGCTTGCCATAGTCAGGCGGATCGCAGCGCGCCGCGAGCCATGCGATCATGTTCTGGCGCTGGCTCGGCGCCATCGGCAGCATGAGGAAGAATTCGGCCTTCGCTTCTCCCGGCAATCGCATGATGATGTAGTAAGGCACCATCATCGCGTTCTCGCCACCCTCCGAATGGCGCGGGAATTGCCAGAGATCTTCGCGATTGTAGAACACTTCCGGGCTGTCCATGTGGTAGGCGCGGTACATCAGCGCCTGGATGCGAAAGAGGTCCTCCGGGTATCGAATGTGCTTGCGCAGGTCCGTCGGCATCGCCGTCAGCGGCTTGAAAATCCCCGGGAAGATTCGCTGGTAGGTGGCGGCGATCGGGTCCGAACCATCCATCAGATAGAAGTCGACGCTCCCATTGTAGCAGTCGATGACGACCTTCACCGAATTGCGGATGTAGTTGAGGCTGCCGCCTTGCGTAGCCTGCGCATATGGAAAATAGCCGCTGGTGGTGTAAGCGTCCTGCATCCAGAACAGCCGCCCCTCGCTGACCACCAGATAAGGGTCGTGATCGAGCCTCAGAAACGGGGCGATCGTGCTCACCCGCTCCCGGATATTGCGGCGGATCATGATCCGGCTGGCATCCGCGATGTAGCGCGTGAGCAGAAGGTTGATGTCGCCGAAATGCCACGCAAAGAGAGCCTTGCGCGCGAGGCCGCCGACCGGAATGCCGCCGCTCCCATCGTAGAATGCGTAAATGTTGTCCTTGCCCTTCGGATAGTCGAACTCCGGCGTCGTTCCCTTGACGATCACATAGCTGTCGGTTTCCTCCCCGAAATATATGCGCGGCTCGCGGATCTCAGGTCCCCCGCTCGCGACCGGCGGAATATCGCGCAGGTAAAAGAGCGGCAGCCCTTCGGCGGTCTTGTGGGTGACCGGGCTCATCACCACGCCGTTGCCATGGGTAAACAGCACGTGACGATTGACCCAGGTCTGGGCGTTCGGCGGCAGCAACGACGATTTCAGCTCGCGGGCGGACAGCATGACCGCCTGGTAGGCGCCGTCGAGCCAGTAGCGATCAATGTCCACGTCATGGAACCTGTAATAGGTTCTTATCTCCTGCATCTGGCTGTAGGTGTCCATCAGCGGCTTCCAGTCCCACAGCCGGATGTTGTCGATGGTGGCCTCGTTCGAGACAAGCGCGTTCGCCGTCAGGCCTTGCTCGGCAGGAAACGGTTCGACAGCGACCTGATGAAGATTGTACGCGTGCTGCGTCGACGCGATGTTGCGCTGGAGGTAGGGAGCCTCCAGCTGCAGCTCGTTGGGCCTTACGTACACGCGCTGGAAGATTGCGGGGACTATCTCCGCCAGCACGAATGAGGTCCCGAACAGCATGGCAGCCGCGGCGACGGGAAGCTTGTAAGTGCGCCCGCGCAGGTTGGCCCAGCAGCAAAACGCCGCGATGACGGCAACCAGGATCAGCAGCCACAGAACCGGCAGCGCAATGTGGACGTCGGTATAGCCCGCCCCCACCACCACACCGCTGTCGCCGTAGAGCAGCAGATACCGGTCAAGAAAGTACGACCAGGCCTTCACCACAAAGAACACGCCCAGCAGCACCGAGCCGTGGGCGATTGCGGCGGGCGAGATCGAGGGGCGTTGCGCGTGATGCTCGATATGGCCATGCGCCCAATACACTCCCGCGGCAAGAAGTGCGCTCAGGAACAGCGCAAGCAACAGCCAGGTCTTGATGGCAAGATAGGCAGGCAGTGAAAAGAAGTAGAAGGCGATGTCCCTGTCATAGAGCGGGTCGCCCATGCCGTAGGGCACCTGGTGGAGAAAACGCAGGAAAACTTCCCAATTGTGCACTTCTCCCCAGCCGACGAGCACAGCGAGAATGACCGCGCCCGCAGTGACCGCAACCAACCAGGGCAGTCGATCGCGCAGGAATTCCAGCACATCGCCCACAGTCAGCTCGCCTGCGTCGCTCCATGCGCCGTCGGCGTGACGCTGCCTCCACGGCTTGCGCGCAAGCCGCAATGCGAGTGCTCCGTTCAGCCAGAGAATGCTCGCGGTCGCCACGAACACCGCGAGGAAGAGCTCGGCCTTTGCAGCGATGATGGTCCAGAAGACATTCAAATAGCCGACGGCGGAAAACCAAAGCCAATCGACCACGAAACCGACCATGCTCCCCAGCACGATGAGCAAGATCACCAGGAGAATGACGGTGACGAGGAGCGCTGCCACGATCCCGTGCCCAAGCGACCGCCGGTCGATCAGCGTGGCCATGCTCTTGATCCTTCGCAAGCGTCACGCATCGGCGTCTTGATCTTGATCAAAGGTGGGCACGACCTCCCGTTCCCTCTCCTTTGAGCCGCGCCGCTGGATTCTGGCAACCTGACTGCGATCAATCTCCAGCCTCCAGCTGGCATTTATGCGGCCCTTATGAGAATCGGCAGCCGGCACTCTCGAAATCATATGCATGCGCAAGCACATTCGCGGCGCAGGTGGAAATATCCGCATGGGAACGACTGCCGATTGTTGATCGACCGAGAAATCATACCAGAAAGGAGAAACGTCATGGAGCTGTCCGAGCCTCCCTCTAGTCGCTCGGCCGTGCCGCCGCGCCTCTTCCGCATCGGCAGGGACAGCCATGGCCGCTGGGTCGCGCAGGACCAGCACGGATTGTGCGGCGGCCTGTTCGTCGACCGCGCCGAAGCTTTGAAATTTGCAATGTTCGAGAATGGAAATTGCCCGCAGGCCGTTATCATGGTTCCCGGCGTGCTCGAGCTCGATATGCGCAGCAAGCCGCGGACGCGGCTGCTGGCCCCTTAGTACAGCAACCGCGCTAGCGCAGCCTGCCCTCGGAATCGAAGAACGGAAACGGCCCGTCGAAATCGCCGATCGGGACGAGATGCGTCACCACGTCGCCGAAGCCTGCCCCGTCAAACCAGGCATGAAGATGGAAGGCCGGCGGCTCGATCTTCATAGCGGGCGGATATCGCTCGTCCAGATCGAGCGCGACGGCATGGTTGGGCGCCGGGCAAATCGTTGTGGGAATGCCGGCAAACATGGTCAGCGTCGCGCGATGCACGTGGCCGGCTGCAATCAGGCGCGTGCGCGGGTGGCGTTTGAGCACGGCCGCGAGGTCACCGGCGTTGCGAAGGTTCTGCCGATCCATATGAGCGATGCCGGTAACGAACGGCGGGTGATGCAGGAAAAGCAGCGCCGGCCGCATCGCCGAGGCAGCCAGTGTTGTGTCGAGCCATTGCAGGGTGTTGTCCTCGATAGCGCCGTGCGGTGCGTCGGGCACAGTGGAATCGATGAGGATCACGTCGAGTGCCCCCAGCGCGAGCGAAAGATCGAGAGCGCCAGTTGCCCGCGCATAGGGTTGAGCCGGAAAGGCCGCACGCACCAGCGGGCGAGCATCGTGATTGCCGGGAACGACCACGATCGGAATTTCCAGCGACGCGAGCAGCTCCTTGAGATGCCGATACTCCTCTTCGGTCGGCGTATCGACGAGATCGCCGGACGCGACCACGAGCTGCGGTCGCGGCACAAGGCGATTGAGCTCCACAACGCAGCGCGCGAGCGCTGCCGCGGTATCGACCTTCTCGTACGCCAATGCCCCCGGTCGCTTGATGTGCAAATCGGATATCTGCGCGACCAGGATCGGCCGCTGCGTCACGGGCATTCCCCCGGCAGCAGCCGCACCGCTTGCGGCTCGATGGCAAGACCCACGCGCTGGCCGGCTTCGACCGCAAGCGTATTCGCCGCGTCAATCACAAGCGGGCGGTCGGCAGCACCGGTCACGGTCAGTCGTAGCCGGTCGCCCACGAAGCTGACCGCTTCGACGCACCCGCAGAGATCCGCCGTCTCGGGTGCGACGACCGTGATCGCCTCGGGGCGCAGCATGGCAGTGACCGGGCCGGCGGCGGCGATGTCAGGCAAGCGCACCCGCCCGCCGGCCAACGTCAGGTGCCCGTTGCCCGCGGTCGCGCGCACGATATTGGCCGCGCCGATGAACTCGGCGACGAACCGGCTCGCGGGCGCGAAATAGATGGTACGCGGTGATCCAACCTGCGCGATTGCGCCATTGCGCATCACCACAATGCGATCGCCCAGCGCCATCGCCTCCGCCTGATCGTGGGTGACGTACACGGTCGTGATCCCCAGCTTGCGCAACAGGCGATCGAGCTCGCCGCGCAGCCTGTCACGCAGGGCCGCATCGAGGGCGGTGAGCGGCTCGTCAAGCAGCAGCACGCTGGGCCGAACCGCCACCGCGCGCGCCAGCGCGACGCGTTGGCGCTGGCCGCCAGAGAGCTGATCGATCCGCCGGTTCTCCAGTCCCTTGATGCCGGTAAGCTCGACGAGCTCCGCGATGCGCGCGGCTCGCCCATCCCTCGCTACGCCACGAATCTTCAACCCATAGCCGATGTTCTCGGCGACGCTCATGTTCGGGAACAGCGCGTAGGACTGAAACACCATGCCTACGTTGCGCCGCTCGATCGGGACCTCCGTCACATCTTCACCGTTGAAGAGCACCCGCCCGCCGGAGTCGGGCGTTTCCAGGCCGGCAATGATCCGCAGCATCGTCGTCTTGCCGCATCCCGAAGGTCCGAGGACGACGACAGTCTCGCCGCGGGCAATATCGAATGTTACCGGATCGAGCGCGCGCGTCCCGTCGGCGAATGTCTTCGCGCAGGAATCGAGGCGAACGGCGGCATCGCCGGATTGGCTCATGACGACGGCCTTCCAGCGCCCGCATTCTCCGCAAGCAGCTGCATCGCAATGAGCAGCGGGATGATCATCACGAAAAACACAAGTGTATAGGCGGAGGCGACTTCGAGCCGCATCGAGGCATAGCTGTCCGCAAGCCCGACCGGCAGTGTCTTGGTGAGCGGCGTATGCAGCATCCAGGTCAGATTGAACTCGCCGAGCGAGAGGGTGATGACGGTGAGCGCGCCGGCGAGGATGCCGGGCCGTGCATTCGGCACGATCACGTCGCGGAAGCGGCGCCACGGACCGGCCCCGAGCGAGGCCGCGCTCTCATCAAGTGTCTTGACGTCGATTGCAGCCAGCACTGCCATCACCGCGCGCACCATGAACGGCAGCGTGAACACGACGTGGCCGGTCAGAATGAACAGCCAGGAGCGCCGGTAATCGCCGAAGGCTCCATAAGTGAGCAGCAGCGCGAGCGCGATGGCGAGACCTGGAATTGCGAGCGGCAGCGTAATCACCTCTTCCAAGACGCGGGCAAGCCGCCCACCGCGGGTATTGAGCGCATAGGCGGCCGGGACCCCGACGACAATCGTCACGACCAGCGTCGCAACCGCGATCAGAAGCGAGCGTGCAATCGTTTCGGCATAGAGATCCCAGACCTGGATCACCCATTGCAGGGTAAAGCCCGATGCGATGCCGCGAAAATAATTCGCCGTAACGCCCGCGAGCATGGAAAGGAACGCGGGCACGATCAGAAAGGCAGCGACCAGCAGCGTGAACAGCAGCTGGCCGGCAAAGATCAAGCGTTCCCGCATTGCCGTCAGCCTGCCGCTGCGACCACGCCGCCGCTGAGCGAGCGGCCCAACGCAAGGATTACCCACGCCACGAGACCGAGTCCCACCGACAGGGCGGCCGCCATTGTAATGTTCGCTGAGAGCGTGAATTCGGTGTAGATCAGCATCGGCAGCACATCGATGTTGGTCGCAAGCGTGAACGCGGTGCCGAAGGCCCCCATGGCGGTCGCGAACGCGATTGCGCTCGATGCGACAAACGCCGGCCCAAGCGCGGGAAGGATGACGTCGCGGTGTACCGCCCATGGCCCCGCGCCGAGCGCGCGGGCAGCTTCCTCCAGCGCGGGATCGAGCTTCTCGACCGCCGCCATGATGGTCAGGATCACGCGCGGGATCGAAAAATACAGGTAGCCCAGGAACAGGCCCTGGATCGAATACGCGAACACGATCTTCTCGCCGAGCAGGCGGCCGGTCATGTCACCGACGAGGCCTTGGCGTCCAGCCAGCAGAATGATCATGAAGCCGACAACCACGCCGGGAAAAGCGAGCGGAAAGGTGAGCATTGCGGTGAGCACGGCGCGGCCGGGGAAGCGGTGGCGCTGCAGGAACAAGCCTGCAATGGCGGCGATAACAATAGTTGCCGCAGTTGTCGCTGCCGCGAGCAGCACCGTGTTGATCAGGGTCGCGCGATACCGTGGCTCGAGGAGAATTGCCGAATATGCCCGCAGTCCCGTCTCGCCGCTGGCGCCGACGATCGCCAATCTCGCCATTGGCAGCACGAAGAACGCCATGACCACCGCGGCGAGCGGCAGCAGACAGAGACGAAGAAAGGTCGCGCGCGACATGGGCGGCGACTTCTATTACGACCTGGACAAGAACTTCGACAAGGTCTTGAACGAAGACATGAGCAGGGCGGCTGAGCGAGGCAATGGCGTCGCCTTAGCGCACGTCGGCGAGATACCGCTCGGTAAATGCCTTCTGCGCCGCCTCCATCTCAGCCCAGTCGACGCTCCTTGCACGCGCGTACTCGCTCTCGGGCAGGAACTTGCTCTTCACTGCATCGGACAGAGGGACCGGGCGGGCCGGACGCAGGTAGGCGTTGGTCCAGATCGCCTGGCCTTTGTCAGACAGCAGATAGTCGAGGACTTTTTCCGCCTTCGCCTTGTCCGGGCCGCCCTTCACGAGGCCCACGACATAGGGAAAGACAACCGACCCTTCACAAGGAAGCACGAACTCGAATGCACCCTTCTCTGTATATTTCGCGCGATAGGCGTTGAAATCGTAGTCGAACAGAATCGGGATCTCGCCGGAGACGACACGTGCATAGGACGTCTGTTTTGGCACGATCGGCTGGTTTTTCGCGAGATCCTTGAAGAACGTGCTGGCCGGGGAAAAGTCCTTGGCTGAGCCGCCGAGCGCAAGATTGACCGCCACCGCGCCCACATAACCGACCGCGGCGGATGAAGGATCCAGATAGCCAACGAGCCCGCGATAGTCGTTCTTGAGCAGGTCCCGCCAGCAGGCCGGCACGGACTTGCCCCCGAGCGCCTCCTTGTTGACGAACAGCCCGAGCGTGCCGGAATGGATCGCAGTCCAATAGCCGTCGGCATCCTTAAGGCCCGCGGAAACCTCTTCCCAATGCTGCGGCTTGTAAGGCTCGACCACCCCGGCAGTCTTTGCCTTCATCCCGAAATTCACGCCGTAGTAGGCAAAGTCGGCGACCGGGTTTGCCTTCTCGGCGATGAGCTGCGACAGCGCCTGACCGGAATTCTTGTTGTCGAAGGGAATATCATAGCCGAGATCAGCCTTGATCGACTTGACCATGGAGGCCCAGTCCGCCCATTCCGGCGGGCAGTTATAGCAGATCACGTCGGCGGCCTGCGCCGGGACGACGGCACCAGCCACAACGACCGCCAGCACGAGCAGGACTTTTCTCATGAGCTTTCCTTCCGCGACCGCACTCGTGATTCATTTATAGAATCCGGATGTCTCTATTGCGACAGAGGATGATCCGGCATGAGACCGGGGGCGCAAACATACTACGCAGGCGGCTTTCGGGGAATGCCGCGCCCGAGGGACACGCTGTCAACTGTCAGAGCGCAGCAGCCTCGCGTGCGGTCTCGCGTACCCGGCAACGATCGCCGTCGCGCGCGAGCACGAGGCTGCGCTGATGAAACGCGAACAGCGTCGAGCGATGGCCGATGGAGACGATGGTCGTGCCGGTGAGGCGGCGGGCAAGGAGCCGGTAAAGCGCCGCTTCCGCCGGCTCGTCGAGCGAGGCGGTGGCCTCGTCCAAAAACAGATAATCCGGCGCCTGGAGAATGGCGCGTGCAATGCCCAGGCGCTGTTGCTCGCCAAGCGACAGCATGCGGTTCCAGTGGGCTTCCTCATCGAGGCGCTGCGCAAGATCCGGAAGGCCGACGGCAGTGATGACTTCGGCCAGTCGGTCGGCGCTAAAGGTCCCGGGCTCGTTCGGGTAGGTGACGGCGGCGGCCAACGTTCCGACCGGGAAATATGGTCGCTGCGGCAGGGTCATGATGGTGGCTGCGGGCGGCACCGAGACGGTACCTGCTCCAAACGGCCAGGTACCGGCGAGCGCACGGAATAATGTCGACTTGCCGGAGCCGGAGGGACCGGTCACCAGAACGCTTTCGCCTTTCGCCACCCTGACGTCTTGTGCCGCAACCAGCGGCTGGCCTTGCGGCAGCCTGACCAGGAGATCGTCGATCTCGATGCGCGCTTTGTCATCGCGCGCCACCACCTCGATTACCGGCTTGGCGGTTGCGGCAATTTGCGCCTTCTCGACTGCAATGTTGAAACCTTCCAGTCGCGCGATCACGGCGCGCCACTCGGCGAGCGCTCGATAGGCGGTAACGAAAAACGACAGCGCCGTCTGCACGCTGTTGAACGCGGACGCGGTCTGCATCAACCCGCCAAGCTGAATTGCGCCGGCGAAATAGGCCGGGCTGATCACGATGAAGGGAAAAACGACCGACACCTGGCTATATCCGGCCGTGAGGAAGGTCAGTCGCTTGGTGCGCTGCATGATCGAGAGCCAGTTACCCACGATGCGGCCGAAACGATCGAGCAGCCGGTCGCGCTCGGCGGTCTCTCCGCCGAGCAAGGCGATCTGCTCCGAATTCTCCCGCGCCCGGACCAGATTGAAACGGAAATCAGCCTCGAAACGCTGCTGGCGGAAATTGAGCGAAACGAGCGGCCATCCGACGAGATGGGTCAGCGCGGTTCCAACCAGGGCATAGACCAGCGCGGCCCATACCAGATAGCCGGGAATGGCGAAGGTTGCGCCGAAAAGATGCAGCGGGGCGGTCGCGGAAAGGCTCCACAGGATGATCACGAACGAGCAGAGCGTCACGAACGCGCTCAGCAATCCGATGGTCAGGGTAAGAGTGCGATCAATGAACAGATTGATGTCCTCGGCAATGCGCTGGTCGGGATTGTCCGCCGCGTCACCTAGGAGCTGCATCCGATAGTGGTTGGCCCCGGCAAGCCAGCGAGAAAGATATTGCTGGGTCATCCAGCGCCGCCATCGGATCTGAAGCCATTGATTGAGATAGAGCTGATAGACCGCAAGCAGGATATAGGCGGTGGCGAGGATGCAGAAGAATCCAAGCTCATAAACAAATGCGTCCCAGTTGCGTTCCTGCAGCGCGTTGTAGAACCGGTTGTTCCATTGGTTGAGCATGACGTTGATGGCCACGATCGAGAGCTCGATCGCAATCACGGCGCCGAGCAGCACGCGGCCCGCCCATCGGTCCTCGGAAAAGAAATAAGGACGGGCAAGCTGCCAGAGGATTGCGAGCGAGGAGAGCAGACGTGACACTGGATCGTCTCCCAATCTTGCGCGGCGCACCCTGTCGGGGAGTGGCCTTATGGCCAGACCAAACGACCTTGCGGCGCCCGGTGGTAGCACAGGGACCGTGGAGCCACGTTCATTGTCGCGTGAACTCCCCGGCCGGCCCCCCTCCTTCCCAATCCCGCAAATGCGTCGCATGCGAGGCGACATGCGTTGCCCCCATAACGGACGCCTGCCGCAGCTCGCGCGCGTCCCGGCGCGCTTTGCACGTCAATAAAAAGAAGGGAGCGCGGGTTGCGCCGCGCTCCCTCGTATCCTGACTCTGCGTCAGTCGTCTTGAGGCCCTTGGTGCTGGGCGTTTCCTCAATAGTCCATGCCGCCCATGCCCCCGCCACCCGGCATTGCAGGCATGGGAGCCGGTTTCTTCGGCAGTTCGGCCACCATCGCCTCGGTGGTGACCAGCAGTCCGGCGACCGAAGCGGCGTCCTGCAGAGCAGCACGCACGACCTTGGCCGGGTCGACAATGCCCTTGTCCACGAGGTCCACATAGTCCTCGCTCTGTGCATCGAAGCCGTAGGTCTCCGACTTGTGCTCGAGGATCTTGCCGACCACGATGGAACCCTCCACGCCCGAATTCTCGGCAATCTGCCGCGCCGGCGATTCGAGCGCCTTGAGCACGATGTTGATGCCGGCCTGCACGTCGGCGTTGTCATTGGTAATCCTGCCGACTGCCTTCTTCGCGCGCAGCAGCGCGACGCCGCCGCCCGGCACGATGCCCTCCTCGACCGCCGCGCGGGTCGCATTGAGCGCGTCCTCGACGCGATCCTTCTTCTCCTTCACCTCGATCTCGGTCGCGCCGCCCACGCGGATGACTGCGACGCCACCCGCCAGCTTGGCGAGCCGCTCCTGCAGCTTCTCGCGGTCGTAGTCGGAGGTGGTCTCCTCGATCTGCGCCTTGATCTGGCCCACCCGCGCCTCGATGTCCTTCTTCTTGCCGGCGCCATCGACAATCGTGGTCTTCTCCTTCTCGATGACGATGCGTTTGGCCCGCCCAAGCATCGAGGTGGTGACGCTCTCGAGCTTGATGCCCAGATCTTCCGCGATCAGCTGGCCGCCGGTGAGGATTGCGATGTCCTCGAGCATCGCCTTGCGCCGGTCGCCGAAGCCGGGCGCCTTGACGGCTGCAACCTTGAGGCCGCCGCGCAGCTTGTTGACGACCAGCGTGGCCAAGGCCTCGCCCTCGACGTCCTCGGCCACAATGAGCAGCGGCTTGGCCGCCTGCACGATGGATTCCAGCAGCGGAAGCATGGCCTGCAGTCCGGGGAGCTTCTTCTCATGCAGGAGAACGAAGGCATCTTCGAGCTCGGCCACCATCTTCTCTGCATTGGTAATGAAATAGGGAGAGAGATAGCCACGATCGAACTGCATACCTTCGACGATCTCGACATCGGTCTCGAGCGCCTTGGCCTCCTCGACCGTGATCACGCCTTCGTTGCCGACCTTCTGCATGGCTTCGGCGATCATCTTGCCGACCTTGCTGTCACCGTTCGCAGCGAGCGTGCCGACCTGGGCCACCTCCGCCGACGAGCCGACCTTCTTCGACCGCCGCTCGATGTCCTTGACCACCGCATTGACCGCGATATCGATGCCGCGCTTGAGATCCATGGGATTCATGCCGGCAGCCACCGATTTGGCTCCCTCGCGCACAATGGCCTGGGCGAGCACGGTGGCGGTGGTGGTCCCGTCGCCGGCCTGATCGTTGGTCTTCTGGGCGACCTCGCGCACCATTTGCGCGCCCATGTTCTCGAACTTGTCCTCGAGCTCGATCTCCTTGGCCACAGTCACCCCGTCCTTGGTGATGCGCGGCGCCCCGAAGCTCTTGTCCAGAACAACGTTCCGGCCCTTGGGACCCAGAGTCACCTTGACCGCATTGGCGAGCGTATCGACGCCGCGCAGCATCCGGTCGCGGGCATCGCCGGCAAATTTCACATCCTTGGCAGCCATTTCATTTCACTCCATCAGTTTTGAATGCACGTGCCTGCATTTTCGCCGCACGAAGCCTTAGGCGAAGTGCAGGCGATATTCACGATCAGGCGATTACGCCCATGATGTCGGACTCCTTCATGATCAGGAGATCCTCTCCTTCGAGCTTGACCTCAGTGCCCGACCACTTGCCGAACAGCACCCTGTCGCCGGCCTTCACGTCGGGTTTGACGATCTTGCCGCTCTCGTCGCGGCCACCGGGCCCGACGGCAATCACTTCTCCTTGGGACGGCTTTTCCTTTGCGGTATCGGGGATGATGATGCCGCCCTTGGATTTTTCCTCGGCATCGACACGCTTGACGACCACGCGGTCGTGCAGGGGACGAAACTTCGTTTTGGCCATATGATCCTCGCAGGCGCTAACGCACTGAATCTGAGCAGGGCTCAATGTGGGGAGCTGTTAGCACTCACGTGAGAAGAGTGCCAAAAGCTTGCGCGGACATAGGGGCTGCCACGTGCGCTGTCAAGGCGAGGACGAGGTAGGTCAGGCCCGGTGTCGGGCGCCTGGCCTGGATGTCACGCAGGGACGCCGGGTTCACTCGTAAGGAGGCACTTTTTGCCTCATATCTGCCTTGCGGCGGACCTATTGCGATGGGCCGACGTTCATCGACCTGTTCAACCGCCCAGGCACCCATGGGGAATGCATATCGTTAGCCATGCAATTGGTACAAGCGGATGGGTCTGTCCGCAGGCTTTGTCACACGCTCCCGACGTTGCCGGCAGGAGTAGGGGGAGATAGCGATGGGAACCTTGACGCTCCGGTGGCCCCTGCTTGCCCTTGCCCTGTCGACGGCCCCGCTTGCGGGTTGCGCGAGTACGCCTTCGCAACAAGGAACCCCCGTTGCACTGCCCGCCCCCGAAATTCCGGCGCGCGTGCGAGCTTCCGAGGTTATCGGACGCTGGGGATATGCGGCCTATCACAAGCCCGAGGATCGCGCACGAACGGAGGCCAATGCCAAGGGGCAGTGCAAGCAGCCCTTCGTCATCGGCCAGGGCGCGAGCGGCGGCGTCATGATGTATCTTGCCGATTCCGCCCAGTTGCAGGAGCTTCGGCTTAAGGGCAGTCAGAGCGGCAGGGACTACATCGGCCCCGCGGGGCAGACCCCCGGGCCGCAGGATCGCGAGATCGTCTCCTTCGACGGCCGCGTGCTCGTTCTCAAGTTCGTCGATCCGGAGGTGGACGGGCGCTATGGAACGGGCATTTTCGTCCGCTGCGCACCGCGCGCCTGACCAGCAGGCAACCCTCCTCGCGCGCGCAGCCCAGCGGTGACAAAGTTCGGGGCACGCTCCGGGATGGGCGGGCTGCTTGCGACCCCGCTTGCGGCCTGGGAGCGCGACGGCCTCAGGACCGCGCTCGTCAAAGCGGGCCTGCCGGCCGATGACGTGGAGGCCCCGCATCTGCTGTTTTGGCGCTTCGAGAGTCCAGCGGATATTCCCGCCGGCTTCGGTGGCATCGAGATGCATGGAAACGATGCGCTTTTGCGATCGGTAGTGACGCTGCCGCCGTTGCGCCGGATCGGGCTCGGTCGCGCCATCGTGGCCGCGCTCGAAGTCGAGGCCCGCTCGCTCAAATGTCGAACCATCTATGTGGTGACCACGTCGGAAGCGCAATTCTTCCGCCGCCTGGGTTATGTTGCGTGCGACCGTGACCGCGTGCCAGAAGCGATCAGGCGCAGCCATCATTTCGGCCGGCTCTGCTGTGCAAGCGGAACGGTGATGGTCAAGCAGGCATAGTCCCTTCCATCCTCGATCATGCCTCTGCTTCGCAATCTGATTGCCGGGCCATGGCGCGCTGTGCTCGTGCTCGGGGTCACGCAAATCCTCGCATGGGGAGCGCTCTTCTATCCGCCTGTCCTCACCGTTCCCCTGATCGCAGCCGAGCGCGGATGGTCGATCACCTTCGCCATGGGCGGGTTCTCGCTCGCACTGCTTACAGCCGGGCTGGCGTCGCCGCGGGTCGGGCTTTTGATTGACCGTTACGGCGGACACCGCGTGATGCCGGCGGGTTCGCTTCTCGCCGCGTTCGGGCTCGTCGCGCTCGTCCTGGCTCCGCATCCGGCGGCCTATATCGTCGTGTGGATGCTGCTTGGCGTCGCAATCGCCGCCTCGCTGTACGACCCCGCCTTTTCCACCCTCGGCCGCATCTTCGGTGCGCAAGCAAGGCAGCCGATCACGGCACTCACGCTCGTAGGAGGATTCGCCTCTACCGTGAGCTGGCCCGCAACCCATTTCTTGATCGCGGCGGGCGGCTGGCGCGGCGCCTATCTCGTTTACGCGGCGCTGCTTGCAGGCGTCGCCGCGCCGCTGCTTGCCTTCGCCTTGCCGCGCCTGCGTGCCCAACCCCGGTCCGCCGATGCGGCCGATCCGGGACGAGCGAAGGGGGCGGTGCTTGCCCCGGGCGGGCGGCCGTTCGTCCTGCTGGCGACCGCATTCGCAGCCTATGCGTTCGTGCCGTCGGGACTGTCCGCCCACCTGCTCGCGATCTTCGGCCGCGCCGGCATCGATGCCGGGACCGTGGTCACCATTGGGGCGCTGTTCGGCCCCGCGCAGGTCGCCGCGCGCATCGGTGAGCTCGCATTCGCGCGACATACGCATCCCCTCAATGTCGCCCGTTTTGCGGTCGGCATGCTGCTCGTTGCTTGCGCGCTGCTCGCCCTGTTCGGCATCTCGGTCATCGTGGCCGCAGCCTTCATGGTGACATTCGGGATGGCGAACGGCCTCATGACCATCGCCCGCGGAGCAGTGCCGCTCGCCCTCTTCGGTCCGGCGGGATACGGCCACCTCGTGGGTCGCATCGGTCGCGCTTTTCTGGCGATGCAGGCGATTGCGCCGCTTGCGCTCGCCTTCGCCGTGGAGCGCGGCTCCGACACCGGCGTGCTCGCCATCATCGCGGGCTTTGCCCTGATGTCTTTCGCCGGGCTGCTTTTCTTACGACCACCCGGCGGTAATGAGCACACCCCCAGTTAGACCCCCGGCCAAGTAAACCCTCGCTTAACCATGAGCGACGGGAATTTACTGGACGGAAACTATAACTCGATGAACCGGCGAATTCCTGCGATCGTCGTTAAAATCCCGCTTCGATTTTTACCATTCCAATGCTGTTTGCGGATTTAACTTATGACCCGCAGCGCTGCGAGCCCCTTGAATTATTCGAGCGTTGGCTCGTGGTTCGAGTTCACTCGTGTAGGTATCAGAGTTAATCATGCGGTGTGCTTGCGTTCGTTCTCTCATCTACCTGTTAACCGTGCTGGCGAGCAGCACGACTCTTGCGGGGCCGCTCGCCTTTGATCCTTCCGGCGGTGCCCGGCCCGAACCTTCGCCGCGTTATCGGCAGGTGGCGGCGCAGGGCCAATACGGCGGAGGATTCATCGAGTTTCTGATGCGCGGCGGCCAGCAGAGCTCGGCCGGTTCGCATCCGGCCGACCTCGGACCCGGGATGGTGGAGTCGCCAACCCAGCCCGGCTATCTCGTGATGGATCCGCGCTTTGTGAAACAGCAAGTGAGCTACGCGGGCAAGGAGGAAGCCGGCACGATCATCATCAATACGAACGAGCGCATGCTCTATCTCGTGGAGGGCAAGGGCCAGGCGCTGCGCTACGGCATCGGCGTCGGGCGTCCCGGCTTTACCTGGTCGGGCGTCCATCACATCACGCAGAAGCGCGAATGGCCGGATTGGACACCGCCCGATGAGATGCTCAAGCGCCGGCCCGATCTGCCGCACCACATGGCGGGTGGGCCCGATAATCCTCTGGGCGCGCGCGCGATGTACCTCGGCTCGACCCTCTACCGCATCCACGGCTCCAATGAGCCCTGGACGATCGGCACGCAGGTGTCATCGGGCTGCATACGCATGCGCAACGACGACGTCATCGATCTTTACGGCCGCGTCAAGCTGGGCGCCAAGGTGATCGTGATCTGACCGATCACACGTCTTCGCTACCCCCGCTATAATCAGAATCGAAGTCGCCGTCGCCGGCGTCGTCCGCGTCCTCGAAATCCCCGTTGTCAAGACTGGCGTCCGACAGCCCGTAGCCGCTGTCCTGCGTGTCGCTCACCGCGCTGCCGCGCCCAACGTCGTCGAGCCCCGCATCGCGGGAAAGCTCACCGCCGGCGCCGCTCCATGGCGAAGGTGCTCCTGCGGCCGGGTCGAAGGCAGCATGGGTGCTCGGATCGAAGGCCGCGTGGGCCGTGCCATGGGAGCCCATCATAGAGCGAATTCCGTCGAGCAGCAGCGCGCCGCCGATGACGCCGGCTGCCGTCGAGGCGGCCGTCCCCAGAAACGACCCGCCCATTCCCATCGGAGCCGCGGCGGGCGCGAGGCCCGGGGATACCGGCTGCGCTCCGGTGCGCCAGGCGGGCGACATGCCGGGCGCACCCGCTTGTGAACCGGCATCGGGCCGCACCGAAGGAACCGAGCCGCGGCTCTCGCGCGCCCCGAAAAGGCTGTCGCGCATGCTGCCCAGAAAGCTTGTGTCGCGCGCAGGCGTCTCGCCCCCTTGCTCGAGCTCGCGGATGCGGGCATTCGCCCGCTTGAGCGCTTCGTCCTGCACCAGCACGGTCTGAACGAGCGCGTACGCCGCGTTGGGAGCCTGCGCCAAGCCGTCCCTGATCAGGCGCTCAGCCTCGGCGTCGCGCTGCGCATCCTCGAGCGTGCCGAGGCGATCGAAAAGCTCAATCACAAGCTTGCGTTCCTCCGGGGTCATTGGTCGGCTCCTTCCTCCCGCAGCGACACGCTTCATTTAGGCAAGAGCCGCGGCGGCAGAAGACTGACGCGGCAAAAATATTCGCGCCCTTTGCACTGCGCCGCTTCCATCAATTGAGAGCGACGCCGGCCGCGGCGAGTACCGCGGGGAAGCGCTCGCCCGCGAGAAATGCATGTTCGCGCTCGCGTAGCGTGGTGAGCGGGTCGAGCCGCTGCAATTCGGCATCGACAAAGCCGGGGTGGCACATCACGACGGCGCCGTCCGGCAGATGATCGAGAAAGCGCGGAAACAGCGCGGCGAAATCCGCGGCGTCGGTAAATGCGTAACTGCCGGCAAAGGCGGGATTGGTGCGCATGCCGAGTGCCGCGGCGCGACGGCGGAAGCTGCGGCTGGCAAGGTCGAGCAGCAGGCCCTTACCGTCGGCAAGGCGAACCCGCGGCGGGACCGCACGACCGCATTGGCGGACCCAGGCGTTCGGCGCGGCCTTTCTCGCCACATCGAGCACCGCGTCGCGGATCTGCGGCATGAGGTGCACATGCTGGTGGCCGTCGATGAAATCCGGCGCCCGGCCAAACAGCTCACGGAAGCGTTGCGCCTGGTTTTCGATCTCCGCGGCCAGCACGGCCGCGTCAAAGCGGCGCAGCAGGGCGTTCCGCACGGTGGCGGCGAGCGGCATGAAGGCGCCCGCGCGAAGCGGCGCAAAACCCCGGCTCAATGGCGCAAACGGCGCGGTCAGCGCAACGTGGAGCCCGATTGCGACGCGCCGCGCGGTGGAGTTGAGGGCCGAGAGCGCGATTGCCTCGGAGCGATGACAGCTCGGCGCCGCCACCAGCACCGAGGTCGCATTGAGGCGAGCGCGCACCACCAGGTCGCGTATGGCAATATTGACTGCGGGTGAGATGCCGTAATCGTCCGCGCACAGCCAGATGCGATGCATCGCTCATTCCGCCGCCGAGCGCGCCGGCGGCTGCTCGGCCGCTGTCTCCGCGGTCTTGAGCGTGCGCTCGGCAACGAAATATGGCGGTCGGCCTTTTATCTCGGAAAGGATCTTGCCGATATATTCGCCCATGATCCCGATCATGATCAGCTGCACGCCCCCCAGCACCATCAGTCCAACGACAATCGAAGGATATCCCGGAACCGATTCTCCGAAAATGAAAGTCTCGATCAGGATCTGCACGCCGAATACGAAGGCCGCGGCTGCCAGCAGGAGACCGAGCAGGCTGGCAAGCCGCAACGGCGCCACCGAGAACGAGGTGAGCCCCTCGATCGAGAGGCCGATGAGCGAATAAAGGCTCCAGGTGGTGCGGCCGTGGGCGCGCGCGGCCGGCTCGTAATCGACCCGGAGCTGGCGAAAGCCGATCCAGCTGGCGAGCCCTTTGAAGAACCGGTTGCGCTCGGGCAGCTTCCTCAGCGCCGCCGCCGCGCGCGGCGAGAGCAGCCGGAAGTCGCTGGCATCTTCGGGGATCTTTTGCCGCGCGCCCCAGTTGATGAGCGCATAGAAAACCTTGACGCCGAAGCGGCGAAGCCACGGCTCGCGCTCGCGATGGGCCTTGGCGGTGTAGACCACGTCGTAACCGTCGTCGAGCCAATGACCGACCAGCTTCTCGACCAGCGCGGGCGGATGCTGCCCATCGCCGTCCATGAACAGAACCGCGCCCAGGCGTGCGTGATCAAGGCCGGCAAGCAGAGCCGCCTCCTTGCCGAAATTGCGCGAGAGCGCGATCACCTGGACATCGAGGCCCTCGGCGGCAAGCGTGCGGGCCGCTGCGAGCGTCGCATCGCTGCTGCCGTCGTCGACATAGACGACTTCGGTGGCAAGGTTGCGCGCGCGCGCAAGCGCCCGGGCGCAATCGATAAGGCGATGGTGCAGAGCGGAGAGATTGCTCGCCTCGTTGTGCAGCGGAACGACGATTGAAAGCCCGGGCTGCGCCCCGACAGTCGCCCGTGGCAACGAGCCGTCCGCTGCACCGATCGTATCAGCTGCCATTGACTGCGCCTTTGAACCTCATGCTGCGGCGTGGGCGGATTTATACCCGAGCGGCAGGCAAGGGTGATACTCCCGGCCTGCAGCCCGCGTAGCCTGGGCGCCGCCGCCGGGGGCGCGCCCGAGACGACCAAAGGACGACCAAAGGAGGTGAAGGCAGCGGCCGGGCCGTGCTAAGGCGAGGCCGCCATGAGGATACCCGCCAGGATCGCCCCGCTGCGGAGCCGCCTCGAAAAGGCGTGGCAGCAGCGCGCAGTCACGTTGAAGGCGGCGAGCTTTGCCCTCATCGGCATCATCAACACCTTGATCGATCTGAGCGTCTTCCTGGCAGCCTACAATGTGTTCCATGTGCCGCTGGTTCCGGCCAACCTGCTCGCCTGGATGGTGGCGGTGTCCGGCTCCTATGTGATGAACTGCTTCGTCACGTTCGCCGCCGAATCCGGCCGTGTGCTGCGCTGGCGCGCCTACGGCGCGTTCGTTCTTTCGGGGGTCGCCGGCGTGATTGCGAACACGACGACGCTGGTTGTCGCCTCCTACTGGATGCCGGTCCTGGCGGCCAAGATTTTGGCCATAGCGGCAAGCTTCGTAGTCAATTTCTCGCTCTCGCACCTCGTCGTGTTCAGGACACCGGAGCAGAGCGCCGAAACCTCGGCGGAATGACAAGAGCAGCCGTCGGCCGCGCCACAATGGAGAAGATGATGCGGGACGACGAGAATCTCACCACCGAGCGTGCGACCTTTGTCACCCATCTCGAATGCTCGGCAACGGGCGAGCGCCATGGCGCGGACGAGCTGCATAACCTCTCGCGCGCCGGCAAGCCGCTCCTGGTGCGCTACGATCTCGCTGGCGTACGCAAGGCGCTGAGCAAGGAAGCGCTGGCGACGCGCCCGCGCGATCTCTGGCGCTATCGCGAGCTTCTTCCGGTGCGCCGGACGAAGGACATCGTGAGCCTCGGCGAGCCGGTCACCCCGCTCGTCTCCATGCCCAGGCTCGCGGCCCGCCTGCGCGCGGGCGCTATCCTCGTCAAGGACGAAGGCCGGCTGCCGACGGGCTCGTTCAAGGCGCGCGGGCTGGTCATGGCGGTGTCGATGGCAAAGGCGCTCGGCGTCGCGCATATGGCGATGCCGACCAATGGCAACGCCGGGGCGGCGCTTGCGGCCTATGCCAGCCGCGCCGGAATCAGGACCACGATCTTCTGCCCGGACGATACCCCGGAAGTGAATGTCAGCGAGATTGGGCTGCAAGGCGGGCGCGTCTATCGCGTCAACGGCCTGATCGACGACTGCGGCAAGATCGTCGCGGAGGGCAAGGCGAAGATCGGGTGGTTCGATACGTCGACGCTGAAGGAGCCTTATCGCATCGAGGGCAAGAAGACGATGGGGATCGAGCTTGCCGAGCAGCTCGGCTGGCGCGTTCCCGACGTCATCCTTTACCCCACCGGCGGCGGCACCGGACTCATCGGCATGTGGAAGGCGTTTGCCGAGCTCGAAGCGATCGGGTTCATCGGCGGCAAGCGCCCGCGCATGGTGGCGGTGCAGGCCGCCGGATGCGCCCCGATGGTGCGCGCCTATGAGGCCGGCGCGGAGCACGCGCCGCGCTGGGAGAATGCGCATACCATCGCCGCCGGCATCCGCGTGCCGCAGGCGATCGGCGACTTTCTCATTCTGCGCGCGGTACGCGAGAGCGGCGGCTTTGCCATTGCCGTTCCGGACGATGCGATCGAAGCGGCGCTGGCGGAAGTGGCGCGCGAGGAAGGCTTTCTGATGTGCCCGGAAGGGGCCGCGACCTACGCCGCACTCAAGCTTGCGCTTGCCGACGGCCGCATCCGCCGCGACGAGGAGGCCGTGCTGTTTAACTGCGCGACCGGCCTGAAATATCCCCTGCCGCCGGTGCATCGCACCCTGGATCGGACCAAGCTAATCGACTTCACTGCATTTAGCTGATGCCCTTTCCGGGCCCCGCCGATGGATGGAACTCTGGATTTGTTCCGCAAAAAAGGGGGCGCTGACTTGCAGCTTGATAGAATTTCAACTTAAGGTAGCGGACCTGCAGGCCAAAGAACTCACGCAGCACCAACATCATTGATTTGGTGCCGGCCCGCCGCGGACGAAGCAACTCAATTGCGCGCAGGCCCCTTCCTAAATAACATCGCATGGCCTGATGCCGGTTCTCCTTCTTCCGCCATTCGCCACAGACACATGGAGTAGCGTACGTGAGCACTTACAAAGTTCTTATCATGGGCGCTTCCTATGGCTCCCTCCTGGCCATCAAGCTCCTGTTCGCCGGCAACAAGATCAAGCTCGTGTGCCTGCCGGCGGAGGCGGAGGCGATCAACAAGGAGGGCGCGCGCGTGCGCCTGCCGGTCAAGGGAAGAAAGGAGCTAATCGAGATCGACTCGCGCAAGCTGCCGGGAACGCTCTCCGCCGACGGACCGGGCGCGGTCAATCCCGCCGACTACGACCTTGTGGCATTGGCCATGCAGGAGCCGCAGTACCGCTCGCCGGGCGTGCGCGAGCTGCTCGGCGCGGTTGCGCGATCGCACGTTCCCTGCATGTCGATCATGAACATGCCGCCGCTGCCTTATCTCAAGCGCATCCCCGGCCTCGCCACCGACGGATTGCGCTCCTGCTACACCGACGCCACGGTATGGGAGGAGTTCGATCCCAAGCTGATGACGCTGTGCAGCCCGGACCCGCAGGCGTTCCGCCCGCCGGAAGAAAAGA
>Ga0306920_100000790_pt1 | contig 38180 bp, 29 predicted proteins | sample flu12Cox44000170_FD_204666 | JGI IMG/M metagenome (GOLD analysis project Ga0306920, IMG submission 204666) | Lab enrichment of tropical soil microbial communities from Luquillo Experimental Forest, Puerto Rico - flux4day.12C.oxic.44.000.170 (v2)... | ecosystem: Environmental > Terrestrial >... | reverse complement strand
CGGGGACGGAGAAGGGGCCTTATGTCACCTACAACCTTTCGGTGTTTGATGTTGCGCTTGCGCTGAAGGGAGCGGGCATCATGATGGCAGCTCAAGCGGATGTGTATGGTCGCGTCGAGCACGGTTACGCCGTCTCAAATGGCGGGGTGAAGATTCACTATGCTTCGCTCGGTCCCAAGCAGTCAGCGCCCCTCGTCGTCTTGATTCACGGCTTCCCAGACTTCTGGTACAGCTGGCGCGATCAGATGGCGGCGTTGTCCGATCGATTTCAGATGGTGGCGATCGATCAACGCGGCTACAACTTGAGCGACAAGCCGAAGGGCGTCGAGAGCTACGACATGAGCCTGCTCGTCGGCGATGTCGCGGCGGTGATCCGCCATCTCGGACGCGATAAAGCGACGATTGTCGGGCACGACTGGGGCGGCGCAGTGGCGTGGTATTTTGCGACGGCACTGCCACAGATGACCGAGAACCTCGTCATTCTCAACCTGCCTCATCCCAACGGGCTCTTGCGCGAGCTGCGAACGAACAAGGATCAGATCGCGAATAGCGAGTATGCGAGGAACTTCCAGACCAAGTCTCCGAGCGATCCAACCGTGTTCTTCGGCATGCCGATGACGCCGGACACGCTGTCGTCATGGGTGCGCGATCCCGCTGCGCGCAAGCACTACGTCGAGGCCTTCGAGCGTTCGGACTTCGAGGCCATGCTGAACTACTACAAGCGCAATTACCCGCGTGCCGGCGCCGATGCTCCGCCCCCGCCGCCGATGCCGAAGGTGAAGATGCCCGTGCTGATGTTTCATGGCCTCGCGGATACGGCCCTGAACGCCGACGGTCTGTCCGGCACGTGGAACTGGTTGGAGAAGGACCTCACGCTCGTCACGGTCCCAGGCGCCGGACATTTCGTTCAGCAAGACGCGTCGGAGATGGTCACCTCGACGATGCGCTGGTGGCTGTCTGGGCGATACCCACGATGAAGTGATATCGTCATCAGTTGGCGGTGCGCCTCTTCCATAGAGGGCCTCGTCAACCGCCGACTGCAGAACAAGTGGACGATCGCACGCACTCTGAGGACCGTGCCATAGGGGGAAGAAATCGGCGGGGACGGAGAAGGGTCTTTATGTTTTCTTTCTGACCCCCGCGGCGTTGGCATGTCAACCAGCCGAAAAGAGGCGTCTCAGTGAGAACAAGAAAGGCCGGGGTTTTGAGCATTAAGAAGCGACAGGGGCATCCGCTGCTTCGCCGCGACTTCGCCATCCGCAGTATCGGCCGGCTGGGCGCCATCGTCTCTCGCCGTTGGCGCCAAGTACCGGATAGCCTCGACTCGGTTGGAACTATACCGAGTCTGGAGGATATCTAGGACTCGCCTTAACTTCCGCAATCTGCTTGTCGTGATGAATCGTGTGCAGAGGCACGTAGATGAGCCACTGATAAGCGTTGAGCGTGCCGAAGATGGGGAACGGGTGCACCAGCGTATGCTCCTTCAAGGCCCTCTGGGTTTCGCTGGCAAAGGTCACGATATCGACGCGCTGTCTCTCAAACCGTTCCGTAACCTGAGCGCGCGTGAGCCCCTCGCGCGGCACAAGCGGCTCGGGTGCCATCGCGTTGCCTTCTCCCGACGGCAGCGCTCGAGCAAGGAACTCTGTCTTGCCCTTCGTCTGCTCCTCCCAAGCTCGGTTTGGAGAAGCTGCCAGAGCCTTTCGGACAAAGCCAAAGAGCAGAGCTTCGGCCAGGACCACATGCTCTGCAGTCTCGCCTACCGACCATTCCGCGGGCGCGGGCTTCCATTTCCACTGGGCATCGGAGACCCCGCCGATGGCCATGATAAATTCCTTGTGCGATTCGACGAGCCACTTGAGGACTTGAGTGCGTTCCTCTGCGGAGATATGCGGGTCGGCTACGCGTAGCGGCACCATGGTGTCCCTCCTTCTGACTCTTCCTGCTTACCTGAAGAACGAATGAGGGCGACGGAAATCGACACAATCGAGCATTATTTCCGTCGCGCACCTTCACACAGCGCGCCGGGCGGCAACGTCTGCTCGGAAGTACCTGGTCAAATACTTTTCAGCGCCGACGCTGCGGGCCCCCTGCCATATCGCGACGTTAGAAGACCCAGTCCGCTGGGTCAAAAGGGAAATGTGGTTTTGAGAGCCGTGGTGAGCCGCGTCGCCAGGAAGCATTCGGAGCATGTTCGTCGGAGGAGGAGAGCCAACTTCAGGTCCCTCCCGCGGCGCCCGCCCCGTCCGTGGGTCCTTGTCCCCCGGGACATAAGGTGCGAGACTCGGACACCGCCCCCCAGGCGGCCCTCAGGAGCCGATGCCACAGCCCCGGCGATGTGGCGCGGGAGGGCGCGCCGCAGCGACTCTCAGCGTCAGGCCGCCGCGTCGGCCGGGGTGCCCGGTCGCGTACCGTACGGTGAAGAGGAGGGCGCCGGAGCGCGGCCCGTCGTCTCGGAGCGCAGCCGCGCTCAGGCGGTCGAGTTACTAACTCTAAGGTGCTTCGTGTCCAGGAATCGTCGGAGCGGTTCCAACCCTCCCGAAACCCGGCGTCACTCCGCTCGGTGGATTCGCATGGCCAGGCCCCGGGCTGGAGAGTCGCCCCGTAGCGGTACTGGAGCGATGGTGGCTACCCGGTGCCGTGATCGCTGTTCCACGACCGGCGCCGACGGTGTGACCGCTGCCGCCACCACCGTTGCCAGCATCGGTATCATTCTGGCCGGCAGCAACGCCGTTACCATGGCCGCCGCCTTGACCGCCGCCATTGCCTCCTCCGTTCCCGCCGGCAGCTGCCCCGCCTCCTCCGCCGCCACCTCCTCCACCACCGCCGCCACCTCCTCCACCGCCACCGCCCTTAGCCAGCGCAGGACCTACGGCCAGGGCAATGATTCCGAGAGCGAGCACGAACATACGGAAGACTGTCATGTCGCATGCCTCCCTGGATGGTTGATCGAGTCTCGCGGGTCGCGTGTCCATTTGCTGACGGCGCCCCAATCGCGAGTGCAATACCTGGTGAGCATGTCCCATGCCCGTTCCGTGAATCCGTCTAAGAGCGCATGACGCTTGCAGTCTGCTGCAGACTGGACCTTGCGCGCGTATAAGACTTTCCGAGACCGTTTTACCTGAGCTGCCGCCCAGCCATCACCTCAGCTCGTGTAGCACTGCGCGCGCATCTTTTTCGCGCTGAGCCGCTCCACCGCGCGCTCGCGGCGTTCTTCCGAGCTAGCCCTTGATCATTCTGTCGCGTGACCTCACTGCCCCGGGGCAGCAGCGCCTACCAGGTCGTAAGGCTGATCGCCTCGGTCGATTTCCGATGGATGACGTCAGGCTTGTTCGTGAGATAGGTTGCGACTCACGCTGAGTCTGGAGGCGAGGCGTCCTCTGCCGCAAAATCGCTGGTCCAAACCCGGCCCCTGAAACCACCAGACATCGTCTCTGTGGCCAAAAGTTTCAGGTTCCGGCACCCCCCTCTGGCCCTTCAGAAGGCCTCGCCAATGACGGCCGTGCTTGCGTCAATTTCTGAAGAAAGTTTCGGCACGGGTGGTTTCGTTACTTGTGGTTGCGGGGGCCCGCAATCACCGATATCAAACGGGCTCAGGTTTGAGATCGATTTGATCTGAAACCATTGCGGGGGCCCGCAACCACCTGCAGGCGGATAGGCCGCTCGAGTTCCGCTTCGAAATCGTGATCTAACGTCGGCCGCGAGGGTCGACGGTTGTCAGCTCCTGTGGCAGCCGGCCACAGTCCGGCCCGCGATCGATGGAGGCCGTTTGGTGTATCCGATTGGGGGACTTGCGGGGCCTGGTGCCGATCCCGTATGTTGCCCTCCAAGACACGGGATGTGGCCCTCTGGGAGGCAAGCCCTCTGGGCCAGCCGGCGGCGGTCGCCGCGCCCCGTGGGTGTGCCAGGAGAGCGACCAGTCCGAGCCTTCGAAGCGCCCCGCCCCAGCGGGGGTGCGGAGTCCGGCCGACCGAATGTTCATGTGATGGACCTTGACCGTCCTGACGATCACGCCCCGGAAACCGGCCAAATATCCCACGGGGGCGCGCCGTATATCTTGGCCTGCGGGCTCGAGGGTGTCCTTCAAGGTAGCGAAAAGATGGGCGACCATCGGCTGAGGCGGATCGATGCACCGTGATATACGGAACTACGCAGTCAGATAACGCAGTTCAGGATACTAAGCGTTGGGCGTCAGCAGTTATGGCGGCTGTATGCAAACTACCCAGGGGAGGAATGGATGCAAGACGCCGTTGAGCATCTCGTCACGCAGTTCGAGAACGGAACGCTGACCCGAAAGCAATTGATTCAAGGCTTGCTCGCTGCTGTGGCGCCAAGCTGCAGGCTGGCTCATGCGCATGCCGACACGTCACCGACGTCCACGTTCCGCGGTCGATCGCTGAATCACGTGACGCTGAGCGTTACCGACGCTGAAAGATCGCAGGAGTTTTATTCTCGGTTGCTCGGTGGAAGGATGTCCAGCAGATCGATTGAAACGGACAAGGGGGCGAGAGTCGAGAGTGCAACGCTTGCCCTCGCGGATGGCTTCATAGCACTCTTCAAGCTCGGGGAGCCTCGGGTGCATCACTTTTGCGTCGGTGTCGAGAACTTTTCAATCGGCGAGGCTCTCGACAAGCTGCGGAGCGAATTCCCGGAATCGAAGCCGATTGTCTACCGGGGCAAGGAACTCTACTTTCACGATCCCGATGGGATTCTGGGTCAGATTTCCGGGATGGACTATGGGCAGCGGGACACACCCTGAGAGACGCCCAACAAGGGCTTCCACCTGACTGCCTCCAGCGTGCGCTGCGCTCCCGCTTCCGGCAGCAGGTGAAGCCTGGCGTTGGGCGGTCCCACAATCATTTCTTTCTGCACAAGCAAACGTGGTCTCGTAACACAGCCATCCGTCGAGGTCCTAGGGACGCCGGACGCTGGAGGTTATTGCCAGGCCAGGTAAGCGGAGAGGCCGCAGTCACGGTACAGCGCCGTGAACGTGTGGATCAAGCGCCCTGCACCCGGGGCCGAGACACCCTCGCCATCAGGTCCCTCGCTCCAATGATCCTTGACCCTCGACGCGCCTCCAGCTAGGCTCGGTCTGCTCCTAGCTCGGCGATACGTGAGCGGGCGACGATAGGGGAGGGCCCCGCCCATCAAGTGCCCCCGGTGCCAGCACGACAACGAGACGGGCGCAAAGTTCTGCGAGGAGTGCGCCGCATCGCTCGCCCGGGTCTGTGCCAAATGCGGTCGGCAACTATCTGCGACGGCGAAGTTCTGCCCTGAATGTGCGCACCCGACGGGGCTCCCTGTCGCGCCTGCTCCGGCTCGGCGATTCGACTCCCCAGAGTCCTACACTCCCAAGCACCTTGCCGAGAAGATTCTTACCTCCAAGGCTGCCCTCAAGGGTGAGCGTAAACAGGTCACCGTGCTCTTCGCCGACCTGAAGGGCTCGATGGAGCTCCTGGCCGATCGGGACCCCGAGGAGGCGCGGAAGCTGCTGGATCCGGTGCTGGAACGCATGATCGAGGCGGTGCACCGGTACGAGGGCACCGTGAACCAAGTGATGGGCGACGGCATCATGGCGCTGTTCGGGGCGCCGCTCGCGCACGAGGACCACGCGGTGCGAGCGTGCTACGCGGCTCTCGACCTGCAGGCGGCCATCCGGCGATTCGCCGAGGAAGCTCGACGGACTTTCGGCGTCGAGCTCCAGGTGCGCGTCGGCCTAAACTCCGGCGAGGTGGTCGTCCGCGCCATCGGGAACGATTTGCACATGGACTACACCGCGATCGGCCAAACCACGCACCTGGCCGCCCGGATGGAGCAGCTCGCCACGCCAGGCGCCATCCGCCTCACCGCGGACACCCTGCGGCTGGCTGAGGGCTACGTCGAGGTGAAGTCCCTCGGGCCGGTGCCGGTGAAAGGCCTCGACGGGCCCATCGACGTCTACGACCTGGTGGCGGCGGGTGTTCTGCGTTCCCGATTGCACGCGGCGTCGGCGCGCGGACTCACGCCGTTCGTCGGACGGGACCACGAGATGCAACAGCTCGCTTGGGCTGTCGGCCAGGCCGCCGCCGGCCAGGGGCAGGTCGTCGCCGTCGTCGGAGAACCCGGCGTCGGGAAGTCCCGCCTGGGGTGGGAGGTGAGCCAATCCCGCCGCACTGACGGCTGGCTGGTCGTGCAGGCGCACTCCGTCTCCTACGGTCGATCCACGCCATACCTGCCCGTGATCGACCTGCTCAAGGGATACTTCCAGATTGAGGATCGCGACGACCCGCGGCAGATTCGCGAGAAGGTCACGGGCAAGCTGCTCGCCCTTGACTGCGAAATGGAATCGGTGCTTCACGCCGTCCTCGGGCTGCTCGATGTGCCGGTCGAGGACGCTCAGTGGCAGAGCCTCGATCCGCCCCAGCGCCGCCAGCTGACGCTCGAGGGGATCACGCGCCTCCTCCTTCGCGAGAGCCGGGACCAACCGCTCCTCGTGGTCTTCGAGGACCTCCACTGGATCGACACGGAGACCCAGGCATTTCTCGACAGCCTCGTGGAGAGTGCCGCCGCCGGCCGGCTGTTGCTCCTCGTCACGTATCGGTCGGAGCACCAGCACGGTTGGGGAAACAAGACCTACTACACCCAGCTCCGCCTGGATCCGTTGCCCCCGGAGAGCGCGGACGAGCTGCTCGATGGTCTCTTGGGTCTGGACGCGACACTTGTACCGCTCAAGCGACTTCTGATCGAGCGGACTGAGGGGAACCCTTTCTTCCTGGAGGAGAGTGTGCGGACGCTTTTGGAGACCCATGTGCTGTCGGGCGAGCGAGGCGCGTACCGTCTGGCGACGGCCCTGCCGAGCATCCGGGTGCCCGCCACCGTCCAAGCGGTTCTCGAGGCCCGGATCGACCGGCTGCCAGCCGAGGACAAGCGCCTGCTCCAGGCCGCCGCCGTCGTGGGCAAGGACGTGCCCTTCGCCCTCCTCCAGGCGACTACTGGGATGCCGGGCGCGGAGTTGCACAGCAGCCTCGGGCACCTCCAGGTCGCCGAGTTCCTCTATGAAACGAAGCTCTTCCCCGAGCTGGAGTACACGTTCAAGCACGCCCTCACCCATGAGGTGGCCTACGGGGAGCTCCTGCAGGAGCAGCGAACAGCCCTGCATGCGAAAGTCGTCGAGGCCATCCGCCGGCTCACCGGGGAGCGCTGGCCCGAGCACGCCGAGGCCCTCGCCAGCCATGCCGTCCGGGGCGGGGTCTGGGGAGAAGCGTTGACGTATCTCCGACTGGCAGGGACTCGTGCACTCGAGCGGTCGGCGCTCCGCGAAGCCGCCACATACTTTGAGGGGGCATTGACGGCCCTGCAACACTTGCCGGAAAGCCCGGCACTGCGAGAGCAGGCGATCGATCTCCGCTTCGACCTCCATAGCGCGCTGCAACCACAAGGCGAGGCTCAGCGAATCTTCAGACATCTGAAGGAAGCTGAAGCGCTCGCGGGGGCCCTGGGCGATCAGCGACGGCTGGGGCGCGTGGCGGCCTATTTGACTAACTACTTCCGCTTGACTGGCGATCGAGATCGAGCCATCGAGTGGGGTCAGCGCGCCCTCGCCAGTGCCAGAGAAAGCGGAGACTTCGCTCTGCAGACAGTGACGAACACATGGCTTGGTCAGGTCTACTTCGCGGCGGGCGACTATCAGCGTGCCATTGGCCTTTTCCGCGAAAACGTCCAAAGTCTCCAGGGGGAGCTGAGCTTGCAACGCCTTGGGATGCCTCAGCCGCCCGCCATTCACTCGCGCACATGCCTGTGCTGGTGTCTGGCGGAGGTCGGCGAATTTGCCGCGGCCGTCGCGCTGGGCCATGAGACCGTGGCACTGGCCGCCTCGGCGGATCATCCGCTTAGTCGCACGGTGGCCTCGAGCGGTCTGGGCTGGGTATACCTGCGCCAAGGGGCCGCCGAGCAGGCCATCACCGCCTTGGAGTCGGGCCTCGCAACCGCCCGCACCGGACACACGCCGCTGTGGTTCCCAAGAGTAGCCTCGACTCTAGCTTGTGCGTATGCGCTAGCGGGGCGGCTGAGCGAAGCAGTTGAGCTGGCAGAGTCCGCCGTCGCCCAAGGCGATTCGATGCAACTCCTGGGAGGGCGATCGCTGCTCTTGGCGTACCTCGGCCAAGTCTATCTGGCTGCTGGACGCGTGGACGACGCGCGCCAGAGTGCACACTCGGCGCTGGTGTCCGCCACCGAGCACATAGAACGGGGACACGAGGGGTGGGCGCTTCAGCTCCTAGCGGAAACCGCCCTTCAATCTGCGCCCATTGACAGCACGGGTGCCGCCGACTTCGCCCGCCGGGCTCTGGCAGTCGCCTGGGAACTGGGCATGGGGCCATTGACGGCGCATGCCCATCTGGCACTCGGTCAGAGCCTGGCTGCGACGGCCGATCCAGCCAGCGCGAGAGCCGAGTTCACGGAGGCGATCAAACTGCTTGAACAGATGCACATGCAGCGCTGGCTCGGCCCCGCGCGGGACACGCTGGCGCAGCTCGGCTGATCCGCGCTGCGTGTCGACGCCGGAACTCCTCAATCGCGGTCCCCTACCGTAGAGCCACTTGGGGGGAGGTCGAGTTCCAGGGCTTTGAGCGCCGCGGGTTCCGGGGGACCAGCGATCTCGATGCGGTACGTAGTCCCCGTGTTACGGACCCGCAACCATCGGTCAATAACACCCAGGAATACTGCCCATCGAAGTAGCTGATCTTGTGTGTTTGAGTGAAGCTCAGCCGATTTGCTCAAAAGGGAAAAGTTTCTGAGAAACGCCTCGTTGACGGCACCTCTCCAGGAGGCTAGTGTCGTCATGGCTCAACCGCCCGGCCCGATCCCCTGGAGGGTCGACATGAAGTGTCCCCGGTGCCAGCAGGAGAACCCGCCCCAGGCGAGGTTCTGCAGCGCCTGTCGCTCGCGCCTCGAAAGCTTCTGTCCAGCGTGCTCACACGCCAACGTTCTCGGCAGCCGTTTCTGCAGCGAATGCGGACAATCGCTCGCCGCGGCCGTGCCCACTCTGACCGGGAGATTCGCTGCACCGCAGTCTTACACCCCCCCGCACCTCGCCGAGAAGATCCTGACCTCCAAGAGCGCTCTGCAGGGGGAGCGAAAACAAGTCACGGTGCTGTTTTGCGACATCGTGGACTCCTCTCGGCTGGCCGAGGGCCTGGAGCCGGAGGTGATGCACGACGCCATGAACCTAGCGCTTCATCTCATGGTCGACGCCGTCCACCGCTACGAGGGCACCGTGACCCATTTCCTCAGGGATGGCCTCATGGCCCTGTTCGGGGCGCCCGGGACCCTGGAGGATCATGCCGCCCGGGGAGTCCAGGCGGCGCTGGCGATCCGGGAAACCCTCATTGGCTACAGCAAGCAGCTCAAGCGGGAGCGAGGCGTGGAGCTCCACCTCCGTCTGGGCCTCCATACGGGGCTCATCGTGGTGGGCCGGATCGATGACGACCTGCGAATGGACTTTACGGCAATCGGGGACACAACCCACCTGGCGTCACGGGTGCAGGATCTCGCCGAGCCCGACGCGATCCTGATCACCGAGGCGATCCATCGGCTCGTCGAAGAGTACATCCGGAGCGAGGCCTTGGGGGCGGTCGAGATCAAGGGTCTGAGAAAGCCGGTTCAGGTCTACAGGGTGCTTGGCCGCCGGCGGGGACGAACACGCATGGAGGTGAGCGTCGAGCGGGGACTCACAGAACTTGTGGGTCGAGACCTGGAGCTGGGTCTGCTCCACGACTGCCTGACGCGTGCCAAGGCGGGCCGCGGCCAAGTCGTCGGCATCGTGGGAGACCCGGGAGTCGGCAAGTCGCGTCTGCTGTACGAGTTTCGCAAGTCTCTGGAAGGAGAGCGTGTGACCTGGCTCGAAGGGCACTGTGTGGCCTACGGCAGGAAGACGCCGTACTGGCCTGTCCTTGAAATTCTGCGGACGTACTTCCAAGTCGAGGAGGGCGACAACCCGCTCCAGATCCAGGAGAAGCTCCGCGAGGACCTCCGGCTGCTGGAACCAGCCCTCGAGGGGGTCCTTCCGTTTCTTTACGAGCTGTTCGGCCTTCCCGGCGCGGACGAGGCCCTCAAACATCTCGACGCGAAGGGTAAGCGGCAGAAGATTTTCGAAGCGCTGCAGGCAGTGACCGTCGCTGGCGCCCAGCGGCGCCCCACCGTCATAGCGGTGGAGGAGCTGCACTGGCTCGATCAGACCTCGGAGGATTACCTTGCCTTTTTAACCGGCGGGCTCGCCGGGGTCCCGGTCTTGTTGCTCACGACGCATCGCCCCGGCTACACCGTCCGGTGGGCGGACAAGACGTACTACACCCAGATCGGTCTCGACGCGCTAACCGAGAATGAGACCGAAGCGCTGGTGGTGGCCTTGGTCGGGAGCCCCCCACCTTCCGTCAGACTTGCTGCGGATGGTCAGCGACAAGGCCGAGGGCAATCCGCTCTTCGTCGAGGAGATCACGATCTCCCTGCTGGAGCGCGGGCTGCTCACCCGCGGGGACGGCGAAGTCATCTGGAGGGGCCAGCCACCGGTCGAGGTCCCTACCACCATCCAGGACATCATTCGGGCGCGCATCGATCGGCTGGATGAACCGGTCAAGCGTACTGTGCAGGCGGCGGCCGTCATCGGGCGAGAGTTCGGCATCCGGCTGCTCACCCGCATCTCCGAGGTCACAGCCGAGGTCCCGCAGCACCTGGACACGCTGAAGCATCTGGAGTTCATCCACGAGACGCGCTTCTTCCCGGAACGCGAATTCATCTTCAAGCATGCCTTCACCCAGGACGTGGCCTACCAGAGTCATCTCGCCCTGCGGCGGAGGGAGCTCCACGAGAGCATCGGCCGGGCGATCGAGGATCTTTACGGCGATCGGCTCGAGGAACAAGCGACAATCCTCGCCTACCACTACGCCCGGAGTGATCGCCAGGACAAAGCGATCGAGTATGCCCTACTTGCCGGGGACCGCGCGGCTCGACTCTACGCCAATGCCGAAGCGAGGACCTACTACGAGGAGGCCCTGTCAGGGGCTCGGGCTCTGCCAACCTCAGACGAGGCTCAGCGTTGGCAGATCGACGCTGCCCTCAAGCTCGCCGCCGTAGCGCTCACCCGGCAGGATATCGAGCAGGATTGGATAAACGTGGAGCGCGCGCGCCCACTGGCTGAAGCTCTCCGCGACGAACGTCGCCGGGCGCAGGTGCTCTACTGGCTCGGACGTCTCCACTACGTCAAAGCAGACCCCACCAACGCCATCGCGTATGCCGGTCAAAGCCTCGAGATCGCCGATCGGCTCGCCGACGACGCGCTAGCCGCCTTGCCGGTCAACTTACTGGGCCGCGCCTGCCTGCTCTTGTCGGACTATGCCCAGGCCAGTCAGATCATGGCGCGGAATGTGGAGCAGATGCGGCGGCTGGGCAGGAAGAGCGAGGAGGCCACTGCGGCTGGCTTCGCGGGGGACGCCCTGGCTCGCATAGGCGAGTTTGAACGGGGCGTCTCCTACGCAGACCACGGCGTCAAGCTTGCCCGGGAAATCCAGGACCCGTTCACGGAGGGAGCCGCTCACCAATACCGCGGCCAAGTCCAGTCGCACAAGGGCGACTGGGCGGAGGCGCTACGGGATTTCGAGCACGCCGGCCGTGTCGCCGAACACACGGGGGACCGCTTCCGCCTCTACATCGTGAAGTCTCTGGAGGGTCGGGCACGCTCCATGACAGGGGATCCAGCCCGGGGTCGAATGCTCCTCGAAGAGTCCGGACTCCTTGCCGAGCGTCTCGGCACCAAGTTCGTCCTGTCATGGCAGAAGACCTTCTTGGCTCACTGCCTTCTGGCGCTCGGCCACCACGACGCAGTGCCGGGTCTGTGCCAAGAGGCGATGCGGCTAGCGGAAGAAGCGGGCGATAAGTGGACGAAGGCCGTTGCTCACCGTGCGCTGGCCGAGGCTCTATCCCGCTTGGACGCGCCGGATCCTGAAAAGGCAGAGGATGCCATTGCGGAGGCCATCCGGATCCTGGAGGAAATTGGCGCCAGGCCCGAGCTAGCCAGGACCTACGCGAGCCACGCACGCCTACTCCAGACCCGGGGCGCGAGTGAGCTGGCCCAGGAACGACTCACCCACGCCGTCAGCATGTTCCGGGCAATGGGCATGGCCTGGGATCTCGAGCGCGCTGAGCACGCACTGAGGGATTTCCGAGGGTGATTCCGCCCCGTGCAGAGCCGATCGGGCGCGGATCACCCACGACGCCGGTGTATTGATCCAGCTGAAGCCACATCTCGAGTCGCTGCGGTGTACTGCCTGGGCTTGACATGAACTCGCATTGGCGCTCTGGTGACAGCCTTGGAGACTGAGGCACCGGTCGCCGATCGGAGCAGATGAGGCACGTTCTTCGCGCTTCGCTTCGCTGTCGAGGACTGAGGCGGCCAAATGGGGCCACTGGCGTTTAGGGGCAAGGCCGTTTCAGAGATATGCCGGCGCGGCCACCACCGGGGCCGAGAGGTCCTGGCATGACCTGCCCGAGTTGCCAGCGCCAGAACCCGCCCGAGGCCAACTTTTGCCTCGAGTGCGGAGCGCGCCTAGCCCAGGCCTGCCGCTCGTGCGGCGCTGTTCTACCGCGCGGGGCGCGATTCTGCCATGGATGCGGCAGAGCCGTCGACGCACCGTCGCCCATGGCTTCCCCCGAGTCCTACACTCCGAAGCACCTGGCGGAAAAGATTCTCATCTCCAGGAGTGCCCTTGAAGGCGAGCGCAAGCAGGTGACCGTGCTCTTTGCCGACATGAAGGGCTCGATGGAGCTACTGGTCGACCGTGACCCGGAGGACGCCCGAAGGATCCTGGATGCGGCGGTGGAGCGGATGATGGAGGCGGTTCACTGCTACGAGGGCACGGTGAACCAGGTTATAGGCGACGGGATCATGGCGCTCTTTGGCGCGCCCGTGGCGCACGAGGACCACGCGGTGCGGGCCTGCTACGCCTCGCTTCGGATGCAGGAGGCGGTGCGACGGTACTCGAGTGAGCTGCGCCGGGCCTCTGGTGTGGAGGTGCAGATTCGCGTTGGTCTCAACTCCGGCGAGGTGGTGGTGCGCTCGATCGGGAGCGATCTCCACATGGACTACGCGGCGGTGGGCGCGACCACGCACCTGGCGGCGCGGATGGAGCAACTGGCGGCGCCCGGCAGCATCCGGCTCACGACGGGCACGCTGCACCTGGCCGAGGGGTTCTTGCAGGTGACGCCACTGGGGCCGGTGCCGGTGAAGGGGCTCCAGGAGCCCGTGGAGGTGTTCGAATTGGTCGGGGCGGGCTCTGCTCGCACACGCCTGGAGGCGGCAGCGCGGCGGGGGGCTCACGCGTTTCGTGGGGCGGACAGCAGAGCTGGAGCAGCTGCACGAAGCTCTTGATCTGGCACGCCAGGGCCACGGGCAGGTGGTGGCGGTGGTTGGAGAGCCGGGGGTGGGCAAGTCGCGGCTCTACTGGGAGTTGATCCACTCCCACCGAGTCCACGGCTGTCTGGTCGTGCAGTCGGTCTCGGTGTCCTACGGCAAAGCGACCGTCTACCTGCCGGTGATCGAGCTGCTCAAGGGGTATTTCGAGATCGACAGCCGGGACGACGCGCGGAAGATCCGGGAGAAGGTCACAGGCAAGGTGCTGACACTCGCGCCCTTGCGCCTTCCGTACCAGCGCTCCTGGCGCTGCTGGACGTGCCGGGGGATGAGGCGACCTGGGGGCACCTCGACCCGTTTCAGCGGCGGCAGCAGACGCTAGATGCGGTGAAGCGTCTACTGCTGCGGGAGAGCGAGATCCAGCCGCTTGTGGTCGTGTTCGAAGATTTGAACTGGATCGACGGGGAGACGCAGAGGCTGCTCGATGGTCTTGTCGAGAGCCTGCCCGCGGCCCGCCTGGTGCTCCTCGTGAACTACCGCCCGGAGTATCAGCATGACTGGGGCCGCAAGACCTATTATCGCCAGTTGCGGATCGATCCGCTGCCGCCGGCGAGCGCGGCCGAGTTGCTCGATGCGCTGCTGGGCACCGGCGCGGCCATGGGGCCGGTCAAGCGACTACTGGTGGAGCGGACGCAGGCCAATCCGCTCTTTCTCGAGGAGAGCGTGCAGGCGCTGGTGGAGACGGGGGTGCTGACCGGGGAGCGGGGCGCTTACCGGCTGACGCGGCCAGTGGAGCAACTGACGATTCCCGCTACGGTGCAGGCGATCCTGGCGGCGCGCATCGACCTGTTGGGGTCGGATGCGAGGCGATTGCTGCAGGCGGCCGCGGTCATCGGTAAGGATGTTCCGCTGCCGCTGCTGCTCTCGATCGCCGACGCGCCCGAGCCCGAGGTGCGCGCGCAGCTGGCGCACCTGCAAGCTGCAGAATTTCTCTACGAGACGCGGCTGTTCCCGGACCTCGAGTACACGTTCAAGCATGCCCTCACGCACGACGTGGCGTACCAGGAGCTCCTGCACGATCGCCAGCGCGAGCTGCACGCGCGGATCGTCGAGGCGATCGAGCGCCTGGAGGCGGGGCGGGTGGGTGAGCAGGTGGAGCGGCTGGCGCACCACGCCCTGCGCGGGGAGCTGTGGGAGAAGGCGGCCGGCTATCTCCGCCAAGTGGGGCTGCGGGCCATGGCGCGGGGGGCCAATCGGGAGGCGATCACACACCTCGAGCACGCGCTCGGGGCTCTTCGCCAGCTCCCCGAGACAAGTGAGACGACCGAGGGCATCATCGACACCCGCATCGATCTCCGAAATGCGCTGCTCCCGCTCGGCGACCCGGTGCGCATGGGTGAGCATCTCCACGAGGCAGAGGTGCTCGCCAGGACGCTCGGGGACAAGCACCGACTGGCCCGGATCACCACCTTCATGGTGATCCAGCGCCTGGGCGACGGAGACTACGCGGAGGGGGTCCGGTTCGGGCGGGAGGCGCTGAGCCTCGCGCGCACCCTCGACGATCGGTCGATCGAGGTCGTCGCGATGTCGTTTCTTGGCCAGACTCACGCCGCGCGAGGCGACTTCGACGATGCGATCGCCTTGCTCGAGCGCAACGTCGCGCTGGAGGGCGACTTGCGCTACGAGCGCTTCGGTGGACCCATCATCCAATCGGCGCTGGCCGCCGGCTGGCTCGCCGACGTCCTCTCGCAGCGTGGCCGATTCGATGAGGCCATCGAGCACGCCGAGAGCGCCGTGCGGATCGCTGAAGAGGCCGATCATCCCTACACCGTAGCGCTCGGATTACTTGACCTCGGTCTGGCCCACCTCCGTCGCGGGAACCTTCAGCCCGCGGTCCGGACTCTCGAGCGCTGCCACGGTCTCTCCCGAACATGGGAGTTCGTGGTTCTGATCCCGGACGTCGCGGCGATTCTCGGCGGCGCCTACGCCCTCGGCGGTCGGTTCGACGAGGCGCTGTCGCTGGCGGAGGGGGCCATCGCAGAGTTCCGTCGTCGGCAGATTCACCGCTGGCCGGCGCTCATTCTTCTGTGGGCGGGGTTTACCTGTCTTTGGGCTGGCCGGGTCGACGAGGCAGCCAGCCACGCCCAAGAGGCCCTGACTCTCGCCCGCCGACTCGGCGCTCGCGCAAGCGAAGCGCACGTCCTGTGCCTCGCTGGTGACGCCGCGTCGGCTTCGGGAACCGCGAGGGCTGAGGGCTACTACCTCGAGGCGCTGGCGCTCGCCAGTCAACTGTCCCTGCGCCCCGCACCGCCCACTGTCACCTTGGTCTCGGCAAACTCTACGCACACACGGGCGAACGCGAGCAGGCTCGCGAGCACCTCGCCACGGCGACCACCATGTATCGAGAGATGGGCATGCCGGTCTGGCTGGAGAAGGCGAAGGAGACGGGATAGGGGAGTGGCGTGCCGAGCAGGCAAGCGCCCTGCCCATCGGCGGTCCGGCCTCTCGCACCACCTGTAGACAAACAGCCTCCTGGGGTCCCAGGCTGTCGCTCTTTGCGTGGCCGCTGATCTCGGCCCGCCGCTCTCCGCTGAGGGATGGCCGCGGCGCGATCACCAAGTCTCCGTCGAGGTGCTTGAGGATCTCGACCTTGGCACGCTGGGGATCCCGCCGCAGCAGGTCGTCCAACCGCTCGAGCTTGCTCATGACCCACGCGGGGTGCACCCGGGGCGGCGGGAGCGCCGCTGCCTTGAGGTGGTTCAGCGAGAATACGTACTCGGTTCCGACGACCACCACCGTCTCGGACCTCGACGAGTCCGCCCAGCCGGCGCGGGAGAGTGCGAGGGTGCCCACCACGCCGATCATGGCGAGCCGGGCTCGGATCATTCGTCTTCGCCGGGGCGGCCGGGGAGACACGCGCCTCCCCGATCGCCCCACTGACAGGTGAGACTACGGCTTGATCTGCCCGCGAATCTCGCCGTTCGGGTGGGCCGCGCTGTGCACGTTGATGTAGAGCTTCCCGTCCTTGAACGCCTGGTAGTGAGCGTCCTGGAGCTTGGCGCCCGGCCCCACCGACCAGCCATCGTCACCCGCCTACGTGAGCGGAATGAGGACCTCCCCGTTGGTCCCCGCCGGGCCCAGGTGGATGTGGGCGGCCGTCCCTTTGACGCCGGTGGTCTTGATGCTGCCGGCGATCGACTGGTCGGCCGCGACGGTGATTGTCCCGCTCCCGGTGGCGCTGGTCGTCACCGGGGGCACTTCCTGGCCCCCGCTGAGCGTCACCTTGACGTCAACGGCCGAGGCTACACCTACTCCCATCGCTGCAAGGACGGCCATCAACCATTGCCCAAAGTGTCCGCCTCATCGTGTGCCTCCTTTGGATACTGGCTGAGAACGCCCGCCAAACAAAACCGCATATGCCAATGGTGATCTTGAACCAACTCTTCATCCCGCGCGTGCTGCTCGACCCGTGGACGCCGTCCGCCGCGTCATACTGCGAACAGATACCACAAGTCCACCTGCACATAGGACTTCGATCGCCATCGAGACAACGGGAATCAGAGAATCGAGGGACCAGCGTCTGCCGACCAGCCGAAGAGACGTGAGAACGCCGTCGCTGATGACCGACGCGATCAGGGCGCAGGTTGCCGCCAGGCACAGGAGAAAAAATCGACGCAGCTGTGTGCCATACTCCGGAGTAAAGGCTGCGGGAATATGACGGCTATCGATGTACATCCAGCCCGCTATCCCCACCAAGATCGAAAGCCAGAAAGCGTACCGGTCAATCGAGACTACGAGTTGGCCAAGCGCCCCCATCTGGTCTGTCGAACACTCCATCACGGCATACCAGGTGAGACGAGCCTTCATGGCGACGAACACGGCGGCGATCACCACCATGGCGGCCATGCCGACTCTTCGAGCGTGCCTCGCCAGCGACACCACAGCAAATTGGGCCGCGATGGCATGAGGGTCGCCGAAATTCGAGACGGCGCGCCGCGCGGCCTCCAGTCTATCGCCCGTCGGATCTGCGCACACGACCTCCCATAAATGGTCCTCAACCTCGCGCCGCACACATCGCGAAAGCGATGGATCGAAGTCGAGCTTACTCGTAAGGAGGTCTACATACTCGGAAACTATGCCGGATTCTTCCATGGCCGGCTTCCTTTGAAGAGACTGCCGACGGCGTCGGAAAATTGCTCCCATACCGCACGACGCTGGCCGAGCTCGCGCTCGCCGCGCTTGGTTATCGCATAGACGCGTCGCCGCCTTCCCGAATCGGCGGTGACCCAACGGCCGGCAAGCAAACCCGCTTGCTCGAGTCTATGCAGCACCGGGTAGATTGTCCCCTCTGGGAGGTCGAACGCGCCAGCGCTCCGGCGCTTGAGTTCTTCGATGACGGCGTAACCATGGGCGGGGCCCGCTGACAGCGCAGCGAGCACGATCATGTCGAGATGCCCCTTGAGCATTTCCCCTTCCATGGATGCCCTAATACTACTCGCCGCGGAGCTGCTTCTGCAGCCCCTGGTAGTCGACGATGTCCCAATGCTCGGCGAACTTCCCGTTCTCAACGCGCCAGATATCGATGGTTCGCAGTGTGAAGCGTCGTCCGGTGGGAGCGATGCCCAGCAAGGGCTGGGTGTGCGTGGCGGAGAAGCTCATGCGTGCGACCACTTTGTCGCCGGCGATGATCCTGTCTTCGACCCGCGTTTGGACGTCCGGCATGCGGCCGAAGATCCCGCGGAAATTCTCGATTTGAGCGGCCAGGCCGTTTGGGCTGCGGCCCGAGTGCTGGATATAGGATTCCGTGTGGAGCTCCGGAAAGGAGCTCGTATCGTGAGCGTTCACCGCCGCCACATACTTGTCGAGAAGCGCGGCCCCGATCGCCTCTGCTCGAGTCGTCTCCGAGCACTGCTCGGCCCCGAGACCGACGCCGACCGGTGCGAGACACGCGGTTCCCGCAAGAATCCCAAGAGCAAGCACGTCACGTCTGTTGGTCATGGGCACGCCTCCCTTGATCGGGTTCGAGTACCTAGTGTTGCTTAGTATAGTACCTAACGTTACTAGGTATCAGGGGACGATGTCAAGGCAGTCTGCCTTGCGCAATCCGCTTGGATCAAATCGGCTGTCGCGGGGCGAGGTGATCAGGCGTTACGGGCAGCTGCTTAGTCGTCCTGGGCGCGGCCAGCTCGTGCTGTGGCAGCGGCAGCCGGGCTAGGTCAGCAGGCGGGCGCGCGGAGCTGCAACTCTTCGAGAGCGCGGGCGGGATCGGGGGTGACGGCCTGAATGGCCACGTGGTCGGCGCCGGGCCGCGTGATGACGGCGGATCCGTTCGACGATGGCGTCGACATTCCGGGAGGAGTTACTCGTGGGGATTGACGCCAATCGGCCGACCTTCGTCGAGGTCGAGGTGAAGACCCCTCGCTGACAGGTGGAGATGGCTCGGGTTGACGCTGGCCACCCACGGCTGAAGATGCCGAAGTATATCGGCGTGGAGACAAGGTCCACGAACCCGTGGGCATCCGTCGAACATACCGTGGAGAAGGCGTACCGCCAGATGCCGGACAAGATCCCTGTGGGCATCGGCTCCTGGGGCGGCCGGTGTCCGAGCCTGGCAGATTACGTCATGGTTAGGGGACCCACGGATGGGGCGCCCAGCCGCCGGAGGGGGCTAGAGTTGCCTACGCTCTGAATCGTTTACAAAGGAGGACAGTACCCTTACATTCACCTCGTGTTGCCACCACGCGAGGCACCCGACGCTCTCATCGCAGGAGGTACGCATGAAAATCCTGATGGTTCTCACGTCTCACGACCAGCTTGGCAACACGGGCCGCAAGACCGGCTTCTGGCTCGAGGAGTTCGCGGCGCCCTACTACACCTTTCTCGATGTCGGGGCGACCGCGACGCTCGCTTCCCCCAAAGGGGGACAGCCGCCTCTCGACCCGGTCAGCGACACGCCCGCGGGCCAAACCGAATTCACGCGGCGTTTCAAGCAAGATCCCGCAGCCCAGGCTGAGCTGGCAAAGACCTTGCGGCTTGCGGATGTCAAAGCCTCGGACTACGACGCGGTTTTCTATCCCGGCGGCCACGGCCCGATGTGGGACTTGGCTGAGGATCCGCATTCCATTGCCCTCATCGAGGCCTTCTACAGTTCCGGCAAACCGGTCGCTGCCGTCTGCCATGCGCCCGGCGTGCTCCATCGGGTCAAGTTCCAGGGCCAACCAATCGTGAAAGGCAAGCGGGTGGCGGGCTTCACCAATGATGAGGAGGAAGCCGTCCACCTCACCAAGGTCGTGCCGTTCCTCGTGGAGGATGAGCTGAAGCGCCTCGGTGGACTCTATGAAAAGGCAGCGAACTGGGTGCCGTTCGTCGTCACCGACGGACGGCTGGTTACTGGCCAGAACCCGGCCTCCTCCAAGGCGGGGGCCGAGGCGCTGCTGAAACTGCTCAGCCCCGACGCACTAACGCCCGCCCGGTTCATCGACCGGTTCGAGCAGATCAACGGCGTCCATTCCGGGTTCCGACGCAATCATGCCAAGGGGCTCGGAGTCTCCGGGTTCTTCGACAGCAACGGCAACGGCGTCCGTCTCTCCAAGGCCGCCGTCTTTGAACCGGGGCGCGTCCCAGTGATTGGACGCTTTTCCCTTGATGGTGGGCAACCCTACCAACCAGACAAGCCGCACACCAGGCGCGGCCTTGGACTTCAGTTCTCCCTACCCAACGGCGAACAGTGGCGAACCGCGATGATCAACTTCCCGCTGTTCCCGGTCCGCACCCCCGAGATCTTCTACGAGCGCCTGCTCGCGTTCAAGCAGTATTCCGCGACCGGAGACCCCGATCCCGCTCAGGTAAACGCATTTGAAGAGCGCCATCCTGAGACGGTCGGGGTGCTCAAGACGATCACCTCCGGGCCGCAGGCGTCGGGATTCGGCAATACGACCTTCCACGGGTTGAATGCGTTTCTCTTCACGAATGCGGCGGGCAAGACGACTGCGGTGCGCTGGATCCTGAAACCGATGCAGCCGTTCGTGGAAGCTGGCGCGGCGCCACCGGACAAGAATTACTTATTCGATGATCTCATCACGCAGATCCATCGCCAACCGCTCCGCTGGCGTTTGATCGTCATCGTTGGGAGACCTGGCGATCCCACCAACGACCCCAGCATCGGCTGGCCGGCGGACAACGAGCAGGTGGACGTCGGCACGTTGACGCTCGATCGAGTCGAGGCGGAGGAATTGAGTGCCGCCACGGATATCATCTTCAACCCGCTCATGTTGCCAGTGGGCATTGCGCCTTCGGACGATCCGGTAATCCGCATTCGTGCGGCAGCCTACGTGGAATCGTACACCCGGCGCGCCGGCGAGACGAAACAGCCGGGCGCGATCACGGCGGTGGACGTCAAGAAGGGAGAATAGCGGTGGAGATCGAATGAAGCCTGCTCGCCGTCACGGATGTTTCACTGGATCAAGGTCGTGGCGGCCGCCTGCGGAGGCCGCGTGATCACTTCGAGACCATGACCGTCGGGGTCCGGAAAATAGACGCCGCGTCCGCCGTCATTGCGATTGATCTCCCGCGGTCGCCTGCGTGCCGGGTCGGCCCAATAGTCCAGGCCTTGCGCCTTGATCCGCTCAAATAGCATTCGCCAAGGTGACCAGGCAATGGGGCTCATTGGTGGACCAAAGGGCCGTCTGGCGTGGATCGCGAAGGGCGATGCGAAGCTATTGCGTTCGCAGCTCCTGTCGCCAGAGCGCATCACAGGCGGCATGTAGGTTCACTACCCGTCCGCCCGTCCAGAAGTAAGGCAGGGTGGGACCTGGCTCGCCACAGAGTGTGCACGTCTCTATTCGAGAAGTACGTCGGGCCGATGCTGGCCGCCATCCGTCCTCGCCGCTGCTCTGGATCACAGGCGGCGCGCATGGTAGCTCACCGGCTGCAAGTAGGTCGCGAATCCGGACGCGGAGCTGTGCGTCGGTCATTGCCATTGCTCGCTCCCACCCTCCAGTAAGGTCAGGCAGCACGCACCTTCAGGGTCGCCCTCTCTCAATGAACTGGTAGTTGATGGTGACTTCCTCACCACCGGCAATGTCGACTCCGTAACGGTCGATCAATGTAGCCGTAGTAAAGCAGCCGCATGCGAAAGCCGGCCGGTTGCGCTTCGAGAATCCGGGTGTGAAGGAGAGAACCGGGCCCGCATTTCCAGGAGCAGGATTGTGCCTCGTCCCTATCTCGTGAAGATGAATCACCCCTGCACCCAGCAAGAAGGCGGAAAAGCCTCGGTTATGCTCCTATGCTCTGTGCCAAGGTCGACAACGAGCCGAGCCGTGCCTGAGAAGAGAGGCCTAGCCCATGAAGCCTCGAGACGGAACTCAACTCCATACGCATTTCGGCGATCGCCTGGATCGACAACATCGTGCTTGACACGTCTCCGCAGCTCCCGGCTATCTAGCGTTTGGGGATGGCCGATTCCGGTATCCGCGCTCATCAGATCCGTGTTCTTGCCGGCGTGGCCGGTCACCTTGCAGCCGCCGTTGAGGCGGTGTCGTTGGGTGAATGCCAATGGGTGGCATCGAAGATTGTCGAGGTCCTCGGTGTCGTTGAGGATCTGATACATCTGCTGGAGACGGGCATGGAGGTGCCCACCTCGCGTCTGGGCCTACTGCTCGCTCCGAGTCTTCGCGGGTCCTCGTGAGCGGAGACACTCACGGGAGTCATGGTAGTTCCCGTAGCCGCCTCCGGTGACGCCGCGCAACTCAGGAGCGGTGTACGTGGGGCGGGAGCTCCGTCGGGCCAGAACGGGTCCTCATCAAGGAGGATCCCTCCAATCAAGATCGCGGCTTTCCTGAAGCGTGGTGCGGCAAACCATGCAGGACTGTCGGCGAAAAGCCTGACTGGGACAAAACACGGATCAGAATCACACCCAGGTCGCCAAGTGGAGGGAGCAAACCATGGGATGGGAGTTGACACTACCCAGGACCGGGAGGTATGGATAGCGACGATGATGAAGGGTACGGTTCGATTGGTTTGGCTCTTGGTGACCCTGATGGTCATCCTCCTGCCGATGGCATGGGCGATTCCCATTGATCCAAGCTGGATCACGGGCGTGTACGACGGCGGCGATTTTGACGACGTCGTGAGCTTCCTGACCTCCGGCACGCTTGGAGGTCCCGTATTACCCGCTGCTGACCTGTCTCCAGTATTCGTCTCAGCCCCTACCGAAGCTCTTGCTGACCAACCGATAGGCGCCACCCCCCTCCTCGCGTCCCACGAGCCCCGCGCCCCTCCCCTCAGCTAGATCCGCATCCCTCGCGCGGTTGCGATCGGCCCCGGCCATCCTGGGGTTCGATCGTCAGCCCCTTTCTTGCGGACGGCACCGCGAGAAGAACTGGTCCCACATCGGGAAGGGGTCAAGGGTATTCCTCACGCATGATAAGTCGCGGATCGCTCTTTTACGGCTGGATCGTCGTGGCGCTTGCCTTCGTGACCATGGGCATCGGGGTGACGGTCACCCGGGCGTTCTCCCTCCTTTTTCCTTCGCTCCTCGACGAGTTTGGCTGGGCGTTTGGACTGACCGCCGGTGCTTTCTCTGTCGGGACGCTCGTGTCGACGATCGCGGCGCCGTTCCTGGGCCGCCTGATGGACCGACATGGGCCCCGTCGAGTGATGCTCCTGGGGGCCATGGTGGTGGGCAGCGGGCTGCTCCTGGCCGAGTTCATGGCCACCCCCGGGCATCTCTACCTCACGCTGGGCCTACTCGTGAGTGGCGGCAGCGTGGCGTTCGGCTACACCGCGCATGCGCTCTTTTTGCCCAACTGGTTCGTGCGCCGGCGTGGGCTCGCCATGGGCCTGGCGTTCTCGGGCGTTGGCGTCGGTTCCATCGTCCTGCTGCCGTGGATGGAGCGTGTCGTCCTCGCCGCGGGATGGCGGGCCGCCTGCCTCGTCATGGCCCTCCTCGTGTTCGCCCTCGGCCTCCTCAATCTGCTGCAACGACTCCGGCCGGAAGACATCGGATCGACGCCCGACGGCGACGCGACCGGTGACGCCCGGCCGACGTTCGATCCGCGCGCCAGCATCGTCGATGCCGCCTGGGCGTCGGTCGACTGGACCCTCCGGCGGGGTGTAGTGACCGCTCGCTTCTGGTGGATTGCCCTCGGGTTTCTGACCAGCTCATTCGCCTGGTACGGCATGCAGGTGCACCAGACCCAGTACCTCATAGAAGTTGGCTTCTTGCCGGCGACTGCCGCGTGGGCGCTCGGCCTCGTGGCCTTCGCGGGCATCGCGGGTCAGATCACGGTCGGGTATCTGTCCGATCGCATCGGTCGGGAGTGGGCGTGGAGCGTGGGGAGCGCGGGGTTCGTGTTCTCCTATGCGGCCCTCCTGCTGATGCACGCGCAGCCGATGGTGGGGTGGCTCTACGTGATGATTGCGGCCCAAGGGTTGCTCGGCTATGGGCTCACCGCGGTCTACGGCACGATTCCCGCCGAGATTTTCCAGGGTCGCCACTATGGCACGATCTTCGGCACCCTCAGTGTGGCATCAGGGGTAGGGGCTGCTCTTGGACCCTGGGTGACGGGAGTGCTGCACGACCGCACTGGGGACTACGTGAGCGCGTTCTGGGTCGCCATGGGCTGCAGTGTCCTCTCCGCCGTCGCCATCTGGCGAGCTGGGCCTCGGCGCGTGCGTGTCGTCGCGGGCCGGCTCCGGCAGGGTGAGAACAGAGTCGCATCCGAACATCGCCAACTTGGGACGAATGGGAAGCACTCCATCGCCGCGTACGACGCCGTACAGCTTCGCTCCGAAGGAGGCAACGATGGCAGAACTCCTTCCGACAACCACACAGAAGAGGTGCCCAAGGCCGGAGTGCGCATCGGCAGAAGTAGTTGAAGTGGATGGAGACAACGCGCTTGAGGAGCTCTGGTGTTGTTGGAGATGCGAGAAGCCTTTTCTGGTTCTGGACGGCTACGCCTAGCTTCTGATCGGGCGGGGAGTCGGCGTTGAGGTGCAGCAACCGCCGCCGACGGCGCTTCAGACTTTTTACGATGCCAAACGCGGGCGTCGAACGGGAATCGAAGTCGCGTTCGAGTCCCTGGACTAAAGCCGTGACTCGGCGTCGAGCCAACTCAGCATGTACGGGATGTCGAGAGATCGCGCTTTCGGATTATTCGATCGGGTGATGTTCCAGCCGCCATTCTGACTGGGGCCTTGGAAAGGTGGCCACCTTCACAACCACTGCCTTGACGCTGGCCAACGGGTCTGAGTCGCGGGGTGCACCGTGGAAGGTCTTGGCCTCTTGGTATGACTCGCCGGAGTATCAAGAGGGTGCTCCCAATCCGGCTCGACGCCAATCGCGACAAGATGATCATGTTCGAAGGCCTGCCATAAGCAGGCAGGTGCGCAAGGCCATTAGACAGCACCCCGGAGCACATTGAACGCCGCCACGGGCCGGTGGAATCCCTTCAGGTGGAGGTCTCCAATTGGCTCGACCTCCACGAGGTCTTCGACGGCGGCCACCAGGCGCTGCGCGATAAGGATCTGGCTGGGCTTGGCCTCGGCGCAGAGGCGGGCGGCCAGGTTCGTCACCGTGCCGATGGCTGTGTAGTCCCAGCGCCCTTCGAAACCGATGGCGCCGATGGTCGCGAAGCCCTGGGCGATGCCAATGCCGAAGTCGAGGTCGAAGCCGCGCTTGCGCCACACGACGCTCAGCTTCCTCACTCGTTCGCGCATCTCCAGCGCCATTCGGATGGCGCGCTCGGCCGGGTTCGGAACCGGCAGGGGGTCGTTGAAGAAGATCATCATGCCGTCGCCGGTGAAGCGCTCGAGCGTCCCCTCATGGGCGAGCACCACGTGAAATGGCCGCTCGTGGAGACACCGTGACATGACCGCTCTTATCGCGCGCCGTGGAAGCAATGGACATCGAGGAGGTGTCCATGGCCTATCTGCAGGCTGCGGTGGAGCGTGCCATGAAGGTGCAAGAAGTCATTGTCCGAGCCTTGGCCGGGCAGCTTACCTGGCTGCAAGCTGCCGATATCCTGGGCCGCAGCCCTCGCAGTATCCGCCGCATGCGCTGGCGGTTCGAGCACGATGGCTATGACGGCTTGTTCGATCGGCGGCGGCGGACCCCGTCGCCCAAGCGTGCCCCCGTCGCCGAGGTCCAGCGGGTGCTCGCCCTCTACCGCGACCGGTACCAAGGCTTCAATGTCCGCCACTTCCATCAGCTCGCCCGGCGGCAGCACGGCGTGCGCTTCTGCTACGCCTTCGTGAAGAAGGTCCTGCAGACGGCCGGCCTCGTCGCGAAACAGCAGCCGCGCGGCCGCCATCGCCGCCGCCGCGAGCCCCGCCCCTGCTTTGGCGAACTGCTGCATCTCGATGGCAGCCGCCAGAAACACCACGAGCGCCGAGAGGACTCGACGCCCGTGAGTGACGGTGGCTATCTATGCTGAGTGTGCTATTTGCGGCGGAGCTGTCTCCATGCGACACCAGTCAGCATGGTAAGACAGGAGCCGACAAGCAACAGACTAGTGGGCTCCGGCACCGCTGTCGGTGTGAAAGCTAGAAACTCGCGTGATCGGCCTTCCCAGTTAATGTTGATAGACGAACTGGGCTCCGTCGTATCAAAGTCAACGCTCGCTGCAGCGAGGAAGTATGGATGGCCCGGGACGAGCAGTCCCGTGGGGACAGTAAAACTGGGTGTCAGCGACAGTTGCCCGGTGGCCACAGCGAATTCATAGATTGCGGCATGGGTTACGCCATCGTGAATGAAAAAGTCATAACGACGAGCAAGCCCCGAAATTCCCGGGGTGGGATTCGGATCAGTGAAGGAGAAGATGGGGGTGGTGGAGTTGTTGTTCGTTCCCAACCCGGTCGGGATCGGGATGACCTCGGGCTTGTCAAGGTTGTGACTTGTAACCGACGCGGTTTGGGCAGTTGTGTTGGTGACGGTGTAGTTATACGTGCCGGTCACGTTCGGAAAACTGGCAGAACCGCCAGGAAGCAGCAGATTTGCTGTGAATTCCACCCCTAAAAGACCGAAGAAGGAATTAACGGGAACTGTGACAGGCTGCGAGGATGGGAACCCCGCATTGCTTGAAGTCGCCTTCGTTCCGGCGCCGGGTCCGGTCAAGGCGCTCTGTCCGTTAGTATCAGTTACATTGACATCGAGCTGTAACCTCAACCCCGGCTGTCCGAAGATATCGTCCGCGGGGCGATTGTCGATAAAGGCCAGATCGTTAACGATTGTTGGATCTGCGTGAGTGTTCGAGGGCAGGCAAAACGCCGCAACTATCAGCGCGAGAACAAGCACAAGGGTTTTCCGCATCCTTCGATCCCCCCTGGTCGATCCTAGGCCCCACGAAGGATGGCACTATGCCGGGGGCGTCAGACGCATTTTACGAGCCAACTTGAGAAAGTATTGCTTGGTAAGTAGTTGCGTTGCTGGTATTGCGTAGGCAGAAAGTTTTTTCGACACACCTCTGCCGCTGTCAATAGAATCAAGCGATTAGCAGGCTTCGCGTAGTTCCAGGAGAGGAGGGAAAGTCGCTGGAACTTACAGATTAGAGAAGGCGGAAGGTTCCCCGACTGTCGGTACTGGCCCGGGCGGATGAGGTGATCGAGTAAGGCATCGTCGGGCTGGGCGCGCGGATCGAGACACCTTCACGTGGGTAACGTGAACGAGAACGTCGACCCTTCTCCCAGCTGGCTCTTGACCAGATCCGTCTCCCATGCAGCTCGATAAACTTGCGGGAGAGAGCCAGCCCGAGTCCGGTCCCCTCGACTTTCTTGTCCGCCGTCCCCACTTGCCGGAACTCCTCAAAGATCGCCTCCTGATCCTCCGGTGCTAGCGCCGCCTGCGAGGAATCCGTCGACCCCGTGCGCCCATCACCGCGTATCGCCCCGGCAGCGGGGATAGAGATGCCCCGCCCGGCCTTGGACGTCGAAGCGGGGCAATTGGTTCAACCTCAGCTGCGACGACGCCGCACGAAGGCCTGGAGGCCAAGCAAGCCGGTCCCCAAAAGCACAAGCGACGCGGGCTCCGGGACCCGGGCCGCGAGCGACCGCCGCCTTGCAGAACGCCCCCTGGCCCGTGGGCCAGATATACGGCGAGACGTCGCAGGATATCTGGCCATTGCCGGGAGGGTGATATTCACGACGGCCGAGGCCCATCATAGGAACATCCGGTCGGCGGGGCTCCGGACGCCAGCGGGGTCTAGGTTGAGGACGTGGCCGGCGGCCGGCGCGGGCTAGGCCAGCGGCGCCGGCCGGACCGCCATCGGTCTACCTGGCCTTGTAGATCTGTTTGAGCTGAGCCGTCGCGGTGGCGATCACATCCTTCGTCGATTGCCCCTGGCAGGCCTTGGCGAACATGTCGACGAGGACGTACTTCGCCACGCTCTCGGACATGGCGTGGCTCGGCGGCCCCGGCCAGCCGTGCAGGTGCGTTGTCTTGAGCGATTCCTTGTAGGGCAGATAGCGCGGCTCGACGTTCCACATCGGGTGGTTGTCGTAGGCGTGGAGGAACGGCGCGTAGTAGGCGTCGCCCGCGGCGAGCCAGCGCGAGAGCTGCTTGTCATCGTAGAGCCACCGGAGGAATGCTTTGGCTGCCGCCTGGTCCTGGGCATGCGTCATGACCGCGTGCGAAGCCGCCTGCATGATATGGAAGCGGCCCTTCGGCCCCTGGGGATTCAGGGCATGGTCGGTGACCTTGGCGATCTCCGGGAAGTCGCGCCTTCCGACTACGAGGATTGAGGAGGCGTTGTTGGTGCAGGAGATCTGCTCGCCGAAGAACGCTTTGTTGTTGCTCACGTCGGTCCAGCCGAGCACGTCCTCGAACATTGCCTCCGTGTAGAAGCGACGGCAGAAGTCGACCGCAGCCGCCGTCTCCGACGAGTCGAGCAGCACGATCTTGCCGTCGTTGTCGACCTCGCGTCCCCCGTACGACCACAAGAGCGGGTAGAGCCAGCCGTGGTTGTCGCCGAATCCATGGCCGAGCTCGAAGCCGAAGGGATGGCCCTTCTTCTTGAGGAGCCGTCCGGCGGACAGCAGGTCCTCCCAGTTGTCGGGGAACTTGGTGATGCCGACCTCCTTGAACCAGTCTGTGCGGTAGACTTCGAGCTGGCCGATGTTGCCCCACGGCAGCGCCTTCCACTTCTTGTTGACGACCACCGCGGGCAAGACGTTCTCGTGCCAGGGGCCGATCTGCTTGCCAATCTCGTTGGCAACGTCGGTGAGATCGACGAGGCTCGGATCGAACAGCCACGGCCAGTTGACACCGGTGCCGACGATCTCGGGGCCGGACTTGGTCTCGGCGATCGTCGTCAGCCGCGTGAGCATACCCCCCACGCTCACCGCCTCGTAGACGACCTTGATCCCAGTCTGCCTCTCGTACTCGGCGGCCAGCTTCTGTGAGAAGTAGTCGTCGAACGGCTTGATGAAGGAGCTCTCCCGGGCGACGGTCATCGACTTGGGTGCGGCGTGAACGCGTGACGGGTCGAACGCGGCGGCGGTGCCCCCCAGGACGGTGATGGTGATGAAATCTCGGCGAGTGGTCATGATGGCGTCCTCCGGTGCGGGAGTGAATTGCCAGACGCCGCGATCGGCCCCGATGCTAGGCGACCGGCGAAAGGCTGTCAAGCACTCCCGTGCCCGTGCGACGCGGACGCCGAGCTACTGACACCCAGCGGGGCCTCTCAGAGGCTAACTGTGGTCCTCTGGGACTGACGTTCCCTCCCATACCGCCCAATGGCGTCATGCTGAGAACCATGCAATCCTGCTGGCGAAAACGTAGCCGCGACCAAACACGGGTTCTAGGCTCGAATCTCGAAACGAAAATCGAGCGACCGATAGTTTGCCTCAGGTGGTTGCGGCCCCCGAAACCACCGAAGCGGCCTCGTTTGATTGCCCGCACAGACCTCGATGCCGATACTCAGTTTCCTGTCCCGTTGTGCTGGAAACACCTAACGATCTCCATTCGCGATACTCGGGGTTGATTTCCGAGTCGATCAGGTGACGAGGGCGCGACGAACCTGTCCTTCGGTCTGCGCGTGCTCGTCAGCAAGGGATGGAACGTGGTCGGTCTGTGGAAAATCACACAGATCGGTGCGAGGGGCAGGAACGGCGGTGACCGAAAGGCAGGCGCCTCATCTGATAGTGCCCGCGAGATGGGCAGGTGCCGGGAAGCTCACGTCCTTTCATACGTCGTCCTCCCAGGTAAGTGTCTTGACACGCCGAGACGCCGGGCCTATAAGTTGGTCCTCCACAGTGTCGTGACCCGATCGCCCTAGGATTTGATCGATCTACTGGAGGTTCATCCTATGGGAATCACACGGCGCGAGTTGTTCAAGGGTATGGCGGCGCTCGGCATAGTTGGGTCATTGCCGCAGGCGCTGCCGACTGCGGCGCAGGCGCAAGCCAACCAGAAGAGGGAGCTCGTCACCGCGCAGGGGGGCGACATCGCCAGATTCGACCCACACTTCAGCACCGCGTCCCAGGACATCCGCGTCTCGTTCAACCTGTTCGACAACCTGACGAGCCGACACCCGGACGGCAAGCTCTACCCGGGGTTGGCGACAGAATGGAGGCTGGAGGGCCAGACGACCTGGAGGTTCAAGCTGCGCGAGGGCGTCAGGTACCACAACGGTGATCCTTTTACCTCAGCAGACGCCAAATTCAGCCTGGAGCGCACCTACGATCCGAGCGTGAAAACCATGGTCGCCACGGTTTTCACGACGATCGAGCGCATCGAAGCGCCCGACCCGCACACGCTCGTCATTCACACCAAGAAGCCCGACCCGCTGCTGCCTGCACGGCTAGCCTTCTATGGCGGTCAGATCGTGCCGAAGCGGTACGTGGAGTCGGTCGGCAACGACGCGTTCAACGCCAGGCCCGTTGGCACCGGGCCCATCAGCCTCAGCTCATGGGTCAAGGACGACAAGGCGGTCTTCGACGCGTACGGCGGCTATTGGGGCGGCAAGATCGACGTGGACCGCTGGATCATGCGCGCCATCCCGGAGACGGCGCCCCGCATTGCGGCGCTGCTCAAGGGCGAGGTGGATATCATCACCCAGGTACCGCCCGACCAAGAGGACCGCATCAGGGCCAATGCATCCACGCGTGTCGACGGCGCCCTTTACGCGGGCCTGTACTGCCTGGGCGTGAACAGCAAGCGGCCGCCGCTCGACAATTCACTGGTGAAGCAGGCCTTGTCGCTCGCCATCGATCGGGACCTGATCGTCAAGGAACTCTGGCAGGGGCGCGGCATCGTGCCCAGCCAGCCTATCGCCAAGGGCGACTCCTTCTTCGACACCACGCTGCCGCCGCTCGCCTACAACCCCAAGGAAGCGCGCGAGCGTCTGAAGAAGGCGGGGTACAAAGGGGAAGAGATCTTCCTCGAGACCACGGTCGCCTACGTGGCGCAGGACAAGGCCATGTCCGAGGCCATCGCGGCCATGTGGAAGGACGTGGGCGTCAACGTGAAAGTCGAGGTGGTCGAGTACTCGGTCCGGGCCCAGAAGAGCCGCGAGAAGAGTTTCAAGGGCTTGTGGTGGGGCGATCCGACCTCGACGCTCGGCGATCCCGACGGAATGATGTGGCGGCTCCTCGGTCCGGGAGGCATCTACGACTACTGGCGCGACGCAAAGTTCGACGAGCTGGGCAACGCCGCCCGCTTCTCCATCGACGAGCGGTTCCGCGCCGACGCCTATCGTGAGATGACGAAGATCTTCCTGGAGAACCTCCCGTGGCTGCCGGTCATCCAACCCTACGAGGATTACGGCCTGCAGAAGTACGTCGAATTCACGCCCAACCCGAATCAGCAGTTTGAGCTCCGGCGCTTCAATTTCAAGCTCCGGCGCGCCTAGGCTGGCCGAAAGGGACAGGTCCTTGATCGCGGATAGCCGGCAGGTCGCGGCCGCTAGTGTGTAAAGCTTGTCCGTCGCAATCGTCGTAGTCGCGTCGGCCAGGTCCTCGCTATTTGAGTACGGCGTATCGAGACGCGGGATTTCGGTGGAAGGAGCCCTGCGATTTGAAGCTGTGGGAGTGCCGAGGGGATTCAAAGTCGCGTTCTAATCCCACCTGTTCTTCGAATGACGCGCTAAGATTGGATCGATCCGTCCACAAATAATTTTTCTGAGCGCTCACGAACGAACGAGCTCAGCCCCAGCAGAATCATGAGCTTCTTCCACGCCTGGAAGCGAGGCTTTTGACCGTAAGCTCGTGGCGGCTGACTCGGCACTCTGTGGGCATCAGACTTGTCGACGGATCTCCGCTTCTGCCTGATCCAGCCAGAATCGCATGTCCATCTCGCGGTACATTGTCGCGGCGCTGGTGAGGTGCTCTTGGGCCTCCTGCCGCTTGCCAGTGCTCCCGTCCAGCTTGCCGAGGCCGAGATGGCAGTGGGCAATGAGGGGGCGCATGCCGCGCGGCTCTGCGAGCGCAAGCGCCTGGCGGTAGTGGGCCTCGCCGCGCTCGGCGTCGAACCGATCGGGATGGGTCGCGATGTCACCGAGCAGGTGTAGTGCGTGGGCCGTAAACCCGAAGTGACGCGGAGAGAGTTCCACCGCGCGGCCGCTCAGGCGCCGCGCTTCGTCGAGCCGGCCGAGCCGCATACTGGCGCGACCCAGCGAGCAGTAGGCCCAGCCAATATAGTGCACGATTCCCCTCGCAGCGTGACGGTCAATGAGCTGCTCGGCTTCCCGGAGCCGACCCTGCGCCTCGTTCGCCTGGCCGAGTTCCGCCAGCACCCAGGCGGAGGAGGCGACCGCATAGGGGAGCAACAAGGCGATGTTCCCGGCGCGAACTACCGCGAGCCAGGCCTCAAACTGTAAGTGCGCCTGCGCCCAGTCGCCCTTGAGGAGGTAGAGTGTGCCCGCGGCATTGTGGGCGGTGCCAACAGTGAACGCGTGCTGTGTCGACTTGGCGAGCCGACTCGCTTCGGCTTCGTACTCGGCCGCCTCGGCGAATCTGCCGAGCTGGGCGAGGCTCATGATCAGAACGTAGCGACCGTTGATGGAGGCCGGTGCGGCATATCCCAAGCGCTCTTCGGCCCGGTCGGCTGGCAGCGCCGCGAGGCTGTCGGTGGCAAGCTCGACCGCCTGCTCATACTCGCCCCGCAACGAGTAGACCGACGCGAGGAAGCTCGTGCTGGCGATGTGGAGGTCGACGTCCCGCAGCATGCGTGAGATCGCCAGCGCGCGGGTCCCCGACGCCTGCGCCTCGTCCAGCTCACCTACCTGGTAGTGGATAACCGTCATGAGAGCGCAAGCCCGACCTCGCCGGCGGTCGTCGTTTAAGCGCTCGGCGAGGATCTCGGCCTCCCGCAGGCGCTCCAGCGCCCGCTTGACTTCACCGAGGAGCGCCAGCACCGGCCGCAGCTCGAAGCGGATCTCGAAGGCCTGCTCCAGCACGGACTGGCTGTCCGGCAGCACCCCGAGCGTGTCGAGCGCCTGCTCGAACCAGGCCCGGGCATCCTGGAGCGCCGACCGTGCAGCCGCTTTGTTGCCGGCCTGTCGGAGATACTGCACCGCCTTGTCCCTTAACTCACCTCGGACGGCGTGGTGGGCGAGACGCTCGATCTGTTCGTCGAGGCGATCCCGGTGGAGCGCCTCGATGGCCGTGACGACCCGCGCGTGAAGCGTCAGGCGGCGCTCCTGCAAGAGCCCACCGTACGCGACCTCGTGGGTGAGCGCGTGCTTGAAGGTGTATTCAAAGTCCGGAAACAGGCCGGCCTCGTACACGAACTCGGCCGCCTTGAGGTGGTTGAGCCCGCGACCGAGGGCTTCGCCCGGCAGGTCGGCAACCGCCTGCAGCAGCTCCACCGGCACATCCTTGCCGATCACCGCCGCGACCTGCAGCAGCCGCTTCGCCTCTGGCGGGAGTCGGTCGATGCGTGCCGCGAGCATGACCTGCACCGTGGGAGGGATCTGGATGGTGCCAATCGGCTGGGTGAGCCGATACTGTCCCCGCTCTCCTGCCAGCGCCCCGGTCTCCACCAGCGTACGGACTGTCTCCTCGACAAAGAACGGGTTGCCCCGTTTGACCAACAGCTGCTTGAGCGGGTCCAGGCTGCTGTCCTCGCCGAGCAGCGCACTCAGCAGGTCAGCGGCACTCTCAGGGGGCAGCGCGTCCAGGCGAAGCTGACCGTAGTAGGTTTTGCCCGCCCAGGCGTGCTGGTACTCGGGCCGGTAGTTCACGAGGAGGAGCAGCCGGGCGGACCCGAGGCTCTCGACCAGGCCGTCCAGCAGCGCCTGGGTCTCGCCGTCGATCCAGTGCAGGTCCTCGAAGACCACGAGCAGCGGCTGGACCTGGCTCTCGCGGAGCAGCAGGCGTTTGACCGCATCGAGCGTGCGCTTGCGGCGCTGCTGGGGATCGAGACTCGTCCACTGCTGGTCCTTCACCGGCATGTCCAGAAGGCCGAGAATCGGCGGCAGGAGGGGGCGGAGCCCTTCGTCGAGAGTCAGGAGCTTCCCCGTGATCTTTTCGCGGATGTCGCGGAGGTCGTCCCGGTCCTGGATCTTGAAGTAGCTCTTCAGGAAGGCAATCACGGGCAGATAACTCGTCGCTTTGCCGTACGACACGGAAACGGCCTCCAGGATCAGCCAGCCCTGGAGGCGGTGGGAGCGCGTGAACTCGTAGGCCAGCCGGGACTTGCCGACGCCGGCCTCTCCCACTAGCGCCACAATCTGGCCCCGCCACTTGCCAGCCAGCTCCTGCGCTTGCCAGAGCTGCTCCAGCTCGCTGTCACGCCCCACGAACCGCGTGAGGCCGCGACGGGCTGCCGCGTGCAGGCGCGTGCGCGCGACTCCCACCCCTGTGACTTCGAAGATCTCGAGCGGCTCGGCGAGGCCTTTGATCGGCGCGGAACCCAGCGACCTTACAGCTACCAGCCCCTCCACGAGAGCCAGCGTGGACGGCGTCACGATGATGCTGCCCGGAGCGGCCAGTTGCTCCATGCGGGCAGCCAGATGGGTGGTCTGGCCGACGGCGGTGTAGTCCATTCGTAGATCGCTGCCGATCGCACGCACCACGACTTCGCCCGAGTTGAGCCCGACTCGGATCTGGATGCTCACCCCGTGGGCGTGACGCGCCTCCTCCGCATATCGCTTCACCAACTCCTGCATGCGCAGCGCCGCGTAGCAGGCACGCACGGCATGGTCCTCGTGGGCAACCGGGGCGCCGAACAGCGCCATGATGCCATCGCCCATGACCTGGTTCACCGTGCCCTCGAAGCGGTGCACAGCGTCCATCATCCGGTCGAGCACAACGTCGAGGATCTTGCGGGCCTCCTCCGGATCGCGATCAGCGAGCAGCTCCATCGAGCCCTTGAGGTCGGCGAAGAGCACCGTGACCTGCTTGCGCTCGCCTTCGAGAGCTGCCTTGGAGGTCAGGATCTTCTCGGCGAGGTGCTTGGGAGTGTAGGACTCGGGGGAAGCTAAGTGCGACAGCCCGGTAGCGGGCGGAGAAGCTGCCGCCAGCGGCGCTCCGCAGCCATCACAGAACCGGCTGCCGGCCTCGACCTTGGCGCCGCAACTCGGACAGGCGCTGCTGAAGGTCACCCCGCATTCGCGGCAGAATCGTGCCTCATGGCGGTTCTCGGCCCGGCACCGGGGACACTGCACGCGAGGGACCCTCCCTTAGGAAGCCCAGGCCGGTTCGCTGCGCCTGACGAGCGTGCTGAGATTAGCCGGGGGCTCTTAGGGGGTCAAGGACGGCCGAGCGGCCGCCGGCCGGATGTCAGGGAGCTGGCCATTGCCGGCGTGGCGATTGGGCATAGCCGGTCGTCGCCTCTAGCGGTAGAGGAGGCGCCGCGGCTGGGCCAAGGAGAAGGTTCTGGCGGGTGGGGCTGGACCGAGAGAAGGCCTCAGGGGCAACCGCAGCGCGGTGACGCCCCTTCAGCGTGTCAAGCAGTCAGGGCTACAAGACCCTCAGGAACTACAGCATCGCGGCGTTCACCTCGGCGGCGCGCTCCTGCTGTGTCCAGTGGCCGCAGCCCGGGAGCATCATGGTGTGCCGCAGCTGAGGCACGAACTTCGAGAGGTTCAGGATGAGTTGGTCCATGCCGGGGAAGCGCACGACGAGGTCGCGGTCATCCGTGACGTAGAGCGCGGGCATGTCGACGAGTGCGCCGGCGTAGGGCGTCAGCACCTGGCCGGCAAGGTCGTCGTCCGGCGCAGTGACTTCGACGCCTTCATGCAGCAGTTTCGCGCCCAAGGGCGTCCGGCCCTGGTGCGGACACTGCGCCACCTCGGCCTCGACAGGCCTGTCTAAGCGGGCGGCACCACCGCGCCGAGGCGGCACGGAGCCTTGACACTATAGACCATTGGCCTATAATCGGCACCGATGCGTCTCATGATCCGCGTCGGACGGAACATCAAGCGGCTGCGGCGGCAACGGAGATGGACGCAGCAGTCCCTCGCCGACCGGGTCGGCATCCACCAGGTTTACGTCGCCCAGATCGAGGGCGCCGTGAAGGAGCTGTCGCTGGAGATGCTCGGCCGCGTCGCGCGCGCGCTGCGCGTGCGACCGGGGCGGCTGCTCGACTGAGGGGCTGAGTCAACACGAGAGCGAGAGGAGCGACACCAATGACGATGCTAGGTATACCACGCCTGTTCCTCTTCGCCTGCTTTCTCACCGTCCTCCTCTTCGTCGGCCGCGCCGAGGCGAATCTCGTGTGGCACTGGAGCGGCGATTGTACGACGCCGTTTGATCAAGGCAAGTTCCCCCTGCTCTGCACGCATGCGACGTTCGACGCGGTCACGACGGACGATTATGTGCCCGGAACGCTGCAAGGGATCGGAACCACGCAGGCGTTGCTCGAAGCCTTCTATCAGGATGATACGGGCGCCTCGACGGCGAGCCACGGGCTAATTTTCGGCGGTGGCGCCGATAGCTTCGAGTTTCCCGCCGTTGACGGCGCCGCGTTCGGCTTCGTGAACGCCCAGGTCACGACCTTTCAATCCCGCGCCGACGGGACATGGCGCTTCGAGTCGGAGAGCGCCTATCCCGGTTGCAACGCCTCCAACGCCATCGATCCTCTCGGGAATCCGAATTGTAGTTACGGCATGATGGGGATCAACGGGACGTGGACGGTCCCCACGCCCGCGACGCTCGGCCTCGTCGCCCTAGGGCTGCTGCTTGTCCTCGCAGCCCCCCCGCGGTATCGGCGTCGCAAGCTCGATCGTACAGTTCCCGCCGACTAGCTGAATCGCCATGACAGAAGTGGAGCGAAGGCAATGACGACGCCAGCTGCCGAGATGTATCGGCGCATCAATGAAGCCGTCATCGACATGATCAATGAGTTTCGGATCCAGCGAGCGGCGGGACCGCTCCCCGACAAGGCGCTCGACCAAATCGTTTTTCGGGCCGCCCATTCCGTGGTTCAAGTCCTCGGACCCTACACTCGCGACGAGCGCAACGTCCTCTGGCCGAGCGTAATTCGCATGCTCCTCGCCTCCTTCATTCGCGAGATTGGCATCGCGGACACGATGCTCGGGCCGCTGAGGGCGGCGAGGGCCAGGAGGGGAAGAGCGACAGAAGGAGGGAGCAATGAGGATGACGCGGGCGGCTCTCTACGCGGGCCTGGGGTTACTTGTCGTGGCCACGTCGGCCTCCGCTGAGTGCGCGTGGGTGCTGTGGGGCAATCAGCCCCCGCGCCAGCCGGATGGCACATACTCCCTCCGGCCATTGGATTGGATACCGTGGGGCGCTGATGCGACGAAGGAAGAATGTCTGCGATCAGTGCCTCCTGGCTATACTGCCGGCACCCTATCAGGTCCTATACCTACGATGTACATCTGTCTCCCCGACACCATCGACCCGCGCGGGCCGAAGGGGAAGTGAGCGATGGCTACGTCCGGGGCGATTGGGAAGACGAGCGAAAGGTGATGCGCGTCTACCTGGACAACAACCTTCTCGGCCCGAATGCCGAGGAACACGAGGCAGAGACGGAAGCCTTCCACGCGATTGAAGCGGAATGGCTGGCGGGGCGATGGCGACTCGAATGGATGGTGTCCAGGCGGACCGCCAACGAACTCGAAAAGACGCGCGACCTGGCACGGAGAGGGGCACTGCGCGCCGCGTACGACGCGGCCACCCTCCTCGACGATGACCACACCGTGGAGGGCTTCAGCAACGTGGATCTTGGGGCGTTGGGCTCCGTTGCACTTCGCGGGATAGGACTTCACAACATGGACGCTCGACACCTGACTGCCGCGATTCACAATCGGTGCGAGGCGTTCTTGACAACGGACAAGAAGATCCTCAAACGCCGAGCGAAGATCGCGGCGCAGTATCACATCGACGTGATGGCGCCGTCTAATCTGCGGACGCGGCTGAGCTTAGAGAGGCATGGAGGGACGTGATGGCTCGACGTGGTGACGGCCTCTATCAGCGAGGCAAAAGCAAGACGTGGTGGCTGGAGTTCGTGCATGACGGGCGTCGTCAATTCGTGCGGCTGGGGAAGGGGATTACGCGCACGGTGGCGCGAGAGATTGCCCAGGTCAAACGCGCGGTGGCGCGGGAGATTGCCCAGCTCAAACGCGCCAGCATTCTGAAGGGCGAAGCGAGCACTGGGCGGAAGCGCCTGGACATTGGTTTCGACCAGGCGAAGGAGGCCTTTTTGCAATGGGCGGAGGCTCACAAACGCCCGCGGACCGCTGGAACGGCACCGGGGCGGGAAAGCGGAGGCGATATTACACCGCTAGGTAAACCACGGTCCGAACGGCCGGGCGAGGGGGACGCGCTCGTCCGGCTTATCCGCGAGGCGGACGACCTCGGCTTCCTAAGCAAGCACTCGCTCGACGACCTGCTCGACCTCACG
>Ga0306920_100000789_pt1 | contig 38227 bp, 35 predicted proteins | sample flu12Cox44000170_FD_204666 | JGI IMG/M metagenome (GOLD analysis project Ga0306920, IMG submission 204666) | Lab enrichment of tropical soil microbial communities from Luquillo Experimental Forest, Puerto Rico - flux4day.12C.oxic.44.000.170 (v2)... | ecosystem: Environmental > Terrestrial >... | reverse complement strand
TATCGGGGCCATGCTACAGCGACGCATCGAAGAAGAACGGCTGAAGGCCGAAGAGTCTGGCGGCAGCAGTCTCCGCGAGCAGCTTTCCGCTGCCCTTGACTATCGCCAGTGGCACCGCTTCGTCGTTGAGCGCAACGCAATGGGCAGGTGGATTTCCATTTCCCAGCCCGCCTCCAGCGGCGAACGTGCGTTGGGCCTCACCATTCCCATGTTCGCAGCGGTCGCAAGCTTCTATGGCGACGAGCACAGCACCCGGCCGCGCCTCGTCCTGCTCGATGAAGCTTATGCCGGTATAGACGACGGAGTCCGGGCACACTGCATGGGACTCATCCACGAGTTCGATCTCGATTTCGTCATCACGAGCGAGCGCGAATGGGCCTGCTACAAGACGCTGCCGGGCGTCGCGATCTGCCAAATCCAGAGACACGACAAGTTCGACGCCATTCACGTCTCCCGCTGGCGATGGGACGGAAAGACGCGCTCAAAGATGGAAGAGCCGGCGCGGCTGATGTTGAACCGTAGCGCATGACGTCGGCTATAGACGAACGCCTAGTCCGGCTCCTCGGCGGCACCGAGCTTTCCGATCTGCGCGCTCGGCTGCGAAGGCGCTACGAGCTCGGACCGGTCGACGGCAAGCTTCCATCGATCCAGGTCAGCAAGCTGAACCAAACCGAACGCGCCGCACTCGCGTCTCTGGTCGGCCGCAAAGGCGGTGTGGCGGCCTCGATCACGATCGACATCGGCGCAGTCGACCAAGCGCTCTCCGATGCCGGCATCGCACCATCCCTTCGAACCGCACTCGAACTTCTGGACGGTCCAATCGTCCACCGGGAAACCGAATTGAGCAGGATTCGGGACAGGTGGGCGTCCGTTCTGGCCGGCCGCTCGCACACCGATCTAATCGCCTATTTGTCCTCGCCGGCCAACTTCGGCGTCCTAAAGCGCTTATCAGGTAATCAACCGGATTCCGCATCCCTTATCTGCAGACAAACCGAAGACATCCTCAGACGGCTTCCCGCTGCGGGAGTCCCGCGCGCCCAAATCGCGGCGGAGCTTCTGGGAGACGCTCACGGACTCGACAGCGCCCGCCCCGTCGCCACTCTCACGCTTGCCGTCCTCCGAAGCCGCTCTTCAACCGACACAGGCGATGACCGCGATACATGGGCTGCGGTCGGTGTCCTGGTGAACGAACTCGCCAGGCCAGCCTTGTTCTTGAACGTGCCCTGCGGCGGATTGCCAGTCTCACCAGGAGAACCACAATACGCGTCGCTTCGGCTTCTGGCGCGGCGGCCGCCGGACTGGGCAGTGGCGAGCAGAGCCATTTTGGTGTGCGAGAATCCGAATCTCGTCGCAATCCTAGCCGACCAGCTTAGGACCGCTTGCCCTCCGGTCGTTTGCGTCGACGGCCACCTCGGGGCGGCTCAGCGGACGATTCTCAAACAGCTCAAGGAATCGGGGGCAGACCTGCGATACCATGGCGACTACGATTGGCCAGGAATTTCGATCGCCAACTACGTGATTGCGAAATACGGAGCCGTACCGTGGCATTTCTCAGCCACAGACTACGTCGCCGCCGCCAAAAGCGCTCCTCAGCTCGCAATACCGCTCAGCGGACGGCCCGTCATCGCTTCATGGGATGCTGATCTCACCACGGCCATGATAAAGACCGGAATCAAGATCGAGGAGGAGGCTATCGCCGAGCGGATCATTGACCTTTTGGGCAAAGAGTCGCTACACGCCTGACTAAATCCGAGAACACACTCCTTTCCGGACGATCGACCGCGAGTCGTTTCCAAGCAGGCGCTGCACCATCTCGTCGCGCCGCCGACGCTTTCTTCTCCGCGCAGTGGGCGGAGGGGCTTCCATTACATCGCCGTCGAACGCGCTCTCCTCGTTGAGCAGGATCGACGCGGTCGAGCGGAAACCGTGCGCACAGTTGTCGCCGCCGGGGCAGTCGCAGATCATGATCAGCAGCGCCTTTTTCAGCGTGTTGTCCGACATTGGCACGCCAACGTCATTGGAAGTCCAGTGGATCGCGGATCGGCGTCGTGCGATCAGCTTCGCGTGCGCATGACAAAGACCGCCCTTGATCTCGCGATATCATGTTAGGTCGACCCCGCCGGGAATTCGAGTGAGTGTCGGGTTCGATTCCGGGCGGAGCGGGAGTGGAAACCTGAATGGCATGGGCGTGCCCGCCGCCGGGGAGCCCGTTGTTTTATTTTTTGCCAGCCAATATCGCGCGTGAGTTTGTTGGTATTCCTGTTGGTATTGGTCGCAATCGACGATGAAAATCGCTTTACATTCAGATGGTTGAATGGCTAACCGGTTGTCGGCCAGGGGCACCAAAGAGGAAAACTTAGCAATAACAATAGCTTACACCCTTAGTTCGATTCCTGATCTCTTTGGGAAAATTTTCGTGGCGCATTGAAAACACACGTAAAAGTTCGCGGCTGCAGCGAACCCAGCCGTCCGTTTTGTTGGTATTTTTGTTGGTATCGGGGGAGCAAACGTTCACCGCGAGTTTCCGCTATTCCGAACGAGGGAATTGAGCAGATGGCCAGCAAGAACGATGGCGCGAGCGCTAATCCTTCTCGACGAGCGTCGGACTTGGTAGGCCGAAATGTTCTTGAACTTCGAGCAGCTCTCCGAGAGTTGGCTTCCCGTGGCGAGTGAGACACGCTAGCGCGCGCTCCATTAGTTGCAGCATCCATTCGAGAGGTCGACGCCTCGGCGATGAAGCTCCGCCTCGATCAAGTCGAAGGTGAATTCGAAGGGCGTGACCCAGAACGTGACCCATTGGATGAACGCGCGCCGGGCGAACAATAATGTCGGCGTCACCTCACTGCCCTCCGCTCGAGCTTGAGTCGGATCGGTTGCGACTCTCGGGCGCGATCGCACAGCAAAGCCACGATCGAGACTATAAGCCCCAACAACACGCTGACGGACACGAGGGCGAGCGCCACAAACAAGTTGAGGCAAGCGACGGCCAAGGCTGGCCCAGGATTGTCTGCTCCAGCCAAAAACAAGGTACCTGGCATACTAGTCCCCACGATTGAACTATGAAGTGCAGTTTTGTGCTCAGTGCATTTAAAGAGAGCGCCGCTCAATTCACGAAGGCCATTTCGTTGATGCTCGGCGCGTGTCGGCTCGGTTGTCGTAAGTAGTCGTGCACCACCTTGCCGAGGCCGAGCGTCAAGTCAGCAAGGATGTGGATCGCGGACACGATCTCGAGCGCCGGCAACTCAGCGACGGGTGCCAAGGCGTGAGGTGACAGATGCAGTGCCGCCGGACCTGTCCACGCGCCCTTCAGCACCACGTCCTCGAGGCGGTATTCGACCAGCTCGCAGATGCGCGGCGTGCCGTCGACATGCGGAATGATCTTGAGCAGAAAGTTTGGAGCCGCAAGCGAAGCTTTGACTTGCGCCAGATCGGCCTCGCGGTGCTTGTAGCCCATCGTGCCGGTCGCGACCCGAAGCGGCCCATAATCCAGTGTTCCGACAAGGGTGTCGATTTCGGTTCGCAGCGTCGGCTGTGCCAGCTTTTTGGGGAAGCCCCAGAGTTCACGACCGCCGGCGATTGGCCCCTCGTCGTTGAGGAACATGCAGTGGGTGTAGCCGCCCCTGCGACCGCGGAAAGAGACGGGGATCACCTGACCGCTTTCCGTGTAGTCGCCAAAACCGTTCGAATCCGGCATGCGGATGAATTCATATTTGACCAGCGCCTCGCGCTCGTCGAGTTCGAGCGGTGCCGGCACAACTGCACGCAGCTTTGCCGGATCAGTGCGGTATGTGATGATCAGATATTCGCGATTGACGAACCGATACGGGCCGGGGGGATAAGACGGGTTCGTCAGCGGCATTGCGAAGGCGCGCTCCAGTACTTCTTTCTCACGCATGTTCTAGTCCTCTTTTTCTTGGATTTGCGATGGATGGCCTATTCGCGACCGTCACGTTCGAGATCGAACGTGAAGACGCCATCCAGGCTGGTGGGGCGAGCAAGAACTTCGGGATGGCGAAGCGTGCGGAGGGCATCGTGATATCCCGCACGCCAATGGTCCTGCATCGACAGCCGCGAAAACTCGTAGTCCTTCGAGTGGCCCTCGTAGTTCTGTGCCCGGTAGATGAGATGGATGATGTTGTAGACCTTGTCGCTGGCGACCGATCTGAGGATCTCCAGATCATCATTCTCCTCGATATCGGCAGGAAGCCGGCGCAGGAGCGCCGCGATTGCACGCTGGACGCGGTGCACGCTCTTGAATTGACCGGTGCTCGCGCGCGTGCGGCTTGAGAACTGAATCTCCTTGTGACGAGTGGCGACTTCCGCCAGATTGCGCGGCAGCGCGCCTTGCGAGCTCCAAAGGTCGACCTGAAATGCGAGCGTATCCTCGCGACGGGGGTTGCTCTCGATCGCCCACTGCAGCGGCGTATTGGACACGAGGCCGCCATCCCAGTAGTGCTCTCCATCGATCTCGACCGCCGGAAAGCCAGGTGGCAGTGCCCCGCTCGCCATGACATGCTCCGGGGTGATCTTGTGGGTGTTGGTATCGAAGTAGACAAAATTGCCGGTCCTGACATTGACCGCGCCCGCGCTGAAGCGCGTCATCCCGGCGTTGAGGCGATCAAAATCCACCAGGCGCTCAAGCGTGTGCTTGAGGTCGCTGGTGTCATAGAAGCTGGTTGCCCCGAGCGTTCCGCCCGGTTGGAGCCAGGGCACCCCAACGCGCGCGGAGAAGAAGCCCGCTGCGCCGCAGGCGACCGCGAGATTGGCACTCATTTGGTTGAGTAGATTGCGCGTATCATCGCCCTTCGCCAGGTCCGCGAAGGGATTGCCCAACCAATCCCAGGGGGCGCTCGACGTCACATGCGCCCAGAATTGGCGCAGCCTCTCGACGCGGGAATTGGGCGGGTTGCCCGCAATGATGGCGGCGTTGATCGCACCGATCGAGATGCCGGCGACCCAGTCCGGATGGACATTGGCTTCCGCCAGCGCCTCGTAGACGCCGCCCTGATATGCCCCGAGCGCACCGCCGCCTTGCAACAGCAAGGTAACGCACTCGAAAGGCAGTCGCCGTTCCGCAGTCGTAAGCTGGGGTCGAAGCTGGAAGTTCATTGCGTACTCTCTTTTTGACGGGTTCGGGCCATTCGCGAGTTTCGATCTGCTCGGGCTCGCGTGCTCCACTGGTGTGAGCAGGCCGGTTGAGATTCCGGGTTGACGAACTAAACTAAACCGTATAGTTTATATAAGCCATGAACGAACGAGCCTGTCAAGGAAGCCGGCACACACGTCCCGCTCAGCTTTTTGTGAGGGGCGCATGTCGCTGAAATCCAACGCTTCTTACGCAGGCCCGCTTCGCAACGAGACCTGCAAAACATGATCCCTCAGAGGAGTGATGAGCTATGATTTTGAAAACCGCACGTATCGAAGTGCTGGCATTGTTGCTTTGCGCTACGGCCGCTTCTGCGCAGGACAATCGCGGCACCCCCGAGCAGAGGGCCGCATGTGCGCCCGACGCCTTCAGACTCTGCAGCAGCTACATCCCCGACCCTACCGGGGTCGAGCACTGCTTGAGGCAGAACAAGTCCGATCTGAGCGATGCCTGCCGATCGGTTTTCGAGCAAAGCGCCCGCCCGGTGGCCAGCAGAAGCAAGTAGCTGCGTCCGGCGGCTCCGTGCGAGCCGCCATCAAGGAGTACGAAGATGGATATGTTCTATATTCCCGCGCTTGCGTCGTTCTCTGGATCGGCATCCGGAACGCTGGCGTCGATTGTCACCGGCTGGGTGACGCAGCGCCGCAAGGACCGCGTCCGTCACAGCCTGCGGGCCACGTCCCAGCGAGAAGAGCTTTACAAAGGCTTTATCGAGGAAGCGTCGCGGCTTTACGCTGATGCACTCGTGAACGACAAGTCCGAGGTGTCCAAACTCGTCGACCTCTATGCTCTCATCGCTCGAATGAAGATCCTTTCGAGCGACGCGGTGATCGAAGCGGCCGAGAAAGCAGGCGGACTGATCCTCAAGACCTACCTGGCCCCGAACCGGACATTCGTCGACTTGCCCGACCTGATCAACGAGATGGACCCGTTGCGCGATTTCAGCGAGGCCTGCCGCCGCGAATTGCAATCGGCCGACAGGCGCTGAGGTTTTCCGACGATGCTGCTGCTTCAGTATTTTGGCTGGGTCGGAGGCTTCCTTTTCGCGGCGCTTCTTGCGGCTAATTGGTGCTTTTCCGTGCCAATTGCTCTTGCACCGCGTTCTGACGTTCCGTTCGATCAGAGAATCAACATCCGGATCCATACGGATCAAAAATGGCCTGAACGCGTGGTACTCGACACGACGCGCTCGACGTTGGCGCAAGGAGGCGATGCACAGCCTGACGTTGGCGGACACGAAACTCCCGTTCTCGGGGAACGCAAACCGTTCGACGCATTCGCGGAGATGGCGGCCATGCCCGTCACGCCTTGTTTTCGACCGCCCTGCTCCGCCGGTCTGGCTGCAGCGCGGGAGGTCTCATCAATCAAGAACGGCACGTCGATTCAAGATCGCTCACGCCCGTCAACTGTGGCGCACAAGCGTCTCACTTTCCCCAATCGGCTTCACAAGCCGCAAGGAAGAAGTTGACGCGTTCGCGCACGAACGCTGGCAACTCGCCGCGCAGCTCTTTCGCGCTCTCGCCCATCAGAGCTCGCATGATCATTGGCAGCAGAATGAGATCCATGAAAATCTGCGCGGTGGCGACGCTTCGTTTGGGGCCGAAGGGCCCCTTGGAGCCGCGCGACGGCGTGTGAGTTGCATCGCTCAAGACGTGGGACACGGCAGCGGCGGCTCGGTCCCGTCCGTGTTCGTGGACGTGGCGGCTCAACGCCGGGAACCTGTCTGCCTCGGCAATGGTGGCGCGGGTGATGCCGATCGTCTCATCGATGAATCGTTCCACGACCTCGGTGCCGAGACTCGCGAGCTTGTCCGGCACCGTGCGTCCCTTGGGCTCGAAACCCTTGAAATTCGTCAAGCCATCGAGCACGCGGGCGACAACTGCCTCGAACAGCGCCTCCTTTCCATCGAAGTGGGCATAGATCGTCGGCTTGCTTGCCGGTGCCACCTCCGCGATCTCGTCGAGACTCGCGCTTTGATAGCCCCTCTTGAGGAACACCCGCTGGGCTGCATCGAGGATTCGCGCTTTCACGTCGCCCGCCATGTCTTTCGGCGGTCTTCCGACACGCGGCCGTTTTAGATCCTGGTCCTTGGTCACCATCGGCTTTCACCCGTATCACGATGCTGCGAACGCCTGGGCTCGCTGACGATCCCGGCTTGACACGATCGCGATCAAAGTGCAAGTAAAACAAACTATACGGTATAGTTTATATAAATTAGGAGTCTGCTGTGCCCCATTCCATCGCCCATCCAACCGCACTGGAGGGACGAACTCTTCTGGACGAGCTGAATCACCGCATCAGGAACGAGCTCGCCTCGGTCATCAACCTCGTCTCCTTCAAGGCGATCTGGACCGACAACGTCGACGCCAAGGAAGAGCTGAGCAATGTCGTCGACCTGCTTCACCAGCATGTCGAGGTCCACAACATTCTGACGATGCCGGATCGCGACGCGCTCGTCGATGCCGGCGAACAGCTTCGCAAGCTCGGCCTGGCCATGAGCCGGTGCAAGCTGGATCGCATGAACATCCACCTTCTGTTGTCGGCCGACGCGTTGCCGCTGGAGTCGGAGCGGTGCTGGCGCCTGGCATTGGCCGTCTACGAGTTGGTGACGAACGCGGTCCGTCATGCCTGCTTCGATGGCCGCGACGGCGAAATCAAGATCAAGCTGATGTGCACGCGCTCCTGGGTGAACTGCTGGGTCTCCGACAACGGATCGGGCCTCGGAAGGATCAAGCCTGGCCGCGGCCTTCGGATCGTCAGCGAACTCGCAAAAAGCCTGGGCGGCAAGATGAGTCACACCTTCGGCACGACGTCGACGTCGTTCGCTCTGGACTTCCCCCTGACGCAGCGCGAGCAGCACGCGAACCGCGCGGTCGCTGCTCGCCGCCCCAGAACCCGTCGTCGAGTGAAGGTTGTGCCGCCACCGCCTTCCGTGCCCGCCGCCGGAGAGCGGGCGAATTACCCCGCTATCCAATCAAACCTGTAGATCAAAGGAGATACACAATGTCGACGAAGGCTCTTCTCACCCTCTCTGCGAGCGTGTTGCTCAGTGCCGCGGCGTTCTCGCCAAGTGCAGCGCTTGCACAGCTGCCCGGCCCGCCTCCTGGCCCTCCGCCTATGCTCGCTGGTCCTCCGCCCGGCCTCGGTGCCGGCGGTCCTCCTCCGGGTCTTGCGGGTGGTCCTCCCCTCGGAGGTCCTCCGGCCGGACTTGCCGCGGGCCTTCCGCCACGGGGGCCCGCGCGCGTACCTCCGCGCGACATCGCGGGTGGTGCGCCTCGTCTCGATGGTGCTGCAGGACTGCGTGGGCTCGATCACGGCGGCCAGGCCAACTTTCGCGGTGTCGAGGCTCGCACCGCGAACTACGGCGCCAACAGCTACACCCGCAACAGTTACGCCAGCGACGGTTACGGCCATGGCTACCGGTACGGACGTTATGCCGCGGCGGCTGCTTACGCCTATGGCAGATCCTACGCTTCCTCTGACGACGGCTGCACCTACGTCTCCGCCTATCGGCGATACGGCTACAGGCGCGTTCTGGTCTGTCATGGAGACTGATTGATGCGGACTGCGCGATGGCGCCCCGATCTTGCATCGGGGCGTGTGTTTTTCGCCGATCGCAACTTACCTCTCGGTCCGGATTTAGCACTTGACTGGCCTATAATTAAACTATACGGTATAGTTTATTAAATCAGGAGACCGCCGTGCACCGTTCCGTCCCCCATGCGCTCGCTCGGGTAATTCTGAGGCACATTAGCATCGCGCTCGCACTCGCGCTTCTGGCGGCGCCGCTCGCTGCCTGTAATGAGCGCACTGCCACCACTGTCGAGCGCGCCGCGTTCGTGCACACCGAAGTCGTGCAGCCGCGGGACGGCCAAGCCTCCCTTACTTTGACCGGCGAGGTCCAGGCCCGTTTCCGCGCCGACCTCTCCTTTCGTGTGAGCGGACGCGTGCTCGCGCGCCTGGTGGACGTCGGCACCCACGTCAATGCCGGCGACCTCCTGGCCAGGCTCGACCCGGCCGAGCAGCAGGCTGATTTTGACGCCGCGACCGCAAGTATGGCTGCGGCGGAGGCCCAGCTGCGCGTGGCGCAGGCGACGTTCGATCGGCAGAGCCAACTTCTCTCGAGCGGTTTCACCACCCGCGTCGCCTACGACCAGGCGCAGGAGCAATTGCGAACGGCCCAAAGCACGCTTGAATCGGCGAAAGCGGAGCTGAGAAGGACACGCGAGGCGCTCGGCGATGCCGAACTGCACGCCCGGGCCGCCGGTGTGATTACCGCCCGGAACCTCGAGGTCGGACAAGTCGTGCAGGCCGCCCAATCGGTCTTCACGCTGGCGCAGGACGGCGAACGCGACGCCGTCTTCGATGTCCCTGAATCGATGTTCTTGGGCGATGTAGAGAGCGGCAGCGTCTCGCTCGCGCTGGTCTCGGGCCCCGACGTGACCGCGACAGGCTATGTCAGGGAGATATCGCCTGCCGTTGATCCCAAGAGCTCCACTGTTCGCGTGAAAGTCGCGATCCAAAACCTACCCGCTGCGATGGCGCTTGGAAGCGCCGTCGCGGGCACCGCCGGGACGAAACCCGCAACCGAGATCACCGTGCCGTGGACCGCCCTGATGGCGGCGGGGTCAAAGCCCGCGGTCTGGATCGTCGACCCCAAGACCAGGACAGCGTCACTGAAGCCAGTGACTGTCGGCGCTTACGAGGCCGGAGCGGTGCAGATCAGGGAAGGACTCGAGGCTGGAGACCGCGTCGTCATCGACGGAGGCAAGCTGCTGAGCTCTGGCCAACCCGTGACATTTGCTGGAGATCGATCATGAGAAGGCGACATTTTGTCATCGCAAGCACCATCGCTTCGGCCCTGGCGATGGCCGGATGCCAACAGGAGGCGAATATGCCAGAGCCTGTCCGGCCCGTTCTGTCCACTGTGATCGAACCGGCCGCATCTGGCAGCACTGTGGCGGTCGGAACAGTCCAGCCGCGCTATCAGACCAATCTCGGCTTTCGCGTGCTTGGACGCCTCATCGCGCGCCCGGTCAATGTCGGAGATCTGGTGGCCGAAGGGCAGACGATTGCCGCAATCGATCCGACTGCCCTCGAACTCGCCGTGCAGTCAGCGAAAGCGGACCTTTCGAAAGCCGAGGCTCTCCTCGAAAACGCAATCGGGACCGAGGAGCGGAAACGGATCCTGATCAAGACCGACGCCACGACAAAACAGATGGTTGACGATGCAGAGCAGGTGCGCGCGGGCGCGCAGGCTTCAACTTCTCGCGCGCGAGCGAACCTTGCGAAAGCGGTCGAGCAGTTAGGTTATGCCCAGGTCAAAGCCGATTTCGTGGGTGTCGTCACGGCCGTGAGCGCCGAGGTGGGACAGGTCGTCTCGCCGGGTCAGAGCGTCGTGACCGTGGCGCGACCGGACATTCGCGAGGCTGTGGTCGATATCGGCGCGGACTTCCCCGTGCCCTTGACCGTCGGCTTGCCGTTCACGGTCAGCTTGCAGCTGCTTCCTGCCGATCAAGTCCAGGGCCAGATCCGTGAAATTGCGCCGCAAGCCGATTCTGTGACGCGCATGCGCCGCGTTCGTATCGCCTTGAATGATCCGCCTGAAAGCTTCCGGCTCGGAAGCACCATCACTGCAAGTCTCAGCAAGGCCCATAGCCGGATTCTCCGGGTGCCCCAGTCAGCAGTGCTCAAAAAAGGCGCTGAGACTTTTGTCTGGGTCGTCGACGAGCCCACGAGCACGGTTTCGCTGCACAAGGTCGACCTCTCCGAAGACGAAGGGGGCATCCGTGTCATCAGCGGTCTCACCGCCGGGGCGCGCATCGTGACTGCCGGAATCAACAGCCTCGAACAAGGACAGCAAGTCCGCATCGAACAGGACACCACGCCATGAAAACCTTCAACCTTTCCGACTGGGCACTCCGTCATCGCTCACTCGTCTGGTATTTCATGCTCGCCTTCATGGCGGCGGGTCTGTTCGCATACCTGCAGCTGGGGCGGCAGGAGGATCCTGATTTCACCATCAAGACCATGGTGATCGGGGCGCAATGGCCGGGCGCTTCGCCCGAGGAAATGACGCGCCAGGTCACCGACAGGATCGAGAAGAAGCTCGAAGAGCTGGAATCGCTCGACTACACCAAGAGCGTCACCGTTGCGGGGCAAACAACCGTCTTCGTCTATCTGCGCGATACGACGAAGGCTGCAGACGTCGCGCCGACCTGGGCGCGCGTGCGCAACATGATAGCGGACATCAAGGGCGACTTCCCCCAAGGCGTGATCGGGCCGGGCTTCAACGACCGCTTCGGCGATGTGTTCGGCAACATCTACGCCTTCACCAGCGACGGCTTGACCCAGCGGCAGTTGCGCGATCGGGTCGAAGACATTCGCGCGAAGGTTCTGACAGTTCCGAACGTTGGAAAGGTCGACATTCTCGGCGCACAGGATGAAAAGATCTTTCTGGAATTTTCGACCCGGAAGATCGCGGCGCTCGGCCTCGATACTCGTTCCATCGTCGCCTCGCTGCAGGCACAAAATGCTGTCGCGCCGTCGGGTGTATTCGAGGAAGGCCCGGAGCGCATCAGTGTGCGCGTCAACGGTCGGTTCGCATCTGAGGAAAGCCTGAAAGCGATCAATCTGAGGGTCAACGATCGTTTTTTCCCCCTGACAGATGTGGCGACCATCACGCGCGGTTACGCCGATCCGCCGGCGACACTGTTTCGCTTCAACGGCGAGCCCGCCATCGCACTCGCGATCGGAATGAAGTCGGGCGCGAACTTGCTGAAATTCGGCGAGGCGCTCAAGGACGAAATGTCGAAGATCATCGCCGAGCAGCCGATCGGCCTCGGCGTTCATCTCGTCGCTGACCAGCCGGTCGTGGTTGAACATGCCGTGTCCGGCTTCACGGAAGCCCTGTTCGAAGCCGTCGTGATCGTGCTTGGGATCAGCTTCCTCAGCCTCGGCCTTCGTGCCGGGCTCGTCGTTGCAATCGCGATTCCCCTGGTTCTCGCGATCACGTTTGTGGTGATGGCGTATGCGGGAATCTCGCTGCAGCGCATTTCGCTCGGTGCCCTGATCATCGCTCTCGGGCTTCTGGTCGACGACGCCATGATCGCTGTCGAGATGATGGTGGCGCGGCTCGAAGTGGGCGACCCCCTCGAGAAGGCCGCCACGCACGTCTACACCTCCACGGCCTTTCCCATGCTGACGGGCACGCTGGTCACTGTTGCCGGGTTCATCCCGATTGGCCTCAACACCAGCAACGCGGGTGAATTCACCTTCACCTTGTTTGTGGTCATTGCTGTCTCCTTGCTCGTGTCATGGATTGTTGCGGTGCTGTTCACGCCCCTCCTCGGCGTGACGATCCTGCCCGCCAAAATCAAAGGTCATCATGAATCCAAAGGCCGGCTTGGGCAGACGTTCACCCGTCTGCTCCTGGTTTGCATGCGTCATCGCTGGATCACCGTCGGAGTGACGGTCGCGGCGTTCGGGCTTGCACTGTTCGGCATGAAGTTCGTGCAGCAGCAGTTCTTTCCATCGTCGGACCGTGCCGAATTGGTCATTGACTGGAATTTGCCTCAAAACGCCTCGATTACAGAGACCAATACACAGATCGCCCGCTTCGAGCATGAACAGCTGGAGGGCAACCCCGGCGTCGACCATTGGTCGACCTATGTCGGAACCGGCGCGCCGCGCTTTGTCCTGTCATTCGATCTGCAGACCGCGAACTCCTGGTTTGGCCAGATGGTCGTCGTCACCAAGGGCGGGATAGCCGCGCGCGATCGCGTCAAGGCGCAATTCGAAACCTATCTGAAAAAGACCTTCCCCGGGACCGACACCTTCGTCAAATTGCTCGAGGTTGGACCTCCGGTCGGGCGTCCCGTGCAGTATCGGCTGAGCGGACCCGACATTGCCAAGGTCCGGGAATTTTCCCAAGACCTCGCCAACATTGTGCGCGCCAACTCCCACCTCGATCACGTCGTATTCGACTGGATGGAGCCGGCTCGCGTCGTCAAGGTCGATGTCCTGCAGGACAAGGCGCGTCAGCTTGGCGTGAGCTCGGAGGACATCGCGACGACGTTGAACGGTGTCCTTGCCGGCTCCTCGATCACCCAGGTGCGCGACAGCATTTACCTGGTGAACGTGATGGGCCGCGCAACCGCCCCGGAGCGCGCATCGATCGATACGCTGCGTGACCTGCAATTGACAGGCCTGGGCGGCCAGTCGGTGCCGCTCGGGGCGGTCGCGACGCTGCGCTATGCAATCGAGCAGCCGACAATCTGGCGGCGATCGCGGCTTCCCACGATCACGCTAAAGGCGAGCATCCTCGACACCGTGCAGCCGAAGACGATCGTGGACCAACTCGCGCCGAAGGTGACCGAGTTCGCAAAACGACTGCCGGCCGGATACTCGGTCGCGATCGGGGGCTCGGTCGAGGAAAGCGCAAAGAGCCAGGCCCCGATCGAAGCCGTCGTTCCGCTGATGCTGTTCATCATGGCGACCATCCTGATGGTACAGCTGCAAAGCTTCCACCGGCTGTTCCTGGTGTTCGCCGTGGCGCCCCTCGCCTTGATCGGCGTGGTCATGGCCTTGCTGCCAAGCGGAGCTCCTCTCGGCTTCGTCGCGATCCTCGGTGTGCTGGCGCTGATCGGCATTCTGATCCGCAATTCGGTGATCCTGATTGTGCAAATCGAACACCTCAAGGAGGAAGGACGGCCGGTGTGGGACGCGGTCGTGGAAGCAACCGAGCATCGTATGCGGCCGATCATGCTGACCGCGGCTGCCGCAAGTCTCGCCCTCATCCCGATCGCACGCGAGATCTTCTGGGGTCCGATGGCCTACGCCATGATGGGCGGCATCATCGTGGGCACGATGCTGACGCTGTTGTTCCTGCCGGCGCTCTATGTGGCGTGGTTCCGGATTATGGAGCCGGAGTCTGCTCGCACGGCCGATCACGGGAATCCGCTCGTAATTGCAAGCAGATCGGGCGGCGGATGCTCCCTGCCAGCACGAACTGGAAACCTCGTAGGAGCCACCATGATGAAAATCGTAGCAGATCGTAGCGGGGAGTAAAAAATCGCACAAATGGCGGAGAGAGTGTCAGTCAACCTCTATTGAATAATCAGGCATTTTTCCTCTTCGGTGACCCAAAACCTGCTGTTTGAGCTACGGGCAGAATACGTATCGACAAGAGCACTGTCCGACAACGTTCCCGCATCTTGAGTTCTATTACCATCCTCCGCTGAGGACACACTACGGGGACTATTTGCCGCGGTACCGGAGCGCGTCGACGATCAGCGAAAACGCCGGCGACGGTTGGCGCCGGCTCGGATAATAGAGGTGGTACCCCGAGAACGACGGACACCAATCCGGCAGCACCCGCACAAGCTGCCCGCTGGAGACGTAGGGCTGCACGTGACCTTCCGGAAGGTAGGCGAGTCCAAAACCGTTCAATGCTCCTTCCAAGAGAAGCCCAGGACTGTTGAGCACAAGTTGCCCCTCCACGCGCACGTTGAGTTCTCGGCCGTCTTTCTCGAACTCCCAAGCGTAGAGGCTGCCGCCGTGGGTCGGCAGACGAAGGTTGAGGCAGTTGTGCAGCGTCAGATCTTGGGGAGTTTTGGGGCGCTTGCGCTCGACGAAGTAGGATGGTGAACCGACCACCGCCATGCGGAGGTCGGGACTGATGCGCACCGCAATCATGTCCTTGGCGACAAGCTCGCCGGGACGGATGCCGGCGTCGACCTGCTGCGCCACGATGTTCGTCAGCCCGTAGTCGATGATGATTTCGACCTGGATGTCGGGGAACTTCGGAAGAACCTTCTTCAATGCCGGCAGCAGGATTTCGGATGCGGCATACTCCGTCGCCGTCAGCCGAACAGTTCCGGCCGGCTTTTCGCGAAGCTCACTAAGCGCCGCGAGGTCGGCATCCATCTGGTTGAACTTGGGTTCTATGCTCAGAAACAGCCGTTCCCCGGCCTGCGTCGGCGTCACGCTCCGGGTCGTCCGGTTCAATAGACGAACGCCGAGTCTCTCCTCCAAGTTCCGGACGATCTGGCTGAGCGCGGACTGCGTCATGCCGAGCTTGGCGGCTGCGCGTGTGAAGCTGCGTTCCCTCGCGACCGCGAGGAAGGCGAACAGGTCGCTCGCGTCTTCTCGATACATTGATTAGCCACCCTAATGACTGCATTCGAAACCTATCACCTAATAGTCGGGATGCGGAAGTCCTAGGTTTGGATCAGCCATCAAGCGTGGCGCCATCTCCTCAAGGAAGAAGGCAAGGACTGGTGACGCAAGGAATCAAGGACAAGATCGCAGTCGTGACCGGAGCGAGCAGCGGACAGGGCGGGGCCATCGCACGACTTCTGTCGGCGCCGGGCGCCACGGTCGCGCTTGGCGCTTGCCGGGCAGACCGCCAGAGTTCTTATCCCGGCATGTTGGCAGCGACCCTGCAGCAGCCCGTTGCGGCCTTCCGAAGCGCAGCAGCCTTGCTACCGATCATGGGAGTGGTCTTCGTTGCCTTCCTCGTCATCGGCGTCGCTATGCCGGTTCTTCCGCTTCACGTCCATGACGGATTGGGCCTCGGGACGTTCGTGGTCGGTCTCGTCGCCGGCAGCCAGTTTGCGGCTTCGCTGGTTTCGCGGCCGTGGGCGGGTCATTTCTCGGACAGTCGCGGAGCGAAGCGGGGCGTGGTCGCCGGACTCCTCGCAGCCTCCGCTTCGGGGCTGCTTTACCTGGTATCGCTGACCTTCACCAAGGTTCCGCTCACGTCGGTCGCGATACTTCTGCTCGGTCGCGGGCTGCTAGGCGCAGCGGAGAGTTTCATTATCACGGCCGCAGTGAGTTGGGGCCTTGCGCTCGCCGAGTCCGGCAGCACGGGCAGAGTCATTGCCTGGATGGGCTCTGCAATGTTCGCCGCTTTCGCCATCGGCGCGCCGGCGGGATCTGCGCTCTACGCCGCTCACGGCTTTGCAGCCATCGCGATCGCCACCGCGGCGGCGCCGTTGCTGACCCTCTTGCTCGTTATCCCGCTCCCCGCGGTCGCGCCAATCCGCCAGACCCGCTCCTCCTTCGCCGAAGTGCTCGGTGCCGTCTGGGTGCCCGGCTTTGGCTCGGCGCTGGCCAGCGTGGGATTTGGGGCGGTGACTGCGTTCGTGGCGTTGCTGTTCGCGACCCGAGGCTGGGCGAATGGATGGCTGGCTTATACAGCCTACGCGGTCGCCTTCATTCTGGCGCGCGTCTTCTTCAGCCACGTGGCCGATCAAATCGGTGGCGCGAAGGTCGCGCTCGCTTGCGCCGTGATCGAAGCCATCGGCCAGGCGCTGATCTGGCTCGCCGTCCGGCCCGAGATGGCCTTGGCGGGAGCTGCACTCACCGGCTTCGGCTTCTCGCTGGTCTATCCCGGGTTCGGCGTCGAGGCAGTCCGCCGCGTGCCCTCGTCGAGCCGGGGCCTCGCCATGGGAGCCTACACCGCATTCCTCGACCTCGCCCAAGGGCTCGCAAGTCCCGCGCTCGGACTGATCGCGACCGGTGCGAGACTGCACCTCGTCTTCCTCGTCAGCGGAGTGACCGTATTTGGCGCCGTGCTCGTCGCGGCATGTCTATGGGCGTACCCCGTACGCGCTGGTGACTTTCGAGCCCGGCTGGAGCGTGTCAACGACGGACAGTGCCGAAACTAGGAGAACACAAGTGACGAAGGCTCCGCTTATCACTTTGAACAACGGCGTGAAGATTCCAGCCTTGGGCCTCGGCGTCCTGGGCCGCGAAACGCCGGAACTGGTCACGCCGGCCGTCGAGAAGGCGATCGCGAGCGGCTACCGGTTGATCGACACGGCCGCCTCCTACGGCAACGAGAAGCAGGTAGGGGAAGGGATCGCGCGCAGCGGCATCAAACGCTCCGAGATGTTCATCACGACCAAACTGTGGTTGACGCACTACGGCGATGACGGCGCCCGCCGAGGTTTCGATGCGAGCCTGCATCGGCTGGGCCTCGACTATGTCGATCTATACCTGTTGCACTGGCCGGTGCCATCCGCTTTTGAGGACACCATCCAAGCTTACAAAGCGGCCGAGACTTTCCTCAAGGACAGTCGGGCTCGCGCAATTGGCGTCTCCAACTTCAGCCCTGCTCATCTGCAAAAGCTACTAGAGCAGGTCGAGACGGTCCCTGCCGTAAACCAGATCGAGTTGCATCCGCTGTTCAATCAACAGGCTGCGCGGGAGGCGCATGCCCGGCTCGGCATTCTCACCGAGGCTTGGGCGCCGCTTGGCAACAGCGTCCGCAAGTTCGGCGACAAGTCGGCGGACCCGCTCACCAATCCCGTCATAGTAGGTCTCGCGCAGAAGCACGGCAAAACGCCCGCGCAGATCGTGCTGCGCTGGCACATCGAGCACGGGACCTGCGCCATTCCCAAATCCTTCACGCCCGCGCGGATCGCCGAAAATGTCAATATCTTCGATTTTGCGCTTTCTGCGGAAGAAGTCGCCAGCATCGACGCTTTGAACACTGGCAGACGCAGCGGACCCGATCCCGACACCGTCCACACCAAGTCGTTCCCGATCACGGTCGAAGATTGAAGAAGAAAGGGAGAACACCATATGAAAAAAGAGCCAACCAACGCCCGCACTTCATTCGGCGACGTCGCGCCTCATCTCGCGGAACTCACCGACAAGGTCTTGTTCGGCGATGTCTGGGAGAACTCCGCGCTTCCGCCGCGCGACCGCAGCCTTGTGACAATGGCTTGCCTGATCTCGACGTACCGCCTGAACGAGTTACCGTTCCATCTCAAGAAGGCACTGGAAAACGGCGTCACGCGCGACGAGATCATCGGCACGATAACGCACCTGGCTTTTTACGCGGGCTGGCCGCCGGCGATGACGGCGCTTCAGATCGCCCGCAAGGTGTTTGACGAGGCGCCCCAATGAAGTCGCCGTGGCCTAAGGACGAGCTACAAAGGATTGCCGAGGCGGACGATCTTCACATTGCGCCGTTCCGCGCCGACGGGACGTACGGAACGCCGACATGGATCTGGTCGGTAGCTGTAGACGGCGAACTCTACGTCCGCGCCTACAACGGCGAGGCTTCGCGCTGGTACCAGTCAGCGCTGCGGGAGAAAGCGGGCCGCATCCTTGCCGCCGGCCTCACGAAGGAAGTCGGTTTCGTGCCAGTGGCGGGACCGATCAACGACCGCATCGATGAGGCTTACCGGCAGAAGTATCGGACCAACCGATACCTGTCATCCATGATCGGCACCCGCGCCCGCGCCACCACCGTCAAAATCATTCCGCAAGCCGATCATCCGACCCTTGTGCATTGAATGGAAACCGAAATGAAAGCCGTTGTCGCACTAACCGCATCGTGAATCGTCCGGGCTTGAGTCCGCGCGACAGAAGCATCGTCACGATTTCGGCGCTCATCGCCCGGGAGGAAACGTCGGTGAGCGAGAAGCCGCAACAGAGAAGCTTGGGCCCAGACTCAGAAGTGCGTAGCCAATTCGAATGATATGGAGGGGATGTGATATGAGCGAACCGACGACAAACATTGCTGCTGAGACCGATCATCGGCCGCGAGACTGGATGAAGCGATCACAGATCGAGGGACTCGCCGCGCTGATCGTCGGCGGCGGCAGCGGCATGGGTGCGGCTTGCGCGCGGACCTTCGCCGCCAACGATGGGCTGGTGATCGTGGCCGATCTCAGCCTGGAGAACGCCGAGCGCGTCGCATCGGAGATTCGCGAAAGCGGAGGCAAGGCCGTCGCCATCGGGGTGGATGTATCAAAGCCGGCGGACATCGATGCCGCCGTGCAGAAAACGTTGGATACCTATGCTCGACTCGATGTGCTGATTAACTCGGCGACATGGAGTGCCAACTGCATGCTCGAGGATGTGGACATGCGCGACTGGGACAAAGCCTTTCAGACCAATGTCCACGGGCCGTTGCTGCTCGCCCGAGCTTGCTTGCCGCATTTCCGCAAGAGCCCTGCGCCAGCGATCGTCTTTGTCGGATCCCTGGCGGGTGTCGTGGGCTACGCCCGCAAGTCGGCGTATAGCACGACCAAAGGCGCCCTTATCACCATGAGCCGCCAACTGGCGCTGGAATGGGCGGTGGACAATATTAGGGTGAACGTTCTGATCCCAGGTACGATTGATTCACCCCTCTTCAGAAAAATGGTACGGCCTGAAATCCTCGCCACCTTTGAAAGGGCGACGCCGATGGGGCGTCTGGGCTTGGCCAGCGAAATGGCAGACCTTGCAGTTTTCCTGGCATCTCCCGCCGCCTCGTTCATCACCGGTCAGACCATCAACTGCTGCGGCGGCTTTTCCATCAACACCTTCGTCGTACCGGCAGGCATGACAGAGACGCTTATCGAAGCCCGGAAAGCCAAGATGAAAAACGATCTTCTCAAACCAACCGCGTAGAGTGCTGAAGGACATGCAGGTGCAATACGTCCAGATCGCGGAGATCGAGATCGATCCGGCTCAGTTGGAGGCCTACAAGGTCGCGATTCGTGAACACATCGAAACCGCCGTCCTCATGGAGCCGGGCGTCCTCGCCCTTCAGGCGGTCTCGGAAACAGAAGACCCGACCCACATTTGGGTTTTTGAGATCTACGCTGACATGGACGCTTACAGGGCGCATCTCGAAGCGCCTCATTTCAAGAAATACAAGACCGAAACAGAGAATATGGTCCGATCTCTAAAGCTCGTCCAAGTCACACCTGTCGCGCTGGGCGCGAAGACGAAATGAGGTGCTCATCAGCTAGAGGCGGCTCGTGCCAATCGCAATACGATTTTGACGCCGCCTCACTCTCGAAGGGTCCGTTTTGCTCGCCCTGATATCCGATTTTTTCCGACGCGCATCGGATCGGGCTTCATCAATTGACACGCGTGCTGTATCTCATGGCGTGACGCTTAAGAAAGCACAGGGACTCCGTTTGGCATCTTTCTTTGTCAGTTCGAGACATGGCCCGGTCCTAGGACCTCGTCCGCTGCAAAGGAAGAACCACGTGTTCGTGGACCTCGTATGCACCGATGACGCGTACGCCAGCTAATTTCTCCATAGACACAGTTTCGTTGAAGGTCTCAGCTGCCTTTGTGGATAGGAAGATTTCAAGCACGACATCTATCAGCTGAACCCCAGTCGGCACCGTGGTATCGACCCGAAAATCCCGATTGATGATGCGATTGATCAGGAAGCTTCCTCCGATTGAGGACATCATATCGGTGAGCACCCCTTGAAGCTTTTCGAGCGCGCCACTATCTCCTTTGATGAGGTACATGAGCTTGCGGCCGCCTGCAGCTGAATGGCCAGCCCCCTTGAGCTCACCCTCTTCCTGGATCAAAAGGGTCACATCACTCAGGAAGCCCCTGATATCGACGACGCAGGCGTACTGCTCAGGCGACTCTACGCCGACTGCCATGTCGGCGACCGTGTCGAACCGAAGCTGGGAAATGCCATCGACCCGATGAAGGCCACGCTTTTCGCTGTCTAAGATCGTCCTTTTGATGTGGTTCTGCGAATAAGCCCTCATCCGGGGGACGATGCGCGCCAACGGCCCATGGACGTCTCGCCAATGCCTCGTGAACTCATCGAAGTCGACGGTATCCTTATTTTTGATAAGTCCGCTTCGAATAATCATCGGGCTTCTCCACTAACTCGAAACTTTCGCGAAAATGCGCTCATGCCTTTGCGTGAAACGCCTGCGCTTCGGCTTTGCTCTCGAAGATATGCGGACGCACCGTGCGCGTGAGCTCGCGGCCCAATTTGACACGCATGAAGGCGCTGGTGGTGTAGCGTGAGACGCGCGTGTAATGGGCATCTTCCATGTCGCGCACCATTTCGGCATATTCGGCGGCGACGTCATCCTCGAGACGGAAAGAGTCGTAATTCACCACGACCGCGACGCGCTTTCCGATCTCGCGCGCTTTCAACGTGACAGCCTCGCGAATGGCGGTAACGTCTTGCGGGCCGCGTACGTGCAGTCCCTCGAAGTTGAGAAAGAGAATGTTACGATCGGCATCATAGGCAAGACGGTCGGTCAGGTTGAGATCGACAAGCCGTGATCGCAGCCCCAGAGGCTCGGGACGAAAGAGGCGCGAATCCATCTCGCGAACCTGGCCGATGATGGGCCGAAACGCCATATGCGCCAGAATATCGCGATCGATGTCGATGCCTGGCGCCACTTCAGTCAACTCGAGCCCGTCGTGCGTCAGCCGGAAGACGCAACGCTCGGTGATATACAACACCGCCTTGTCGGCCTTTGCAGCCACTTCACCGCTAAAGGTGACTTGCTGAACGCGATCGCCGAATTTGCGCGCGCGGCCTTCTTGCTCGATGTGTAGTTTGCCGCCCTCGATTCTGAGATCGAGGCCGCTTGCCGTAAAGGTGCCGGCAAAAATCACCTTGCGCGCATTCTGGCTTATATTGATGAACCCGCCAGCACCGGCAAGCTTGGTGCCGAAGCGACTCACATTGACATTGCCATTATTATCGACCTCGGCCATGCCAAGGACCGCGATGTCGAGGCCGCCGCCGTCGTAAAAGTCGAATTGTTGGTTTTGATGGATGATCGCGTCCGTGTTGACGGCGGCACCGAAATCCAGACCCGACGCGGGAACACCACCGATGACGCCGGGCTCGGCGGTCAGCGTGAAGAGGTCGCTGATCAGTTCTTCCGCCGCGACTGCGCCGACACCCTCGGGCATGCCAATGCCGAGATTGACGATGGCTCCCGCCCGTAGCTCCAGGGCGCATCGCCGCGCGATCACCTTGCGTTCGTCAAGGGACATTGGCGTGACGCTATCGAGCGGGACAAAGGTCTCCGCGCTGTAGGCGGGATTGTACCGGGTGGCGTAGGTTTGACGGTGATACTCGGCTTCCGCGACCACGACACAGTCGACGAACGCGCCGGGGATCAGCACCTGCCGCGGGTTGAGCGAGCCCGAACGCGCGATGCGCTCGACCTGGACGATGACGACGCCGCCGGAATTTTTGACGGCCATTGCCATGGCGAGATTGTCAAGGTCGAGCGCCTCACGCTCGGCGGTGACATTGCCGTTAGGGTCGCCGGTCGTGCCGCGCAACAGAGCGATCTGGAGAGGGAATCCTCGATAGAACAGCCACTCTTGTCCATCGATCTCGAGCAAACGGACGATATCATCTTTGGTGCGGGCGTTGATCTTCCCGCCTTCGAGGCGAGGGTCGACAAAAGTGCCTAATCCTACCCGAGAAATCGTGCCGGGTTTGCCGGCGGCGATGTCGCGATACATATGCGAGATGACGCCTTGAGGCAGATTGTAAGCCTCAATGTGCCCTTCCAACGCGAGGCGGCCGATCTTCGGTATCAAACCCCAATGGCCGCCGATCGCGCGCTTGACCAAGCCCTCATGGCCGAGTGCATTCAGGCCGCGGTCTTTGCCGTCGCCTTGGCCAGCCGCAAACAGAAGCGTCAGATCGCGCGGCTCGCCGGTATCAACAAAGCGCCTCTCTAAGGCGACAAGCAACGCATCGGGCACGCCAATGCCGACAAAGCCGGACGTGCACATCGCATCGCCGGATTGAATAATGGCAACGGCTTCAGCCGCGGATGTGATCTTGTTGCGCATGCTTTTCGGCGTCGGGTTGTTTTTCGGGAGACGCCGCAACAAAGGCGGGATGGGTGTCGGTGAGACCGGCGACGCGCGATATGCGGGGAAGATGATCGAACGGAACCTTGAAACGGCGGGCCGAGAAAAGCTGCGGCGCCAGATAGATGTCGGCGAGGCCGGGTTGGTCGCCGAAACACCAATCGGCATCGCCGATCAACCGCTCGACGGCTTCGAAACCTTGCGTGATCCACTCGTTGATCCAGGCTGAGACTTGAGCGTCGGACCAGCCGGAGCGCCGCAATTCGTTGAGCGGGCCGACATTGTTGAGCGGATGGATATCGCAGCCAATGATCGCGGCGACGCGCCTCACCTGGGCGCGCTCAATAGGATCCTTCGGCAGGAATGGCGGTTGAGGAATAGTCTCTTCCAGATATTCAAGGATTGCCGGGGATTGCGCCATGATCGCCCCGTCACCGAGCTGCAGCGCCGGTACCCGGGCCTGCGGATTAATCGCCCTGTAGGGTGGAAGGAGGTGTTCGCCGCCGTTGCGAACCAGATGGACGGGCACGCTGTCATAGCTGACACCCTTGAGCGCGAGGCCGATACGCACCCGATGCGCGGCTCCAGAGCGGTAGTAAGTGTAGAGGCGTGGCGCGTTCATGGAGCTACCTTCGGTTTCAGGTTGGATGGCCGATGCCAGCGAACGCGCTGTATCCCACGATCCCTTGACTGATGAGCGCAACGCTCACGCCGAGAAGAATGACCGTAATGACCACGTTGAAGTTCCGGACATCGATAGACCGGACAAGGCGAACGCCGAGCCAGCTGGACGCCATAGCCAGCGGAAAGAAGATCAGGGTGGTCTTGAACTGGGCGGCGGTGAGCTGACCTAGAGCAAGGAAGGCCGGCGCTTTCATGAGATTTGTGGCGGCGAAGAAGAGAACGCTGGTGCCTACATACATGTCGCGATCGAGGCGTTTCGGCATGACGTAGAACTGAAAGGGTGGCGTTCCCGCATGCGCGATCATGCTGGTGAAGCCCGAACCGAGCCCACTAAGCACGCCAAGCCAAGTCGAATGAACATGGGCCTCGCGCGACAGGCTGCCGAGCTGGGTCTTGAGTTGGCGAAGCGAGAACACGAGCGAAACGATGCCGAGAGCGATCTCGACCGCCCAGCCCGGAACGGTGGAGGCGAAGGCATAGGCGAGAAGAACGCCCAGCGCCGCCCCCGGTATCATCGTCACGAGAATCTGGCGGTCGAATGTGCGCCGATACATCGCAACGGCGATCATGTCCTGAATAACCAGGATCGGGAAAATGAAAGCGGCCGCGGTAATCGGTCCGATCTTGAGGGCAAGCATCGGCGTGCTGATCATGCCGACGCCCGCAAACCCGCCCTTTGACAAGCCGAGAATGATAACGGCGATGGTCGCGAGCACATAGAAGAGCGGATCGGGGTGCATGGCGGTTGTTACATCAACGCGATCATTTTGCCGTGGGTCCGCCAGTGACCCTGCCGCGGCATTCGCCGAAGCCTATCGACACAGCATTTGGCGCTGACGGCGTGCGCGCTGTGAGAATGAGTTCATCGTCATTCTCAAGAAAACGACGCTCCTCCCCGGATTCGAGACGTATCGGGTTCTGCCCGCCGCGGGTTGCCTCAAGAAGGCTGCCGACGCCGGTCGCTTCCGGGGCGGAGATGGTCCCCGAACCGAAGAGATCGCCGGGCCGGAGATTGCAGCCGTTGCAGGTGTGATGCGCGATGAGCTGCGCCACGGTCCAATACATGTGCCGCGTGCCGCTCAGGGCAATTTGATGAGGCCGCAGCCCCTTTTCGCGCAGGCCCGGCGTCAGCAGGAATACTTCAAGATCGAGATCGATCGCGCCTTCGCGCTGATCCCTCTCATCCCAGAGATACGGCAAAGGACGTGGGTCGCCTTCGGGCCTCGGGGCTTGCGCCGTTCGGAACGGGGCGAGCGCTTCCGGTGTAATCACCCAGGGCGAGACCGTGGTCGCGAAGTTCTTGGAAAGGAACGGACCGAGCGGCTGATACTCCCAGCTTTGAATGTCGCGGGCAGACCAGTCGTTGAGCAAGCAAAAGCCCGCCACATGACGATCGGCTTCACCGATCGAAATGGGATCGCCGAGCTCATTGCCGGTGCCGATCCAAACGCCAATTTCGAGTTCGTAGTCGAGGCGACGGCTGGGGCCGAAGGTCGGCGCCGGACTATCAGCGTCCTTCAATTGGCCGGCGGGATGCCGGACCGGCGTGCCTGACGGAACGATCGAGGATGAGCGGCCGTGATAGCCGATCGGCACATGCTTGTAGTTTGGCAGCAACGGATTGTCGGGCCGGAAGACTTTTCCGATATTAGTCGCGTGATGAATGCCGACATAAAAGTCGGTGTAATCACCAATCCGGGCCGGAAGATGCATCGCGCAGTCCGCCGCGCGGCGCAGAAAGCGGCTGCCGATTTCCTCAACGCGCTTGCGGTCAGACCCCTGCGCATCGAGAATTTGCGAAGCGGCGGTTCGCAACGCGCGTCGAGCGCTCGGCCCTGCGGCAAAGAGATTATTCAGCGATCCTGACGATGCCGTTTCGGCCGCGTCACGCGCAGGACCGGCAAAGAGCCCGGCCTCGTTGGCGGAAGCAATATCCAGGACCATGTCGCCGATCGCGATGCCCGCGCGGGCATCCGATCGACCGGCCGGCGAGAAAATCCCCAGCGGCAGGTTCTGGATCGGAAAGTCGGCGTGGCCGTTGGCGGAAGTGACCCAGCTCGTTCGCTTGGCGTCGTGGGTTTGATCGAGTTGGGTCATCATCGTCACCGCTGCTTGGGATTGAAGTGCGTCTTCAGCTTGTGGCCATAGGCGCCATAGCCTTTCTGCAGTGATGCAGATTGAGCGGCGTAGGCGGTGACCTTTTGCGGAAAGCGCGTCTCGAACATGAACGCCATGGTCCCTTCAAGCTTGTGCGGCTTGAGGTCGGCGTTGCTGGCGCCTTCGAAGGCATCAACGTCGGGACCATGCGGCAGCATGGTGTTGTGAAGCGAGATACCGCCGGGCGCGAAGCCCTGCGGCTTGGCGTCGTACTGGCCGTAGATCAGGCCCATGAACTCGCTCATGACGTTCATGTGATACCAGGGCGGCCGGAAGGTGTTTTCGGCGACCAACCAGCGATCGGGAAAGATCACGAAGTCGATGTTGGCCGTGCCGGGTGTCTCGGACGCCGAGGTAAGCACCGTGAAGATCGACGGGTCGGCATGGTCAAAAGAAATTGGGCCGACTGGCGAATATTTGCGCAGGTCGTATTTGTAGGGCGCGTAGTTGCCGTGCCAGGCGACGACGTCGAGCGGCGAATGCTCAAGCGGCGCCACCCACATATTGCCGCCCCATTTGACGAACAGCTTGCCGGGAACGTCCTTCTGCTCATAAGCCGCAACCGGCGTCAGAAAGTCGCGCTGGTTGGCGAGGCAATTGGCGCCAATCGGCCCGCGTTCCGGCAGCGTGAACGCGCCACCGTAATTTTCGCAGAGATAGCCGCGGGCGAAACCATTCTTGAGCTCGATACGCAGCTTCACGCCGCGCGGAATGACCGCGATCTCGCCCGGCTCGATATCGATGATGCCGAACTCGGTCCATAGCCGCAATTCGCCCTGCTGCGGGACGAAAAGCATCTCGCCGTCGGCGTTGTAGAAATACTCGTCCTCCATCGAGCGGGTGATGAGATAGAGATGCGCGCCCATACCGGCCTGGCTGCCGGCATCGCCCGCCGTGGTGATGGTCCGCACGCCTTCAAGGAACGAAAGGCTCTCGTTCGGAATGGCCATCGGGTCCCAGCGCATCGGCGCGATCGGCACGTCGATCTCGGCGCAAGGTGCTGTGCGCCATAAACCCATGTCGGATTTCGTGAACTCACCCCAATGCATGACGGTGGGACGGATGCGGTAGAGCCAGGAACGCTCGTTGGTCGCACGCGGCGCCGTAAAGGGCGATCCGCTGAGTTGCTCGGCATAGAGCCCATAGGGGCACTTTTGCGGAGAGTTGCGGCCAACCGGCAAAGCACCGGCGAGCGCCTCGGTCTCGAACCCGTTGCCGAACCCGGACATATAGCCCTTGTTCGCTTCGGGAACGGTCGCGGGGATGAGGGATGCGTCTCGACTTGCCACTTGAACGGTCATGGCGAACTTCTCCTATCGTGGAACGACGTTATGCCTGGAGCGCTTCCCACATCTGCCGGTCCCGCTCGGCCGTCCAAATCACGGGATCATTGATGCCCGACGCTTCATCGAAGGCGCGGGACACGTTGAAGGGCAAACAATGCTCGTAGATGGCGAAGGAGCCGAACTTCGGATCCATCGCCTCGCGTGTCGCGGCCCACGAGTCCTTGAGTGTCCGTCCTTTGGCGACCGTCATCTCGGCCACGCCGTAGAGCGTCGAGACAAAATCGCGCGTCATGGCCAGCGCTTCGTTCACCATCTGACGGTTGCTGAGCGCATCGCCGCGTCCCGGTGCAATGGCCTTGGGATTGAAATCGCGGATGGCGTTGAGCGTGTGCGGCCAGGCACGCAAATGCGCATCGCCGCAATAGCAAGCCGAATGATATTCGATCAGGTCACCTGTGAACATCACACCCGCATCCGGCACCCACGCCACGATGTCGCCAGAGGTATGGCCGGCGCCGAGCTGCATCAGCTTGACCTCGCGCTTGCCGAGATAGAGCGTCATCTCTCCTTTGAAGGCGAGCGTCGGCCAGGTGAGACCGGGAATGCTCTGCGCGTCGCGGAACAGACGCGGAAACCGCCCGAACTCGGAATCCCAATCTTGCTGGCCGCGTTCGGCGACGAGCCGATGCGTTTCCTGCGAAGCGAGAATGCCCTGCGCTTGATAGGCCGAAGCGCCAAGCACGCGAACGGCGTGATAGTGCGAGAGGATCACATACTTGATCGGCTTGTCGGTGACGGTGCGAACGCGCTCGATGACTTGCCGCGCCATGGCGGGCGTCGCTTGCGCATCGAAAACCGCGCAACAATCATCGCCGACAATGACGCCGGTGTTGGGGTCGCCCTCGGCGGTGAAGGCATAGAGGCCGGGGCCGACTTCGGTGAAGGAGATTTTCTTTTCGGTGAGATCGCCGGTTGAGGCGAAGGCTTTCGGGGTCGACATGGGTCAATGGCTCCGTTTCATATCTGCGGATGTGTCAGTGAGCGCCGAGATAGGCGGCGCGCACCTTGGGATCGTTGAGAAGATCGCTGCCCTTGCCTTGAAGCGTGATGCGGCCGGTCTCCAGCACATAGGCGCGATCGGCAACGCCGAGCGCCTGGTTGGCCATTTGCTCGACGAGCAGGATGGTGAGACCGGTCTCGCGCAGGGCGCGGATGGTGTTGAAGATGTCGCGGATAATCAAAGGTGCGAGGCCCAGCGACGGCTCATCGAGCAGCAAGAGCTTTGGCTCGCTCATCAGCGCGCGGGCGATCGCGAGCATTTGTTGCTCCCCGCCCGAGAGGGTGCCGGCATGCTGATCCTGCCGTTCCTTCAACCGCGGGAACATCGCAAAGAACCGCTCGATCTTTTGTTCGGTATGTGAGGCGTCTTCCTTTCGCGAATAGGCGCCGAGCAGAAGATTGTCGCGAACCGACTGATCCGAGAATACACCTCGGCCTTCGGGTGAAAGCGCCACGCCCATGCCGGTGCGGCGGTGGGCCGGCGTCGCGGTGATGTCCTGGCCGTCGAAGATGACCCTGCCCTGGCCGACCGGCTCGAGGCCGACGATGCTCTTGAGCAAAGTGCTCTTGCCGGCGCCGTTTGCGCCGATGATGGTGACGACCTCACCCTGCGGGACTTCAATCGAAACGTCGCGCACCGCCTGAATGGCGCCGTAGGATATGTGGACTTTCTCAAGCTTCAACATCGCACGCTCCTAAGCCGCTTCGGCGCCGAGATAGGCCTCGATCACGCGCTTGTCGGACTGGACGACGCTCGGCGTGCCCTCCGCGATCTTGATGCCATAATCGAGCACGATGACGTGGTCCGAGATTGCCATCACGAGATCCATGTGATGCTCAACCATCAGGATGGTGATCCCGAGTTTGCTGATCTGAACAATCAGTTTGCCGAGTTCGCTGGTCTCCTGCGGGTTGAGACCGGCCGCGGGTTCATCGAGAAGCAGTAGCTGAGGCTCGGTCGCGAGGGCGCGGGCAAGCTCGACGCGCCGTTGCAAACCATAGGGAAGACTTCCCGCCGGGGTTTGCGCCAGTTCGCGAAGTCCCAGCGTGTCCAGGATCGAAAGCGCGCGCGCATTGGCGGCCGCCTCCTCCCGGTGCGCAAGAGGCAACGCGAACAGGGACGACCAGAAGCCGTTCTTCATGCGGCAGTGCTGGCCGAGCAGCACATTTTCCAGCACGGAGAGGCTCGCAAAGAGCCGCAGATTCTGGAAGGTACGGCCAACGCCGAGGCGGCAGATGCCGTGGCTTTCGAGACCGCCGATCTCGCTGCCAAGGAACGCGATCCGGCCGGAGCTTGGCGTTAGAACACCACTAATCATATTAATCATCGTGCTTTTGCCGGCGCCGTTGGGGCCGATCAAGGCGTGCACATGGCCGAGCTGTAGGCGGAAGGTAACGTCGTTGGCTGGACGCACGCCGCCAAAATTCTTGGAGACGGAAGCGACTTCGAGCAGGGGCCGTGACTGGTCGTCCTTGCGCCTGGCTGGAGCTTCGGTCTTCTCGGCCGACGCTTGCACCGGGACGGCTGTGGGCTTTTTCGCAAAGAAGCGCGCGAAGAGACCGGCCACACCATTGGGCATCGCATAGAGCGAGAACAGCAGCAGCCCGCCATAGGCGAAGTGTTGAATGGGCGGCCAACGCGCAAGCAACGCGTCGATCAGGGTCAGGGCGATGGCACCGATCAGGGGCCCGTAGAGCGAACCGGAACCGCCGAACAACACCAAGAGCAAGATGAAGATCGAGAGATTGAAGCTGATGAAGTCGGAGTTCAGATATTGGTTCTGCTGCGCGACCATGGCGCCGGCGATGCCGCACGTCACCGCCGCTATGACGAAGGCGAGGATCTTGTAGCGGTAGACGCTGACGCCAACAGACTCCGCCGCGATCTCGTCGGCTTGCAGCGAGAGGAACGCGCGGCCGAAACGTCCTGTGAGCAGATTGCGCAGAAGCAAGTGAGTGATGACGGCGAGCACAATGCCGAACCAAACCCAATGCAAGTTCGTGAAGGGCACGCCGGCGACAGCAAGTGGCTTGATGTTGTAAATACCTTCGGCGCCGCCGAACACTTCGGTCCACTCGCTGACCAGTTTCTCGACCACGATGCCAAAGGCCAGCGTAACCATGGCGAGGTATGGGCCTTTGACCCGGAGCGACGGCCAGGCAATGAGAACACCGCAGAGCCCGGCGATGACCGCTGCGGCGCCGAGCGCCACCCAGGCGTTCATATCAAGGCTGGTCGACAACAAGGCCGCGCCGTAAGCGCCAGCGGCGAACAAGCCCGCCTGTCCAAGGGACTTCTGGCCCGCGTAGCCGACAAGAACATTCATGCCGGCAGCACAGAGATAGTAGACGCACATCATGAAGCCGATGCGCAGATAGTAATCGTTGCCGATGGCGGCCGCCAAAGCCGCGGCGCCGGCCGCGATCGCGACAACCGCGATGAGGTGAAGGGAGCGCATCAGACTTTCTCCACGGTGCGGAAGCCGAGTAGCCCATACGGCCGGACGGCGAGGACCAAGATGACCAGCAGGAAGACGACGATTTCACGCCACTGCGCCTGCCAGAGATTGACGAGTGACTCGAGAACGCCGAGCGCGAAGCCGCCCAGGACGCAGCCGCGCGGATTGGACAGGCCGCCGATGATGGCGCCCGAGAACCCCTTGAGCGCGATGGAAAGCCCGACATAGAGAGATGCGGACGCGATAGGTGCTATGAGAAAGCCGCTGAGACCCGCGAGCGCCGAGCTCAGGAAGAACGCGCCCACCATGACGGCGGTGACATTGATGCCCATGAGACTGGCGACGCGCTGATCGTGCGCCACCGCCCGCATGGCCTTGCCCATGATGGTTCGGTGCATGACGCCGTCGAGAACAGCCATCACGATGATGGCCACGACGAACATCAAGATCTCTTGGGGCCGTATGCCGACCCCGGCGATACGAATGGTGTCATCGCCGACCGGAGACGGCACAACGAGCTGAGACGGCCCCCAAACGGCGAGGCCGATGCTGGTCAGAATGATGCCAAAACCGATCGTTGTCATAACCCAGGACATGCCGGGTTTCCCGGCAAACGGCTTGACCGCGAGGAAATACAAAGCGACACCGACCAGCCCGACCACGGTCACGGTCACAACGGCGGCGACGAGTTGTTGCCAGACCGAGATGGTGACGCCCGCGAGAGGCGCGTTGATCGGCATGCCAAGCAAAAGCCAAAGCACGGTCACGCCGATGAAGGAGCCGACCGAAACAAAGTCGCCGTGCGAGAAGTTCAATGTCTTGGTCGTCGTGAAGGTGATGCTGAAGCCGAGCGCGATGAGCGCGTAAGCTCCACCGACGGCCAATCCACTGGCGACAGCCTGCAATACCGCGATCAACATCGTGGTCTCCCGGTCAAGATGACGAATAATTCAACAGGATTTCGAGGGAGGGCAATCCGGGATGCCGGATGGCCCCCGCCGTTGATCATTTTTTGTAGTCAGCGTCCGTCAGCGACTTGATGACTTCATCGCTGTAAGGCAGCAGCTTGCCGTCAACCCAATGGGTCCACTTGTAGTCCTTTGAACGCAGCGCTTCATGCTCGGTCTTGGAGAACGGCTTGTCGTAGTTCTTCATCATGCCGTCATAGGGCGCCTTCAGATCTTCGAGCGCGTCCTTGACCTTCGACCCATCGGTGCTGTTGGCCTGTTTGATGGCCGCAGCCAGGACTATGACGGCATCATAGGAGTGAGCAGCAAAGCCGAAGGCGCTCTTCGACGTCATCTTAGGCGCAACGCGGTCGTAGAGTTGTTGCTGCTTGGGGGTCCGTTCCTCCGTCACGGTGCGCACAAAAATCGGCTTTTCCGCGAGAGTCTTGCCGGCGGCTTCATAGAAGCTTTGATTGTCCGCCGCCCAAGTCATGATGGTCAGCGGGAAGTAATTGATCTTTTCCATGCTGCGCATGAGCTGACCGAGGGGCGTGCCCTGCGCCCAGACGACGATGGTATCGACGCCGGCCGCCTTGCACTTGTTGAGCTGCGAGGTCATGTCGGTGTCATTGACGCCGAACTTCTCGTTGCAGACCGGCTTGATGCCCTGCATGTCGCCGAGCTCTTGCATGTCCTTGAGGCCGCCCTGGCCGTAGCCAGTCGTCTCTGACATGTAGCCGACGTTTTTGACCTTTGGATTCTTCTTCACATAGGCCATCAGGTCCGAAACCTGATCGCGGTCGACCATGGAAATTCGAAACATGTAATTGTCGGCGCCCGCGCTCACGGGATAGGTAATCGCCGTTCCGGAACCGACCGTGCCGATGACGGGGATCTTCTTCTGGTTCGGGATTTGCTTCCAGGCCAGCGCGTTGCCTGAGTTTGTGGGCCCGAACACAGCCACGACCTGCTCGTTGTCGATCAGGTCCGACATGTTCGAGATCGACTTCGGCGGCTGTGACAGGTCATCGCGGGTGACGAGCGTGAACTTACGCCCAAGCACGCCGCCAGCCGCGTTGACGTCGTCAATGGCGGCCTGCAGACCAAGCGTCGCCGCCTGGCCGCTGAGCGCCGATGGCGATGCGGACAGGTCGCCGTTGAAGCCGAGCTTGATATCCTGGGCTTGCGCCGCAAGGCTGAACAGGCTGAGTGCGGCTGCGCCGAGTAGTTTCGAAATAGTGCGTTTCATCGGTTGCTCCTCCTAAGCATTTCCCTGGCCATATTCCTGGTCGCATCGCACCGCGTGGCCCCGCGGCGCGAGCTGCTTTCAAGCCGCCAGAAACCCGCCATCCACGGGCAGGATCACGCCGTTGACGTAAGACGCCATCGACGAGGCGAGAAAAATGACAGGCCCGATTAGTTCATCCGGTTGTCCAACGCGGCCCATCGGGGTGCGCGTCATGAAGCCAGCCAGCCGGCTGGGATCTTCACGCGTGCTTGCGGTCATCGGCGTCTCGATCACACCGGGCGCGATCGCGTTGACGCGGATTCCATCAGTCGCGAGGTCGCGCGCGAGCGCTTGGGTGAAGAGCTTCACGGCACCTTTCGACGGCGAATATCCAAGCGTGCTGCCAACGCCGACAAAGGAAGCGATGGACGCCACATTGATGATGTTGCCGCGCGTCTTGCGAAGGGCTGGCAGCCAGGCGTGCACGACATTGAAGATGCCGTTGACGTTGACGTCCATAGTGCGGCGCCAATTCTCGGGCGCTTTAGGACTATCGATCGTTTCGCGGATGATGATGCCGGCGTTGTTGACGACAACGTTAGCTGAACCCACCTCGCCTTCGACGCGTCGCGCCAGCGCGGCGCATGCGGCGGCATCGGTGACGTCGAGATGGTAAGCCCACGCCTTTCCGCCGCGAGACTTTATGTCGTCGGCCGCAGCTTGCGCAGTGTCCTGGCGAACGTCGGTGACGATCACTTTCGCCCCGGTCGCGGCGACACCTGCCGCGATGGCGCGACCATTGCCTTGGCCGGCCCCGGTCACCACAAAGAGAAACTCCTTGAGGAGTTGAGGAACGGCAGTCTCATTGTCCGCCATGATTGCCTCCTACGCCACTTCGCCCATGACAACGGTGCCGTCTTTCTCAACCGAAGGACCGCTGCGATTTTGGTCCGCGTCGGCAGACTCCTCGGCTCCAAGTCCGGTCTCGGCACCGGCGAGGTGACAACCGGCGATGTGACCGAAGGTCAATGCGGGACCTAGCGTGATACCGGCGCCCGGATAGTTGCCGCCCATGATGCTGGCGATGTCATTGCCGACGGCGTAGAGGCCCATGATCGGCTGACGGTCGCCGCCGAGCACGCGCGAGTGTTCGTCCGTTGTTAGTCCCGCATAGGTGCCGAGATCACCGACGACGACCTTGATCGCGTAGAAGGGACCGTTCTCGATCGGCTTGATGCAGGGATTGGGCGCATGCAGGGCGTCGCCCTGATAGCGATTGTAGGCCTTGGTACCCTTCCCGAACGCCGGGTCCTTGCCATCGACGGCGTGGAGATTGACGTCCTTTACGGTCTCTTCAAGCGCCGCCGCATTGATGCCGGCCTTGTCCGCGAGTTCGCGAAGCGAGCGCCCCTTCAGAAGATAGCCGGTGCGGAGGTGGCGAGCCAAGGGAAGCGGGAACGGCGCGACGGCGCCGAGGCCGTATTTGCGCAATGTCTCGTGGTCGCAGATCAGATAGGCCGCGACTTCGTCCTTGCCGGCGCAGGCTGTGACCATCGCCTGAACGAAGTCATGATAGGAGTTGCCTTCATTGGTGAAGCGCTTACCGCTGGTGGTGACCGCGATAACGCCGGGCTTGGCGCGGTCGATGAAGTGGGGCATGACGCCCTTCGATCCATCCTTGCGCGTGGTGATCGAGACCGGCACCCAGGCCGCGGCGTGAGGCAGCGACGTATCTACCTTGCCGCCGACCGCTTCAGCGAGCCGCAAGCCATCGCCGGTGTTGCCCGTCGGACCGGGCGAATAATGCTCCTTGCCCGAAGGCGCATGCGGGAACAGTTCTTTGCGCCGCGCGACATCGTGCGGGAAACCGCCGCACGCGAGCACAACGCCCTTGCGGGCAGAAACGCGAATGCGCTTGCCATCGCGCTCGATAACCGCGCCGCGCACGGCGCCATTCTCGACGATCAGTTCTTTGGCGGGCGAAGAAAGCCACAGCGGGACGCCGAGATCGAAAGCGGATTTGGCAAGCCGGCCCGCGAGCGCGTTGCCGTTGGTCAGCAACATGCCGCGGCCATGACGCAGCACCTGGAAGAAATGCTTGGAGAGGCGCTTCGTGACATACATGGCCGACTGCACGGAACGCGTCACCCGCATGAAGTGCACTATCTCTTTGCCGGAGCCGAGCATCATGCCGAAGACGGTTAATTCAGGGAGCGCCGCGCCAAGATTCTTGATGTTATCGCCGAGTTCGCGGCCATCGAAGGGGCGCGCGACCATCGAGCGACCACCTTGCGTCCCGCCTGGTGCTTCCGCATGATAGTCGGGAAAGACCATCGGCATATCGAAACGCACGGCGGTTTTCTTAGTGAAAAAGTCAACGGCTTTCGGACCATGCTCGATGAAGGCATCGACGCGGGCGCTGTCGAAGCTATTGCCGGCCTCGTGACGAAGATACGTGCGGGCAAGATCCGGGGTCTCATTGATGCCCCATGCCTTCGCGAGCGAGGTGCCGGGAATCCAGAGCCAACCGCCTGACCGGGCGGTGGTGCCGCCGAACTTCGGCTCCTTCTCGGTGATCAGAACCTTGAGACCGTGCGCGGCCGAGCTGACGGCAGCGCTCATGCCCGATGCGCCGGACCCGATGACGAGAACGTCGCATTCATAAGTGTCTTGGGCAGCCATATTCGATATCCTTCTTCTGACGAAGCGTCACATGCTTCGGCGCGGCTCAAACAACCTTGTGGGTTTCGACGAGGAACGTGGACATTGCAGCGATGAACTCGGTCGCGTGTGTCATCAGGGTTTTGCCGGCGTCCGACCCGAAACCTTGATTGAGTTCGTCCGTGTCCGTGAACCAAAGCTCGACGATGCCGTCGATCGGTAGCTCGTTGTAGGTCGCGGGTTTGCCGCGTCCGTGCGAGCGATCGAAAATCAGATTCTGGGTGTAGCCCTTGACCTGGGGCAGCCTCTTCACCAGCACGGAATGGACGTCGAACCATTCTTCCTGGAATTTCTCGGCGCTCACATCCGGGCGCCGTTTCAATGTGGTCATGCGCTTGATGAGCGGCACATCGGTCGGCGTTGGGATGACGACATGCTGAACGGCGCTGATGAGCTTCAGATCGCTGATGAAACGATCTTCGTCCGCAGCGAGCGCTTTGACCTCATCGGACGCAAATGCCGCCTGCATTGCCGGCACGTCATCGAACCACAGTTCTGAAAAGCCATCGAAGTCGAGACCGTCGCGCGCGTAGGTGATGCCGCGCTGCGTGCGATCGACGATGTGGTTCTGGTGGTAGCGCCGCAAGCCGGGCAATTTGGCCGCGAGCGCGCCATGCCCTGTGCGCCAGTGCGTCCGGAATTCCTGCTGATCGATGTCGGCGCGCTTTTGCAGCAGTCCCATACGGACAATCACGACCTTCCTCCCGCTTTGCTTATTTCGTGAGCTGCTCTATGGGCGAATTAGATAATAGTCAACGAATTAATTCTAAAATAATGATTGCAAAATGCAGAACTGATTTGCTAATTTGCGGTAGGAGAGCGAATCATGTCGACAGAACAACGAGGTATCGGGTCGATCGAGGTTGGCGGGCAGCTGCTTCAGGTGCTCACGGACGCTGACGGACCCATGATGTTGCGGGATCTGGCGGGCAGCGCCGGAATGTCTGCGGCCAAGGCGCACCCTTATTTGGTCAGCTTCATGCGCCTCGGCCTGATCGAGCAGGACCGCGCGACCGGGCGTTACGAGTTGGGCCCCCTCGCCTTGCAGATGGGTCTCGCCAGCATGCGGCGGCTGAATCCGGTACGCATCGCGACCGAAGCGATTGGCGAATTGGTGTTGCGCATCAACACGACCGTCGCGCTATCGGTCTGGGGCAATCACGGTCCGACGGTCGTGAGGATCGAAGAGGGCACGGGCGCCGTGCACGTCAACATGCGTGTCGGTAGCATCATGTCCTTGCTGGGCACGGCGACGGGTCGGGTGTTCGCCGCGTTTCTTCCACCAAAAATGATCGAGACTTTTATCGAGTCGGGCCTCGATCGCGCGAGCGTCGGCGATGAAGCTGTGCGTCAAATGACCCGCAAACAAATCGACGAGGCTGTGGCCGAGATCAGAGAAAAGGGTATGGCCCGTGCGGTTGAACGCCCTATTCCCGGCGTGAATGCGTTCAGCGCGCCGATCTTCGATCACAACGGCTCCATCGCGCTTGTCATCACGGCGATCGGACCCTCGCACACGTTTGATGCTGACTGGGATGGCCCCATCGCGGAAGAAGTTCGTAAATGCGCGGCAACGGCGTCCCTGCGCCTCGGCTTTTCGTCGAAGCTAAAGGCGGCGTGATCCGCCTTGAGCGCTCTCGTTTTTCTATGCGCCGATTGAACCCCTGCGATTCAGGGCCATATGCGTCCGGACAAGACAGAGCAATGTAGTTTGGTTCGGAAAGCTCGATGACGGCATTATCTATTCTCGACCTGGTCCGTGTGACACAGGAAACCGATGCGCGCGGCGCCCTTAACAACGCCCGAGACGTTGCTGTTCATGCCGAGGCGTGGGGCTATCGTCGCATCTGGGTGGCGGAGCATCACAACATGGCCGGCATCGCGAGCGCCGCGACGTCGGTAGTGGTCGGTCATATCGCGGCGGGCACCAAGAGCATCCGTGTCGGCGCGGGCGGCATCATGCTTCCCAATCATGCGCCTTACGTCATCGCGGAACAGTTCGGAACGCTGGCCCAGCTGTTTCCGGGGCGCATTGATCTTGGTGTCGGCCGCGCCCCTGGCACGGATCAACTCACCTTGCGCGCTCTACGCCGCCCGCCGGATGCTGCCGAGAATTTTCCACAAGACGTGCTCGAGTTGCAGGCTTTCCTGGCTCCTGCGGGTCCAAACCAGCGCATCAAGGCCGTCCCCGCATATGGAACGGAAGTGCCGCTGTGGATTTTAGGATCGAGCAACTTCGGCGCGATGCTGGCAGCCGAGCTTGGTCTGCCCTACGCTTTTGCCTCGCACTTCGCGCCAGAACTGCTGCTCCCCGCGCTCCAGATCTACCGGTCCAGGTTCAAGCCCTCGGAGCAGCTGGACCGTCCTCACGCGATGGTCGGTGTCAACATTATTGCCGCTGAGAGCGATGCAGAAGCACGTCGGTTAGCGACCACTCAGCAGATGTCGTTTACGAACATCTTCCGCGGCGCCCGCGGCCTCAGCCAGCCGCCGATCGACGACATTGAGACCTACTGGTCGCCTGCCGAAAAATCACAGGCGATGGGGATGCTCGCTCGTTCAATCGTGGGATCGCCCGACACCGTCCGTTCAGGTATCGATGCTCTTGTCACCGAAACTGGCGCCGACGAATTGATGATCGTCTCGGATATTTACGATCATACAACACGGCTGCGCTCGCTCGAGATCATCGCGAATGTCGCCGGAAGCGCCAACTTATAAGCTTCGCGCAGTCATCGAACGCATAGGTCGCTTGTCAACAACCCGATTGCTTGTTCCGCGAAGCCGCTCGCTTTAGCCACGCCGCCTCAAGCTCGGTTTCGCAGGGCGGCGTAAGAAGGCGCACCGCGGGTCTCCAACGCTGACGACTGGATCGCTGCTGTATTTTATGTGGGCAAGATCATAGCCGCACCTAGCACTCC
>Ga0306920_100000788_pt1 | contig 38239 bp, 65 predicted proteins | sample flu12Cox44000170_FD_204666 | JGI IMG/M metagenome (GOLD analysis project Ga0306920, IMG submission 204666) | Lab enrichment of tropical soil microbial communities from Luquillo Experimental Forest, Puerto Rico - flux4day.12C.oxic.44.000.170 (v2)... | ecosystem: Environmental > Terrestrial >... | reverse complement strand
CCTCATCTGCGACAAGGAGCAGTTGGTAGAGACCTACGGCGACTTTGTATGCAAAGGCTGCGGTCAACCTTACCAATATGACGAGGGTCACTGCATCTCGCTAAGTGAAGAGCAAATCAAGCTGTTGAGGAGCTCCGCTATGGCTGCTGGAACGAAAGGAGCGGAGGGATGAGCGACCGAATCTTCAAATATACGCTCCACGATCACGGCGTCGCGCTAATCGATATTCCGGCCGGATCGCGGTTCATCCACGTTGAAGAGCAGGCCACAGCGTTGCAGCTATGGGCCATCGTTGACCAGTCTCAAATGCTTGAGGGTCGGTGCATTGCCGTTCTTTACACTGGTTTCGATGAGGTCCCAGACGGCGCGCACTACATTGGAACAGTGCTCTCTCACAGTGGAAACATCGTCAGACACGTGTTTGAGTTGCCCAAGAAATAGTGAGGCTACGGATGACCTCCAAACTCTACAATCGCTTCACCATCTGCCTCAAGCAGGGTCATTGTGCTGCGGCTTGTCCGAGTTGGGGTAAGATGAAATTACGCGGCGTTACTGAGGCAATGGGCGCCTCGCTGCCTTCCAAGCAGAAGATCGCGGAGTTCGATTCTCCAATGCCGCTCCAAACGGGTTTCACGCATGCTCACCCAATCGGGAAAGCTGCCGGTGACCAACACGGAAACGTGAACGGTGAGCAGTCGTGAAAGTCGCGAGATCCAGGTATTAGCAACCTGGAATCCAAACCATTCTGTGGACTTGGGGATCGACAAACGCTGCTTTATGCGGACTGGCGGCTTTCTATTTATTGACTTGTAGCTCAGTTGGTAGAGCGCTTGACTGTTAATCAAGTGGTCCCAGGTTCGATCCCTGGCGAGTCAGCCAAATTGCCGGTTAAATCAGAGGTCAGAGTAACGACATCATAAGGCGGAGGTCGTTGGTTCAAATCCAGCATCGGCAACCAATAGCTCCTGTGGCTCAATTGGCACAGCAGCCGCCTTGTAAGCGGCCATCTACGGGTTCAAGTCCTGTCGGGAGCACAATCGGTCCTTGGCTCACTGGATAGAGCAGCCGTCTTCCTAAGCGGCATGTCGAGAGTTCAAATCTCTCAGGGCCGACCAATCACCAGGCATCCACGTACCAAATCGCAGCGCCCACAGCAGTGATGAAGAGTACCTTTCCAATCAGCGAGCGGATTACTTCAGACGCAAGCTGTCCAGCCTCTGAGTTTGCAAAGCCTGAGTAGGCACCCCAGATCCCAACTGCGATCTTTCTGCAAGCATCGAAGGTGCTGAGACGGTCAGGCATTCTTCCTCCGGATGGCAATCTCAAGCAGAGTTCCAGCTAGGACGCCAAGCATCGGTCCAATCCAATATAGCGGGATATCCGTCAGACCGGTGCAAATCCCTTGCCAAGGAAGCGAGGCAGCTTCCTTTTCAAAGCCTCTGCCAATACGACAGGCAACGACTTGGAAGTCCTCAAGGAAACCCCAGGCACAAACCGCGAAGACGGCAGCAGTGAAATACTTCCTGCGTGGCATCAAGATTGCGATCAATGCCCAGAGTAGACACCCCTTCAGTCCCTGGGCTGCATAGAACAGCGCTCGATAGGTGTACGCAGGATCAGGCCACCATTGAGCTAGAGGCTCCATCCCATAGTGAACAGAACCAATCAAGATCAACAGGACCAGGAGCGTTCTCACTTCTTTATTGGAGGATCGTCTGATTCGCCAGGGCCACCGTCGCCCATAGCGGTCATCTTGCCATCTTCGACGGTAGGAGTCTTGAGCTTGGTGAGGTAGTACCACGCGGCACCAGCACCAGCCACAAGGCCAGCGAGGAAAGCGAACAGTTCCATAGAGACTCCTTGTTACTTGTTTAATCCTACCGCAGCAGCGCGGCATTTGTCATACTGCTCTGCCAGTTGGTACGCTTTGCGCACCCAGCCGGCCAAAGTAGGATCAGTCGCTGGGGTTCTTTCTGGGCACTCCGCTTGGATCAAGTGAACTTGCGGAGGCGGGGATGGCGGAGTTGAAGAGGCGCAGGCTGTCTGGGCCAGTATTGCACTCAGCAAGCTTGTATACGTCACGAGTTTGAATCTCACGTTCAACCTCCTGTTTTATGGTTTGGTGCTTGATCGTGATCTTGCTGATGGCTTGAGCTGCCGCGCTGGCCGCTGCGTCTGCTGCCTTGGCTGCGATCTTGTCTTCTCGGCCTTGCGATGCAAGTTCAGAGTCGCTGCCAGCTTTGAAGAACCAATGAGCTGTTCCGGCAATGCTGCCAGCCCAAAGAGCGATGACGCCGAGGATGGCCCAAGGATTCATGCAACTCCCTCGGTGTAGGTTGTGCCGCCTTCTCCAAAGTGAGCCGTCAAGATCTGAAGACGAGGAACGCCAGAAGCAAAGCTGATATGGACCCAATCACCTTCTTGGATCAACTGGTCGAACTGAAGAAAATTCGCATACAGAGCAAGCTTCTTGACGATAGCCAGTGGCGAGCCAAACTCTGGGGCTGTGAAATCAGCGGCCTGACCAAGCAGATGCTGGCTGTTCTTTGCCCCACCGACAGTTGCATTTAACGCAGCGCTTCGATAGCCTGAGCTGATATTTACAGGAACTTGAAGAACGTTTCTGACACGCTGCATCCCAGGAGCAAGAACAATCCGAATGTTATTCAATGCATCTTCAGAAGGGATGTTTTCGATACCTTTGCGCGTAGCCGTATCTGATCTGATGAACTCTGACAACCAGAAAGAAGTCTGGAGGCGTTCGTCTTTCACTTGTGGCCCCCGTGAACTTTGGAGAGTTCGGCCTGATCCATTTCCACGAAGTCACTTTCTCTCCGGTGCAGCTTCTTTGGATTGGACTTCTTGCGTAGATACCCTAGGATCACGATGGATAGACCGGCACTCACGAGGAACAAGGCTCGCTCAAGAGCCATCACATCAGACACCGTAACGCCATCCAGAAGCCGAGCGGAGATAGCGGCAAACCCTACTGCGAGGAGGATCAGACCCGTCTTGATGATGACTCCATCCTTCACCCGATGGCTGAGAATCGCACCGATCAACCCAAGACTGATGATCCCGCAGAGGGCCGCATTGATTGCAGTGAAGATCTGATCCATGCTTATGGCCTCCTCGAAATCCAACCGGTGATGATCTGGCCTACTGGAGTTTGTCTGATCCCATCCAGCAACGCAGCAGCAAGCGACATGCCAACAAGGCCAAGCATGAATGCTGCGACGTTCAGATACGTCTGAGAAGTCCAATGGAACCACTCAGAGATGGCCGGAGCAACAATACCAGCCGCGGCAGATCCAGCGATGACATTTACAAAACGCTCGCCATTGCTTGCGCCTGGCGTGAACTTCAAAGCAGTGATCAAGGCCCCAGCAGCCCCAAGGACGAAGGGGCTTTTCACAAGCTTTTCAGGATCAAATTCCATCGTCGCTCCTAGATAGAAATTCTGAATGTGATGGAGCCAGTCACCTGTGTTGCTGGGTAGTCTGTTCCAGAAGCCTGGAGACCAATTTGCACCGGAGGAGATTCTTGACGAATGTAGATGTAATCGATGGTGACTGCGCCAGCGGTACGAACAGCCTTTGTAGAAGCCGTTTGCGAGAACGTCACTGCTTGAGCGCCGACACCTGCCGCAAGATTGATCTGAATCCCATTCGCAAAACTCACAACGCTGGACACGAACTTGGCTTGATTGATACCAGTGGTATAGGTGACAACACCACCAGAACTCATATTCACCTTCACGATCAAGTCGATGCCCTGCATCATCCCAGAGGTGAAGCTTTGTCCAACAGGAACGTTGATGTTGTTATCACCAAAGAACCTATCCGTCGCCCCGTTTATGCCTGTTTGAGCACCAACATAAGGAGAAACACTTGTAAGCTCGATGCTATTTGCGACAGTCGAATTGTTCGTTCCGCCAGAGGCTAGATTGTTCAGGCCATTGGTCCATCCACCCCGGATCGAGTTACCGGTGATCGATCCATTGATTGCGTCTGGACCTGCAAAGCCAATGCACAGCCCAATCACACCCAGATAAGTTGTGTTCTGGATGAGGTTTCCGGTAACCGCAGCGCCAGTGATCGTCCCCGACAACTGAACACCGATGCCAGCTGGATTTGTTCCAGGGTAAATACCAGTTTGACCAGGAGGAACGCCGACTTCATAGACCTGATTTCCACATACAACGGCGTTACCCGCAAACCCAGCAGCAGCGCCAGCATTGCGCTCGATGTAGATTCCGGCTGCCTGAGCAGAGACAGGATAAGCAATCCGCTGAACGATGTTGTCCGACACGATCATGTTACGGATCAGGCCCAAAGAGCCGTTCACCAGCATGATTCCGTAGCCACTGTCAGAGACGATGTTCTCAGTGATGATGGCGGTATCGACACTATGCGCATCAATGCCCTTGCGCTTGTTTCCTCGGAAGATGTTGCTTGTAATCAGTAGACGAGTCGGGGCGGTGCCATTATTGGCGCCGATGCCATACCCGGGGTCAATGTCGGTATGGGCAATCGATGCATTCGGGTGGCCGTTGTTCTCTACCGTGTTGTCATGCACCACCAAATCACTACAACGATGAACCTCAATGCCAGCGTTGTAGTTGTCATGTAGGTAGTTTTCAATGACAGTCACGCGAGCTGGAGCTGCCCACCCGTAGGATTCGACAAGACCAGAATCAATCTGGACGCCATCCTCATTGAAGCCAGAAACTTCGCATCGAGTAACCAGCACATCAGTCGAGCCCTTGGCGATGAAGATACCAGATCCGGCATTCGTGATATAGCCACCACCCTTCCAAGTTCCCCATGTAGCAGCAGTGCCGCCACCGAATTGAGGAAACGCTCCTCCATATCCGCCCGTATTGAATGCAGAAGTGTTCTGGGAATTATTGCGGTTGGGTCCGTTGGCTACAGTGGTAGCGTTGTAATAACCGGCGGTGGTGATGCCCTTCTCTGCTCGTCCCGTTGTTCCGTCGATAGGAGGGAAATTACCAGATCCAATGATCGTGAAGTTCTGAATCGTGATGTCAGATGATTCAAGAACATCAAGAACACTTTGAGCGTGAACATTGATCTGTAGCGTCGCCCCCTGTCCGTCAAGAACAAGTCCCTGCTTTTGATAGACACAGAGACACGGCTGTTCATTGTGGGAATAAACAGAAGGAAGTAGCGTAGTGTTCTTTGTCAGGACATAGACCTGACCTGGCTTGCAAAGGAGCCGCGACCCATTAGGTGCGCCATCGATAGCAGCTTGCAGCTTGAGCGTGTCACTAGCACCTGTGAAGTCTTCAACACTCAGAACCTGAAGGTTCTTTGTATGCTGGGTTTGGGCAACGGCACCTGTATAGGGCTGCTCAACACCGATAAGCGCGTCGCCCTTCGTGACATCCGCTGTGTTAGCGAGATCACTGATGAATTGAGAGCTTGCAGCCGAAATGCCTGAGATATTGTCATATGTACCAATGACATTGCCAATTGCATCTGTGAGGATGAACTTATATGCAATTGAGTTATCCAGCCAGATTTCTTGTGGCGGACGACCACCCGCATCAAGCGCAATTGGATTCGAGTTTGGCGTGATGCCAGAAGATGTTGTGTAGGTGAGTGCAGGGGTATTCGTCCCAGCTTGGTATGTGTTGATAAGACCAAGGGTAAGAGGAATACCGAAAGGCGTAAAACCCTGCCATCCGTTAAAAATTGGAGACAACGAGACGCTAGGCATAGAATGCTCCGATGAACTGGACCGCCATTTTCATACTCGCATTATTGTCCGTTTTGCGAGAGCGGGCATATGACATTGGGCTCATTGTCGGGCTCTCTTTTGCTGCTGTTCGGCAACACCTGCTTTCGTCCCCAACTTTGCCAGATCAAAAACATTCGTACCCGTACCTTGTTTGGACAAGGAAGGATTAACGGCTTCATTGATGAGAGTTGAAGCTCGGGTCGCTTTGTTGCCTTGTTGAAGGGTATTGGCAGCAGTGGAAAGACCAGGAACGGCCTTGGCAATGTCATAGAGTCGATTCAATACACCGCCGCTAACAGCCTCCTGAACGAGATTCGCACCAGCACTTGCTGTGTTTGAAGTGTTCACAGCCGAAGCCTTTGGCGCATAGAGAGCATCCTCAGCAACTTGATTCAGTTGCTTAAGCTGCGCCATCCGATCCTTACCAAGCACAGCCTCTAGACGAGCCGAGACATTCGGGTTGTTGACAAAGTTCTTCAGCTTGGCTTGGGAGAAGATCTCATTCCCGCCATTGGCATTATTTGTCACTTGCGAACGGATGTGACCCATGATGCTGGATTGCAGCGATGCGAGGGCTTCAGGGCTTTCCTTTTGAAGGACATCGGTCATGCTCTTGATCTGGCTGACATTGCCTTGAAGGATGTTCTTCTGAATGAACTTGTCCGGTTCAACTCCAGAAATCGCATCCTTCAAACCTGGCGTCTTGTCAATCAGATCAAAGCGAGCCTTTGCAGCCTCTCGAGCTTGCATTGCGAGCTTCCCAGCCTCACCAGCCTGCCCAGATCCAGCGCCTTCAGTGATGGCGTTCTGAACTGACCTGCGCAGATCATCAAGAGCATGAGCCTGAGCAGTCATCTTGGGATCGTAGTTGCGGTTGATGTCCTTGATGAGGGATTCGGCATCCTCAATGCTGAAGGTCTTCGCCTGCGTTCCTTTCATCAGCCCCAGAGATTCAAACTGTTTACGGATGGCGGAAGGAATCGCATCACCATAGGACTTCACTGCATTGGCGTAGTCTTGAGCCAAACCTTGCAGAGGAACGTCCAGATTCTTGCCTGTGTGCGACTTGAAAGCATCATAGGCACTAGTAACGCCCTGCTTCAGTTTGGAGTCAAACGACTGAAGACTATCGATGGCGGACTTACCAGCAGAAACAATGTCCTGCCCTCCAGAAGCTCCCATTGCATCCAGATTGGCGACGAGCGCCTTGTTCTGAGCCTGAAGGGTCTGAGTGATGGGTTCGCCGACTCCTTGAATGCCGCGCAGGTTCTGCTCCTTGGCAAATTGCATCGCATCACGGCTGATCTGACCTTGAAGCATAGGAACTGGAATCGGGAGGGTCTGGGCACGCGTCAAACGGGTCAGCGCCTCAGGATCAACTTTCCCCGTTGTCTTGATGGCTGTAGAAACCTGCTGCTTGAGCCAATCGAACAAACCTGGAGGGACATCGGTAGGATTTATGCCTTGCGCGGAAAACGTCTTGGAAACGAGATCTTCAGCAGCTTTCTCCGGATTTCCAGATACAAGCTTTGAAGCTCCCGTCTTGAGCGTGGAAATCCCCTTGTTGAGCATGGAGGAAAGACCAGCACCAGCAAGAGTACCTAGTCCACCAGCAACACCACCAGCCCCAAGCTGCTTAGCCTTGGCAGTGAGGAAGTCATCATTGCCTTCAACAGGAGTAGTCAGCGCATTCAAGGCTGCACCGCTGAGCGCGCCTTTCACAACCGTTCCAGTCAGTGATCCGCCTTTGGAGAATGGGACAAGCTTGTTGACTGGACTCACAACAACGCCAGTGACCTCACCAGCCATATTGGCTGTTGGATGAACTTTTTGATATGGTGCGTTTTCTTGATTGAGCTTCTGAACGCCTTCAAGTGCATCCCTCTGGAGCCAATCACCAATATTCTCAAGAGTGTTCTTCTTGTACCCGCCAGGAACTAGATCGCTGACAGACTTCTCATGCGCCAGCTCGCCACCGTAAGAAAGAGCCTTGCCGGCGAGCTGCTGGACGGCCAGAACTCCCTTACCAAAGGCCGCACCCGCACCCGCACCAAATGAAGTAATGGCGCCAGGCTCCTCCGTAGAAGTAATGGGAGTCTTACCCGGAAGAGTTGCTACTCTCGGGGTGAAATTGGTCACTCCTGGAGCCCTGGTATCTGGCTGACCTGAACTCACAGCACCAGAAACGACATTAGACAGGTCATCAAATTGACCTCCGCCAACTGCAGGTGCGGAAGCTTTTGAAACACTCCCGGTGGTGCGGGAAATCTCCCGATTCAGGGTAGCAATTTCTTCAGGATTCGTGGCCTTGGAGAGTTCTTGACGAAGGATGCGGAGACGCTCACTGTCACGGCCAGCCTGAACGCTAGGTGAAATCTTGGTAGAAGATGCAGGCGCTGCCGGCTGCTTTGCCTGAGGCAGAGCAGATGTGACGACTTCGGCAAGATCATCCATCAGATACCTTTCATGAGGTTCTGAAGGTTTTGAGCCTTCTTGGCAATCTCGGGGGCGTGGCTACCAAGAGACTTCAGCAGATCATTCAACTCTGCGGTATCTCCGTTCTTCTTGGCGTTGTAGATCTGCATGACAGTCGGGTCGAAGTTCTGCGCCCAGGCCTGGTCAAACTTGCGCTTTATGAAAATGTCTTGCTGGGGATTGTTGGCAATCGACTGCTCAAGACCCTTCTGATATATCTCTGCACCGGTCAGAATCGCATCGTTGAGCTTGATGCTCTTCTTGATCGCAGTGGGGTTGCGTTCAACACTGGCGTTCTGCTTCATCTGAGCATTCAAAGCGGTAGCAGTGTCATTGCCCATGCTTTGGGCCGCACGGGTCGCCGCCTGAGTCGTGTACTTGTCGATCAGATCATAGGCAGAAGCAGCCCGTTCAGCATCGTTATTGCCGGTGAGCGAAAGCCCCAACATACCGGCCAAGCTCTGTCCGCGAGCAATGATGCCACTATATTGACCGGTAGTCGCCTTGTTCAGTTCATCTAGGATTTCACCATTGAGCTTGTGGATCGTAGGGGCCTGATTGACTGTCTGACGCCCAGCATCACGTTCTACATTGAGCTGCTTGTAGGTATCAGGATTCTCTCCAGGAGGATATTGGAGCGGCCCAGATTGTTGCGGAGCTGGGGCCGCTTGGAGCGGTGCCTGTTGCACAGTGCCGAATTGATCGCGCTGGATGACCGTAGGATTGCCACTTGGCGTAACTCCTCCAACCTGCTGTTGTGCGGCGGCAGGAATGAGGTTTTGAGCAGCTTGCGCGCCAGCGGGAAGTCCTTGTTGAACAATCGTCGCAAGCTGGCTACGCACGGCACTAGGGTTAGTCTTAGCGAGTTGGATCAATGCAGATGTATTGGCTTCAGCAAGACTTTTTGGAACTCCAGAGTCAATCATTGACTGGCGCGCGTCAGCAAGCTTTTCAATGATCTTTTCTGGCTCCTTTCCAGAAACTATATCTGGATCTTGAATGAGGCCGCCCGCAATCTGACGGCCTAGCTGGGCTTGTTCTCCAGTCAGATGAAAGCGTGCAGAATCAGCAGCCGTCTGAGCACTGGAAGTAACAGCCTTTTGTTGTTGGATCAACGGCTGTTCTGTTCCTTCTGCGACATTTGCGCCCGCTTGAGCCGTGCGAGACTCAGCCTTGCTGCGCGCAATGTCACTGAGCAATGTCTCATTGCTGCGCTCAAGTTGGTTTCTTTTCAGACCAAGATCCAGGAAACCAGAGATGAGATTTGTCGGGTTGGGGACTTGCGTTTGAAGCGCGATGCTCGGATCAACAGCCATCTTAGTCTCCCGTCCCACCGGTGCCACTACCAAATCCGCCACCAGAGCCCCATTGCGGGAATGGATTGGTGGATCGAGCCGAGTTCAAATAATTCCAGCCAAGATAGTTGCCAATGCCATTGCTAGCTGCATTTGCCGCACCAACAGTTCCTGCTGCGCTGGCAGCCGCTCCGGAAGTAAGATAGTTTCCTGCAGCATTAGCAGCTGCGGTACCTGCTTGAGCGGTTGTTTGATTGGCCGTTGATCCAAGACCTGCAATAGTGCTCAAGCGATTGAAAATGTTTGTCTGCTGGGCGTTGTAATTGTTGAATGCCTGTTGATAGGCATCACCAGCGGCGTTCTGTGTGTATTCCTGCAATCCCGCAAGCGCATTGCCACTAACAAGACCATTAGAAACTCCTGCGGCATTCTGATTTGCCGCTTGTCCTTGGGCCAGTCTCCATGCATAGTTCGGAGCTAGATTCGTCTTCAGATCATTGGCATCAAACTGATGCGTGAACTGAGGCTGCATTCCAGCGATAGTTGAGAGTGCATTTGCACCCGCTTGCCGCCATGGAGCCTGATCAGCGCGTGTTTGCTGATACTGATCTCGCTGAAGGTTGGCCGCATTCTCTGCAGCCCCGGCTTGCTTATTGCCAGCATAGATTGACGCACCAGCGCCAATTACAGCTCCACCGATAACTGCTGCGGCTACCATTTCAATCCCCCAACCACATAGAGTGATAGGTTTCAACCTTCTCGAAACCAAGTGCTTCGAAAAGCGCCGTCGCATGCACCTTCGCATGCTCTTTGTTGCCGACGAACCAACGCTTTACGCCGCGCCGGATTGCCTCTGCTTTAACGGCAGAAAAGAGTGTCATGCCACCTTTCGAGCCCCGATGTTCAGGAACGATATAGAAGATATCCATCGTCAGAGTCAGACATGTTCTGTAATGAAGGCCAGGTGCAACGAATCCGATGAAATACCCAACCAACTCACCTTGAGAGCGAAGAACCATGAACAGCAAAGAACCTTGGCGCTCACGCTCGATGTAGACCTCATATTGAGGATCTAATGGCACTTTATCTTTATCTAGAGCAAGTTCCTCCCAGTGAAGAGGAAGCAATGGCTTCAACTCCTCTAGCCGCTCTTCAAAGCTTTCGAGATGGGCAGTAAGAGTCATTGTGAGCACCTGATATCAACGATCATATGAATGCGATCGCCAGCAGAATTGTTTGTTACAGAGTGTTCATTGGCGTTCTGGAACCACCAGACCGTTCCTTGCGGCATGTAGACATGCTCATCTTCACAACGGAAATCAACACCTGGATAGCTCTCTAGAACAACGTGGAAGCGATCCCAATAGTTTGCATGTGTTGGTGTATCGGCATGAGGATAGATGCGACCGCCAGGCTTGATCTTGTTGATCATCACCCGTCCCAGGCGCTCGCCACCAACATAAGCCATGAGGTTCATGACGATAGGCCGAGCTTCCACAAGGATCTTGTATGCAGGCTGATCAACATTTTCATGCTGATCGATATGAACATCATGGGCTTTGAGTGCCTCTTCTGTTTCATGCACGGAACGAGGCGGGAAGCGAAGCATGATGGATTCAATCTCTCCGAATGGCCCCTGAGGGTAATCGCGGAGATATGTGTCTTCCTTCCACAACTCAGGGCGTCGCTGAATAGCCAACATCAGCGGTGTGACATCAAGTCCCTGAGAGATGCGACGGAAGTTTTTCATATTCTAGGGGGCCAAAATGCCATTGGCGATAAGAGCAGACCTGATTGTATTCAGAAGTGCCACGATTCGGTCAGCTTGTGCCGCTGTTGTATAGCCAAATGGAGTAACGTTGGTAGAAGCTGTAGTAGCCACAGCGGCACCCGCACTAACCGCCGTCTGAGCAGATTGACCATTGCACCCAAAAGCACCAACAGAAGTTACTGTAGCTCCGGTGAGTGCAACGCTAGCAGTGATATTAGTTCCAGAAATAGGCCCAGCGATATTCGCACTAGGGGCTGTGATCGCTCCACCAGCGGCAAATGCACCTGGAGATCCTGTGATGGGCTGTGAGGTGACCAGCGTTGAACGGCCTTTTCCATCGACCGTAACGGACACTGTATGAGTGCCATCTCCGTATGTGCCTGGAGAACTGTTTACAGTCGATAGCGCTGTTACGATTGCCCCTGCTGCAGCCGTGACATCGCCAGTCAGCCCCGGAAATGCGGAAGGCGGAAGATATTGAGCAGAGTTGTAAGCCGATCCGTTACCAACCAAGATGTAGTTGGCGATTGGATCTGTAGCTTGTCCCAAACCACCGTATTCAACCCCAAGCGCCTCTTCAAACTTGATTGATAGAAACGTAGGATTTTGAAGCCATAGTTGCCATTCTCTACTCAAATAGAGTGTCTGAGCATCTACAAACGGAGATTGAGGGAAGGCGATGTTGCTTGACATCAGTTGCTCCCAGCGCTGGCAACCAAGTTAGCAGACACGATAACAGCCTTGATCGGATCGGTGACAACCACTTCATAGACACGATCACGGGCATACCCAAGACGCCTCCAGATTACGCGATCACGGTAAGCTCCTGCTTTGCCAATGGAGTTCCAGCGTTCGTTTCCATAGGTATTGCCACCATCATTGGACATCCGCATCATCACCTGAGGGTCTGAGCCCTGACCAGAGACAATGCCAATGCCAGGCTGGAACTGGAGCTGAAGACGGGTGAAGAAAACTTGGTTCATGTCAGAGACGACATGGGGAGTTCTGCGGAGACGGCGGATTGTTTGACCGTCATCCGTATAGACAGTATTGGAGACTTGGTAGATCTTCCCATTCTCCCAATCACCTACAAGCACTTGGCCTTGAAAAACGGCGCAGCAATTGGCTCGATGTCGATGATAGACATTGAACTCATCCACCCATCTCCACTTATGCCAATATTGTGTTGATAGGTCATAGACCCAAGTCTTATCAGCAGTTGGGAATGTGAGCACATACATTTCGTGCCCCTCAATCTGATAGGTGAACCCAATTGCATCAGCGATGTAATCATCCTTGATGTCATTGGTCACTGCATGGGTGCTGATCTGGGTTGGGTTATACCCATCCATATAGACGACGATACCTTGCCCACGATCATCTCTAGAAAGATAAGCAAAAGAATTGCCAAGCCTAGAAATAGAAGCGGCGGAAGCGCATCCATGCTGGAAAGAAGTTCCAGGAATCCGTTGGAATGGGAAAGGGAAAAGACCAGCATTGATCCAAACTTCACCCGTTACTTCTCCAAGCAAATAGATCTGACGAGAAGTTACGAACGGAGCAACCAAATTGTCTGGTGCGCCATCCTTGGAAGAGAAGCTCAATGCGGGAGAACTGACAGATAGTGCAGATGTAGCGCCCCATTGTTGAGTACCAGGACGAGGATAGATGATGAAGTTATCAACGATGTCACTGCGACCGCCACCATTGAATGCGCCATCTGTCACAGGGACAATAGAGAAGACATTCCCAGTAAACGTATACGAATATCTGTTCGTGCCATCACAGAAATACGCAGCAATCCCGTTGGTTGTGATGTTTACTGGACCAGAAGAACTGAGAAGATTACCTCTCAGCGTTGCGGTGAATGTTGAGTCAATGCTGTAGAAGCCCGCTCCAACAATTGCTAGAAGCGTAGCTCCTCCAGGCAGCGTATACAACCCTCTGACCTCTGCTACTTGTGGTTGAAGTTTGGCTGTCAGACCAGGCGTTGGGTAGAGCGCAATAACACCTCGATCTTGCGGACCTTTGGTACGATCAATCTCACAATACCAATTGATAAGCTCCTGCGTGTCCTGTGTCAGGGATGGAGCTTCGTAAGCCGGTCCGACGAATCCGAAATCCATTTTCTATGGCTTTCAAATGCTACCGAATACTACCGTATCCAGCTGTCAAGATCCAGCCTGCATCCTGGACTTGTCCATTCATCAATGCCGAATCTAGCGTCACCGTCTGCTGCGGCTGCATGTTGGTTCTCTTTATGAGGGCCCGACCTTCAGCTGCATACTTCATGATCTGCTGGACTTGATCGCCTTGAGCAGAACCATATTCAGGCATCAAAAGCTCAGCAAGACCATAGCGGAGAGCTAGGTTGTAACCCTGGGGGAGATTGATCTGATCGGAGAGGTTCGTGAATCCAGCCAGAACCGTATCCACATAGAGGTGCATCTCTCCACCGCTTGGAACGGGCCAATAAGTAATGTTCCCCAACTGCATGGAAGGCTGATACCAGACACAACGCGGCCATGGGCCTCCGAGATTCTTCAAACCGATCCGCGCGTAGTCCTCTTGGGAAGCAATGGCTACTTGATAGTCAATACCAGAGACGCGAACGAATGCGCTATTGATGCGCAAAGGGCGCTGATAGAAAGCCCGCATCGATTGGATGGCGACCGTTTGAGGAATGTTGACGGTATATGTGCCAATTGCATCAGCAATAGCTCCAGCACCAGTATTGAATGCCGTGATCGTCGTTCCTGGAGCAGCGGGAGCGCCTAGAGTCTGTCCAAGAGCAATAGCTCCAGAAGAGATGGCTGTGACAGTCAACGTGGTTCCAGAGATAGAACCAGTGAACGTAGCTCCAACATCACCACCAGGGCCAACCGTGTACTGATAGACGTTGCTCGTGAGTTGGTGAACGATGTCAGTTTGGTAGTAGATCATCATCCGGGAATTGTTCCAGGATGCAATCATGTCGTTCAACGTCACCAGCGCATCATTGGCAGTAGGAGAGTCCGGAACTTCACCAGACTCCAATGCCCCAATGGCTCGGAGGGACGAGCTGATTAGTTCAAGGACAGAGGCCATGGATCAAAGGCCATCGCCGGGCGTGATGTAGACCGTCGAAGTGCCAGTTCCTGCAATCGCAGAGAACCAAGTGTTCGGGGACTCGGTAACCGACTGGGCAGCATTCGGACCAAGCCAGTAGCCACGTTGCGGAGTTCCAGGAACTGGAATCACAGCAGTGACGCTATTGGTGGGACCCACTGCGACAAACACAGGCTGAGTCGTCGCATTGCTCAGGATGAAGTTGTTGCAGATCGGTTCACCATTGAAGGATAGCGCCTGGACTGCGGTACTTGCCACCGTAGTGACTGCAACTGCCTGAGTATTACCCTCGGCGCGGAAAGCGGACCAACCCATGGTTTCTCCTTAGAACTGAACTTCTTGTTGAGCGGCGCGAATCGCAAATGTTGGCGAGCCAGAAACCGCAGAGGTTTCGAGGCGCAGCCAAGTACCCGCCTGAGACATGCCACTCAGATTGATGGAACCCTTGATAGATTGACCAACAACAACTGCAAGAGTTGTCGGCTGGCCGTTAGATCCACTGATGATGTCTACTTGACCCGTAGAGCAACCGCTGTTTGTATAGCTGCGTGCAAAAACCGCTCCTTCAGGGGTTCCACCAAGAGTCACGGTCGTTGTGACATCGATGGCATATGAAAACAGCGCATCGCGCGTAGAGCTGATCTGGAAGCAGGTATTCAGCGTGCGGGAAGGTGTTGAAAAGCTCCGTGATGCAGTAGCAGGCGTTGGAACATTCAAGACACCAGTACCGCTGTTGTATGTAGCGGCCCCAGAACCTGTGGTGGTGAGGCTGATTGCGGAACGCGCGCCAGCCTGATCTACGGGCGTGTAGCCGAGAGCGGAAGTAATCTGTCCAGATGTAGGGGCAGCAACATCAAGAATACCGCTGTTGATCGTGAGTCCAGAACCAAACGTCAGCCAGCTCAGAGAGAGGTTCACATTGTCATAAGACAGTGCGCCCCAATTGGTCGTTGGATGAGGCGGGATACGTTGAATGTTCCCAGTGTCCGTGCTGTTTCGCTGGCTCAAAAGCAAGTCGTCTGGACCAGCGCATGCAGCCGTAGAAACGGCAATGAGCGCGAGAGCGAGCAGGTTTTTCATGACACCCTCAGAATCCACGTATTGGCGGCAACCTTCTTGCAGGTAATCCACGCATTCGCTAGGGAATTCGTGACATTGCCAATGATGGTTGTCGCACCATTGATGGTCAGAGTCGTGATGGCCTGGCTGATCCAGATGTCGCGACTCTGATTGATTCGGCTTACGCTCTCATCCGGAAGAGTGATCGTCAGCGAAGCCAAAGTACCAGCAGAGGTAATTGCGCATGCGCCGTCAAGATTGTTCTTGGTCAGAGTGATGGTCTGACCTGTCGTGGGGCTGAATGCTTGATTAGCATCCAGCAGCGGAGCAATCGTTACTGCGTCCGCCGATGTAAGTGCCAGAGGCCCAGCGGCACGCAGCATGATTTTCCTCAGTAGGCGTTGTTTGGAAGCGGGAAGTTCTCGGCCCGGTCAACAGTAACAAGATAAGTTCCTGCCGCTGGCGTAGGAGTGCCAGCGGTAGAGTTACTGAAGACCACAACCATGGTGTTCGGTGCGGAGACATAAGCGTTGACGATGCCAACGCCAGCAGTCTGGGCAGCCGCAAGATTGATGGAAATCAGATCATTGACCTGAAGACCTGGGACCGTGAAAGTCTGCGCCGTAGTGGTCGATGCCGTCAACGCTGTGGGCGTCAGAGAAACGCCCAGCAGCAGGTTGTACAGAACGTTCCCACGGCCGATAGTGGTGGACGGCATTTCAGCTCCTTACGGCGAAGTCAGAGCCGAGGTGTCGTAGCCGTAGAGGTACAGGTCAACCGTACCGCCAGCGACAGTGACGCCAACGTTGACATATAGGTAGAAACCAGCAGTCGTGACGTTTGCCGCAGCAGCAGTGGCCGCACGAACATAGGCAAAAGCCTGGGTCGTTTGACCGGTCAGAGCCGCAGTCGTCAGGATGGCTGTACCACCCTGTGCAGGCGCGGTATAGATGCCTACCGTTGCCGTCGCCATGGTGACGTTGGCATTGGTGGTCACAACCGTGGTCGGGACAAAACTGGTCGTCGGGCCAATGATGGGGATTGCCACATCACCAGCCTGATTAACAGAAAGGCCCTTGGCGAATGCGATCAGACGCAGGCACTGTTGGGTGGTGACGGACTGCGCATTCGCAGTGACGGTAGTAGACGGTCCGGGATTCGGCATGATGTTCTCCTTGTCCTTTCGTTAGGCGGCAACGCGGCAAGCCAATTCGGAATACAAAGGCGCCCAGCCGTAGAGCACATCCAGACGGGTCGGGATGGCATCGTTGTTGATGGTGTACTGACGAACAACACGGATGCTGAGGCCAGTTTGCTTGTCAGCAGCCCGGCCAGCGAAGTGCACACCCTCAGGCAGCAGCAGATCACCCGTTGCAAGCGTGAATGCGTTCTTATGCAGCATGATGTTCTGCGGGGAAACCACAGCGTTCGCCGTACCCGTTGCGATGTTGAACGGGGTAACCGTCGCCGTCGCAGAAGCAGTGCCGATCACCGTGTTCTGGAACTGACCAGCAGTGATGATGGCCGGAGACACCGTGACGTTGAACGTACCAGCACCAGCGGAAACCGTGTTCACCACGTTGAACCAGCGCAGACGGTTTGCACCGTAAGCCTGGCGGTTCTGCGGGTTCACAGCGAACAGACCAGCAATCTGGATCGGGTCGCCTTGGTTTAGGGTGATAGCCTGAGAGTTGGTCAGGGTAATGGTGGAGGTAGATTGCCAACCCGAAGTCACAAAACCAGCGTTCACGGATGTGTTCGCGGTCAGCGTGCCAGCAGTCGTGGTCCAAGAGCCGAACGTCTGAGAAACGACGTTCTGGTCCATCTTCCAATCCAGGCCAGCCGAGTCGCGACCCATCATGCCAGTGCGGTACTGATTGGTGATCTGGCTATCCGGGACAAACAGACCCTTCAGCGAATCCACAACTGCAGCGCCAGTGAACGGCTCGATCACAACAGCTCGCTTGCCATCACGCGGGGTACCTTCTGCATCCAGATAGGCACCAGCGGTAAGGTAAGTCAGAAGGCCAGTGGCAGGCGTACCAGCCACACCAACGATGTTTGCCGTGCTGTTCTTTGCCATATTTAGACCATCACGGTCAATGCGGTTGGCAATCGCGGCAATGGCGGGCTTCAGAACGCGGTCACTGAACATGTCCATGCTCAGTGCGAGGTCCTTGGTGTTGAACTGGGTGTCAACGTGGAACTGAGCGCCGTACTTGGTGGTATCGCCCAGCACGACAGGGACAGACGATTCGTAGAAGTCTTCAACCGACAGGTTGGGACCAGTCGTACCGATGAAGCGCGCCGGACGGCGGACGTTTACCGTGTCACCGATCTTTGCGCCTGCAACAGCGAATTGATCGTCGTACTCCCGATTCACTTGGGAGGCGAAAACGAGAGAATTTTCCAGCACCATCAACGCTTCGTTGGTGATTTTGCTGATAGTAAGCAGATTGTTTGCCATGGTTTCTCCAATTGGCCAGTAAGGAAGGTGTTACCCGCCTCGCTAACGCGGAGGTATGACGAATCTGCCCAGTATCTCGCTCTGGTCGGCGTTTCGCGCACTTCATTGGGAGGCTAGGTGCTCCCGCGCTTACCCTAGCTAAGAGTATTGTGCACCCGTTTTATTGGATGCACAACTCCATCACTTCTTGTTCATCTCTTTTAGGCGACGAGCCTTGTACTCAGCGTAATCCAAGTCCTCCAGGTCGCCGATATTCCCACTCTTTGCCTTCACAGCAGTAATCGGCTCAGGCAGATCGGCGCGCTTGATCTTGGGCTTTTCCTCTTTCTCGCCCTTTTCCATCTCCTTGGGCTCAAGACGAACCTCCAAGCGGCCAATTTCACGAAGAGCCTGCTTGGTGTTCATGCCATTGATCTTCTCGGCCTGCTCCGGATTGGAGGCAAGGTAGTGAAGGATCTGCGGGCCGAAATCGCTCTCAATGATGGCGTCACGAACATCGTCAGATACGGCTAGATCGCTTGACTGAAGTACTTCATCGAAGTCAGGAATAGCTTCTTTTGCCTTGGCGATGCGTTCTTGAAATGCTTTGGTAGTTTTAAAGGCTTCTTCATCTGCCTTTTCTTTTGCTGCTCGTGCGTCACGCTCTCGGAGTTCTTTCTTGACGTTCCATTTCGCCAGCTCCTCGGCATAGTCAAATGGATCGGTGTATTCCTCGCGCTTGGGCTTGTCCGCATCTGGGTCGGCCTTTGGCTTGGGGTTCAGTCGCTCCTCAAGCTCTTTAGCTTTGGCTTCAGCAGCGCGGGCACGGGCCTCGGCTTCATCTCGGGCCTCTTGGGCTGCACGAGCGCGGGCACTGAGTTCGGAGAAGCGGTCATTGATGCCATTGCGCTTCTTTTTAGGCTCTGGCTCTTTTTCTTGCTCAGTTTCAACCTCTTCATGCTCTTCCTCTTGGGCCTTGACTTCCTCTTTGGGTTCTTCTTTCACCTCTTCATAGGGCATGGATCGAAGCTCAGGAATGCGGGCGGCGTTGAATTCAGCCAGGTTCTCGCTTGTGACTACTTCAGCAGACATGGTTTCTCCATGGATTTACCCGGAATCCGTCCGGTACGGTCATTGCAGATCAGCGTCTTGCTTTTGCTTGAGCTGCATATCTTCGCGATTGGAGGCACGCTCCATTTGCTCAACCTCGTGCTGGTTCGTGGTGCGAGTCTTCAGCAGGTCGCGAACAGCATTGATTTCAGCCACGCTTAGGGAAGTCTGCGACTTGACGGCAACGTCATGCATCCAAGCCGCGTTGTCGTTGTCGTTGTTATGGATCTTGGTCTGAGACTCCATGAGTGCACGGCGGTTCTCACCATCCTGTCTGACGCTCTCAACATCAAGACGATACTTCTTCTCCATCTCGGCACTCTGTAGCGCCTCTTGAAGCTGCTTGATGGTGGCTTGAGTCTGCTGGAGTTGCATCTGCACCTGAGGCGGGATCTCGGATTGATCGTCAATCTGAGCCAGCGGATTCGCAGCAGCCAGACGATCAGCAATCACCTCTGCACCAGGGAAGTCCATGTTGCGGAATAGCAGATCACCTGTGACCTTGAACAAATCTTCGTTGCTCTGCATCAGAGGCATCATGGAATCGACGGCTTCTTGGCGCTTGGTGCTATAGCCAGGCCCCGTGTCCATCACTACATCGTAAGCACCAACCGTGATGTCATGCTCATCAATGTCGTTGATGGCCTGAAGAGTGGATTGCCCGTCATCCCCAATGATCCTTACAGTGCGAGGACCAGAATAGTAGTAGGGGATCAGGTCCAGCAGAATCCGTCCCGTCTGAGCAATCGAGATAGTCTCGTTGTCATAGTAGTGGAACGTGCTGTTGTCGCTCTGGAGGCGCTCGCTTTGCAGAGCCTTGCCTGAGACATTCCCACCAATCCGCATTGCGGGATCAACAATGCCCAGCACGGAGGTCAGGTCATCTCCAACGGAGTTCGCCATGACCATTGCCCCTTCTGGAGGCGGCTCTGGCTGCAAGCGTTGAGGAGGAGGAGCAGGATTCCCAGCCACATCAGTAGGCTTGTATCGAAGAGTAGCCTTTGCCGATGTATTGGCTTGAGCCCATTCTCCTTCATGACCCTCGTCTTGTCCTTCAGCAATGAGCCATTTGGCTTTTGGTGCCAGGGCCACCGTCTCCGTCATGGCCGTGCGCCAGAAATTGAACGCACGCTGCGGGTCCATGGCGTTCTTGACAAGCCCAGAGAGCAGGCGCTTGCCGTCGATGATCTCAACCTTACCAGTCATCTTGACGATTGGGATGTACTTGCCCTTCAGATCTCGGCGCTCCAGCACATCAGAGGCAGTAACCTTGAACCATTGGACTTTGCGGCGCATTACCTTGCGTTTTGCAAGGAACTGCAAGTCTTCTACCTTGCCAATCTCACCCCCCCATGCGCTTGAACCATCGGAGAGTTGATAGAGGGTGTCTTCTGTACGCTTGATGCGGAAGTATTCAGCAACCCGAATGTTGTCCTTGGTGATCCAATCCGCAGTGCCATCACCAGTTCCTTGAGCAGTGAAGTTCTGGCCTGTGTTGGCATCTGGATAGAGCTTGGCAAACTCAGCCTTGGGGATATCGTCGGCAATGAGAAACTCTTCCTGACCGGACCCATCTAGCGAAGTATCGTTCGGATCGTCATAGCAGCTGAGCGTGTTCTCAATCGGCGCAAGGTACAGCTCTTGGTCAAAGCTGTTGTCATCAAGGTAGTCAGCCAGAATGCGCCAGTATCCCCAACCACCAGTGATAGTCGAGTCAAAGCCAGTGGTGTAGGCGACCTGAGCACCGTTGCGGGTGGATTCGATGTGGCGAATCAGGCCCTTGATAACGTCAGCCTTCTTCTTCGTAGCCGCATTGCCCGTGGGATCAACCTTGATGCGTGGACGTTGCTGGCGCTCGTTGTTGCAGACCTGTAGACAGTAGGCGTCTAGTTTGTTGATCGTCAGGCACGGGCGCTGCTCAAGCAATCGAGACTGCTGGATCTCAGGAGGCCATTGCTGCCCAGCTCGGAACTTGCGGGCATTGAGGTACATCCGGCGATTCTCAGCAGATGCCTCTTGGGAGCGATGGAGGAAGTTAACCGCAGCCTGGATGATGTCCTTATCTTCCTCGGCGTTAGCGTCTTTGACTGCTTGGTCTTCGTTCATCAGCTCATCCAGCTTCCCGCTCCGAGATTCTCAGGAGCCTTGGTTTGTTGCGGCTTCTTGCGGGGATTGACGATGGCAGGGAATAGCTCAGCCAAAGCCCAAATGAGCGCATCGGCCCGATTTGGCGAGTGCGCACCGGTATAACCAATGGTGCTGAATGCGGTCAATTCGTCCTCAAGCTCGGGGAAATAGCCAATATGCCGAATCTTACCCGATTCATATAGAGCAGAGAAAGGTTCTGCACGGACCACTTTCCCTCGGCTGGCGGTAACCATTTTGTATGGGGTGCGCGGCCTAGCGGTTTGAATAACCTGCTGAACCATTGCCCCGCCGTAATTACCCTCTCCTACGACAATATCCGCTGCATGGCGCTCATAGGCCGTAGTGGCAATGTTTCCCCATGTCGCCGGCCCCGCCTTGACGGTGCAGTCCTCAATGACATACCCGTTTCCATCCGTACCGAGTCCGGCGACCACAATACCGATGGCGTCATTGTCTGCGTTGTCTGCATCTCCAGAACCAGATGGGTCAACCGCAACCACGATTCGTACCATGTCTGGAAGGCCAATATCGCCCAGATGTCTCCACTTGTCGATTGTTTCATCTGCGAAGAGTGCATTAGGGTTGGCATCAGCGAACTCCCCGTAGCGGAACCGCTTCTGCTGTTTGGCAGACATGCCGCCTAGGGTTTTCTCAATGTAGTCCGGAGGAAGATTGGCGGCGTTGTCGTCAGGGTTAAGCCTGATCCATTCCAGATCGTCCGGATGGGGTAGCAGCTGCTTGGTGTTCGGGTCCCGCTTCTGGATGAAGTATATGTACGTCCAATGGCCCTTGTTGGGCGGATTGGCGTCATACAGCATCAAAAGGCGAATTGGCCTAGCCTCTTGTCCATCAACCTTGACGCTCACAACTTGAGCCAGGCGAGTACGAACAAGCTCAACCGATGCCCATGGAATCTGGCTGCATTCGTTGAGGTAGATGGTACAGAACTCCAGACCGAGGATCTTCTCAGTCCGCTCTTTGTCGTCCAGGCCGCCGATCCAGATCTGCGAGCCGTTCGGAAGCTCAAAGTACCCCATCTGATCGTTCCACTTGGCTATAACACCAGGGAAACAGATCTTCATGACCTTAGGTAGCGTGTCCATGGCAATGGACTGCTTGGCGGCATTGAAGCGAAAGCGGAGGATGGCGTGACGGCTTCCGGGGGCAGAGATGGCCCTGACACAGATAGCCCGGACGGCTAAGAATGTCTTCCCGGAGCGAGAGCCCCCCACAAGCAGCGTATGGGTCTGCTTGCCGCTGATGAGGCGCTGGGCCTCAAGTTGCTTGGTCGTTAGGCTGAATGACACTAGATGTAGTGGCAGGTTCAGTCAAAACCCGCTTTTCCTGAGCCTCAACACTATCGGTAGTGTTTTGTTGCTGCTCCCATTGCCTTTGAGCCTCCAAAAGAAGCCATGCAGGACCGCCAGCGACCATCCGCCACATTAGAGCAGGCCCCCGTCTTCGTTCATGATGCCAACCTTGAACGGCTCACCATCCTTGTTACCAAGCTCAAGAGCTTTCAGTTCACGCCAACGCTCAGGGCGACGGTTCTTGAGCCAGAAGATGCCAGCGGTCGTATCGGGAGGGTAGAACTTGCGAATCTGTGTCTGCACAATCTCGCCGTTGAGCACTCTGATATCAACTTCATCATGCTCGTATCCCATAGCACGCTGGTAAAGGCTTCGCTCTACCTTGTCATCCGCCTCATCCTTGGAAACCCTTAGGGCATCCGAAAACTCTTGGTGCTCCACCTTCCACAGCGCGACTGTAGAGACAGACACCTGAAAGAAATCTGCGAGTTGGGCGTCAGTAGCCCCCAATGCACAAAGCTTCTGAGCCTGAGTGCAATATTCGGGTTTGTACTTGGTAGGCCGACCACCCGGCATTACTTTTCCTTCTTCTTTCCAGCAGCTCGCTTCTCAGCATACGCAATGGCGACAGCCTGCTTGATCGGCTTGCCTGCCTTCACTTCCTCGCGGACATTGCTCTTGAAGGCTTTCTCAGAGGTGGACTTCTTGAGAGGCATGGAAGTTATTCCTTCAATCCAAGCAATTCGCGCTCATACGGCGTGAGCTTAGAAAGTGCTTCTTTCTTCGCGGCAGCGGTCTTTGCGCGTCGCATGTCCTCTTGGACTCGTTTCTTGTCTCGGCGCTTGTGCTCTTCCCACCAAGACAATTGCTCAGCAGTGAAGCACCCCATTTCACCACGCTTCTCATGATATTGCATGGTGGCGCAAAGCATCTCGGCCAAGGCGCCATTGTGGAGATCTGGCTCAGGCTCTGGATAACCAGTGCATAGACATGGCATGTTATTTTCCTCCTTCTTTGATTTTTGGCTTGGGTCCAGGCTTCTTCCGCTCAGGCTTTTGCTCTAGCTGCCGCATTGCATCAATCTCGTCTAGAGATGGCTGAGGCATAGGGGCCACCTTAGCTGTTTCAGTCAGCTTGTCCGCAAGAACAGTGATGGCCCATGTTGGGAAGTTGAAGTAGCTCATGGTCAGTCCAGCCACTTGAGGAGCTTTACCATGCCAGCAATGAGCATGACGGGGAGAAGAATGTAGACAGCGAAGAGGGCCGCGAGTGCGTCAATCATGTTTGCTCCTCATTCAACATCTTGACGAGCTGGGCTCCGTTGGCTGAGCACCAGTCAATCCATTGTTTGCGCTTGGGGAAGTCGTCTTGAAGGAAGCTCACACCAATCTCCTGCGCTCGCTCTACCGTGATGGGGCGAGGATCGGCATGGATGGCGGCAAAGATGTCAGCCTCTAGTGTCATTCGATGACTCCAATGATATCCGTCTGGTGACAGGTGAGGAGGGTTTCGCCATTATGCTTGAAAGTCTCTTTTGCATACATGGAAAAGGCCACCCGATCACCTGGCTTTAGGTCCATCGGCTCCAGATAGCCATTCTCATGCAGCTTGCCGGGGCCAATTGCCAGAACGGTGCCATGCTTTGCCTCTTCCTGAGCGCTGGGTGCCAAGACAATACCGCCAGCGCTGATTTCCTCGGAAGGATCGGGGCGAATGATGATGAGGTCAGAGAGAGGTTTGATGTTCATGCAAATTCCTTGATTTTGCTTCTATAAATTTCTCGAATACACCTGAGTTCATCCCGAGTCCACTTGTGAACCTCGTTGTTGTTCTCTAGGGTTTCGACGCGAGCGAGGCCAATTCGTTGAACGAGGCCCATGCGATAGGCGATGACATTCCCAGAAAGGTCGCGGTTGCAGTGCTTGCACTGTGCCCAGCAGTTATCAGGGTTATACCTTAGATGATCTGCGGCCCCTACACTGCGTAGGTGACCTGCATCCACCATGCCCCCTCTGCGGCCATCCCAATCCAATTCAGAGCCACAGCTGATGCATACATGGCCTTCTGCCTTGCTTCTGGCGCGGATCCAAGCGTTGAAACTCGTTTGCGCCTCTCTCTTAAGCATTGGGATCGTCTTCAGCGCCTCCAGCTGCGCCCGAGTCTGGTGCTTGTCCTGGGTCTTTTCCTTGGCAAGCTTCTTGTCCAGCTTGAACTTGGCGATCTTGACTGCGCATTCAGGAGAACACCAGTCTTGAAAGGATCGAGTTGGCGTGAACATCGCGGAGCACCCACCCTTACGGGAGTTGCAGCGCTTGGGGCGGAAGGTTGCTATGAAGGTCATGCGCCGTCGTCCGCAAAGCTTTTTCCGCCATCTGGACCGGTAATTTCCATCCGGCCGCCGCAGTGATTGCAATAGAACCAAGTCCAGCCAACACCATTGCTATGAAACTTGCCTCGTTTGTGGCCAATCTTTGCGCAGTCAGAAATTATCTTTGAGCGCTCTGGATAGTAGGACTCTCTCATCCATGCATCCATGAGTTCCCTCTGCTTCAGCATTCGAAGATTTTCCAGCTCGTGGCGACGCGTCCAGATATCGCTCACTTCATTCCCTCACCAATGGAAGCGGCAGCGCAGACGATAGCGCGTCGGCACCCCTCACTGTTTTCGCTCTCATAGAACTTTTGAAGCATGGTGCATGGCTCCGGATATTCTGCCTTTTTTACAAAGCCAGCCATGACAAGTGATCTGCTTGGAACATAAGTGAAGCAGATTCTCAGCTTCACCGCCAGCCGAAGCGCATCGCCGTCATCGTTGAGCGGGTCCCAGACCTCGCCAGCATGTTCGTCAGAAGCTCGCCGGTTGTGTGGGGCCTTGGCGACTGGGATGTAGCACCATTCGATGCTGTCGAAGTGCGGAACACCTTCAGCGTCGGTCTCTCGCTCATGCCACCTGAGTTCAATTCCAGCAGCCTTCGCCGCCAGCTCCAGCAGTTCGCGGTCGTTAGTCATGTTGGCCCCTTTGCTTCTTGAGTTCCGAATCGACCGCGCGGCGAAGTTGATGGCGCATGGCGCGTAGCATTCCGGCAACATGCCCACGCCCTGCCTGATCGTCGAAGTCCCATGGATCAAAGGCGATTGTGTTCGCAAGTTCGATGTTGATCCGTCGTTGCGTGAATGTGGCCATGGCGGCACCGGGACCAACCCAGCGCTGCGCGGCCTTGTCGCGCTCGATGTAGTCCTTGTAGATGAACGAGGTGTAGTAGATGCGCTGGTCATCGAACAGCCCGCGTTGCTTGGTGTTGCGGATGCCAGCGTATCGGCTCTTGCGTTCAAATTTGGAGCCACCACTGAGCGCCCCATCTCCTGCTGCTCGGCGGTCTGATCGAAAATACATCAGCGCCAAATCTTCCGGCGCCTCCGGATAGCGTGCCATCGCCAGTTTCAGAAGTGCGGCCAGTTCGCGGTCGGTCTTCATGCTTGCTCCTTGGTGGCGATTTCTTCGGAGGGCCAGGCTCCCCAGCCCCATGCTTGCTTGTCTTCGGTCGGATGCTTGTCGGTGCGTGGCCGGCTGGGCGTGTCCCAGCTTCTGCCCTTGACCGTCCAAAGCAGTCGATAGCCAGCGGCGCGGACACTGCTCCCGTCTTCGCTGGCAAGGATGTAGGTCAGGCCGCGCCGGTAGCCCTTCGATTGAGCCGCTCGCCGAGCTGCCGCGTAGAGCATGCTGCAAGCGTTCGGAGTGCCATCGGTGCAGAGGCGCGTGACCTCGACAGTCAGACCGTCATCGAGGGCACGAGCGACCGGACGGCCGGAAACGGCAACGCCGCGTAGTTCACCATCATCACAATGGACAGCCTGTGACCATAAATGCCCGACAGGAACACCGTGATGGCGATGCAGTCGAGCGATGAACTCAAAGGCCGCGTCTCGCGTCACGGGTCGAAGTTCAATCATGGTGCCCGCTCCCCTCCAACAGCGCGAGAGGCGGCGCCCTCGGGATTGCGCAGCGCCCACCAATCACGGCTTGGGTCTTCGGCGTTGTCGGCTTCCATTGCGAGCATGAGCTCGATCAAAGCCAGGCGCGTGCGGCTCGACTTGCCGCCGCCGGAACCGGGTACGCAGAACTCCACATTCGCGCAGGCGGGCTCGTCGCCGCCGTTGTAGATGGACAGGTAAACGTCGCCGTCTCCATCGAGGCCGACGCGGAGATGACCGTCAGGGCTCATGTCTTCAAGTCGACCGACATCGCGCGCCTTGGGCCAGACGATTTCGTAACCGCCCGCCTTCTCTGCTTCCCAGGCGGCGAGGGCTTTCTGAAGAGGTGCGATTCGGTCGCGCCAGCGGCAGGTGCTGCATGGTGCTTCCGGCATACACGCGCAGCCAAACTCTTCAGGGTCATACTTGACCAGCCAAGCTTTTAGCGCCTGCGCCAGTTGTGAGTCTGAATTAGTCACCATTGAATTCACCCCATTCCTTCCAGGTCAGCCAGCGGCCAGCCATATAGCAGTTGAATAGCCATCCGCCGATAAAGATCGCAATGACAATCAGCGCCTGCGCCATCTGCTCAGTTGCTTTCATCACACGCCCTCCAACTTCACACCGCAGAACGGGCAGAAGGATGCGAACACCGTATGTGGCTTGCCGCGCCTGGCGGAATCGGCCTTGCTGGTGGCAACCACGATCAACTCGCGCGGGCTGGCGCTCCAACTGATGACCGGGGTCAACACCGTGTTGTACTTCTCCTTCAACTGCGCGTTGATCGTTTCAGCACAGTCGTGCCGCTCAGTTGCTTTCATTGGTGGTCTCCTTGGGGTGTTTGTGTGTAGTTCCAATCCATGGGAATCAGGCGCCGGCCAGCGACTTGCGCACCGTGGCGAGGTCTTCGCCGGACAGGGCGCAATGGGCCTCGGTCAGCAGGTCGAACGCTTGGCTGCCCAGACCGACCAGGTGGTAGAGCCGGTCGTCGGCCTTGACCCGACCGAGGAAGTAGCTGATAGCCTTCGCGGCCTGCTGTTCGGGCGGCAGGCCCTCCATCTGTTTGCCGTCATAGATGCTCATCACAGGCTCCAGGGGCTGACGTTGAAACGGGCGGCAATGACGGCGCGCGCGGCATCCGCGGCGTCAGTGGCTTCGCGCACGAATTCCATGGCGATCTTGCCGACCATGCGGGTGCCGGTGCGGCGGGCGAACTCGTCACGCTCAGCGAAGCGCGCGCGTTCGGCGATGTGCGCCGGGTGGGCGCGGAACTCGGCTTGCGCGGCGGCGAGTTGGGCAGCGGCGTGCGCCTTGATCTCGCCGTTGATCTGCGGGCGGGTCTTGCCCGTGTTGCGGCCGGCGCAGACCTGGCCGTAGTAGACGATCTGGCCGTCGTCCAGCTCCATGGCGATGGTGAACTGAAGGTTCGCCTTGCCGCAGCAGTCGCAGGTTGTGACCGCTTCTTCCTTGCCGAGTGCCTTTGCCATTTTGGTTCTCCTGTTGCGTTTGTCAGTGCATTTAGTGTCGGACATTAAATGCGGGTTTGCAAGTCTTTTTTGACGGGCATAAAATGGCCGCATGGACGAACCAACGAAACGACCCCGAGGGCGGCCGGCTGGCTCTGGCGCTGGCCTGACCGAGAAACACACGCTCCGAGTGAGCGAGGCTCTCAAGGCGAAGCTCTTGCAGCTCGGCGACGCCTGGGCGCGCAAAGTGCTGGAGAAGGCCAAGCCGCCGAAGGAATAGCCCATACTCGTCGCTCAAGTCTTGGAATCAGCCTCTGGAGCAGCCTGCTCCTTCGGTAGTTGCGGGGCTGCGGCGAGCATGGCGTCGTACCAATCAAAGAGGGTCCGCAAGCCCTCGCGCCACTTGTCCACTGTCGGCTGCATCTCGTTGTTGATGCACCCCTGCGATCCCCTCCATCCGAGCAAGAAAACGGAGAGATGGGATAGCTTTTCAAGAGCATCAGAAAGCTCGCTAGGAACTGTCTGCTGAGCTGCTGACGGATCGTGGTCAATGGCGATCTCATATTCCTCTTCGGTGACGGCTTCTGCTGCCGCAAGCAAGTCGCCCCACTCCCAATCCTCTTCCCCGATGACTTGCATCATTGCGCTGGTGAGACGGATCGGCACAAGTACCATGCCCTCAGGCATCGCCTGCTGAGCTGGTGGCGGGGGTGCGGTGTAGAGCGGGCATGTGTATGCCGACGCCTTTGTCTTCCCGCCGATCCCGAAGTGGGTTTCCCAATCCGCCTTGCGCTCTGCCGTGATGGTGTCTTTCGTCTCCGGGTCTTGCCATGCCACCGCCTCCCCAGCGCCTGCGGCCTGGGTGGTGGCATGGACGTGGATCTTCTCGATCAGCTCGTCCGGGATCGCGTAGATGGGATGCAATTCACCATCTGCCATGACGGCGTTGCTGCGCATACTTGCCAGCTTGTATTCACCGTCCTTGATCCGTGCGTAGCCGCAGTGGAAATCGTCAAGCTCGATCTTGGCAGGCTCTGCGCTCGGCGTGGTGGCGACCATATTGGTGGCGCCAACAGAAAGGTCCGGGGTCGGCTCCAGCTCTCCCATTTGGCGGAGAAGATAGGCGGCATGGGAAAGGATGGTTTTGGCGAACTCGATTCTCTTGTGACCTTGAGCATCGGCATATTCAAACTGGCCGAATGGTTCTGCTAGTTCGAGAATCTTGCTCATGTCCGCACCCACACAATCAGCCCCACAGTCGCCAGGATCGCAGCAGCCATCATGCAGCCGCAGTACCAGCGCCAGAACCTGGCAGAGAGGGCAATGTCGCGTCCTGCGTCATCTTCAGCACATGTGCAGTAGTCACCTTGGCAGCAGTTTCCTGTGCAGTCGTTGTACTTTCCTCGCATACGTCCTCCTTTGCAAATGGGGATGGTTGCCAGGCGTAGATCTGGGCTCTTTTCCCACCCCATCCACGCGCTGGGCGCTTTCCGTTCCGATAGATCAATCCTGACATCTGGAATGCCCTGATCCAGTTCGCGCAGGTTTCCCAATGACAACCGGTCATCTCTGCAAGCTCTGGAATGGTTCTGTCTGCCTTCACGAGAGCCGCGATCATTTCGCAGGCTGCTAGGCGTGATCCTTCTCCTCCATGGCTCATCTTGCCCCCAAGACAATCCAGCCGGGGAATCGGCCATAGAGGTTGATGGGCTGGGCCAGTCCTCTGGCTTCAAGGCTGACGAGTTGTCCGTAGACAGTTTCGATAGCCATCCCAAGCTCACGAGAGATTCGCATCGCTGTTAGCGGGCGCGGGCTGGACAAAAGCGCTTGAAAGACGGTCATTGGCGCTCTTCTGTGGTGAGGTTGAGGGGGAAGGTCAAAACGGCCTCCCGGGTCTTGCGGTCCTGGCTATATCGATCAGGACTTGGCGGAACTCGGGCGGCGTGGCATTGCGGATGCGGGTTTTGTCCTTGCCTCCAACCATCGCCATCATTCCGATGCGGCGGGCCTTCTCGTAGCCGTGAAGCTCCAGGGCGCGCGGATGAATGCGCTGCTCGGTCTTACCCCAGCGAAGCTCCTGCGGCTTCGGCATCCTGGCGGCCAGCAACCATGTCGGCTTTCCAGCGAGGTGGCCGTAATGACCTTGGTAGACGCAGCATGTCCAGGCCTGCGAGAACAGTGGGCCGCCGACAACCTGAACCCATCCGCCAGCCCTGGGCGGCTTGGTGATGCCAAAGTGATCCCAGGCCTTTGAGTCGGCCGGGTGCTCGATCACGCCACCGAAGCGGTCAATCTTGCGCAGTGCGTCAAAGAAGCAACCATCATCAGCGCCAAGCTGGAATTGATGCGGCTTGCGCGTGCTGCCGTGCCAGAATCGCCCCCAGCGCTGGCACGGCGGATGAGCAACCACAGGCCACGGGCCGTTGTACTTGCGGGCGTCGCGCGGCTCATCCCAGGGATCGACATCGGGCAGGCTGAAGTAAGCGCCATCTGTTTCGACATAAAGAGCAGCAATCATGAAAACCTCTTCATGTTCGTGATGGCTCGCGTCAGATCATTCACCGAACTCCGAGAGTTTCCAGCGATCTTTGCCGCAGCCTCTCGCGCCGTTCGCCATTCCCTCGTGCGCTCAATGCCAGAAGACATGATGAGCGGAGGAACTTTGTTGATGAGGTCGCCCAACTCACGCAGCAGATAAGCTTTGCGCTCAGCCGTTGCGCTTCTTTGATTCCGGATGTCCTTGAATGGCGCAGTAGGCGGGAGCCCGCCGACCCAATCCGATTGACTCATAGGATTCTCCCGATGTGCTTCCAGAACGCATCGCGTACCACCTGAGGCGGATTTGAGGAGCGAAGCCATTCCTCTACTACGCGATCACCCAGTAACTCCTGAGCATCAGGGTCAAGGGCATTCCGATCAGCAAGCTCATTCTGCAATTCGTGGGTATCGAAGTCGCCGATCCGTGTGGGCTCAATGCAGAACTCTGCTTGGACCAAGCTGTCTGCACCACGAGCAAGCAGCTCATCAACAAGTTGCTCATCCGTGAACTCTTTTAACGCTTCGTTTGGCTCTTTCACGCAACCCTCCTCGGCTTGAACTGCTTGACTACATCCATGGCCTTGGCGCGAGCTTCATTGGAGCGGGCGCGCTGGTCAGGTTCGGAGAGCTGGGCATCGTAGGCGGCTTGCTCTTGGAGCCAATCGTTTTTGATGAGGGACTGAGCAACAATGGCTTTTGATGGCGCCTGGAACACACCAGCCCATCCGCGTTCTATGGATTGTTCAAGGCAGGCATTTGGATCGAACCCGTTGTCTTTGAGTTCACCAAGCTTCTTGAGGATCAGAACGGCTGCGAATTCAGTGAAGGGGCGGGATTTGCCCATCTTCTTGCGCATTTCGCAGAAGGCTTGCCAGACTTCGGGGTTGATGTAGCGAGGGAGAGGCATGTTCATGAGTCAACCCTCGAAAGTCGATACTCAAGCTCCTCAACTCGACTCAACAAATCTTTGAGTCTGTCCTCAATGTCCATCTCTCTCAGCATGCGTTCCCGATCTTCTCGCTGAGCGACCTCCCCGTGAGCAGGACAATCGGGGTCTTCTGCAATGAAGCGACCGCCTATCTGGTAGCACTCACATGTCATTTCTCTTCCCCATAGGTCTGCCAAAGCAGAGGTCTTGACTGATCCCCTACAACTTAGGTTCCTTGAGCCCTGGTACCGAACAACCCTACTTGGACAGCTGACGATTTAAGCGGTTGACTACGCCGCGTGTACGCCCAAACACCCCACGAAGATCAGTCTTCTAGCTGTCGTTCAGAAACTCACCTGGCTCTGGCTTGCTTCTAGGCCCTCTGCGCGCCCGTTTCATTCGGTTGTCTGTTCTGAGTGCGCCCGACAAGGCCATTAGCTAACCCGCTCTGAGGGTCAGAAAAACAGTTTTGAGAGTGCGGCTGGGCTTGATTCCAGCTTGCCGGAGCCGTAGCTCATATCCGGCGCTTGGAGGCATACGATCCTCACGGGCATATTCGTCAGGTCTGTTCACAGCCTAGGCGTTCCGGGTGATCTGCCCAGCCCTAGGTTCGACTTTCTGCATCCGACCTCATCCAGTCCTTCCTGGATGCGCACTCTCAAAACTGTCTCGACCAAAGAAAAACCCCAAGTACTTAGCGGGGCTGGCCCTTGGCTGGGCAACTGACAAGTCACGGAACGACCTATCAATTACACAGCCCCGCTAAAGACTCGGGGTTCGATGGTTGCCGTTCCGTGGCATTGTCAGATCGCCAAATCTGACAATGCCATCCTATTCCACGCTCAGGATGAATGCAAGTCCTTTTGCGTGGGAGGGATGAAATTACTGAATGACTCTGGAGTCTCGACCCATCCACCAGACTTTCACCTCAGCAACGACAATCCAGGCGCAAAGGATGAATACATTCCACATCGTGGGAGCCCTTCCGGACGAATAGACAAGAACGATCATGAGCCATGTCAGAACTGCGAGAACGATAGGAAGCAAGCGCATGATTTGTACTTTCAGGACTGTTGAGGAGGTTGAGGAGGTTGAGGAGCCTTGGGAATCGCCATCCAGTAGTGATTCCAGTTCTTGAAGGACTTGGCGGACGGCATCGAATCATTGGTCTCGGACCAGCTCCCGTAGCCGTATGACGGGCCATTCACAGCCTTCGGCTTTCGATGCGCCGTGAAAACAAGTTCGCCATCTGGCGGCATGCGGTCAACAGCGCGAATCCAGCCTTGAGAGCGTGCACGCTCCGTCGCCCAGACAACGGCATCGAAGATTGAATACCCGTCATACTGCCCCTCTTGCCAGGCCTTGAAATCAGCCGCAAGCTGTTCGTTGTCGCTCATGGCTTCACCTCAATTTTGTGCGCAGCATCAATGTCAACACCCGGGAACACGGAGCGATAGACAGTGCCGCATGGAGACTCAACGCGCTCGATCAATTTTTGAGCAATGGCCTCCGGGATCATCTGAGCAACCGCCCTATCGCCGTACTTGTCACGAAGCTCCATGTAAGTGCGGTCCTTCATGCAGTAGTCAAAGATGGGGGGAGTTAATGGCTTCTTGGTCTTGAACCACTCGGGACGAAGCTGCATGAGTTGCAAAACCCGCTTTGGAGGAAGCCCCTGCGTCCGATAGTTGTGAACCGCCTGGCGTTTGACGCCAAGAATGCGCGCAAGCTCAGAGGCTGTGCCTGCGTATTCGATTGCTTGAATGATGTTCATGCAGCGATGCTAACGACAATCAACGCTTGATGCAAATATACTACTTGAAGCTGTGGTTATTGTACATTTGCACTTGTCATGTGAATTCTGTTCTGGCACAGTCAACACCACTCCGCAGCCACGACGGCAGCGGCAACAGGAGGAAAGAACATGATCGCAATCGCAACTCACCTGGTAGTCGATACGGAAACCGGCCTGAAGATCGTCAAGGCGACTCAGCGCAACTTCTTCAACAGCGACTACGCTGTCCAGTTCGCCGGCTCAGAAGAGCAGTGCAAGGCTGAAAAGCGCCGCCTACTGGCTCTGTCGTTCTAACCCGCGCCCACTTCAACCAATTGGAGACGGAAACATGAACTACCTGACGCGCGCCGAGATCGATCGCAATTTGATGAAGCTGCGCGGACGCGGGTGTGATGCTCACCCGTCTGTGCTGATCCATCCGAGAAGTCCGAATAACGAGGCAATCAGCAATCTCAGCAAGGATGAATTGATTGCTGGCGGCCCGCGTCATGTGATCGCCCACAACCGCGAGCAGTTCATCGTTCGCCACCAGGGTTATGGGAGCGGGCGCAACTACGTCGCTCAAGGGTGGAAGACTGGATTCAGCCACGAATTCGCCACCATCCATGAGCTGAAGAATTTCCTCAGCGGCAAGACTCCTCGAGCCGCCTGACTATCAACCAACTGGAGGAACAGAAATGAGTGTTCACCATCTTGCCGAACACATCGGCTTTACCCCCGACTTCACATCCGATCTGGATGAAGCAAAGTCCATTTTTCTTCGCTCTCCTGACGTTCTTGGCGAGTGGATCAGCGCCAATACTATGGGAGTCTCTCGCGTCGCCATGGCTGCAAGGCTGGAGGATGTGACTGCTGAAGACTTCAAGCACTCCAGCGTGGGTGTGATGCTCTCGATTGCATTTGATGCTGGGCAACCTGCACAGACCCGTGCGGCTGTTCTAGATGCGATTGGCGAGCGGTTCTTGGCTGATGGACACACCCAGGTCCTTGCATCGGAGCTGGCGGCAGAGATTGAGCAAAAGCGCTTGGCTCAAGAGCAAGAAGACCGCGAAGACCTGGCAGCAGAGCGCAGGGACTTTCCTGCGATGGTGCGGGCTGTTCGGAGGGGCATATGACCGCCATCAAAACCCACCGCTCGCTGCTATCTCGCCTCACCCGCTGGGCCAATATCCGCTACTACCGTTGGGAGATTGCCTGCATCCGTGATGAGCGGGAGACGTACCTCAACACTGGACTTGTAGGCCCGATGTACTTGCGTAACAGCAAGGAGTGGGAAGAGGCGGTGGCAGCGAAGTTGAGGAAGTTGGAGCAGGAATGAGCAAGATCGAAGAATTTCTAGAGGTCTACCGCCTCTATCGTAGCCACCACTCCATCTTCTACGCAGCCAAGATTGCGTTTGGAGTGGCTTTCAAGAACAAGCCTTTCTGAGGTGAATATGGACAACAAAGAACTCTGGAAACGCGCTTTCGTCACCGATCCGAAGGCTGTAAAGCCGATCACTGGCAAGCAGTACAAGGGCAACTCTCCCAAGCCATATTGGATCGTTGAGCGCCTGACGGACGAGTTTGGACCCTGCGGCATTGGCTGGGGCTTCACGATCCTAAATGAGCGTATGGAGCGACTGACAGAGAATGATGTTCTGCATGTCGCAGTGCTTCGTTTCTGGTACGTTCTCAATGACAAGCGCGGAGAGTTTGAGCAAGTCGGCCAGACCAAAGCGATGTACCAGACCAAGAACGGACTCTTGGTTGATGAGGATGCGCCGAAGAAGTCAGTCACCGATGCGCTGGTGAAATGCGCTTCCTATCTCGGCTTTGCTGGGGATATCTTCTCTGGCATGTGGGATGACTCCAAGTACGTTGAATGGGCTGATGTTGAATGGGACCGCCGTCAACAACAGGCCAGCGAAACGCCAGAGCAGAAGGCAGATCGTGAGGCCATGGAAGCACGTGGCGGCGAGCTGGATGCACTGGCTACTTACCTGATCGAATGCCACGAGAGCGGCAATGATCTGGCCGCCATTAAAGCCTGGTACTTGCCTGAGAACTGGAGCGCTGACAACCCGACCGAGACTGAAGAGCGTCAATATGTTTGGGGTCTGCTGAAGCAATACAGCAAGCTCCGCTCCACGATCAAGGCTAACAAGCCTGAGTGAGTATGAACCGATCCATCATCCTCTACGAACCAGCCCAGGCCCACAAGGCAATCATGGCCTTATGGGCTGATGCAAAGCCTTGGGTGATGGCTGGGCATCGGTTGGAGGTGAAGATTGGTCCGGAGACTCGCAGCTCTGCTCAGAATGCGCGCATGTGGGCCATGCTTACTGATGTGAGTCGCCAAGTTGTTTGGCATGGCAAGAAGCTTGGACCGGAGGATTGGAAGAGCGTGTTCTCTGCTGGTCTCCGCAAGCTTCAAGTCGTCCCCAACCTTGATGACACTGGATTCGTTGCTCTTGGTGGAAGCACCAGCATCATGAACAAGAGAGAGTTCGGAGAATTGATGACGCTGATTGAAGCATTCGGTGCGGAACATGGAGTCCGCTTCACGACACCAGAAGAAAGTTTGTAGGGCCATAGCAGCTCGCAGCGGCCTTTCCTCCCTGAGCCATTAGCTTGCTTGCTGCTGCCCTTTTTTATTCAACAGAGGAGAAGAAGATGAGCAATGCAGATAAGAGAAGCGTCCATACTGACGCACTTGCAACCCTTGGAACCATCATCGGTCCGGATGAGAAGCGAGACGCTATCCACTTGGCGGTGCTTCCGATGGTCGCGCCCTATCGGATCGCTGTCGGCGCGCACGTAGATAAGGATGGGAGGCCTGTTGCCCCTTACAGCGAGTATGCGGTCGGTATCGTTGACCCGTTCCTGAATCGGCTCGGCGTCGATACTGGCGAGCGCTTCTGGCTGTTGATCTACCCGCGCGTGATTACCTCTCTGCGCCATGTGTGGGCACACCCTGCATTTCAGGATGAAGCGCCATCCATAGAATCTGTCAAGGCTGTAATCGCGCAGGACTCCAAAGAGTGGATGACGAAGTGGGCTCTTGAGCACATGGGTTATAACTACTACGGCGATAGTAATGACGATCGACTGTCTCCGGAGGAAGCGCTGGCCGCAGCAATCCAAGCTGGCCGTGATAACCACGTTGGACCTTACGAATCTGCCGCCAATCACATCGATAGTGAATGGTGGGATCACTGGGAAGCCATCACTGGTTCCCGTGGTGATCGTTCGGCCTACTTCTCTTGCTCCTGCTGAACATGATCCATTCCATTGACACCATCCGCTCCAAGTACACCCAGATGCTTGGACTACACACTGATCCTGCGAAGGCTCTTGCGGAGACTGCTGCTCACTTGTGCGTTGCTGTGGAGGTTATTGCTGGAGCTATTGAAGAACTGGAGGAAGTATTAGTACAGAGCAATTGATTGAGCAGATCATGGATCGCGCCCAGGTATTCGCATCGGCATGGTCTATCGTTGGCGGTCCTTTTGACAATGGAGATGGGCTCGCACATTCAAACGACATGAAGGAGGAGTTTCGTCGGCTTGTCTATGATGCACTGACATGTCCTCCTCTCTCTGCTCTACCAGAAGGATGGAGACCAATTGAGACGGCGCCGAAGAATGGAAGCACGATGCTGCTGGGCTACCTGAACATCGCCGGCAAGTGGCGTACGACGCGCGGCCAGTGGATGTCCGAGGATGAAATCGCCGAGACCTGGAAAGACCCTGACGATGGCGAAGAGGGCTGGTACGAGACCTGTGTCGAGGCCGACGACATCCCCAACTGCTGGCGCATCAATCCGAGCCATTGGATGCCATTGCCAAAGGCACCTGACGCACCGAAGGAGCCGAAGGCATGAGCACCATTGAACTCTCCACGCATGGCATCCCTCGCGCTGAGTGGGTGCGCCGCTTCAAAGAGCGGATCAAAACGCGGCTCGGACTGAACGATGACGACGACAACGAGACCATCGCCGCCGCCGAGCTTGAAAGCTGGCCCCTCATCGATGAGCACCCCGTCGCCGGCATGCCAAACGACTGGGAGCTGACGGGCCCCGAGGAAGCGGCGGACGAGAACCTGAGCAACTGGACGGACTGAGCCATGAACACCACCACCGACAAGCTGGCCGAGGCGCTGGAAGCAACACGCGCTTCCTTGCGAGAGCAGATTTCGAGTCCCTATTGGCAATCCGGGCAAGTCCAGCGCATTCACGACTCGCTGAAGCTTGCCGATGAAGCTCTCGCTGCTCTCCATAGGGAAGGAGAACCGTCCGACGAATTCATCGAGGGTTTCAAGGCTGGCGCAATGCCTCTTGATCCAGATGAGGCAGAACTGACGATCACCGCACCCAACGGCGACAAGATCGTCGCACGAGGCAGCAAGCTGGACATGCTGACGCTGGATCGAATCGTGAAGGCCGCCGCAGCCGCCCCTCTCCAGGCTTCCTCAGTGATTCCAGCCGAGCCGGTGGCGATCCGCAGGCGAACGATTGCCTTCCCTGGAACGCCGAGGGCTTTTGTGATGGGGCACGACGCGCGGAAAGGCGTTCATGAAGGGTGGGCCTATCTGACATGGACTCTAGAAGAGGAAGCCGCACAAAGGGAATCGGCAAGACTGTTTGTAGGCGATTCTGCGGTACCTGTCAGAACTGAAGTTGAGGTTCTCTACGTGGGCTCAGTGCTTCCAGACAGCTCGGCACCCGATATGCGCGCGATTTGCGAGAAGCTTGGCTTCGACCCGACGAACCACCACAACGCGGCCAAGTGCCCCTATTGCAGGCCGGTGGGCAGCGAGGAGCGCAAGCCGCTGAGCGATGTTCCGGCCGACGCGAACTGGAAACTCTCGCTGACTTGCTGTGGGCGTGACAACGGCGTGCTCTACGCGCGGACTTGGGAAGACGCCGACCAATCACCAGGCATCCACATACCAAATCGCAGCGCCCACAGCAGTGATGAAGAGTACCTTTCCAATCAGCGAGCGGATTACTTCAGACGCAAGCTGTCCAGCCTCTGAGTTTGCAAAGCCTGAGTAGGCACCCCAGATCCCAACTG
>Ga0306920_100000787_pt1 | contig 38268 bp, 32 predicted proteins | sample flu12Cox44000170_FD_204666 | JGI IMG/M metagenome (GOLD analysis project Ga0306920, IMG submission 204666) | Lab enrichment of tropical soil microbial communities from Luquillo Experimental Forest, Puerto Rico - flux4day.12C.oxic.44.000.170 (v2)... | ecosystem: Environmental > Terrestrial >... | reverse complement strand
CCGGCCGCTGTTCTCGCGCGGCCCAGGGCGGCGTGCCGATCACTTCCCGGGGAGCGCCGATGACGGTGGCCAGGCTGAAGTCCGTGACCTGCGTCTGCCGGCTGTCCCACCGGACCGTCGACGGCGCGATGCCGCGGTGCGCGATGCCGGCGGCCGCGAGCCAGCACAGGCCGGTCAGCAGGCTGACCTGGAACTGATGCTGCTCGGGCGACAGCAGGTACTGGCCCGCCACGGTGAGCGGCTCGCCCCGGTACGGCTCGAGCAGCGCAAAGGGCTCGGCGGACGTGGCGTCGTAGCCGTACAGCCGGCTCACCTCGGCCGGGTAGCCGACCGTCTCCGTCGCCTCGTGCAGCCGGATCCCGGCCAGGATCTCGTTGTCGAGGCGCTCGTAGCCGACTCTTCTCGCGGTGCCGGTGCCGGTCACCCGTACCTGGCGAAGCTCGGTGCCGTCCGCCAGCCGGACCCGCCGCGCGGCCAGGCACTCCGGTGCCGCGGGCTCGTCGGGCCCGACGGACGCCATGGTCCGCACCACCTCGCCCGTGACCGTGCGGAAGGTGAGTTCCTCGACGTCCCCCCGGGGAATGTCGTCGTCGGGGTCGGTGGTCATGGCCCCGACTCCGCGGGCCGCTCGTCCCTGGCCCAGGACGCGGAGGCGATCCCGGCCCGCAGCGGAACCAGGCGGATCTGCCCGGCCAGCGCCCCGGAGGAGGTCCACACCGTGTCCTGCGGTAGCACGTCGGCCAGCGGCGGCCGGGTGAGCCGCGGGGCGAACACCACGACCTGCGGCGCGCCGCCCACGTCCAGCGCGCTGAGATCGGCCGGCGTGCACAGCTGCCACATCACCTCGCGCGGATCATGCTGGACCGCCCCGGCGATCTCCGCCATCTCGCCTTCGCGGGCGTACGGGACGTCGTGGGCGGCATAGGTCGCGAACGGGGGCGGGGCGAGCACTCCGTGCTGGCGGGCATGGCCGGTCCAGGTCGTGATCAGCTCGGCGGTCTTGGCCCGGGCCTGCTCGAACGCCGCCTGCCCGATGACGCTGGCCGTCCCGGATACGTCCTTGAGCACGGCGAGGACCAGGTCGCGAAGGCCGGGCGTGAGGCTTTCGCTCAGCCGGGCCGCCCGTGCGGTCCCCGCTCCGCGGCCGGGATCATCGGCGTCACCGGCATACTCCGCGAGCTTGCTGGTCACGCCGTCGAGCGCGATCCTGGCCCGGTCGACCTCGTCGAGGGTCACGTTCCCGGACCATTCCCTGGCGGCCACGGCGGCGATCAGGTCGGACAGCGCGTCGGCGGAGCGAACCGCCTCGTCCAGGGCCAGCCGGCGCCGGTAGTCGGCGACCTGCGCTCGCCAAGACCAGGCGGTGCCCGCCACCCCGGCCGCCAGGGCCAGCACGCCCACGACGACCCCGGCGGCGGCGGACCAGAGGCCGGCCAGCGCGCCGAGCACGGCCGCCAGGATCACCGCCGCCGGCAGCCACCAGCGCGGCGGCCGCGGCGGGGACGGTGGCCCCGTCAGCCGGCTCACCAGCGCTGGCGGGCAGGCCCGGCCGACCTCCGGCAGGTAGCTGGCGCTGCCTCCCCGCTCCAGCGTGCCGGCGGTCTGGTTCAGGCGCCTGGTCACCTGCGGCAGCGTGTCGCCGCCGCGGATGGCCCCGGCGGTCGCCTCGTAGACCGTGGACCGCGCGGAATCGGCCCCGGCGGCCCTGCCGTTCGCGGCCACGGGAGGCGCCTCCGGCAGCCGCACCCCGGCCTTCTCCAGCTCGGCGCGCTGCTTGTCGGTCAGCCCGCCCGGCGCGTGCGCGACCTGCAGCAGCCGGGTCACTTCGTCCCGGAACGCGCCGAGCGCGGTGCCGGTCTCGATGACGTGGTCGCGGATGCTGGGCTGCTCGAGGCCGAGCAGCCCGCCGAAGCCCGCCAGCAGCGCCAGCTCGCGCGATGCCGAGGCGGCTCCGGTGTTGACATCCTCGTGGTCCTGCGACAGCCGGCCGCCCTCCGCCAGCCTCGCGGTGCCGGGCCGGGTAACCTGCAGCGCGGAGAAGGGTCCGCTGTCCGCCGGCGCCAGGCCCGAGCCCGGCCCGATGAGCCGTCGGATGGCCATGACCAGCGCGGCCGCGAAGCTCACGGCTTCGTCGTCCGCCCCGGTCAGCCGCAGACCCGGGCTCGCGACCCCGCCGGGCACGTGCCGGGCGATCTCGCACACGCGGTCGAAAACCTCGTCCACCGACAGTAGCTCGATGAGATGGTGCAGGCCGCTGGCCGAGTTTCCGGAGTGGCCCACGGCGATCGCCGACGCCGCCAGCCGCCAGTCGATGCCGTGCGGGTCGCCCACCCACAGCACCGCGGACCCCCGGCCGCCGCCGATGTTCCCCGGGAACCGGAACTCCCGGCCGTCCCCGGCCCGCGGGCCCACCGCCACGCAGATCAGGTGATCCAGCCGGTGGGAGGTCAGCAAGCGCTCGTAAACCGCCGAATGGCCGATCAGCGCCGCGGTGTCGTCGATGACCAGCAGCCGGGTCAGATCGGGGTGAGCGCGGACGTCGGCCACCAGCGCGCTGGCCGTCGCGTCGGCGTCCTCGCCGAGCAGGCCGGTCAGGCGCAAGACCTCGACGGTCATTCCCCGCTCCGGGGGAGCGCCGCCAGTTCCAGCAGGCGCAGGTTCTCGGCTATGGGCGATTCCAGGCCCCGGAATCTCTGGTCCAGCGCGGCCGGCAAGGTGTCCGCCCAGAACCCGCGCATCTGCGCCGCCCGGGAACGCTGGCCGGCCGCCTGCCTCGCCATCATGTCGTCCAGGCACTCGACCTGGCCCTCGGCGAGATCCCGGATCACCAGGTACAGGTGGTCAGGTTTGTGCGGGGTGCCGTCCAGGCCGTCGGGCAGCTCGCGCAGAAGCTGCGCGCAGAACCGCTGGTGGATGTCGTCGTCGTCCAGGGCCCACAGCTCGTAGGCACGCAGCAGGCTGCCCCAGGAGGATGCGTGCCCGAGCGGGGTGAGCCGCAGCGACAGCGACACCCCGCCCAGCTGGACGCTGACCCGCTCGGGGGATGCGTCCGGCCCCTGGACCGAGGCCTTCCCGTTCCAGAACGCGGACAGCAGCCGGTGCAGGATCTCGACCCGGTGCTCCTCGCGCGTGGCCAGGTAGGCGAAGTCATAACCGGTCCGCTGCCGCCAGCGCAGCAGGTCGGTGGGCTCAGGCCGGCTCAGCGCGCCCGCCCACAGCCGGAGCACGTCGCGGACCTCGCCGACCTCGGTGACGCCCATCGCGGTGCGGAACAGGACCACGGAGATCGACTCGGTGTGCGTGTTCCGGTAGTCGTAGGTGATGCCCGGCCCGCTGGGCAGGTTGATCGCGTTATGCAGGTGCCCCTTGATGGCCTCGCTCTCCGCCTTGGCGGGATAGGAGACCAGCACCTTCATCGGGCCGCTGCCCTGCGGGGTGAAGTTGGCCGGCAGGAGCCCCGCGAGCTTGCTGCTGAACTCATCCAGGTACTCCTGCATGACACTGGCCGCCGCGCCGTGGCCGGCCGCCTCGGCCAGCAGCTCATCCAGTTTCGGCAGCATCGGCTGCTCGCCCGGCGGCGGCTCCTGCAGAAACGTCTTCACCTCGATCTTGACCTGTTCCCGCAGGTAAGCGACGGCGTGCTCGGGCCCGTGCTCGGTGCTGAGCTGGTAGGCCTCGCGCCAGCCCTCCGGGCCGACCAGGGTCTTGACGAGGTCGGACTCGCTGGAGTTGGGCTGTAGCCGGCCTTCCTTGGCCCGGTGGGCCAGCAGCCGCCTGACCACCTGCTGGTAGAACTGCTCCATCCGGCCGGCGCCGGCCGGCAGCAGGTAGGACACGCCCACGCGCTTGCGGTACAGGTCGGCCGAGCGGCGGTCGAAGCCCTCGTGGTCGGTACGGGCGAATTCCGTCAGCGCCTTGGTCAGCGCTCTCAGGTCGGCCTGGACCTGCTCGAGCGGGCGACGCCACTGCGGCGTGTGCGCCGCCCAGGTCTCGGCCCACGCCACGTGCGTGGCCCACGTGTACCACGCGTCCTGCTGCTGGCGGGCGGCCGCTGGTGCCTCGTCATGCCAGCCCACCTTCTTGAGGAACCGGTCCTTCAGCTCCGGCACGGGGGGCGGCGCGGCGCCGAATCTGCCCGGCGCGGGAGGTGCGCCCCGCCTGCGGTGCAGCATCCCGGCGACGCCGGCCGTGTCGGCTTCGTCGGCCAGTTCCGGATGGCCGAAGATGACCCGCTGGATGCGGAAGACGTCCGTCTGGCCGAGCTGCTCGCGGACGGCCGAGCTCGGGGCGAAGCCCGACACCAGCTGCGGGACGTCCCGGCCGAGCCGGGCCTTCAGGTCGGCGATGCCCGATCGCATGGCCTCCCGGCGGTCGTTCAGCGCGGCGGTCACCTCGCGGGCGCCGTTCGCGGGCTCCGGCTCGGCGAAGTCGCTCTGCGGCCGCGCCAGCACCGGGCTCACGCCCGACTTGATCAGGAAATCCTCCATGTACTTGCGGTTGGACTCGATGGTGCCGATGGGCGTGGACATCTGCTCGACCGCGGTGCGCAGCAGCCGCGAGCTGACGATCCCGGCCAGGTCGTCGACCGGCACCGTCAGGGAGGCGACCAGCGCGGTGGACACGCCGCGGTTGCCGATCCCGTTCCCGGCGCGCACCTGCCGGTGCGCGGCCTCGTTGACGAAGCTGTCCGCGAACGACTGGTGCATCAGGCCCGACCGGTCGTCCTCCTCGGACATCTCGGTCCCCACCAGGGACATCACCAGCGAGACGATGGAGCGGTGCATGTCCTCGCGGCCCGCCCCGGCGGGCTGGGAGAACAAGAACGCGGTCTGCACGAGTCCCGGGCGCAGCACGATCCGCTGGTTCTGCGGATAGTAGACCGCCACCTCCTCGGGGTCGATCGGCGCCTGGTCGTGCACGCTGTCCAGCTCGCGCTGAGCGTCGGCGCCGTTCTGCTGGTCGACCAGGCGGAACAGGTCGAGCAGCGCCCGCCCGGCGTTCAGCTCGGCGGCCCGCCCGCCGCCCAGGCCGGGCTCGAACGCCGACGGCATCAGCACCAGCGGGTAGATCTTGACCCGCAGCTGTGTCTGCCGGAACATCTCGCCGATCAGGTGCAGGTAGTCGTAGAAGATCCCGCCCCCGGTCCCGCCGGCCACCGAGAACGCCACGAAGACGTCAACTCCGCGGGGTGGCCGGCCGCCCAGGGCGTAGAGGTCCGCGCCGGAACCGGACAGCTTGCCGATCGCGGTGCGAACGTCCCGTACCGCCGGGGCGATGCCGCCCATGAACGTGCCGAACAGCGCCGCCCGGCCGATCGTCGGGAACTGGCCCGCCCCGCGGTGCAGCGGGTTCACCCGCGGCTCGTCCTCCGTGGGCGGCAGCCAGCCCTCAGTGACCCGCTTGGCTTCCAGCCGCAGGTTCCGGGCCAGCTCGGGGTAGGTGTCCACCTGCGGCACCAGGTCCTTCACGTAGTGCGCGGTCAGCCCCGACGCCGGCACGTGTTCCGGGCCCGGCACCACGCGGCGGGGCAGCCGGTCGAGCTCGGCCTGGTTCATGTCCGCGTAGACGAACTGGACGCAGGACGGGAGCTGGTACGGCAGCATGCTGACCCCTCTGCGCCTACGCAGGAAGTCGTTGCCGTCCGGCCCGCAGATCTCCTCGCGCAGCCTGCGCTCGAGCTCGGCGCCGACATCGCATCCGGTGCCGCCCAGCCCCACGAACATGACCGGCTGATAGAGCTTCATGGTCACGGCCACTCCCGGTGACGTTGTGTTGATCCGTTTCGTACGTGCTCACCGCGACGCGCGGTCAGGTCAGCCACGGGTCGTCCGGCGGCGCAGGAGGCTCACCCCGGCCCGGGCCGGTGGGCGTCGGCGCGGGATCGATCGTGGTGTCCCCGTTGGCGCGGGCGGGAGACCCGTTCGTGCTGGAACGGGCCCCGTTGGCGCTGGAGCGAGATCTCGGTACCGCATACTTCGCGTCGCGGAAGGCCAGCTGCAAGCCGCTCGGCAGCGGCTCGCCGTGGCCGCCGACGTCGATCTCGTAATCCTCGCCCGCCGGCGTCCTGACCCTGACCTGGCCGACCCGGCCGCGCCGGGCAGCGTAGGCCGTGTCCTCCGGCTTGGGGTAGTCCAGCCGCTCGGTCGGCTCGCCCTCGTCACGGATGACGAAACGGAACGTCTCGGCCCGTTTGCCGGGTGCCTTCAGCTGCGCGACCTGCTCGGCGTTCCGGCTGATGATCGCGTACAGGCCGCGTACGTCGGCGGCGTCCCTGCGGGCCCGCTGCCGCCGGAGACCCAGTAGCAGGAGCAGCAAGAGCAAGATCACGGCCCCGATGATGAACCAGCGGTAGTCCCAGATCCTGTCCCAGATGGTGGGCGGGCCCTTCACCGTGACCACGAGCGGCGCCGCGTAGTAGACGGTGTGGGGGTTGGCCGCGCTCACCACCTTGACCTCGAGCCACGCCTGGCCCAGGGGCGAGTTCTTGGCGACGGTGATGGTGAACGGGGTGCCCGGCGGGCTGCCCGATGGCACCCGTATCGCGCCGCTGGGGCTGGTGATCGTCGCGTACGCGTGGCGGGCGCTGAGCGACAGCCGCGCCGTGCGGGCCGGACCGGTGTTGACGAACAGGACCTGTCCCTGGATGGTCTGGCCTGCCTGGACGCTGCTGACCACGGTGAACTGGATGGTGCCCCGCAGCGGCGGGAGACCGCCGCCGACCTGCACCGACTGGGGAAGCTGCTTGGCGTACAGGCCATAGCCCGCGGCCGTGCCGGTAAACGTCAGCGTTCCCGGGGTCTGCGGCGCGGTGAACGTGCCCTTGTAGTCACCCACGCCGGTCGTTGTGCCCTGCGCCTCGCCCGCGTTGCTGACCGGGATCTCGGTCGGGCCGGACAGCCCGTCACCCGAGACGCTGACCGCGACCTGCATCTGCGAAAGCGTGGCCGGGTCGGTGATCGGGCCGTTCGCGCCCAGCACGCTGAGCGTGACGTTGATGGGCTGGCCGGGCTGCGCGCTGCTCGGGGTGGCCTGAATCACCGCGTCCACCGCGCCCTGCCAGAACGCGGTCGCGGTGACCAGCTGGCTGGCCAGCCCCGGCGGCGCCGTCAGCTTGATCCGCCAGGTCCCCGGCTGCGGGCTGGTGACGTGCAGGGCTTCCACCGCGGTGGCCGTCCCGCTGAGCGCCGAGCCGTCGGTCCACTGCTGGCCGTTCGGCGGGTAGAAGCCCACCTGGATGCCGGGGTTGCCCCGGTCGACGCTGATCACGGCGTCGCTGGCGATCGGGGGGATGGTCACCTGCAGCCAGCGGGTCTGGTTGCCGCTGATGCTGACCGACGAGCTGTTGCTGCCCAGGCAGCCCGCCGATGCGTACAGCTGGTCTAGCGCGGCCAGCGCGTCAGCCGGGTTGTTCACGACCGTGGCGTGCGGCCTGGACACCTGGCGGTTGTCGCAAGCGGCCTGGGCGCCGTTGGCGGCCAGGTAGTTCAGGTACTGCTGGTCCGCGGGCGAGATGGTGCCGAAGCCCAGCGGCCACACCTGGACGCCGTCCGCCCGCGCGGCCGCGAGCTGCAGGTTGACCGCGTGATGCACGCCCGCCAGCCAGTTCGTACCGTACTGCTGGGTGTCCCGGTGCACGTCCACCCCGCCGTCGGTCATCATCAAGATGACCTTGATCGCCCCGGCCGGGGACTGCCGCCCGTAGGCGGTATCCGGGCTGAAGTACGACATCGCCTGGCCCAGTGCCGCGGCGTAGTCGGTGTCGTCGCCGGCGGCCTCGGTCCGCCGGTGCAGGTTGTTCACGCACGAGGCCAGGTACGACAGGTTCACCGCGCCGCTGGCGATCGTCGGCTGGCAGGCCACGTTGACCGGGTTCTGGTTCGGGGCCACGTGGTTCACTCCGCCGAACCCCACCACCGTGACCCGGCTGTGCGGGTTGAGCAGTGCCTGGGAGATCGTCCCGGCCGTCTGCCGCTCCGCCGCGACGTTCGCGTTGGTCTCACTGCCGGACTCGTCGACCAGCATGACCACGTCCAGGACGGCGTCACCGTGGCCGGCCAGCGCGGCCGTCGCGGACGGCGTCCCGGCCGCCGCCGTTGCCGCCCCGGCAGGTGCGGGCGCGACGAAGGCGAGCAGCGTCGCGGCCGATGCGGCCGCGACGGCGCAGGCGCCCCGCAGGCGCGCGCCGCGCCTGGTGGCCATTTCGCGATTTCGGCTGTCAGCTGAGCGAGTAATGCGCCTCACGCTGCCCCCAGACAACGCCAATAACTAGTTGACCTAGCAAATAAATCCCCGTCGAGCAGACCCCGGCTTCACAGGGTATCTCCTGTTCGTGGCTGCTACGTTCGCTCGTAGCGGCGCACGCTGTTCGGCGCCGGTAGTTGCACCGTGACTTCTCCCCGCGCGGCCACGCCCCCGCTGGATGATCTATACGGTTAGCTGCCCGTTACTGGCCGGAAGGGCAGCGGAACGCTCGTGGCCAAAAGGCAACTAACCTTATCGGTATAAGCCTCTTACCGGCAGTGGCTGGAATATTCCTTCGAATTTCAGCCTGGATACTGCGCGGTGAGGCTGGTGCCTGGTAACTGGTTACCCGATTGGACCCGTGTGGGCTGGCCGACAGGTTATGACGGTAAAGGAATGGTCAAGACTTCAGGGTGAACGCGTCGGCCGTGGCGGATAAGAACCTGGGGTGGCGCGAGCCAGGACCGGCACCGAGGCCGGTGACTCAGGTTCCAACGGGATCAGGCGCCGAGGAACGCGAGGACGGCGGCGGTGAATTCGGCCGGGCGTTCGGTGTGCACGTGGTGCCCGGCCGAGATGACCTGCAATGTGCCGTGGGGCAGCCGGGCGGCGGCCTCCCCCAGCTTGTCCTGCGGAATGTGGCTGCCCGGCCCGCCGGCAATGATCAGCGTCGGCGCCGAGATCTCGCTTACCCGCTCCCACCAGGCCGGATCCGGGTCGTTGAGCTGGTCATAGACGGCTTCGAGCACTGGCCAGTCGAACGGCACGGGCGTGTCGGGCTTCTCCGGGGCGGTGCGCCCCCACGGGTACGGCGGCGGCGTGTCCTCCAGGATCAGCCGGTCGATCCGGCCCGGTTCCTTCTCCGCGATCAGGTACGCGACCGTCCCGCCCATGGAATGACCCAGCAGGTTGACCCGGTCCACGCCGAGCCGGTCCAGGACGCCCAGGACGTCGTCCCGCATGAGCTCGAACGAGTAGGTCCCCGGCCAGTCACTCAGCCCGTGCCCCCGCAGGTCGATGGCCACGACCCGGAAGTGCCGGGCGAACTCTCCGCCGACCACGTCCCAGGTGCCGGCGTCATCGCCCAGCCCGTGCAGCAGCACCATCGGCGGAGCGTCCGGGGCGCCGCTGACGTGGCCGACCAGCCGGACTCCGTCCACGGTGACCTGCAAGCGCTCGCTCATCCCGCGAGGCTACCTCCGGCCGCTTGGCGCGGCCGCCGGAAGCCCGCTGCCATCTGGGAGAACGGATCTTGACAGGTTTGTTTGGAAAGTATACGAACTAACTAATTGATCAACGGGGGCGCTCGTCGTTCGCGGTACGCAGCCGCGGGACAGGAGTTGCCGGCCATGAGACGAGCCATCCGCCCCCGCTGGGCTCGCTGGGCTACCGTGATCGCGTCGGCCACCGCCCTGGCCTGGCTGGCGATCACGCCGGGCACGCCGGCCGCCGCCCGGCCCCACGAAAAGGCCCTGCCCCCGGCCCGCACGGCGAGCCTCCAGCAGAACTCGCCGCTGGGCACGGGGGCCAGCGACGTCTCGAACCTGGGCGCCGGCGGCTGGGAGGTGCAGAGCAGCGCCGTCGCCACGCAGACTGGCGCGCAGATCTCCACGCCGGGGTTCAACATCACCACGTGGCTTCCGGTCGCCAACGACGACGCGGGCGCGCCGGGAACCGAGATCGAGGCCCTGGCCCAGAACGGCCGGTGCCCGGGCGACACCGCGCTGCAGCCGGTGACCCAGAGCACCAGCGGTCCGAACAGCGTGTTCTTCTCCAACAACCTGCAGAGCTGCTACGGCTCCATGAACAAGATCGGCCCGGTCACCGTCAGCCAGTTCAACGTGCCCTGGTGGTGGCGCACCGACTTCACGCCGAACCTGGTGGCGGGCCAGACCGTCACGCTGATCGTCAACGGAGTCGTCGGCTCGGCCAACGTCTGGGTGGACGGTACCGAGGTGGCCACCTCATCGACCGTCACCGGCGCCTACACCCGGTTCACGTTCAACATCACCGGGCTGATCCTTCCAGGGACCAACTCACTCGCGGTCGAGATCAACCCCAACGACCCGACCAGCATGTTCACCCTGGACAACGTGGACTGGACCCAGATCCCGCCGGACAACAACACCGGCATCCAGTTCCCGGTGCAACTCCAGGTCGACGGGGCGCTCGCGGTCGGCAACTCGCACGTCAACCAGACCGACGCCGCCGACCTGTCCAGCGCGGCGCTGACCGTCAAGACCGACGTCACCAACGACACCGCGGCCTCCCAGGCGGCGACGGTGACCGCGACCGTCACCCCGCCGAACGGCGGCACGCCGATCACCGTGAGCCAGAACGTGACCGTCCCGGCGAGCACGACCCAGACGGTGTCGTTCACGCCCAGCAACTTCTCCTCCCTGACCATTAGCAGCCCGCAAGTGTGGTGGCCGTATCAGCTCGGTGCGCAGCCGCTCTACACCCTCGGCGTCACGGTCGCGCAGGGCAGCACCCAGTACAACTCCACCAGCGAGACCTTCGGGATCAGGACGGTTACCTCGTACCTGACCGGATCGAACGCGATCGAGCCGAGCGGCGCCCGGGCCTTCAAGATCAATGGGGTGCCGATCGTGATCAGGGGCGGCGGGTTCGACCCGAACCTGTTCCTGCACTATTCGGCCGCGGACACGGCCGAGCAGATCGCGCTGATGAAGAACATGGGCGTCAACACGATCAGGCTCGAAGGGCACATCATGCCGGCCGACTGGTTCCAGCAGATGGACGCCGCCGGCATCCTGGTCAACGGCGGGTTCCAGTGCTGCGACGCCTGGGAGGTCGGCGGCACCCTGACCCAGGCCCAACTCAACGTGCTGCAGAACTCGGCGCAGACCATCGGGACGAACCTGCGCAACCACCCGAGCCTGTTCAGCTTCCAGTGGAGCGACAACCAGCCGACGTCCCAGCAGGAGTCGGTGTCGATCACCGGGTTCACCGCGGCCGACTTCTACCCGCAGACGCCGCTGATCTCCTCGGCCGAGTACAAGTCGACCCCGACGCTCGGCCCTTCCGGCGAAAAGGAAGGCCCGTACGACTGGGTGCCGCCGGACTACTGGTACGACACCACGCACCTGGGGACCGACTCAACCGTGACCAACGCGGGCGGGGCCTGGGGCTACGACAGCGAGGAGAGCGCCGGGGACACCGTGCCCACGCTCGATTCGCTCGGCCGGTTCATGTCCGCCAGCGACCTGTCGAACCTGTGGCAGAACACCAAGTTCAACCAGTACCACCTGAACTACGAGCCGCGGTGCAAGACCGGCTACTCCTTCGGCACGCTCTGCCACTTCGACACGGCGTTGTCCAGCCGGTACGGTTCCTGGTCCAGCCTGGCCCAGTACGTCGAGGAGGCGCAGGCGCAAGACTACGAGAACACCCGCTCCCAGTTCGAGGCGTTCATCGACCACGCGAACAACACCCCGCTGCCCTCCACCGGCACGATCTACTGGCAGATGAACAAGGGCTGGCCGAGCCTGCTGTGGAACCTGTACAACAGCGACGGCGACCAGGCGGGCAGCTACTTCGGCGCGCAGGAGGCGAACCGGAGCCTGCACGCCCTGTACGCCCTCGACAACGGCACGGTCACGCTGGACAACCTCAGCAGCACCACTCAGGCCGGGCTCTCGGTGGAGGCCACGGTGTACAACCTGGCCGGGACCGTGCTCGACGACCAGACCGCCAGCAACATCAGCCTGGCCAGCCAGCAGGTGCTGACCGGCGTCCTCACGCCGAAGGTGCCGACCAACCCGGTCGAGACGTATTTCGTGGAACTCCAGCTGAAGCAGAACGGATCGCTGGCCGACCGCAACGTCTACTGGCTCTCCACCCAGCCCGACGTGGTGAACTGGACCAAGACCCTGGGCCAGCCGCAGGGCACGGTCTCTCAATACGCGAACCTCACCGGCTTGCAGGCCCTCCCGTCATCATCCATAACGGCCACGGCCACCACGACCCGGCAGGCCGGGCCGGACGGGGCCGACCTGGCCACGACCGTCACCATCACGAACACCTCATCGTCCACCGTCGCGTTCCTGCTGCGGGCCGATGTCCGCCGGGGCACCACCAGCGGCCAGGAGCTAGCGGGCGACAACGAGCTGCAGACCTCGCTCTGGCCGGACAACGACATCACCCTGTTCCCGGGCGAGTCGCAGACCCTGACCGTTACGTATGACTCCTCCGATTTGCAGGGCGCGACGCCGGTGATCAGCGTGTCCGGGTGGAACGTGTCCAAGATCGACATCGCGGCGCCGGTGCCGTAACCGCAACGGGAGAACGGAGACCTCCGTGAGATCACGCCTCACCTCGTTCAGACGGCCGCTCGTCCTGACCGCGGCCGCGGCTCTGGCCGCCGTCGCCTCCGGGCTGCTCACGGCCGCGCCGGCCGTCGCCCAGACCTACACGTCGCTGCCGGCGCACGTGTACGCGCCGTACTACGAGACCTATCTCGCCCCGAACACCCCGAGCATCACCGCGACCGCCCAGGCGTCCGGCGCCAGGTACTTCACACTGGCCTTCCTGCAGTCCGCCGGCAAGAACTCGTGCGCCCTCGACTGGAACGGCAACTCGTCCCAGCCGCTGAGCTACTACGCGTCCGACATTGCCTCCCTGCGCGCGATGGGCGGTGACGTGATCCCGTCGTTCGGCGGGTACAGCGCCGACCACGGCGGTACCGAGATCGCCGACTCCTGCACGAACGTGCAGACGATCGCGTCCGACTACGAGCAGGTGATCACCACGCTCGGGGTCACCCGGCTCGACATGGACGTGGAGTCGAGTTCGCTGAACAACACCGCCGGGATCGCCCGCCGCAACCAGGCGATCTTCCTGACCGAGCAGTGGGCCGCGACGATGGGCATCCCGCTGCAGATCCAGTACACGCTCCCGGTCGAGCAGTACGGGCTCGACGCGAACGGCGAGGCCGTGCTGCAGAGCGCCGTGGCCAACAGCGCCACCGTGACCTCGGTCAACATCATGGTCTTCGACTACTACATCGCCAAGGAGGGCACGGTGAACATGGGCCAGGCCGCCGTGAACGCGGCCACGAACACCCACGCCCAGCTCGCCGCCATCTACCCGAGCCTGACCTCGGCGCAGCTCTGGAACATGGAGGCGATGACGCTGCTACCGGGCATCGACGACCTGCGGAAGAAGACCGAGGTCACCTCGCTGGCGGACGCGGCGACGATGCTCGGCTTCGCCCAGCAACAAAACATGAACCTCCTGTCGATCTGGGCGATCCAGCGCGACAACGGCGGCTGCCCCGGCACCGTCGACAGCAACACCTGCTCCGGCATCACGCAGAACACCTGGGACTTCAGCCACCTGCTTGAGACGTTCACCGGCTGACCGGCGACCTGGGTCAGCTGCTGAGCGTGACGCGAACCGAAGCGGCGCGGGTAGGCTCGTGCCACCAGGAGGTCACGGACTTTCAGCGAGCTTGGCGAGCCAGCTGGCGGTGGTTACGGGCTGGGCACCGCCGGGCCGGCTGGGCTGGCGAGGGCAGCGAGATGGCGCAGGACACGGGCGTGGCGTCGTCTGCCCAGGAGCGGCCAAAGCTGCTCAGCGACGACTCCTGGCCCGCGCGGGTCGTGATCATCGTGGCGCTGCTGATCGGCACGTTCGTGCTCGGGCACATCGTCCGCTACGTCTACGCGGCGATCTACTACAACGTGCTGGAAATCTGGCACCCGATCACGGCGGGCTATCACCACCTGATCCCCAACGCCACCTGGCGGCACGAGGGCCGGTACGCGATCGAGGGCCTGTATACCGGCGCCTCGGTCCAGATCGTGTTCTACAACTTCGCCCGGCACTGGCCGCCGAAGCAGCCGGGCTGGTACGCCCGGTGGGTGTGCCGCCCGCTGCTGATCCCCAACCAGCGGCTGACCCGCCAGACGCTGTGGTGCCTGGCGCTGTCCTGGTTCTGGATGATCGTCTTCGCCGCGCCCGTGTTCCTGCTGGGCATCTGGCTGCTGACCATCAGCCACACGAACTCCAACCAGATCGGCCAGATGCTGACGTTCCCGTCGTGGCTACACGCCGACCAGGACGTGCTCACGGTCTGGCAGCAGCCCGTGCTGGGCTTCATATGCTCGTTCGTCGGCGCCCGCACGGTCGTCAAGGGCACCGCGTTCCATTTCCAGCGGCTGATCATCAAGGAGCGCCTGGAAGGCGGGCACACCAAGCCGGCCTGGTGGATGTACATCTTCCCGTTCCTGCGCTGGCGCTTCGACTGGGAGCGCGCGCACTGGCACGGCGAGCTCGAGGAGAAGCAACACACCACGGGGCACCGCATCATCCTCGCCCTGTGCATCCTGCTCTTTGCCTGGCTCGCCTACGAGGGGTGGCACATCCTGACCTACCTCAAGCCGCCCTGGGAGTAGGCGAGCGCTGGGGCGGCCGGGGCACTCCACCGGGCCAGCCCTCAGCCCCGCCTGCGACAGCGCCTCCACCGCGGCGGCGAGGACGCCCAGCGCCGCCCAGTGACCAGCGGGCGGGTTGTCTTGCTGAAGAGGCGAGAACTATAGGACGATCTCGCCATGAGAAACGGCCGGCACCTGCGAGTTCATCAATGTGCGCACCGCCTGCCCGGTTCCTTGGCGACGGCGCTGCCGCGCGAGTGACCAGATGCGGCTGCTGCTGATCGGTGCCCCGGGCGCCGGCAAGGGGACACAGGCGGAGCGGCTGGCGGAGCGGTTCGGCATAGCGCATATATCCAGCGGTGACCTGCTGCGCCAGCACGTCAGGGAGCAGACGTCGATCGGGCGGACGATCAAGTCCTACGTCGACAAGGGCGATCTGGTCCCCGACAGCGTGGTCCTGGACATGCTCCGCAAGCCGGTCGTGGCCGCGGTCGAGGCGGGCGGCTACGTACTCGACGGGTTCCCGCGCACCGTCGAGCAAGCTGAGGCTTCCTTCCCGGTGGCCCAGGCCCTCGGGGTGGAGGTACAGGCCGCCATACACCTTGACGTCCCACGCCAAGAGCTGGTCCGACGGCTGCTCTCCCGGCGCCGGGGCTCCGAGGACACCGAAGAGGTGATCGAGCACCGCCTGGAGGTGTACCTGGAGAAGACGGTGCCGTTGCTCGCGTACTACGCGGGCCGGGAACTGATATTCGCCGTGGACGGAGCCCAGCCGCCCGACGCCGTCCACGAGGAAATCGTCGCGCGCCTCCGAAAGCTGGCCGCCTTCACCACATGGGACATATAACGCCAAGCCCCGGGCGGCCGGCCCTAGGAACTGGCCCCGGGCCGGAGGCCAGCTCGAGGTGATCATGCCCCCGGCCGGGGCGGGCGCGCTAACGCGACACCGGAAGCGGGCTGCTGCTCGGCCGGATCCCTGGTGAGGCGACGCGCCAGCCGGGACCGGCCGGGCCACACCACGATCAGCGTGATCAGGCACGTGCCCGCCAGCAGGGCGTACGGGACGAAGTCCGACGTCGCCTGGGCGATGCCGCCGCTCGCCGCGGCCCCGCCCGCCTGCCCGGCGGCCCAGGCCAGGTTGCCCAGGCCGAACGCCAGGCCCTGGTTGAGGCCCAGCCGTTCCGCGCCGAAGCTGAGCAGCGACGTGGCCGGGGCGAAGAGCGTCCCGAACGCGGGCAGGCCGACGATCAGCACCGGGATCAGCACCGGTGCGGGCGCCAGCACCGGCGCGAGCAGGCTCACGACCACGCCCGCGGCCAGCGACAGCCGCACCGGCACCAGTTCACCACGGCGGTCCGACAGCCGGCCCGCCATCGGGGACAGGCCGGCCTCGATGGCGGCGGACGCCAGGAACGTGGCCCCGATCATCACCGCCGAAACCCCGAGCCGGGACAGCCGCAGCGGCGCCAGGACATCCACCACCCCGAACGCGACGCCCGCGAGCAGCGTCAGCCACATGCCGGCTCCGACGTGGGGGTCACGGACCGCGGGCCAGGCTGCCCGCAGTCCCTGCGGCTCGGCGCGGGCCGGCGTCGGGACCAGGAGCGCGATCACCATCAGCGCCCCGCCGGCCACCGCCGCGGCCGAGAACGCCGGGCCCGTGCCCACCTGACTGGCCACCGCCCCGACCACGGGGCCGAACAGCGCGCCGCCCACCGCCGCGCCGATCGCGAGCCCCATCATCTCCCCGCGCCGCTCCGGCGGAGCCACCGTGGCCAGCCAGGTCAGGCCCGCGGCCCAGGTGCACGCCCCGCCGAGTCCCTGGACGAACCGCGCCGCGTCGAGCACGGCTTCGGCCGACGACCAGCCGAAGACCAGCGTGGACACGCTCATCAGGGCCAGCCCGAGCAGCGCCACCCGCCGGGGCCCGAAGTGCGAGGTCAGCAGGCCGCCGGGGAGCGCGCCGACCAGGGTCCCGGCCGGGTAGGCGGCAACCAGGATCCCGGCGCCCGCCTTGGTCAGGCCGGCGGTATGCACGTAATGGGGGAGCAGCGGGGTCAGCGCCGTGAAGAAAACGGTGTCGACCAGCACCAGCGCGCACACGAACCCGAGCAGCGCCCGCACCCCGCGCGGCAACGGCACCTGCTGCCGCGCCATGACACCATCCATCCCGTTGCGATAAAGACTGAACGTTGGGTCAGCCCACCGAACGTACCTCACCGCTCGTGCCCGCGTCACACTCAATATGCGACGGGCGGCCTGCTCAGGGCTGCCGGTCAGGATCCGGGCCGGCGCCGCCGGGCGGCGTAGCTCCGGAGCGCGCGCAGGAAGTCGATCTCCCGGAACCCCGGCCAGTACGCCTCGCAGAAGTACAGCTCGGAACCGGCGCTCTGCCAGAGCAGGAAGTTCGACAGGCGCTGCTCGCCGCTAGTGCGGATCACCAGGTCCGGATCGGGCTGGCCGGCCGTATAGAGGTGCCGCGCGATGTCGTCACCGGTCAGCGTCTGCGCCAGCTCGGCCAGCGTGCCGCCGGCCGCGCCCTGCTCGTAGAGCAGGCAGACGACCGCGTCGACGACCTCCTGGCGGCCTCCGTAGCCGATGGCCAGGGTCACGTGAGCACCGGTCGCGCAGTCGCGGGTAGCGGAGACGGCCGTCTTCAGCGCCCGGGCCGTGCTGTCGGGAAGCACGTCCAGCAACCCGGCGATGTGGACCTGCCAGGTCGGCTCGGCGGCGAGCTTGCGCGCGACGACGTCCTCGACGACCTGCATGAGGAACGCGATCTCGGCATCGTCGCGGCGAAGCAGGTTCTCGGTGGAGCACACGAACACGGTGACGTGCTTGATGCCCGCCGTCTCACACCACCGCAGCACATCCTCGACATGCTCGGCGCCGTACTTGTGCCCGAGACTCGGGCTGGCCAGGCCCATCTGGCGAGCCCAGCGCCGGTTGCCGTCCATGATCAGGGCGACATGCTTGGGCACCGGCTGGCCCGCGAGCTGAGACCGCAGCCGCCGGACGTACAGGGCGTACGCAAGGTTGCGCAGCACGGATCCGAATCTACCTCCGCCCGAGCCAGCACGCGGCCGGGGCGGGCATACCCTCAAGAGCATGGACAAGTCGATCGCGCTGGTCACCGGGGCCAACAAGGGCATCGGTAAGGAGATAGCGCGCCAGCTCGCGAGTGCGGGCCTCACCGTGTACGCCGGCTCGCGCGACGTCGCCCGCGCAGAGCGCGCCGTCGAGGAGATCGGCGGCGACGCCCGGCCGCTCATTCTCGACGTGACCGACGCGGCGAGCATCGCCAGCGCCGCGCGCCAGGTCGACACGCTGGACATCCTGGTCAACAACGCCGGCATCTCCGGCGACGGCCGGACAGCGGACCAAGAGGATCTCGGCACCTTCCGCCGCATCTACGAGACGAACGTCTTCGGGGTGGTAGCGGTGACCAACGCGTTCCTGCCCGCGCTGCGGCAATCCGTGCACCCCCGGATCGTGAACATCTCCAGCGGCACCGGATCGCTGACCTGGGCCACCGGGCCGCAGTTCCCGCACCGGGGCACGTACGCCGCCTATCGGTCGTCCAAGGCGGCACTGAACGCCCTGACCGTGTACTACGCGCATGCCCTGGCCGATGACGGCATCAAGGTCAACGCGCTCGCGCCCGGCCTGCGCCGAACCGACCTCAACGCCACCGCCGCTGCCAGCGACGGCGACCCGGCCGAGGCCGCGGCGGGCGCGGTCCGGCTGGCGCTGCTGCCGGACGACGGGCCCTCGGGGGAGTTCTTCTCCTGGGACGGAACGCCGGTCCCGTGGTAACCACGGACGGCCGCGTTATACAGGACCCGGCGACCGCCAGCAGACCCTCAGATTAGTCGTCACGGCGGCGGCCCCACACTGATGTCGCACCAAGATCGAAGCAGTTCGGCATCAACCCATCAGGAGTGGACAGTCACGCGTCCAGAGGCTGTCCGAAGGGCCCCCACTTCTCGCGGAAGTACTTGAGGATCTTACTGGCCTGCTCATGGCTAACCTCGACGAGCTCGTAAGAAAGATCTCCGTGTTTCCACTCGACGATTGCTGGTGTGAATTCCCAGCTGAAGTCTTTCCGCAGAGTTTCGTCTTCCGGGCCGTCGTCGTGTTCAAGCCGTCTCACTAGGCCATAAGGTTTATCGATCGTTGTATGGCCGTTCACTACTGCATAGTAAGTAATCTTATTCGGCACTTAACCCCTCTCTTCGTAATCTAGAATACTGTCCACGTCCCTTGGTTGGGTTATCCAACTGCAGACCTCTCCTTGGAATGCTTCGAGCTCGCGTCGCTCGCTTCTTGTTGTCAACCGGTTGCGAATACGTCCGTATGAGTCATGTGTAACGTGCTGCTTGGCGTAATAACTTTCCCTCGTATGGAACTGAACCTCAAACCGCTGGCCCTCTACGGTCGCCCAACGAGTGTTGATCCCTTTGTACTCTGGATCATCGCGCCAGTGATTCTTGCTATAGATCATGCTATACCCTCGTTCTTCCAGCCTATGCTTGATATCCCAGTACCCGTTCACATAGTTGCTCGACTCGAAGCAGAAGGTATACCGGATCGCATCAGGGATCTCCCGGATGACATCTGCAGGCGTCTTCGCTGGTGCGATCCTCAGAGCGTCAGCGATCTTTTCTTTGAGCCGGTCCTCTCCCTTGAGACGATACTTGAGGCCCTCCAGCCAACCACCGAAGGCATTATCGCGCTTGGCTTCTTCTATGCGGTCAGTCAGGCGCTTATCTGTTTCTTGCACTCTGACAATCTCTTCCTTGGCCTGCTCATGTAACCCCGGGTCCAGGTACTGGCCGCCGTCTCCGCGCCAGGATCCTGCTGGATCGCGTGAACGGTCGACCGCCGCCTTCACCTCGTCAGCCGGCCACCTGCGCTTATGATCCGCCAATGCCTCCGAAAACCTTGGCAGCTTGCCCCAGAAGGCTCCTCCGACCGCGTCGGCTTGGCGGTCCGGGTCGGTCTCGGGACGGCTGTCGCGGTCCGATCCTGCCTGTTCGCTGGACGATGGGAGGTCAGAGTTGTCGCTGCGCGGGGAACTCGGGTGGCCTGGTGGGAGGCGTTCCAGGCGCTGCCGAAGGTCATCTCGTGACCAGCGCGCGTGCTGGTCGCTGGCCGCTAAACGGTCGGCCGGTCTGGTCGTGTCGGATCGCTCCGGCCCTGGCGGCGAATCTGGCCGCGGCGATGCCTGTCGTAAATGCCTAGGTGTGTCGGGCGCGTTCGGCTGGTCGGGCGCGTCCCGCTGGCCTGGCCAGTCACGTGACCGCGGCACGGTCAGCTCCCCTCGCAGGGCCCCCGGCTATGTCGTCGCCATAGTAGACAACATCCAGAATCGGGCGTAAGCCTTCGAAGCAGCCCAGGCTGGCAACGCTGGCGTAACTATCAACCCATCAGCAGCGGACAATCACGGGTCCAGGGGCTGCCCGAAGGGTCCCCACTTCTCGCGGAAGTACTCGATGATCTTGCTAGCCTGCTCATGGCTAACCTCGACTAGCTCGTCGTCAAAGTTGCTACGCTGCCATTCCACGATGATCGGGGTGAAGCTCCAACTGAAATCGCGGCGAAGGCCCTCGTCCGTGAAGCCGTTGCCGTCGAATTCCAGCCGCCTTAGCAGTCCGTATGGCCGCTCAGCGGTCGTCTCGCTATCAACTATGGCGTAGAAGGTGATCTTGTCTGGCATCTACTTGTAACCTCTTCAAAGGTAATCCGCAATTCTAGTTACGCCCTCGGGGGCGGCGATCCAGGAGCACACTTCTTGTTGGAACGACCTTAGCTCTTGCCGTTCGTCATCCTGCGTTAAGGGGTTACGAAGTCGTTCGTAGGATTTATGAGTGATCTTCTGCTTGGCGTAGTAGCTCTCCGCTGTGTGGAACTGCACCTCGAACCGCTGGCCCTCCGAAGTGATCCAACGAGTGTTGATTCCTTTGTACTCCGGATCGTCATGCCAGTGGTTCTTGCTGTAGATCATGCTGTGTCCCCGTTCCTCTAGCCGTTGCTTCACATCCCAGTAGCCATCCGAGTAGCTCTCAGAATCAAAACAGAATGTGTAGCGGATCGCATCGCTGATCTCTCGTACTACCCCGTCGAACGCCTTGCCGGGCTCGTGCTCGATTTTCTCAGCAATTTTCTCCTTGAGCCGGTCGTCGCCCTTGCGGCGGTGCTCAAGGCCTTCGAGCCAGCCACCATGGCTATTCTCGCGCTGAGTTTCTCCCATGTGCTCCGTCAGCACCGCTTCTCGCTGCCGTACCTTGATGATCTCGTCCTTGGCCTGCGCGTGCTGCTCTGGGTTCAGGTACTGATTGCCGTCCCCGCGCCAGGATCCGGCTGGGTCCCGTGAGCGGTCTACTGCTGCGGCTGCCCGCTCGGCGGGCCATCTGAGTACATGATCCGCCCACGCCCGCAGGAACCTGGGCACCTCGCTCCAGAAGTCGCGCTTGACCGCATCGACCTGCCGCGAGCTGGCCGACTCGTTACGATCCGGCGCATCGGTGCGCGGGGAACTCGGGTGGCCCGGCGGGAGACGTTCCAGGCGCTGCCGCATGTCATCTCGTGACCAGCGCGCGTGCTGGTCGTCGGAGGCTAAGCGCTCGGCCGGTCTCGCAGCGTCGGGGCGATCGGGCCCGGGCGCTGAGTCTGGCCGCGACGACGCGGGCCGTAACTGTGTCGGGGCTTCCGGCTGGTCGGGCGCGTTCCGCTGGCCTGGCCAGTCACGCGACCCGGGCACGGTCAGCTCCCCTCGCAGCGCCGCTACGTCGTCGCCATGGTAGACAACATCCCGATTCCGGCGTAAGTGCGCATCCCGACTATCGGGACGCATGGAGGGCCCGGCATAGTCCCGGCGCCTTGCCTTGTCGTGGGCTGGCTGTAGGTTCTCCTCGAGAACGCCCATGACTGTTACCCGGCTTGATCGTGTCGAGGCGCGGCGCATCGCGGTCCCCGCCCAGTTGCTGGATGCGGACCGGCCGACCGACCTGCTGGCGGTCGTGAACCAGCTGACGCTCCTGCAACTGGACCCAACGGCCGCGGTGGCCCCCAGCGCTGACCTGGTCGCGTGGGCGCGCCTGGACGCCGCCTACCAGCCCGCCCACCTGCAGCAGGCGCTGGACGATCGCGCGTTGTTCGAGTACCAGGCCATGGTGCGGCCGATGACCGACCTCGGGCTCTATCTCGCCGAGATGGCTACCTGGCCGGCCGAGGGCAGGCGGCACGCCTGGCTGGAGGCCAATGATTCCTTCCGCCGGTACGTCCTCGACCTGTTGCGTGCCCGCGGACCGCTGTTGTCACGCGACGTGCCGGACCGCTGCGAGGTCCCCTGGCCGTCGACCGGCTGGACAAACAACCGGAACGTTACGCAAATGCTGGAGTCCCTGGCCGTTCGCGGCCAGATCGCGGTGTCTGGCCGCAGCGGCCGGCAGAGGCTGTGGGATCTGGCCGAGCGTGTCTACCCGGCGGGCACGCCGGTCGTTCCCGCGGCCGAAGCCCTCAGGCGGCGCGGCGAAAGGCGACTGCGCTCCCTGGGCATCGCCCGTGCGTCGGTGGTCGGCCAGGCCGGCCAGCCCGCCGAAGTCGAGGGCACGCCCGGAGTGTGGCGGGTGGACCCCGACGCGCCCGGCCAGCCGTTCACCGGGCGAACCGCGCTGCTGTCGCCGTTCGACCGCCTGGTCTACGACCGCCAGCGAGCACTGGAGCTATTCGACTTCGAATACCGCCTGGAGATGTACGTCCCCAAGGCGAAGCGGCGCTGGGGCTACTTCGCCCTGCCGGTGCTGCACCATGACCAGCTGATCGGCAAGGTCGATGCCACAGTCGACCGCAACAAGTCCGTCCTGCAGGTGCACGCCATCCACCAGGACATCCGCTTCACCCGCGCCGTCACCGCGGCCGTACACGCCGAACTCGAAGCGCTGGCCTCGTGGCTCGGCCTGGCGGCCGTCAGCGGTCATGGCCGCGCGACGAGCACCCGGTAGCCGAGGTCGAGTTCGTCCAGGGCCAGCAGGTGGCCCCAGCGCCGGTCCCATTCGCCGGTGTCCAGGTCGGCCCGCAGGCGGCGCATCCCGTCCGTGCGGTCGGCCTCCGGGATCAGCGCCAGCGCGGACATGGGCCGCCACACCCGCGGGTCAAGCTACCACCCGGGCCGTAAACCGGTGATGGCCATCGCTCCCACGACCACCGCCACGGCGACCAGGAGCCCGAGCACCAGCCCGGCTGCCTGCCAGAGCGAAAAACGCCGCGGCCGGCCAGCGAGCCGGCGCGCCCGGTACCGGAGCGAATGCCGCCGGCGGTGCGAGCGCCGGGCGGTCCCCGCGCTGGCCGGGGTTTTCTCGCGCGCCGGCATGTCCTCGCCCGCGGTCAGCCGGGTGAACGTGGCCAGCAGCGAGGCGAGCTCGGGATCGGAAACACAGAGCCGGTCCTCGATGGAGTGCAGCGCATGCTGCTCATGCGAGCTGAGGCTCATCGGCGCCACCTCCATCACCGGGTCTTGGCTCCAGGTCCTCCGGAGGCGTCGTCCAGGCGTTCGCGGTCCGGCGGTCACGGGCAGGCCAGGCGCAGCTGCTCCCAAGATCCACTTTATCGTAGCACGATATAAATCAGCCCAAAGCATTCGCTAGCGTCTTGTTCCTGGTCATCCCGCCTAGCGGGGGAATGCCTACCTGACCGCGAGCGCCCCGGCGACCGGCGTGGCGCGCACCGGCAGCTGCCCGGCGCAAGTGGTTCCCGGTACGGCGCACCCCCGGCCGGCGCCTACGCCGTTAAGGACCACCGCTGCGGCCAGCAGCACGAAGGCGAGCAGGGCCGCGAGCACCAGCCCGGTGCCCGGCCAGGTCACGTGCTGCCGCAGTTGGCGCACCTCGCCCGGAGCGGTTGCCGTCGGTGGAAGGGGAGGAACCGCGCGTGCCCCAGCAGACCCGTGAGGATTTCGAGCACTTGCTGGCGTTCCGCAGCAGCCTGCGCAGGTTCGAGCGGTGGAGCGAGGATCAGGCTCGCCAGGCCGGGCTGACTCATGTCCAGCATCAGCTCCTGGTCGCGGTCAAGGGCCATCCCGGCGCCGAGCCGCCGACGGTCCGAGACCTCGCGGGCTACCTGCTGCTGCGGCATCACAGCACGGTCGAGCTGATCGATCGCGCGCAGGCGGCTGGCCTGGTGCAGCGAGCCGCCGACTCCAGCGACGGCCGGCTCGTCCGGGTCCGGCTGACCAGCCGGGGCGAGAGAATCCTCAACGACCTGACTCCGGCTCACCTGATCGAGCTGCACAGCCTGGCCGCGGTCCTGGACGAGCTGGTAGCCGGGCGGGCGCCTGACCGGGCATCGGGCGGCCTAGCCGGCCGGGTAGCGGCCGCCTGGCTCCTGCGCAGTTCCCGCGACTCGGCCGGGCGGGAAGCGGCGCTCGGAATCGTCCATCTTGGCCTGCGCGGCGGCCGCGAGGTCGATGTTCAGGACGTCCGCCAGCAGCACCAGGTAGAGCAGGACGTCGGCCATCTCCTCGCCCGCCCGGGTCCGCAGCGGCTCGGCCTGAACCAGGTCCCGGGCGTCCGCCGCGGGCAGCCACTGGAACAACTCGGCCAGTTCGCCGACCTCGCCCACCAGGGCGAGAACCACCGACTTGGGATCGTGGAACCGGCCCCAGTCCCGGTCCTCGGTGAACTGCCGCATGCGGTCGCGCAGCGCCTCAAGTTCGGCCACTCGTGCAGCATCCCACGCCTTCCGCGCGCGGCCAGGGTGGTTCCTCGGGCGAATCACGGCATTTTTCCCGAACGCGACGCCGACCTCCAGACCAGCCGCCCCGGCGCCGGTTAGGGTTTCGTGCGTGGCCTGGCATGAGGTGGCCGCGGGGGTGTTCCAGCGGAGATACGACCCGCTGGATATAAGCGTGTGCGTGGTCCGCGGGTCGGACGGGCTTGCCGTCGTGGACACCCGGTCATCGCCTCGGCAGGCCGACGAGATCCGCACCCACCTGCGGGAGCTGGCCAGCGTGCCGGTCCGCTGGGTGGTCAACACCCACGCCCACTTCGACCACTGCTTCGGCAACCAGCGGTTCGGACCGGATTCTGACCTGAAGGCGCCGATCTACGGTCACGTCCGGATGACGGCTCATCTCGATCAGGTCGAGCGGCCGCTGCTGGCGGGGTGGATCGCCCGCGGGGAGGAACCCGCCGACGAATGGCGCGAGGTGGTCATCACCCCGCCCACCGACCTGGTCGGCGAGGTGGTCGGCGACCGGCACGTCCTGGACCTCGGTGACCGGGCCGTCGACCTGATCCACCTGGGCCGCGCCCACACCGACAACGACCTGCTGGTGCACGTCCCGGACGCGGGGGCGTGGCTGCTCGGTGACGTGCTCGAGGAGTCCGGCCCGCCGTTCTTCGGGCCCGACAGCTTCCCGCTCGAGTGGCCGGCGACCGTGGCCCGCCTGCTAGCCCTGCTCGGCGAGGGCGACGTGCTGGTGCCCGGGCACGGCCAGCCGGTCGGCCCGCGGTTCGCGCGGGCCCAGCAGAAGCAGCTGGCCGGGGTGGCGGACCTGATGAGAGAGCTGCACGCGGCCGGGGTGCCGGCCAGCCGGGCCGCCGAGGCGGGCGGACCGCAGTGGCCGCTGCCCGCCGACTGGCTGACCCGGGCCATCCAGGTCGGCTACGACCAGCTCAGCCGCGGCGACGTGCCTTAGGCGGGCGCGACCGGATAATGGGCTCCATGAGCGCAGTCGCACGGTACGGGAAGGCGGTGGCACACGCCGGCCAGGGAGACGAGCTCGCCGAGATCCTGCTCGCCGCCGCGGACGGCCTGGGCGAGAACCCGGGCTGCGAGCTGTACCTGGTGAGCCGGCAGAAGGGCGAGCCGGACGTCATCTGGGTCACCGAACTGTGGCGCAGCCAGGCCGACCTCGACGCGTCCCTGCAGCAGATCCGCGGCAGCGACTCGGTGGCCCGGGCCATGACGCTGGTGGAGAGCTGGGACATGATCGAACTCGACCTGCTCGGCGGCAAGGGCCCGCCTGCGTGAAGGTCAGGCCTGACCGCTCGGAGGTCTGGCGGCCAGGCCTGCTTGACCTGGCTTTTAGAGGTTCTTCCGGAACATGAGGTACTTACTGCCGACCCAGCCAATATGAGAAGGGTGGGCGTTGCTATATCCATATACCCAGGTCTGGCCGCCGAACTGATTTATCGTGAAGCAGTAGACACGGCCTAGGTGAGAAACGCGGGCGTTACTAACGAAGTTTGAGCTCTTCGAAATCTAGTGTGGCCGGGCTGCACATCGCCGACGCCGGGTCGCTCACGATCTGTACGCAACGGGACGAGCCTTCCAGCCCTGTGCAGCGGGCTAGTTAGCTGCCCGCTCCGGGACGGGAATTCCCGGCCCATCCTGTGTGTTTACGGACGTGGGAAATCCGTCTTCGACGGACGGTACGAGCCCCCCCGAGATTACGAAGACCCCGGCCGGATCAAGCGCTGAGGGCCTGGGATCAACCAATTGGCCGATGCTCGCGGAGCATCGGGCCGGGCAGCATGGAACGGGGTTCGGCGCTCGGGGCGAGGGAGCAGTTCAGATGGCTCAGGTCGAGCAGCGGCCGAGGACAGGGGCGGGGGCACCGGTCCGGAGCGGCCACCCGGTGCGGGCATTGGTCTTGGACATCGCGGCCCCGATCGCGCTCTACTCCGGCATCCGGGCCACGGGCGGCAGTGTGTGGCTGGCCCTGGCCGCGGGCGGCGTCTTCCCCGCCATCAGCGTGATCGCCGGCGTGGTCACCCGGCGCCGCGTCGACGTCACTGGGGCGGTGATGCTGGCTGCGCTGGCCGTCAGCACCGTGTTCTCGCTGATTAGCGGCAGTCCGCGGGCGCTGCTCGCCCGCGACGGCCTGGTGACGGCGGCCTGGGCCGGGTGCATGTACCTGAGCCTGCTCGCCAGTCGGCCCGCCACGTTCACCATCTCCCGGCCGCTGCTCGAGGGGCGGCGCGTCTGGGACTCCGCGACCCGGTCCTGGGTCCGGCCGGTCGGCCTGTCGTGGGATGAACTATGGGTCCGGTCGCCGCGGTTCCGGCGGATCTGGCGGACTTGCAGGTCATCTGGGGCACGGCGATCCTGGCCGATGCGGTGGTCCGCGTGCTGATGGCATTTGCGCTGCCGGTGGGCGTGGTCCCGGCGCTCGGCGGCGCCCTGTGGCCGGTCACGTTCGTGATACTCCAGGTCGTGACCAACGTCTACTTCGCCCGGGCCGGTTTCTGGCGTCTGTTGATAACCGGGCCAGGGCACTATCGCCCTGGCGGCTAGCCGCGCCGGTGCCCGCCAGCCCGCGGTCAGGTGGATCTTGGTGCTAAGTCCGCCGCGGGAGCGGCCTAGCGATTCAGTCCGTCAGGCACTGCACTGATCTACACCAGCCGGGCACCAAGATTCACGGAACACGCCTTAGAGGCCCATCACCGCCTGCACGCGGCCGTTGGCCACGGCGTCGACCAGACGCTGGTAGTCCTTCTCCTTCTGGTCGGCGTAGGCGAGCGCGAAATCCGCGATCGCGTTGTCGAAGTCCTTGCCCCCTCCGAGGTAGCCGAAGATCAGTGAGGCCCGCCCGGTCCGGGCGTGCCCGCGGGCGAGGGCCCAGCCGCACAGCCGCCCGTAGTAGCCGAGCTGCTCGGGGTCCATGGCCGGGACATCCATGCTGCCCTTCATGTCCCGTAGCTGGCGCACGTAGTAGTCCCGGCTGCGCTTGCCGTCGATCCGGATGCCCTCGGTCCAGCCGAGGAACACGTCGGCGGCGGCCTGAGTCATCCGCTGCCCCCGGACCACCCGCTCGCCCTGGTGCTGGTACTCGCTCTGCCCGGCGAACGGCGCGAGGACCGACTCCTGCGCCTCCTTGAGCTGGAGGAACAGCGGCTCATCGTCGCGGTCACCGAGCAGCAGCAGGACGAAGCACTCGGTGCCGACCGAGCCGACGCCCACGACCTTGCGCGCGAAGTCGCCGAAGTAGTACCGGCGCAGCACCTCACGCCGGTCGGCCTGCAGCGTCTCCCGGTACCGCGTGATCGCGCTGCGCAGCTCGTCGAGCATCTCGGGGTTCCGCTCGATCGGGAACCGGACGATCACCGGGTGGTCCGGCCGGATCAGGTACTCCCCGGCGACCCGGTCGCAGAACTTCATCAGCGCCTTCAGGCTGGTGCGTTTGCGCGCCTTCTTGATGTCCCGTTGGCGGCGCTCCACCGCCTCCTTGGTCTGCACCGCGTCGAACAGCCCGGTCACGTGGTCGACGTCGATCCTGGAGTACCAGACGTTGAGGAACCGCATCGTGGCGTAGCGGGCCATCTCGGTGCGGTAGCTGCGGGCGCAGGCCCGCACCGCGGCGCGGGCCTCGGCGTCGGAGAACCCGTTGTCCCGGGCGGCCACGGCGATGCTGGCCGTCAGGCTTGACGTCCCACTCGAACGGGGCGGGCAGCGTCTCGTCGAAGTCGTTGACGTCGAAGACCAGCCGCCGGTCCGGCGCGGCGAACATGCCGAAGTTCAGCAGGTGCGCGTCGCCGCAGCACTGCACCCGGATGCCGGTCGTGGGCGTGTGCGCGAGGTCCCACGCCATCGGCGCCGCCGCGCCGCGGAAATAGGCGAACGGCGAGGTGAGCATGCGGCCGTGCCGGATCGGCACCAGGTCGGGCACGCGCGTGGCGGCCTGCTCCTCGAGGATCGCGACCGGGTCAGGCCGGTCGGGCGGCGGCTCCCACCGCGCGTGGTCGGCGCGGGGTACCTGCTCGCGCCGGGCGCGCCCGCGGGCCTGCCACTCCTGCGGCGTGAGTACCTCGTGCGGCGGGGCGAGGACACCTGGAGACATTTTCATAAGCCACTGACCCCCCGATCGTGACCGCTGACGGCCGCTCCTACCCATACCCAGCGCGTTCACGGTTCAGGCCAGCCGCCCGGCCGGGCCGGCGCTCGGCCAGCCGATGGCGTTGCCCCGGCCAGCCGTCAGGCGCGACAATCGAGACCGGATCTGTCCACCGGACTGAGCCTGGCCCGAGGTGATGCCGCGCATGCCTCCCTATGTAGCGGCCGGAGACGGCAGCTATGCCGTGCGCCTGCCCCGGGTGCCGTTCTACTTCTGGGTGGTGGGCGCCATCATGGTGACCGGCCCGGGCTCGCTGGTGGCCCTGGCCGCCGGGGCCGGGCCGGACCCGCTCAAGGCCGTGCTGCTGCTGGGAGGCTTCTCCCTGTTGCTGCTGTCGCCCCTGGCCTGCCTGTTCTGGGTTCGCGACCAGGGCCGCACGCGCATGGCCGGCCGGGTGGTGCTGGCCGTCGACGATGCCGGCATCTACCTGAACGGCCCGCCCCGGCGGATCGGCTGGCCCCAGGTCGCGGAGGTGGTCCTGTTCAGCAAGCCGCACAGCGACGAAGCCGGCGACTGGGATCACCAGGTCGTGGTCCTGGAACGGGGGCCGGACGGCAGCTTCCCGCAGCCCCTCGTCCGGCGGCCGCTCGACCCGTCCGGCTGGGGCAAGGTGGTGGCCCTGTGCGACGCGCGACTGCGACTGGCCGATCTCGCTGCCGCGGTGCACGCGCACGCGCCGAACGTGCCGGTGTGGGACGCGGGCGGAGTCAGATGAGCGCGCCGCGGGTTCGCGCGGCGGAGAGCCGGAAAGGAACCGGAACATGAACGTCCAGACCCGGAAGGACCAGACCCGGAAGGACCAGCTCCGGGAAGCGCAGTACCGCCAGGGCGACGTCCTGCTCATCGCCGTGGACGCCATCCCCGGCCGCGCCGTGCCGGTGCCCCGGGACCAGGGCGAGATCGTGCTGGCCTACGGCGAGGTGACCGGGCACCGCCACGCGATCGCCGAACCGCACGCCGAGCTGCTGGCCCTGCCCGACCAGGAGATCGAGCGCCGCTTCCTGCGGGTCGTCGGGGTGCAGGCCCGGCTGCTGCACGAGGAGCATGACACGATCACCGTGCCGCCCGGGTCTTACCAGGTGGTCCGGCAGCGGGAATACGTCCCGCCGGCGCCCGCGCGGTCATCCCGCAGGTTCCGCCCGGTCCTCGACTGATCGTGATCAGGCTGACCCGGCAGCGCCTCGAGCGGGCGCGGGAGATCCGTGACGAGTGGCGGCGCCACGCGGTGGCCACGGCCCCCGCGGACCGCCCGGCGGCCGAGCGGGCGGTCCGCCGGCTGTACGAGGTCGCCGGGCGCCCGCCGCCCCGGTTCGTGTGGACGGACTCCCCGGCCGGCGCGCTGCAGGCCGTCGGGCGCCTGTCGGACGATCACCGGGAGGCTCAGCGGGCCAGGTTTCTCGGTGAGGTCGGGTACCGGCCGTCCTTGCCGTCGGCCGTGTGGCGCTACGAGACGGAACTGCGGAGGCGCGGCCGCCTGGCGGCCCGCTTCCGCCGGGGCGGAGGCAACCTGGGCCCGGAACTGTCGGCCTCCCCGGCCCGGGTCCGGCCGCTCGCCCGGGACCGGCTGCTGATGCCGGCGGACGACTGGGGACTGCCGCCGTTCGGGCCGGTGCTGCTGGAGGCGCTGCGGGCCTGCGCCGCCCCGGAGCTCAGGAGCCTGATCCCCGCCTTCGCGGACCGGTGCGCGAGCGGCCAGTTCAGCGCGCAAGAGACCGGCATGAACCTCATCTACCGCGAGCTCGGCCTGGTCGCCCTGCGCCCGGAGTACGCGGAGCGCGTGGACCTGATGGCGACCCTCGCCCGGTCCACCGGGCCGTGGTGGCCGTACCCGGACGCGTGCGTGATGATCGAGCGCCCGGTCCGCTGCGAGACTCAGCCGCAGTCCTCGGGACCCGGGCGCGGCTGGGTGGTGCTGCACAGCCTGGACGGCCCGGCGCTCACCTGGCGGGACGGGTTCGCCATCCACGCCTGGCACGGCGCCGTGGTCCCGGAGCGGTACACCACCGGCGAGGCGACCGCCGACGACTGGCTCGGCGAGCGGAACGCAGAGTTCCGGCGGCTGATCGCCGAGCGCATGGGCTACGCCCGGCTGCTCGGCCAGGTGGACGCGGAAAAGATCGCCTCCGACGAGTACGGGACGCTGTGGCGGATTCCCAGCCGCCGCGCCGGCGATGAGGACGTCGTCCTGGTCGACGTGGTCAACTCGACCGTCGAGCCGGACGGGTCGCAGCGGCGGTACGTACTGCGGGTACCGCCCGAACAGCAGGTCCCCCGGGACGCGATCGGCTGGACGTTCGGCCTGCCGCCGGGCACCTACCAGCCCGCCGAGATGACCTGACCGCCGCGTTTGGGGCGGCCTGGCACGGCGAACAGCGTGCTGGCCACGAGCGCGGCGCCCAGGACCACGATGCTGACCACGGCCGCCGCGCTGTAGCCGGCGTTGCTCGGCAGCAGCCGCCCGGCCGGAATGTACATGACGAGCACCGTGGCGCTCAGCGCGCTGGCGATGGAGTAGGCGACGGTGCGCACGAGCTGATAGAAGCTCATGGCGCTGCCGGTCTGATCGGCGGGCACGTCGCCGGTGATCTGGAGCGGGTTGACCGCGTAGACGCAGCCCACGCCGAAGCCCGCCAGCGCCATGATGACCACGATGCCGGCGTAGCTGCCGCGCGCGACGAGGAACAGCACCATCGACGCGATCAGCACCACGCAGCTCGCGGCCACCACAAACTCCGCGGAGGTGCGCCGGGCGGCCCGGGTCGCGACCTTGCTGGCGGCGAAGCTGGCCACGGAGAACGGGGTCAGCATCAGCCCGGCGACGAGCACCGAGGCGCCAAAGCCGTAACCCGTCCCGGGCGGGGCCTGGACGAAGCGCACCACCAGCGACGCCAGCGGGTAGAACCCGACCGCCACGCCGAACGCGGTGACGTTGGCCGCCAGCACCGCCCGGCGCCGGAGCAGGCGCAGCTCGACCAGCGGCCGGCGGGCCCGCAGCTCCCACCCGGCCCAGGCCGCGAGCAGCGCCGCGGACCCCGCCGCGCAGGCCAGGGTCGCGGGCGACGTCCAGCCCCAGCCGGGCCCCTCGGCCAGCGCGAGGAGCAGCCCCACGATCCCGGATCCGAGCAGGACGACCCCGGGGACGTCAAGGCGGGACGGCCGGGCGGGGCTGGCCGGCAGGACCGCCGCGGCGGCGGCCAGGGCCAGCGCGCTCATCGCCGCGACGACCCAGAACGGGGCGTAGAGCCCCAGGTACTCGGCGAGCAGCCCGACCAGCGGGTAGCCCACGCCGATGCCGACCGCGGTCGTGATGCCGATCGCCGCGATCGTGTGCCGGGAACGCCCGGCCGGCAGGTCGTCGCGGGCGACCGCGGTGGCGAGCGGCACCAGGCCGAGCCCGGCGCCCTGCAGGGCTCGCCCGGCCAGGAACACGGCGAAACCGGCGGGCAGCGCGGACAGCACGCAGCCGGCCAGCATCACCGCGACCGCGCCCACCGTGGCCCGCCGGCGCAGCCGCCCGTCGCCGAGGCGGCCCAGGACCGGGGTGACCACCGCGCCGGTCAGCAGCGTGATCGTGAGCGTCCACTGCGACGCCGCGAGCGACACGTGCTCGGCCTGCTGAACCGCAGGCAGCAGCGGCGTGCCCAGGCTGGCCACGGCGGTGGACTCGACGGCCAGGAACACCAGCACCGCCGCCAGGCGGGTCTGCGGGACGCTGCGGCTGCGGGGGACGGACGTGGTGGTCGGCATCACGTTCACGCTAGGAAAGCCAGCTCATGCCGTCCAAGACCAATATGGTCATGTATTCATGCTTGCGACGCATAAAGTGGCGGTCGTGGACCTGCTGCAGCTGCGCCACTTCCAGGCGGTGGCCCGGCACCAGCACGTGAGCCGGGCCGCTGCGGAACTGCGCATCGCCCAGCCCGCCCTCAGCCGGTCGATCGCGCGCCTGGAGGCCGAGCTCGGCGTCGCGCTCTTCGACCGCCGCGGTCGGCGGGTCCGGCTCAACCGCTTCGGCGCCCTGTTCCTGGCCCGCGTCCAGAACGCCCTCGGCGAGCTCGACCAGGCGCGGCAGGAACTCCGGGACGCCGCCGGTCTCGCCCGGGGCACGGTCGCCGTCGCCGTGGAGACGCTGCGCATGATCACCCAGCTCGCCGCGGGCTTCCTCGCGGACCACCCCGAGGTGAGCCTGCGGCTCTACCAGTCACCGGCCCCGGTCATGTCCGCCCAGCTCCAGGCCGGTGAGGTGGACCTGTGCCTGGCCTCGCAGCCGCTGGCCGGACCCCGCCTGCAGGCGACGGAGATCCTCAGCGAAGAGGTCCTGCTCGCCGTTCCCCCCGGGCACCGCCTCGCCCGGCGAACCAGCGTCGGGATCGACGCGCTGGCCGGCGAGCCCTTCGTCACGACCCGTCCCGGCTACTGGCAGCGCGCCCTCGCCGACCGGCTCTTCGGCGCCGCGGGCATCCAGCCCGCGATCGTGTGCGAGGGCGACGAGCCCTACGCCGTCCGCTCGCTGATCAGCGCGGGAGTGGGCGTCGGGCTCATCCCGGCCGTGGCCCGCCGGTCCGCGCCGCACCCGCCGGTCGCCTGGCTGCACCTGGACGCCCCCGGCTGCCGGCGTACGCTCAGCCTGGTCTGGCGCACGGACGCCTACCGCTCGGCCGCGGCCCGCGCGTTCACCGAGTTCGCGACCGCCCGCGCCTGGCCCAGCGACGCCTGATCACGATCCTGCGGCAGGATATTGCCGTGCCTACTCACATCGCCCTGCTGCGGGGCATCAACCTCGGCGGCCACAAGAAGGTGCCCATGGCCGAGCTGCGCGAGGTCGTGGCCTCGCTCGGGCACGCCGACGTGGCCACGTACATACAGAGCGGCAACGTGGTATTCAGCACCGAGCAGTCCGACACCGCGGCGCTGGCCGCGACCCTGGAGGAGGCCATCGCCGAGACCATCGGCGTCCAGTCCCGGGTCGTGGTGCTGTCCCGCGAGGACCTGGCCCAGGTGGTGCGCGACAACCCGTACGCCGGCGAGCCGAACCCGAGAGCCGTGCACGCCATCTTCCTCAGCGGTCAGCCGGGACCGGAGCTGGCGGACCAGGTGGCGGCGGCTCAGGACCAAGTCGCGCAGAAGGGCAGCCACGACACCGCCGAGGTCATCGGGCGCACCATCTTCCTGCACACCCCGGACGGCTACGGGCGCAGTGACCTGGCCGCCGCGCTGGTCAAGATCGGCCAGCGGAAAACGGACCAGGTGGCCGGCACGGCCCGCAACTGGGCGACGGTCACCAAGCTGGCCGCCATGTGCGGCCCCTGAGCCAGCCTTCCCCGATCTTGCTGGCCGTTCCGTCCGTAACGAGATAGTTTATCCATAACGGTAAGGTTTGGCGGGAACGCGACAGGCTGGGGCGGCTTGGCCGAGGGGAGGTACGGGTGCCGTTAACCAGTGGCGGGAGCGGTGGCGTCCTGGAGGTGGACCGGGGAACGCTCCGGCTGGTCGGCGAGGGGCTGAGCGAGCTGTCCGGGTCGATACGCGCGCTATCGGCCGACGTGTCGTCGGCGTGCTCGGCGGCGGCGTCGGGCTGCCCGGGCTGGCAGATCGCCGCGGCGTCGTCGGCCGCGGCGTCGCGCTGGGACCGCGAGGTGACGGCCCAGGCGAGCGCGGTGTCCGGAGCCGCCGGCCGGCTGGCCAGGTCGGCGGCCAGCTACTCGGCGGTGGAATCCGGCCTGGCGGCCCGGACGGCCGCTATCGGGACCATGCTCCCGGGCGGGCCCGCGGCGATCCGGTAACGACGGTGGACATAGACCTGGCCAGCTTACGAGCGGCCCAGCCGGACCGGCTGCAGCGGGCCGCGCAGGACTGGGAAGCGGCCGGGAACCGGTTCGAGAAGCTGTCCGCGGAGTTCCGCAGACCGCAGCGCTGTTCGAAGGCTTCTGGGCGGGAGCGGCGGCCGACGCGGCCAGCGCCAGCCTGTCGGGCCTGTCGGCCCGGCTCACGGCGACGAGCGGAGACATGACGGCGATGGCCGCCCTGTACCGGGACGCGGCCATGGGCGTGTCCGACGCGCAGGCGCTGCTGCGCACCGCCGAAGACCTGGCGGCCAGCCACGGGCTGGTGATCGAGGCCAGCGGCGAAGTGACGCTCGCGGCCCCGGTAGTCGCCGGAGCCGGAGCGCGGCTGGCCGAATCCGAGGCCATGGTCACGGCGATACCCCCGGCCGCGCAGGCGGTGGCCGACCTCGTGGGGCGGGCACTGGCGCTGGCCGGCGAGGTGGATAACCAGGTCAGCGCGCAACTGGCCCGGCTACCGGGATCCGCGGCCGCGGTAGCGGCCGCCGGCCGCCTGGCCGGGGACATCGGCCGGGAGATGCTGCCGCCTGCGGGCCTGACCCCGCAGGAAACTCACGACTGGTGGCAGGCGCTGAGCCAGCAGGCCCAGGATCAGCTGATCCGGGAGTTCCCGGCCACGATCGGGTGGATGAACGGGCTCCCGGCCACCGCCCGCAACGCGGCCAACCGGCTCGCCATGATCCAGGAGAAGGCGAGCCTGGAACGTGAGCTTGCGCAGCTGCAGGCCCACCCGCCTCCGGCCACCGACTACCTCGACGCGAAGGCCGGCTACGTGCCCAACCCGGCCTTCGTGCAGTGGCAGGCCCAGATCGCCGGGATCGAGCACCAGCTGGCCGGCATCAGCGCGCTGCAGCAGGCCCTGGCCCTGGGCGGGCACGGCCACCTCCCGCCCGCCTACCTGCTGGGGTTCAGCACCGCCGGGATCGGGAAGGCGATCGTGGCCTTCGGCAACCCGGACACCGCGGACACCACCGTCACCTACGTGCCCGGCGTCGGGACCGCGCTCACCGGGGCCCTGGGCAACTCGCAGCGGGCCGCCAACCTGTGGCAACAGGCGCACCAGCACAGCTCCCAGAGCCTGTCGTCGATCTTCTGGCTGGACTACAACGCCCCGCAGCTCAGCCTGACCGACATCGCGAGGGACCTGCAGATCGGCAGCACCGCGGACGCGGTGGCCGGGGCCAAGGCGCTGGCCGGGTTCCAGGCCGGGCTGGCGGCCGCACACGCCGCCGGCATTCCCAGCCGGAGGGTGCTGCTCGGCCACAGCTACGGCTCCCTGGTCATCGGCGAGGCCGCCGCCCATGACGGCGTCCGCCCCACCGACATCGTCTTCGTGGGCAGCCCGGGCGTCGGCCTGAACCAAGCCGCCCGGCTGGGCATACCCGTGAGCCACGTGTGGGCGGGCGCGAACGTCAACGACCCGGTGCCCGACCTGCCGCCGCACACCGAGGCGCTGCTGCCCAAGGTCGCGGAGGACGGCGCGGCGGGCGCGGTGGTGAGCCTGCTGGCCGGGGGCAACGTCAAGCAGGGCGCCGAGGAAGGCGCGCTGACCCCGCTGCTGATCGCGCACGCCCAGGACCCGAGCGCGAGCTCCTTCGGCACCAACCCGGCCGCCCCGGCCTTCGGCGGCAACGACTTCACCGCGAACTTCGTCCCGGGCGAGCCGTCCACGTTCATCTTGCCCTACTTCATGAGCTTCAAGGCGCATTCCTCCTACTGGGCCCCGCGCTCGGCGTCGCTGACCAATATGGGGTATATCGTGGACGGGCTGTACCACCTGGTCATATCGGCGCCGGGATCGCCGGCCGGAACCGCGGGATGACCATGCCGCGGATCTCCCGGCCGGGCCGGCCGCGCCGGGCCTGGCGGTCCGGTGCCGTGGCCGTGCTGCTGGCGCTGGCCGTCGCCGGGACAGCGGGATGCTCGGGCAGCAGCCCGACCAGCCAGGGGAGCAAGGTGAACAACAGCCAGCCCACGATGACCCCGGCCCAGGCCGCGACCTACGCCGAGAAGATCCTGCTGGACACGGGCCAGGCGCTCACCCCCCGGCCGCGGCTGGAGACCAGCGTGGCCGGATATCCCTACGATGAGCTCAACAACACCACGGGCTGCACCGACACGGACGCGTCCGAGATGGTCGTCGTGTCCCGGGGGTACTGGCTGCGCGGGATCACCGTGCACGACTACGCGGCGATCGGCGAGCAGGTGCTCGCTTACTGGAAGAACCTGCACTGGGTGATCACCGGCAGCCGCGGCATCGGCACCACCCAGCCGGTGATCACCGCGGTGGCCCCGCCGTACGCGTTCGACGTCAGCCTGACCTGGGGCACCGCGGCCACTCCCGGCGGCCAGCTGCAGATCGGAGCCAGCTCGGTATGCCTATGGCCGCACGGGGCCCCGTCCCCAGGCGAGTAGGCCAGCGGTCAGCCCTTTTTTTGGCTTATTTCGAGTACGGTCACACTGCATGAAATCGCTAAGATCGCATCAGTGAATGCCGGGCTATCTAAGGCGCCCTTGGCACCTTCGGCAGAGAGCCGGGTTTGCTGCTCCTGACTTGTGCAAGTGCGCAGCGCTGGCATGACGGTAGTGCGCCACTCCTATTGCCACGTGCCAATGCCGGGTCGCCTGGCAAAGGTTCTCCGGGCCCATTGCGAACGTCCCGAGATCGGGGGATCTTGATGAGCGCCGCTGGACGGTGACCTCGGGAGCGCGCCGCACCTGGTAAGGGCGGACGGCAGCCCTGGCGCTTGCCAGCCCGCGTGTGGCCACGCCGCTGGGCGATAACCGCTCCAGTAGGATGCCGGAGTGACAGATAGCGTGGCACCTGCGACACCGCCCGGGTCCGGGCCGAAAGCACCTGCGTCTGATACTGACCGGATCATCCAGGTATTGGGGATGGAATACCAGTATCTTACCGCGCAAATAATTGCACGCTTGTCGGCACGCTATCAATTTCTCGGTTTCCTGACGGCGGCCGCTGCAATACTCGCCGTCGCAAGCAGCCATCCGTTTTTCAGTGGAGGCACCTACGTGCTCGCGTCACTTGCCGGAGCGGTTTTCCTTTTCGGCCTTATTTGCTACTGGAGCCTCGGCCGTTTCATAGCAACCTTGTCAGTCCGCGTAGCAAGGATCGAGAGAAGAATCAATGAACTCTTTCCGGACGGAGATGGGCATAGCAAGGTGCTGCTGAGCTGGGAGACAGAACGGCGAGAGCTCAGGAGTATCGGACAATTTATTCAGGGGTTTGTGCCACCACCTAGCTAGACCTCGCCTTTCGACCTTGCTTAGCCCTCGGCGTGTAGCCGCAAGTCTCGGAACGCCTCAATGAGCTTAGGTAGCGGCCAGTGAGCGTTCAGGCCGCTTGGGTTGGGCAGCACCCACAGCCGGGTGTCCCCGGCGGTGAGCTCCTGCGATCCCACGCCGGCCTCCGGCCGGCCGAATGCTGTCCGGTAGGCGGTGACGCCCACAACCGCCAGCCACCGCGGGCGCAGCCGCGCGGCCTTGGCGAGCAGCGCCGCGCCGCCGTCGCGCAGTTCCTGCGCGGTGAGCTCGTCGGCTCGGGCGGTGGCGCGGTCGACGATGTTGGTGATGCCCAGGCCGAGGCCGAGCAGCTGCTCCTGCTCGTCGGGCCGGAACTGGCGCGGGGTGAAGCCAGACTGGTGCAGGGCCGGCCAGAAGCGGTTGCCCGGCCGGGCGAAGTGGTACCCGGTGGCGGCGGAGTACAGGCCGGGGTTGATCCCGGAGAACAGGACGCGCAGGCCGGGCGCGGCCACGTCGGGGATGGTCAGCTGCCCGGCCGCGGCCAGCGCGGCGGGCGTCGGGCGCGCTGGCCGGCCGGGACCTGCCGTCGGCGCAAGCTCGGCCATAGGGTCAGTGCTCGTCAGCCGCG
>Ga0306920_100000786_pt1 | contig 38292 bp, 33 predicted proteins | sample flu12Cox44000170_FD_204666 | JGI IMG/M metagenome (GOLD analysis project Ga0306920, IMG submission 204666) | Lab enrichment of tropical soil microbial communities from Luquillo Experimental Forest, Puerto Rico - flux4day.12C.oxic.44.000.170 (v2)... | ecosystem: Environmental > Terrestrial >... | reverse complement strand
GAGCAGAAGAAATGGCGCAGTGTATGTAGACCGCTGTACTTGGGCCGCATCACGCGGTTGCCTTTGTCATCGATGGTGCGAACGGTCACGCCTGCCGCGAGCTGCAGCGGGTGCCAGTGGCGCTGCAGGATGTTGGAGTGCGACCCGACCTCGCCTGTCCCGCTGGGAAAGACTAGGCCCAGCACCCCCTTGGGACATGCCAGCTTCCACTCGCGCAGGGCTTTAACAACGAGCGGTGGCAGCGGCACGGTGCGGTCGCCGCTTGCCGCGGTTCTGGCGCATCTCTCGAACCGGGTTGTGCATGGCCAATCCACGCTCCTGTGCGTCAGCGATGTTGGCGCCCAGGCTGCTCAGCACCTTGCGCGTAAGAGCTGGCGAGCGATTGTTGGCGCGCAAATCACCGTTGGAAGCGCGCACAGCCGGCACTGTGAGCTTCGATAGTCTCGTGGAGCCGAGGAACGGTTCGATGTGAAGGTGAAGGTGCTTGTGGTTCTGGGTGAGTGACGACCTCACGAGGCCGTTCTCCTGGCCGGTCTCGAGCCACAGCTTCCCCGCTTCTGCAACGGTGATGCTGTCGCTGTCGGCGACGTGCACGCAGATGCGGCCGCAGGCGGCTGGCAAACATCGTGCTCCGCCGTCGCAACCCGCGTTAGCATCAATGTTGTTGCGCCGGAGAGCTTGAACTCAGTCTAGCCGGTTCGCTTCAGCGCCTCCACCTCCCATGTCCTAGCCATTGGCGACGGAGCCGACCATCTCCCTGAGGAGATCGTCATCTGAGCCCTTCTCAATGAGAGCCTTTAGAGTCATCCTGTCGATCGTCATGGTCCGTCCTCCTGGGTGCGTTTGGCTGTTCGCAACCGGGGCGAGTCTCGATTTGAACCATGACAGCTCTCCGCTTGCAGGCGTCTCTTTGGAGGCGTCGGGAAACGCTTGCAAGGGGTGCTGCACGGAGGGCGGCCGTGGGTCGACCGGAAAGCAACACCCCACCCTCATCTCCTGCACCACGCCTAGGGACACCAACGGCGCGCGAGTTCCTACTGAGTCTAGTCGTCGGTAGCGCGCATCTTCGACCTGCCGGCTCAACGAATACACGCGCTGCTGGAGGCCGTGCACGATGCTCAACCAATGAACCGACGGTAGATGGATGCGTCGCGACGGCATCTGCACATGGCAGCAGGACCCTGAAAGTTGAAGAAGCTGATCGTCACAGCCGACGACTTCGGTGCCGCGGTGCCGATGAACGAAGCGGTCGAACAAGGCCATCGCAGCGGCGTCCTTTCGGCGGCGAGCCTGATGGTTGGCGCACCGGCAGTGACGGACGCGGTGGAGCGGGCACGCCGCTTGCCGTCGCTCGGCGTCGGGCTGCACCTCACCCTGGTCGATGGTTATCCAGTTCTTCCGCCGCGGCAGATTCCAGATCTGGTCGGAGCCGATGGGCGATTTTCGCGTCACGTCGTCCGTTTTGGCATAGCGCTTTTCTTCTTGCCCAAGATCCAACGGCAGGTAGAGGCGGAGATCGAAGCGCAGTTCCACCGCTTCCGTGCAACCGGTCTCCCGTTGGACCACGTCAACGGCCACCAGCACTTTCACATGCACCCTGTGGTCACGTGCGCCATTGCGCGAATTGCACCGGGCTTCGGCTCACCCCCGGTGCGGATTCCGCTCGAGCCGTTCTGGCACTCCTGGCGCGCGGCGGCCGACCGGCCCATGCGGCGTCTCGCGAGCTGGCTGTTCTATGCGGCTCAGACACGCGGGATGCGGCGCCACCTTGGGGCAGCGGGCTTGCCGATGAACGATCATGTCTTTGGGGTGAATGACAGCGGCGCGATGGTTGAGCGGCGTCTGCTCCAGTATCTCGCTCACCTGCCCGATGGAATCACGGAGCTCTATTGCCATCCCGCGACCCGGCGCTGGGACAACCTTCCGGCGCACTATCGCCCAGAGGACGAGCTCGCCGCCCTCATCAGCGCCGAAGTTAGTGCCAAGCTCGAAGCGGCCAATCTGCAGCCAGTTTCGTTCCGAAAGGCCTTCTCGTGATACGGCAGCGGAGCGTGGTTCGGCGCGATGCGAACCGCATGGCGTGAGCCCGACACTTCTATCCAAACAGAACTTCAGCAGCGACCTATTCAGGTTCAGGGCCTCGTGGACGTTAGACGCATCGATGCCGCGATCCACGCCATCTCTCGAAATCTCGTCCACGTCGCAGTTTCGACCATGCTCCACTTTTTAGCCTGGGCGATCGGCGCGGTAGAGACTTGGCTCGGACTCTGGCTCATGGGCTATCCGTCGACCTTTCCCAGGCTCTCGCCATAGAGAGTCTAGTTCTAGTGCTCGTGCCTCCTACCACCGCCTTTTTGTGGTGCCCTGGGCAGCAGGTGTGCAGCAGGGTTTTATCCGATGCTGGGGGCCTTGTTTGGGCTTCGACCCGATGTGGCATTGGCGCCGGCCTTGCTCAAGCGGGCAAGAGTAATCGTCATCGGCTTGCCAGCTCTGCTGTCTGGCAAGGAAGCGAAGCCAGACAGTTCTTTGCAGAGTCGAGTGACCCTCAGCGCATCCGCTCAACCGATATCCGCGAGCCGCACGCCTGATCTCCTGAGCAGGTCACGCCTGAGATCGCGTGCGAGTTTTGCGCGTCCGAGGGCGGCAATGATGGTCTCGGCGATGCTCGATCCGGCTAGACCAGCCTTCTCATACATTCTCTGCGGCATGTCATGATCGATGAACACGTCCGGAAGCCTAATCGTACGCACGGTGCGGCCGCTGTCGAGGAGCCCCTCCCCGACCAGATATTCCAGTACATGACTGCCAAATCCGCCCACAGAGCCCTCCTCCACCGTGACGAGCACCTCGTGATTCCGCACGAGTTGTTGTATCAGGTCGGTATCGAGCGGTTTCATGAAACGCGCATCCGCGATCGTTGCCGAGACGCCGACCGCAGCGAGCAGGTCCGCGGCCTTCATGCACTCCGCAAGCCGTGCGCCAAGCGACAGCACAGCCGCCGTGGAGCCTTCGCGGATGACGCGACCGCGGCCAATCTCGAGGATCTGGCCTTCAGCCGGAACGGGCGCGCCGATGCCTTCGCCGCGCGGATAACGCACCGCCGTCGGACCGTCGTCGATCGCGACGGCCGTCGCCACCATGTGGCGGAGCTCGGCCTCGTCTGCCGCGGCCATGATGACGAAGCCCGGCAGGCAGCCGAGATAGGCGAGATCGAAGCTGCCGGCGTGCGTAGCTCCGTCGGCGCCGACCAGTCCCGCGCGGTCGATCGCGAAGCGCACCGGCAGCTTCTGGATTGCAACGTCGTGAACGACTTGATCGTAAGCGCGTTGCAGGAATGTGGAATAGATGGCGGCAAACGGCTTCATGCCTTCGGTCGCGAGCCCCGCCGCGAACGTCACAGCGTGCTGTTCGGCGATGCCGACATCGAAGGTGCGGTCCGGAAACTCCTTGCCGAACAGATCGAGGCCCGTGCCATCCGGCATGGCGGCAGTGATGGCAACGATCTTTTTGTCCTTTCTGGCTTCTGCGATCAGGCTTTGTGCGAATACGTGCGTATAGGTCGGTGCGTTGGCCTTCGATTTGACCTGCGCGCCGGTCACAACGTTGAATTTGGCGACACCATGATACTTGTCGCGGGCCGCTTCGGCTGCCGGATAGCCCTTCCCTTTCTGTGTCAGGACATGAACGAGGATCGGTCCGTGCGGGGCGTCGCGCACGTCTCTCAGGGCGGGAACGAGGTGGTCGAAATCGTGCCCGTCGATCGGACCGACGTAGTGGAAGCCCAGCTCCTCGAACCAGCTTCCGCCCTGCCAGAGGTGGCTCGCATACTCTTCGAAGCGCGCGGTCCGGCGCTCCTGTTCGCTGGCCGAACGCCTCGCGAGGTGCTTGGCAACGTCGTGCAAAGCCAGCAAGGGGCTGTTGGAGGTCATTCGTGAGAGGTACGCCGATAGCGCACCGGTGGGGGGAGCGATCGACATCTCGTTGTCGTTGAGGATCACGATGAGGCGCACGTCCCGTGCGCCCGCGTTGTTGATCGCCTCATAGGCCATACCCGCGCTCATGGCGCCATCGCCGATGACGACAATGACGTTGTTGCGCCGGCCCTTGAGGTCGCGCGCTATCGCCATGCCCAGGCCGGCCGAGATCGAGGTAGAAGAATGCGCGGCGCCGAATGCGTCGTACTCGCTCTCCGCGCGCCGGGTAAAACCGGAGAGTCCGCCGCCTTGGCGTAGAGTGCGAATGCGATCGCGGCGACCGGTGATGATTTTGTGCGGATAGGACTGGTGACCCACGTCCCAGATAAGGCGATCCCGAGGCGTGTCGAACAGATAGTGCAGCGCCACCGTGAGCTCGATGACACCGAGACCGGCACCGAGATGCCCGCCCGTGACGGACACCGCATCGATCGTTTCCTGGCGCAGCTCGGCCGCGAGGTCCGGAAGGCTGGTCTCGGGTAGTCTGCGCAGGTCGTCAGGCAGCTTCACCTGGTCGAGTAGCGGCGTCCTCGACGTTTGCGGCCGACGATTGGGGGTAGGCGTGCCGATGCGGTTGAGGCGCGACGCGACCGTAGCAGGCGGTGCAGTAATGGCCATGGTTCACCCCCGTGCAATCAATCGCTTCGGTAGCAGGGCATTTGAGGTGGGGCCAGCAGCGGTTCGCAAGACCGTTCCGGCAGCGACTCATTTTTGTGGATTGTTGTGGAAATGTGACGCAGTGGCATCAGTTATTCGCTCTTTTATTGGATCATTGGCGCAACGGTGTAGAAATCCGCCGATGCAATACCCAAATCTGACGGAGGAAAGCGAGAATGCCGCGATCGAACATCTCGACGTGCCGGGCGTTTGCCGCAATCCTGGCGCTGGTGGTTTTTGCAGCGTCGGCGCCCACCGGCGTATCCGCGCAGGGGGCTAATTCTCCCAGCGCGCACATCGCCGGCCTTCATGGCGCATTGATCGAGACCATGAAGCAGGGCAAGCAGCTCGGATTGAAAGGCCGCTACGACCAGCTGGCACCGGTCCTATTCAAAACCTACGACGTGCCCTTGATGGCACGCATCGCAGTCGGCCCGAGCTGGGACAGCATGCCCCCACCCCAGCAAGCGCGGCTCGTCGATGCCTTCTCGCGCATGATGGTTGCAACCTACGCCAGCCGCTTCGATGGGTTCTCCGGCGAGCGGTTCGAGATCCTGCAAACGGTGGAGCAGCCGCCGGCCGGCAAGATCGTCATGACCCGCGTGACGCAATCCAACGGGAAGGCCGTTTCGCTCAACTATCTCCTGCGTCTGACCGGCGCAGAATGGAAGGTGGTCGATGTGTTCCTTGACGGCACCATCAGCGAGCTCGCGAACCGCAGAGCCGAGTTCACGGCGATCCTGAAATCGGGCGGGCCCGACGCGCTGATCAGTTCGCTGCGCCAGCAGGGCGACAAGCTTCTAGCCGGTGGGTGAGAATTCAGATCTGTGATCGGTCCTCAGATAGAGAACACCGTGATCGTCCCGGCGCTTATCGCCGGGATCCGGCGCAGACACTCCGTTGCCCGTGGTTGGCCGGAACCGGCACAGGCCGGGCGTGACAACCAAAGGCGGGCGGGTGCTGCAGATGATAGACCGCGGTGGCTCTATTCGGTCGCCGATTGCACGATCACCAACGTCCAGCCCCAACTTGTCGGTTCGGTTCCCGGCTCCTTCGGCTTGCCCGATGGCGCGGGCGGAGGAGCCGGAAGGGGCGCTCCTGTCGCCGGTGACGGCAAGGCAGGAGACTCCAGGGCCGGCGACGACAGTGCAGGCGAGGCGAGTGTCGCCTTATCCCCGCTGCGATCCTCCAGACCCGGCAGCGCCGACAGCAGGCTTTCCTTGAGCGCGTCACGCGTCTCTGCTTGCCGCTTCTGCTCCACCACACTGCGCATCATGGCATAAAAGTCGAGCGAGCTTCGCTCGAGCTCCTCCATTTGCTCAACCTTGCTCAAACTTGCGATTGGCGAGGCAACGGTGCCCACGGTTCCGACATAGTTGGCGGCTTGGGCGGCCGATATTGGCAGGATGGTTCCGACAAAAATTTGCGCCCCGAGCTCCACGCCATTGCCGAATGCGTCACGCACGTTCGTCGGCCCGACCACGGGGAGGACAATGAAGTTGCTGTCGCGGATGCCCCAGACGTAGAGAGTTTGTCCGAAATCACTGGTCTGGCGGGCGAGCCCCTGCGTTGACGCGACATCGATGAGGCCGCCGATGCCGACCGTCGAGTTCAACAAAAACCGCCCGAGAGTCGTGGCAGCGGCAGGGAAGCGCAGCTGAAGGACGCTGTTGGAGAAGATCAACGGCTCGTTGAGATTGGCCGTGAACGCGACGATCGAGTCGCGGACAGGTTCCGGCACAGTGTCGCGATACATCTTGGCGGCTGGATATATCACCGCGTGATTAAACTGTTGGTTGCGCTCGAACACCAATCGGTTCATGTCCTCTATCGGGTCGGTGGAGTCGCGCGTCTCTACTCCCGAGGACAGGAATTGCGGCTGAGCTGGCCCATGTGAAGCGCAAGCGGAGAAGGTCACAGCGAGGATCGCCGCGGAAACGCCACTCAAAATGCTGCCAGCACTTGAGATCATTCACCACCTGGATCGGAACCTATTAGGTACGTGCACACGTGGGGGCACCTTATGGCAATGAATGCAGGTGGGCTGGTCGCTACACTGTCGCTGATTTGTACGGCTCTGGCAATACTTGGCTCGGCCTATCTGGCATTCGCTGCAATCCTGCTCCGACAGCTGAGCGGCAGGGTGTCGCCTCCTCTCCATTCTGCTCGAGGAGTCACTATCCTGAAGCCGCTGTGCGGAGCCGAGCCTGATTTGGAGGCAAACCTGGCGTCATTCTGTGTCCAGGGCTACCCCGGGCCCGTCCAGATTGTGTTTGGTGTCAGCGAGGCAGCCGACCCTGCAGTGGCGATCGTGCGCCGGCTGATCACGAGATTTCCGGACATCGATATCGAGCTGGTGGTCGGCACCCGCATGTATGGCGGTAATCGGAAAATCTCCAATCTGGTCAATATGGCACCTCGCTCCCGGCACGACGTGATCGTGCTGTCGGACAGCGACATCAATGTTGATCGTGCATACCTTCGTCAGGTGGTCGCTGCTCTCGATGAGCCGGGCGTTGGTCTCGTCACATGCCTCTACCGCGGGACGTCGGATAGCGGACTGTGGTCTCACCTTGCCGCGATGGCGATCAACCAGCACTTCCTGCCTAACGTGCTGGTCGCGCTCAGGCTGGGATTGGCCAAGCCCTGCTTCGGCTCAACCATCGCCCTCCTGAGGGAAACGCTGGATCGGATCGGTGGGTTTGAGCCATTCGCCAATCAACTGGCAGACGACTACGCGATCGGCAAAGCGGTCAGAGGTCTAGGCCTGCACGCGGCGGTTCCGCCGATGATCGTCGATCACGTCTGCTCCGAACAGACGTGGAGTGGACTTGTCCGCCACGAAGTGCGCTGGACACGCACCATTCGCCTCATCGAGCCTGCAGGCCACGCCGGGTCGATCGTGACGCACCCGCTACCGTTTGCGCTCGCAGCGGCCGCGCTCAACGGACTGAGCGCCATTGGGCTGGGGATAATCGCGTTGGTGCTTGTATGCCGCGTTCTCGCTCCTGTACAGATTTGGCGCATGTCTGGGAGCGGCGGAGGCTCGCTCTGGCTCACCCCGTTCCGTGATCTCTTGAGCTTCGTGATATTTCTGGCGAGCTTCCTGCCGGGGCGAGTGACGTGGCGGGGGCGACGTTTCACCGTTCGGTCCGACGGAACGCTGACGCACAACTGAGGGGGTACACCCATGCGCACGCTCTTCCTGCAGGCTCCGTCCTATGAAGGCTTCGATGGCGGTGCCGGCTCGCGCTATCAAGCGCGGCGCGAGGTTCGCTCCTTCTGGTTCCCAACCTGGCTCGCTCAGCCGGCCGCCTTGGTGGAGAACAGCAAGCTCGTCGATGCGCCGCCGCACCGGTTGACGCTCTCCGACATCCTGCCTTTGGCCCACGACTACGACCTCGTCATTGCGCACACGTCGACCCCCTCCTTCGTTTCGGACGTGAAGGCCATAGAGGCGCTGAAGTCCGTGAATCCCAGGCTCAAGGCCGGCTTCATCGGCGCCAAGGTTGCAGTCGAGGCGGACAAGAGCCTGGACAGGGCGCCGGCGGTCGACTTCGTGGCGCGCAACGAGTTCGACTTCGCGATCAAGGAGATCGCCGACGGCCGTCCCTGGAAGGACGTCAAAGGCATCAGCTATCGCAACAGAGACGGTGTCCTGGTGCACAACGATCATCGCGCGGATCTGGAGGACATGGACCGGCTGCCATTCGTCACGCCAGTCTACAAGCGGGATCTCACGATCGAGAACTACTTCATCGGCTATCTGAAGCACCCCTATATTTCGCTTTACACTGGCCGCGGTTGCAAATCGCGCTGCACCTTCTGTCTGTGGCCGCAAACGGTCGGCGGTCACCGCTATCGTACGCGCAGCGTCGGTCACGTCGTCGACGAAATCAGGTGGGCGAAAGCCGCATTTCCGCAGGTCAAGGAGGTTTTCTTCGACGACGACACCTTCACCGACGACCTGCGCCGCGCGGAGGCCATCGCCCGCGAGCTGGGAAAGCTCGGAGTGACGTGGTCCTGCAATGCCAAGGCGAACGTTCCGCGCGCGTCCCTGAAGGTGCTGCGCGACAATGGGCTCAGACTGCTGCTGGTCGGCTACGAGTCAGGCAATCAGCAAATTCTACATAACATCAAGAAGGGCATGCTGGTCGATGTCGCGCGGCGGTTCACCAGGGATTGCCACGATCTGGGGATCACCATCCACGGCACGTTCATCCTCGGCTTGCCCGGCGAAACCAAGGAAACCATCGAGGAAACGATCCGATTCGCCACCGAGATCAATCCACATACCATCCAGGTCTCACTCGCTGCCCCTTATCCCGGCACATTTCTCTACGATCAGGCGGTACGCGAGGGCTGGCTCGATGGCGATAACGCGGAGCTCGTCGACGACAGCGGCGTGCAGCTGGCTCCCCTCCACTACCCGCATCTCACGCACTCGGAGATCTTCGATTCCGTCGAGACCTTCTACAGGCGCTTCTACTTCCGCTCCGGCAAGATCGCGTCGATCGTCGGCGAGATGCTGACGAGCCCGGCCATGATGAAACGGCGGCTGCGTGAAGGTGTCGAGTTCTTCCAGTTCCTGCGCGAGCGGCGGACAGTTACGTCCTAGCTGCTGTCCCGCGGCTCCCGTGGCGGCCCCATCAGGATGGGCTGAAACAGCACCGCCGCAGCGAGGGTCGTGAGCAGCGACAGACCCAGCAGCTTGCCCATGCTCGACGTGCCGGGATGGTTCGAGAACCACAGGCTTCCGAAAGCGGCGGCCGTGGTGAGTGCGCTGAACACAACCGCACGCGTCAGCGGCGAGGCGAGCAGGCTGGTCTCGCCACTGCGCCAGGCAAGCACGTAGTAGATCTTGAACGCGACGCCCACGCCCAAGAGCAGCGGCAGCGCGATGATATTGGCGAAGTTGAGCGGCAGCCCCAGGAGCACCATCAGCTCGAGCGTCACCACACTGGCAAGCAACAGGGGCACAAGCGTCAGGAGAACGTCACTGACGCGCCGGAGGACGATAAGCAAAATCACCGTGATCAGCACCGCCGAAAGAGCGGCCGCTCGCACAAATGCGCCGACTATCGTATTTGCCGACTCCTGGATTAAAATGGGCATGCCGGTGGCGCCGGGCGCCACCGCTAGGACCGCAGAGGCGAATTGCTTCAGCGTTTCGTTGTCTCGTCCGTCGCCCTTGGGCGCAACCTCGACCCGGGCCCTGCCATCCTCGGTCACCCAGTCGCTCACGAGATCGCTGGGCAGGCTGTCATTCGAGACGCGCTCCGCCTTGAGAAGCTCACGGATCTGCTCAAGGCGAATCTTGAGGCCCGACATCAGAGCGTTCTCGGCGTGCACTCGGATTGCGGGCTCGGCACGAGCAAGCGCGGCTAAAGCGGCTGCCAGGCGATGCGCAAGGGCCGCAACCTCTTCATTGTTGCCGCCGATGTCGGCGAACGCCTTGGCTGTCTGTCGCAAAGCCTCGATCGTTTCCGCGTCGGTTGGAGCTGGCTTCGACTGAAGAGGGGTAAGTGTGGGCCCGAGCAGGGTCGCGGCATCGGCAATGATCGGAAGCTTCTCGTCCTGAGACTCCGGCATAAAGTTCTGGATTGTAAGGGTATGCGACACCTCCGGTAGCTCATTTAGGCGCCGGGCAAGATCATTCGCGGCAGTTATGGACGGAGTGAGGATCTCGACAGTGTCGGGTGCGCTCGCCGGATCGTTCATGAGATCGAGCAGTGTTGCCACCGATTCGACCTTCGGACTTCTCAAGTTGAGCGGGTTGAAATCGAACTTGAGATCCTTGAGCAGCGGTAAGCCGGCGATCACCACAATCCCGCTCAAGGCCAGAATTATGCGCCTATGGCGGGCAACAAAGAGATCGACGGGCACGAGTGCGCGATAGCCGACCTCCGCAACCTCGCCGGGCGGGCTTAGAACGGTCAGCAGGGCCGGCAGCAGCGTGATGCTAGTGACAAAGGCGATGATCATGCCGGCTCCTGCAATGAGCCCGAGCTCGGATACGCCCCTGTAGTCGGTCGGCAGGAAGGCCCAGAACCCCGCTGCGGTAGCGGCGGCGGCCAGCGCCAAGGGCTTGCCGGCCTCTTTGGCAGCCGAGACGAGGGCGGCCCGCAGGTCGTCATCTCGATACCGCTCGTGGCGGTAGCGCACGGCGAACTGGATGCCGAAGTCCACGCCGATGCCGACAAATAGCATGGCGAAGGCAACCGATATGAGGTTCAAGCTGCCGACCATCGCCAAGCCCGCCGCGGCCGTGACGGCAAGCCCGACGAAAAGGTTTGCCACGACGGCGGCGATGATCCGGCCTGACCGCAAGGCGAGCCAGAGGATCAGGAGCACGGCGGATCCAGTCAAAGCCGTGTTGAGCACGGCACCATCTGCGAGAGTGCTGAACTCCTCATCGGCCAGCGGAACTGGCCCGGTCAGGCGAACCGTGAGGTGGTTCTCGGGGACAAGGCCAAGGGCTCTGGCAGCGGTGCGGATGGCGTCGCCAGCCGCGGCACCGGGTTCCAGCGAGCCGTAGTCGAGCACCGGCTTGACGCGAATGAAGCGGCGCAAGTCGGCCCGGTGCGGTGACTTCCCCATCATCAGCTCGTCCCAGGAGAAAGCAGCTTGGTGGTTGGCGGCGAGCGCCTCGAGCGCGCTGGCCATACGAGCCAGCGGCTCGACGAATTCATCCACATTCATCCGGCCGGCTTTCATGCCCACGGGAATGAGGCCGAGCGCGCCGGCGAAGCCGCGCAGCGTGGGGTCTGCTGCCAGGGTGCCGAGGAAGGGCTGGGCGCGAATCATCTGCTCCGCCGTGCGCCCGAGCTCCCCCGTCGAAAGGAACAGCAAGCCGTTGCGGTCGAAAAAGGGGCCTCCGGGCCCGCGAACGGCGTGAAAAAGCTCCGGTTTTCTTGCAAGCTCTGCGGCAAGAGCGCGGGCGGAGCTGTCAACGATCTCCGGGGTGAGACCATCGACAACGACCACGATCGTGTCGGTTCGTTGCGGAAATGCTGCATCGAGTTGCAACTCGCGCTGGCGCCAGGGCAGCGCCGAGGAGATCAGCTGGCCGGTGTTGGTATCGATTGCGAAGTGCTGATGTGCGTACTCAATGGCCCCCGCAGTGCCGATCAAGGCTGTGATAATGACAAGCCACGGAAAGCAGCAGCAGGCTCGCGTACACCTGACAATGATCGCTTCGAGCATATCGGTGCGCAGAATACCTCTCCAAGTCTCGCTCCTTGCGGCTAGATCCACGCTGCTGCCGCCAACGAGGGCTACCTATGTGTGGTGGACCTGCTCCACGAGGAAGAGCGACCTGGCCTTATGACGTTCACAGGCTTCAGTCGCAATGGGCACCGCCGATTGGTGGCATTTCACTGGGGAAAAACGAGGGCGTTTGTTGGCATTGCGGTGAAAGTTCCGTTCATGGCTGTGATCATGACAAGCCACGGAAAGCAGCAGCAGGCTCGCGTACACCTGACAATGATCGTTTCGAGCATATCGGTGCGCAAAATAGCTCGCCAAGTCTCGCTCCTTGCGGCTAGATCTAGCTTTTGCCGCCAACGAGGGCTACCTACGTGTGGTGGACCTGCTCCACGGGGAAGAGCGAGGTGGCCTATCAATCGCGATGGGCACCGCCGATTGGTGGCATTTCACTGGGGAAAACGAGGGCGTTTGCTGGCATTGCGGCGAAGTTCCGTCTACCGTCGGAATCGGAGGGGACTGCTTCGACCGCGCTTGGGCGTCTGCAGGCTGCTGCCTGGCAACGGGGTCGAGCTAGCCCTAGGTCTTCAGCACCGGGTGAAGACATGAAGGTGATCTTGGCCCAGCCGCGCGGCCACTGTGCCGGCGTCGTTCGAGCCATCGAGATCGTCGAGCGGGCTCTTGAGAAGTATGGACCGCCGGTCTATGTGCGACACGAAATCGTGCACAACCGCCATGTCGTCGAAACCCTGAAGGCTAAGGGCGCGCGCTTCGTCGAGGACCTTTCGGAGGTTCCGCGCGGTGCGCGCACGATCTTCAGCGCGCATGGTGTATCGCAGGCGGTCGAAAATGACGCCAAGGCACGGCAGCTCGCTGCGCTGGACGCGACCTGCCCGCTGGTCGCCAAAGTCCACAGGCAAGGGCGGCGCTACCACGGGCAGGGCCGAACAGTGATCCTGATCGGCCATGCCGGCCATCCGGAGATCGAAGGGACCATCGGCCAGCTTGCAGGGCCGGTGCACTTGATCCGCGACCGGGACGATGTCGAGCGGCTAGACCTGCCAGCCGATGCCCCTGTGGCCTACATCACGCAGACCACCCTCAGCGTTGATGACACGCGAGCCACCATCGATGCGCTCAAGGCACGGTTTTTCGATATCGTCGGTCCTGATACCCGCGATATTTGCTATGCGACGCACAACCGCCAAGCTGCCGTACGCGAGCTGAGCAAGATCGTTGATGTGCTGCTCGTCGTCGGCGCCGCCAACAGCTCGAATTCGAGCCGGCTGCGCGAGATCGGAGCCGATGCTGGCATCCCGAGCTACCTGGTGGCAGACGGCAGTGAGCTGGAGTCCCAGTGGTTCGCCGGCAAGTCAGCCATAGGACTGACCGCCGGGGCTTCGGCTCCCGAGGTCCTGGTCAAGGGCGTCATCGATGCTCTCGCATGCTTTGGTCCTGTCGAGCTGACGACGTTGCCCGGCATCGATGAGAAGATCTGGTTCCCGCTGCCCCCTGAGCTTACCACGCCTGACCTGCCGTCGAGGGCACTCGAGCCGAGCCACGCTTAACAGTGAGCATTGCGGGTGGGGATCCCTCTCAATCAAGCTCTCTCGATCGGCTTCTATGTGCTGCGCCAGCATCTCCAGGGGCGCCGGCGCTACCCATTGGTGCTGATGCTCGAACCCTTGTTTCGCTGCAACCTCGCGTGCGCGGGCTGCGGCAAGATCGACTACCCCGACAAGATCCTGAACCAGCGGCTCTCGGTCGCCGCTTGCATGGAGGCGATCGACGAGTGTGGAGCGCCGGTGGTGGTTCTCGCCGGCGGCGAGCCGCTTCTGCACAAGGAGTTGCCCGAGATCGTCGCCGGCGCGCTCGCCAAAGGCAAGTTCGTCACGGTTTGCACTAATGCGCTGCTCATGGACAAGCGGCTCGCCCAATACCAGCCGCACAAGCGGTTCAATTGGTCGGTTCATCTCGACGGCGACAAGGAGATGCACGACAGGTCGGTTTGCCAGCAGGGCGTCTACGAGAAGGCGGTTACGGCGATCGCGAGCGCGAAGGCAAAGGGCTTCCGCGTCAATATCAACTGCACGCTCTTCACCGACGCCGAACCGGAGCGCGTTGCCAGGTTCTTCGACAACGTGCAGGCGCTGGGCGTGGACGGTATCACGGTCTCGCCCGGGTATGCCTACGAGCGTGCCCCGGACCAGAAGCATTTTCTCAATCGGGCGAGGACGAAGCAGTTGTTTCGGGAGATCTTCCGCCGTGCGCCAAGACGCGGCACATGGCCGCTGTTTCAGTCGCAGCTGTTCCTCGATTTTCTGGCCGGCAACCAGACCTACCAGTGCACGCCTTGGGGCAACCCGACGCGCACGGTCTTCGGGTGGCAGCGGCCCTGCTATCTGCTGGGTGAAGGCTACGCCAAGACCTTCAAGGAGCTGATGGAGGGCACAGACTGGGACAAGTACGGAACCGGCAACTACGAGAAATGTGCCGATTGCATGGTCCACAGCGGCTTCGAGGCGACCGCCGTGGTGGATGCCGTCAAGCGGCCTTGGAAAATCGCGGCATTGGCGCTCAAAGGCATCAAGACCGAGGGCCCCATGGCCGCCGAGATCCCGCTCGAGCGTCAGCGCCCGGCGCAGTACGTGTTCTCGCGGCACGTCGCGGAGAAATTAGCCGCGATCGAAAAAGCCGAGGCCGGGGCCCATAAGCTGGACGCAGCGGAATAGCTGCAGCATCGCCCGCGCCGTGTCGACGGCGATTGCGGCGAGAGCAGGTGCCTGGGATGGGTTCAGCGCAAGCGACCGCAGGCAGGCGCCGACGTCCGTCGCTCCATCTGATCTCATTCCGACCAGGGCCGCTTGTGGAACGCGACGCTCCACCCAATCTGCGATCACGCGGACCACGGCGAACGGCAGCTTGTGCCGGAGAGCGAGAGCCGCCACGATATGGCTTTCCATGTCGACCGCGGCCGCGCCGGTCGCAGCATTGAGCGCTCGCTTCCCGGTCGGGTGCGACAGCACCTCATCCACGCCCGCTATGCGGTCGAGGGTTGCTGCACAAACTCGTCTCCCGAGCCGCGCCGTCCATGCTGCATCAGCACGATAGATCGCTCCCGCATATACGACCTCGCTGCCGATCACACAGGTTCCTGGCTTCAGATCTTCGCTCAATCCGCCGGCGATGCCGAAACTGGCAATGGCTCGGGCGCCGCCCTCGATGGCGCCCTCAATGAGCTCGGCGAGGCGGGTCGCGCTTCCCCCGCTCGCTACGGCTCTGACGCCGCCCGACCGGGCAGCAATCCTCGCCTCTGCCAGGAGGCCCGTTGCCGCAATCACAAAGCCGCAGCCTTGCCGGTCGGAGCTCACATTCCCACCGATACAGACTTCGCGTTTCCCGCCATCAGGTTGCGATAGCGTACCAGCGCCCATAGCGGGAAGTACTTCGGATAGCCGTGATAGCGCAAATAGAAGACTCGCGGAAATCCAGTTGCCGTGAATCGCTCCTCCTTCCAGATGCCGTCTTCGCCCTGGGTGCGTACGAGATAATCTATGCCGCACGCCACGGCCGGGTGATGGACCTCGCCGGCGGCCATCAGCGCGAGCAGCGCCCAGGCTGTCTGCGACGCGGTGCTCGGCGCCGGTTCATAGCCCTTGTAATCGAGCCTGTAGCTCTCGCCACCCTCACCCCAGCCGCCATCCGGGTTCTGGATCGATAACAGCCATCCGACGGCCCTGCGCACCTCGGCGGATGTCGCGTCCACATCGGCCGCATTCAGGGCGCACAGCACCGACCACGTGCCATAGATGTAGTTCATGCCCCAGCGGCCATACCAGCTCCCGTGCTTCTCCTGGGCTCGCTTCAGATAGGCAAGAGAGCGGTCGAGCGCCTCGCTTTGGCCCGGCTTGTCGCCGATTTGCGCCAGCATCGACACGCAGCGTGCCGTTACATCCGCCGTGGGCGGATCGAGCAGCGCCCCGTGATCGGAGAACGGGATGTGGTTCAGGTACTCGTAGCTGTTGTCGGCATCGAAGGCACCCCAGCCGCCGTTGCGGCTTTGCAGCCCAAGAACCCATTCCCGCCCACGGTCGATGGCCTGCTTGAAATGTGAGGATGTCGGCTGCGACGCCCGGTCCATGGCCATCACGATGACGGCCGTATCGTCGAGATCGGGATAGTACGCGTTGGCGTGCTGGAACGGCCAGCCGCCAGGACGTACGCCAGGCCGGCTCGCCGCCCAATCCCCGACCGTGTCGAGGACCTGCCTGGGTTTGAGCCATTCTAGTCCGCGTCGCGCGCTTTTCTCGGCAGCTGGTGTCCCTACTTCGAGCAATGCGTGTGCGGCAAGCGCGGTATCCCATACGGGCGACAGGCACGGCTGGCAATAAGCCTCGCCTTCCTTGATTACCAGCAGTTTGTCGAGCGAGGCCCGTGCGGTGCGGCGGTCCGGGTGCTCCGGCGGATAGCCCAAGGCGTCAAACATCAGCACGGCGTTCGCCATCGCCGGAAAGATGGCGCCAAGACCGTGCTCGCCGTTGAGCCGTTGGGTCACGAATTGGATGGCATGGCGGATTGCGCGCTCGCGCGTGGCCGTTGGAAAGAACGGCTCGGCGATGCGCAGCAACCGGTCGATCCCGCCGAAAAGCTTCGCCCAGGGCCATTTCTGGTGCGGCCCCCTGGGCCAGACGCTTACCTGCTCGGGAGGCTTGACGAACAGCTCGTCGATGCGGACGCCTTTGGGATTGCGTGCTCTCGGCTTGAGCGCGTTGAGGACCGTGAGCGGAACCAGCACCGTGCGCGCCCAGTAGGAGATCTTGTCGATGTGGAAGGGAAACCAGCGCGGCAGGAGCATGATCTCCACCGGCACTACTGGCACGCCGCACCAGGGGATGGCGCCGTAGAGTGCCAGCAGGTTCCGGGTGAACACATTGCTGGCGGCAGCACCGCCGCTGGCGAGTATCCACTGACGCGCGCGAGCCATGTGCGGCGCATCGGGTGCTTCCCCTATCATCTTCAGCGCGAAATAGCCCTTGACGCTGGCGCTGATGTTGGAAGCGCCCTCGTGAAACAACGGCCATCCTCCATCGGCGGACTGAATGCGCCGGAGATACGCCGCGATTTTGCGCTCCAAGCCCGTGTCGATCGCCTCGCCGAGAAAATGGCGCATCAGCACGTATTCCGCGGGAATGGTGGCGTCGGCCTCGAGCTCGAAGGCAAAGTGCCCGTCCGCATGCTGCAGGCCGAGCAGAGCGGTTGCCGCCGTGTCGATGGAGGCATCGAGCCCCACATCGGAAAGCGGCTTTTCCAAGCTGCGAATTGCGGCTCGTGAGCCCGCCGTGGTCATATCGTTCATCCCTCTATGACTCCTCCCAGACCGATCTAACAGGATTGCGCCGTGCTCACCATGTGGGCGGCCCGGTTTCCAGAGCGAATCGCGCCTTCGATAGTGGCCGGCAGCCCCGTCGCCGTCCAATCGCCCGCGAGGATGAGATTGCGCCATTGCGTTCGGGCTCCAGGTCGCCGCGCATCCTCCTTCGGCAGGGCTGCGAAGGTCGCCCGGCGCTCCTTCACGATCTGCCACCGCGGCATCGTGCCGTCGATGCCGGCAAGGGCCGCCACCTCGCCCCAGATGGTACGAGCAAGGGATTCGCGTGGTGCTTCGTTGAAGCGGTCGGCTGCACTGACCGTGACTGAAAGCCTGTCGGGAAAGGCGAACAACCACTCCGTTGCTGCATTTATAACCCCGAGCATTGGCGGCAGCCCCCGAGGGGGCGCGATGGCGAAGTGCACGTTGAGGATGGCGCGGAACTCATTCGGCGCCGTCAGCTCCGGCACGAGTTTCGCTGCAACCCAGGCCGGTACGGCGAGGATGACCACGTCATGGCGGGCAAGCGCGACGACATCATCCCCGAAATCGAGTGCCCGTACTCGATCCTCGGCGAGGTCGAGCCGGCGAAGCTGACGGCCGAAGCGCAGGACGGCACCGTGCCGCTCGAGATAGGCAAGCGCGGGTTCGATGAAGGCCGCGCCCAGGCCGTCCGCGGCAATGAGCGGCCGGCAGGCCGCGCCGCCACGGGCCAGTGACTCGCGCACAACAGCTCCGGCCAGCCGCGCCGACGCCTCGGGCGGCTCCGCGTTGAGTGCAGCGAGCAGCAGAGGCCGCCACAGCCGCTGGTAGAGCCGCCCCGCGCACCCAATGACCTCGCCTATGGTCTGATCGCGTCCGGCCATCATAAGTCGGGAGAGCGCCAGATAATCGAGCGCGCGCGTGGCAGGTACGCGTCTGGCTTTGGAAAGGATCCACCACGGTACACGGCCGTTGTTGGGCCGCAGCCGCCAACGCTCACCCGTCGCCAGGTCGGCGAAGACGAACACGGCTTCTTGCGGACCCGTCAGCTTGTTTAGGCTGCCGATCGTCCTGAGAAAGGCAATGGCCGCATGGTTGCCGGAAAGGAGCAAATGATTACCGTTATCAATAGTAAGTTCCAGAGCCGCGTCAAAGTATGACCGGCAGCGGCCACCCGCCTCCCGGGCGGACTCGTGCACCTTGACAGGGTGGCCTGCCGACGCAAGACGCACCGCGGCCGCCAAGCCGGCGAGACCGGAGCCGATGACATGGATGGTTCGGTTCGTGCTCAGAAGAAGCCGTGGCGCAGTAGGGGCCAAAGGATCTGTGATCGCGCCGGCCGCACGGAGGGGCGTGGCGCCGCCCAGCCTCGCTCGACGAGCTTGTCGAGGACCGACTTGTAGACGGACCCCATCAGACGCGGCGAGCGCACGGTGGCGCGCCGGCAGCGCAAACTGATGGCGTCGGCTTCGGCGAAATGCCGACGCGCCCGTTCCACCACGAGCATACACGCCTGTCCGAGTGCCGGATGGCTCAGCACCTGCCGGATGTCGCGGCTGGTTATGCCGGCTGCCGACAACGCTTCGTTTGGAAGATAGAGCCGTCCCATCGCCGCATCCTCGTCCAGGTCGCGCAGGACATTCGTCATCTGCAGCGCGCGGCCGAGGTGGTGAGCGAGCTCCGGCCCGTTGGTCTCGTCGACGCCAAAAATCCGCACCGATAGCCGGCCGACCGCTGAGGCGACCCGGTCGCAATAGAGATCCAGCGTCTCCCAGTCCGGCGCTAGGCTATCACCCGAGACATCCATCTCCATCCCGCTGATGACAGCCAGGAAGTCCTCCAACCGGAGATCGAAGGTCTCGATTGGCTTTTCCAGTCCGCGCGTGCGGTCGGTAACCCCCAGTCCAGCGTAGAGCCGGCCTAAGTCGTCCCGCCAGCGTGCCAATGCCGCCATCAGGCCCGGATGCGAGCCCGAACCGTCCGCGATATCGTCGACGGCGCGGCAGAAGGCATAGACCTCGTACATGGCCTGACGCTGAGCCCGCGGCAGGATGCGCATTGCCGTGTAGAACGAGCTGCTGGCTACGGGGGGACGGGCGGCGGGAGTTGTGGAGAAGGCCTGTTGGAGCAGGTTCATCAGACATCACCCCTTGCGGTCGCAGTGGGCCAGATCCACCGAAGGACGCGGCCTGCGATGCCCCTGGCCGCCGCGTGCGCTGCCACAGCGACGGCGTCCACCTTTGTCAGGTGCACACGCTCACTCAGGGGATCACGCGTGCGCAGAAATGAAATCAGCCGCCACGCGAGCGCAAGGATGACAGCTGTCTCCGCGGCGAGTCGCACGCTGGTCACCTGGTATGGCAGCCTTGTGGCGCCAAGCAGGAGCTCCCCTGTCTTGGCGGCGAGCGACTCAAGGCAGGCGCGAAGCTGCGGAGAAGCCTTGGTCATTGCCAGCTCCTCAACCCCGATACCTTGAGCGGCAAGTGCATCAAGCGGAAGATAGACGCGGTCGAGCGCGCGGAAGTCCTTCGGGCAGTCCTGCAGATGATTGATGACCTGCAATGCCGCGCACAGGGCATCCGACGCCGGCCAGGTCGACCTGGCCTCGCCGTGCACGTCGAGCACGAAGCGCCCGACAGGCATGGCGGAGTAGCTGCAATAGTGCATCAGCTCGCCCCAATCGCGATAGCGTCGCTTGGTGACATCGAGGCGGAAGGCGGTCAGGAGGTCGAGTGCGTGACGCGGTGCGAGCCCCGTTGAGGCGAGTGCACGGCGCAGCGGCAGGGCATCCTGGGCCGCATCGGTCCTGCCAAGCAGCGTCGCCTCGAGCAGGTCCAGCGCCGCGAGCTTTTCGCGCTCCCCCAGCTGCGGATGGTCGGCCACATCGTCAGCGGCGCGGGCGAAACGGTAGAAGCTGAGAATTGGCTGGCGAAAGCGAGGGTTGATGAGAACAGAGGCGACGGGGAAGTTCTCATCCCGTGCGGTCTTCCCGGATCTGTAACCCGCTATGTCGGTCATTGTCTGGCCGAAATCGACTGCACGCGGCCCTTCCAGAATCCACCCCGCCCGCGCCGGTGCTGGCAGGCAGAAGCGATGGTGAACATCACATAGGCCGCAGCGATCAGCGGCAGTGCCGCCCCCCAAAGGGGAGACAGCCGGTATTGGCGCAGCGTCGGCTGGAAGGCCCCCGCCATGAGCGCCCAGGACACGCCAGCAAGCAGGTTCGCGGGAAAACCTCCAACTATGGCTATGACAGGGGCGGCGACGTAGGTCACAGACATGCCCGCCACCGTACCTGCAAGGAGGAGCGGCGAGTATCGCAACTGGGCATAGGCAGAACGCGCGACCATGCGCCTGACGTCGCCTGCGTGGGGGTAAAACCTCATACTGATGACCCTGTCAGTCAGCCCGAGCCAGATCGGTCCTTGCGCCTTCATCAACCGCGCCAGCGCGCAGTCGTCGATCAGCGCGCCGCGGATAGCAGTGATGCCGCCTGCGCGCTCCAGGGCGTGGCGCTCGACCAGCATAGAGCCGCCAGCGGCGGCCGCGGTTTGAGTGGTCCTGCCATTCACCCAGGCGAAGGGGTAGAGCATTTGAAAGAAGAAGACGAACGCCGGGATGAGGCCCCGCTCCGCCAAGCTCTCGCAGTTCAGCTTCGCCATCAGCGAGGTCATCACGAGCGCGTTCGCCCAAGCCCGCTCGACGAGGCGCGTGAGGCTGTCGGGGGCATAGGCGATGTCCGCGTCCGTGAGCAGCAGGTAGCGCGGCGGATCGGGAAGGCTGCTGGCATAGGCGATGCCCTGCTCCTGGGCCCATACCTTGCCGGTCCAGCCCTCCGGCAACGGCCTGCCGCGCAGCACGGTGAGCTTGCGCCGATTGCCTTCGCCAACACGCCGGGCCACATCGGCGGTGTCGTCCTCGCTCTGATCATCGACGACCACGATCGCGAGGGGGCCTCGATAGTCCTGGGCCAACAGCGAGGCGAGGCTGCGCGGCAGCATGTCGGCCTCGTTGCGCGCGGGCACCACGGCAACAACGCTCGGCCAATTTTCGCCGTGTTCACTGTTGAATACGCGGAGCGGCGGATCACGGCCCTCATGCTCGCGCCCGAGCCAGAATCCTCCCCGGCCCAGGATCAGGAAGATCCAGATGAGGAGCGCAAGGACAGTGATGCCAATCTCAACAGTCATCGGACATAGTGCATCTGGCGGAACCACTGAATGGCGTCGCTGATGGCGGCGTCGGCAGGCCTCGCCTTGTAGCCAAGCTCGCGCTCCGCCTTCGCCGAGGTGAAGAACATGCGGTTCTTTGCCATCCTCAGGCCGTCGAGCGTGATGAACGGCTCCCGATCGGTAATACGGGCGGCGGCCTCGGCGGCGTAGGCGAGTGGGAAGATGAGATGCCGAGGCAGGCGCACGCGCGGGGGGCGGCGCCCAACAAGGCGCGCGATTCTCGCTAGCATCTCGGCCAGCGTCATGTTCTCGCCGCCGAGAATGTAGCGTTCACCGATCCGCCCGTGCTTCAACGCCGCGACGTGTCCTGCCGCCACGTCATCGACATGGACAAGGTTGAGTCCGGTATTGACGAACGCGGGCATGCGGCCCGACGCAGCCTCGATGATGATGCGTCCAGTGGGCGTGGGTCTTATATCGCGAGGACCGACAGGGGCCGTCGGATTGACGATGACTACCGGCAAGTGGTCTTTGACGATTATTGAATGCACGAGCCGCTCGGCCGCAACCTTGCTGCGCTTGTAGATGCCGAGGGCCTCCGCTTCGGCGAGCGGTGTGGTCTCATCGCCCGGCCTGCCGGCCTGCGCGGGCTTCAGCGTTGCGACGCTCGAGGTGTAGACGATTCGCTCCACGCCTGCGGCCGCCGCGGCGCCCATGACCGCCCGCGTCCCCTCGACATTGTTGCGCATGATGTCTTGCGGATTGCGCGCCCATAGCCGGTAGTCGGCGGCAACGTGAAAGACGTAGCGCGCGCCTCTGGCCGCACGTCCGACCGCGGGTGGATCGAGCATGTCCCCCACCTTGATGTCGATATCGAGGCCTGCGAGGTTGGTCCGCGTGGTGCTTGGGCGCACGAAGGCTCGCACGGCGAAGCCAGCACCGATCAGGGCGCGCACGACGGCCGAGCCTACGAAGCCCGATGCTCCCGTCACGAAGACGTGGTCTTTGCTCGACAAAGCCAATATCGGTTCCGCTGTAAACCGGGTTAGCTCCGCCGGTGAGTGACGAAATGTGCGGCTTCCTTCAGGATCGCCGCCCGACTGCCGAAAGGTTTCAGCGCGTCGATGGCCTCGTTGCCGAGCGCCCGCAGGTTCTCGCGCGCTTGCGAAAGGCCGATGAGGGATACCAATGTCGCCTTACCCGCGCGCGCATCCTTGCCGGTCGCCTTGCCGACGTGCTCGGGGCTACCCTCCGCATCCAGGAGGTCGTCGGCGACCTGAAAGGCGAGCCCGATGGTGCGCGCATACGTTCTCAGCGCCTCGCGTTCGGCCGCCGAGGCGCGACCCAGAATAGCACCGGCATCGACAGAGAACTCGATGAGCGCGCCCGTCTTCATGGCCTGAATTTTACGAATGCCATCCATGTCCTGGAGGACGCGCTCGGCTGCGAGATCGAGCATCTGCCCACCTGCCATGCCGCGCCAGCCGGAGGCTCGCGCCAGTCCAAACACGAGCTCGGCGCGAATCTCGGGGTTGGGATGGGTCGCCGGCTGGCTCAAGATCTCGAACGCAATGGTGAGCAGCGCGTCGCCGGCGAGAATGGCGGTTGCCTCGTCGAAGGCCTTGTGTACGGTTGGACGCCCGCGGCGCAAGTCGTCGTCGTCCATGGCTGGCAAGTCGTCGTGCACCAGCGAGTAGCAGTGGATGCATTCGACAGCCGCCGCAGTATTCAGCGCCTGCCGTTGCGGTACACCGAAGAGGGCAGCCGCTTCGATGACCAAGAACGGCCTGAAACGCTTGCCGCCGCTAAGCGTGGCATAGCGCATGGCTTCGGCGAGCCGGCCCGGTGCTGCTGGCCCGCTTCCGGCCTCTCCCAGAAGTTTGGTCAGCCGTCCTTCAACGGCATTCTGGTGAGCCTTAAGTCTCTCGGCGAAGAGCAAGCAATCCCCGATCCTGATATTCCCCTCCCAGCAGATGTAGCCCGTTGGCGCCGTCGCCGCAATCCGATGAGTGCGGCGCGGTAAGTCTGCGCCAGGAGATGCACAGGAATCCGACGAACCTCTTTGCTGGCGTCCTGGGCGCTCATGGCGGGCGCCTTCCGGCCGACGCTGAGCCAATTCCGGCTGTCGCCCTTTTTGGGAGCGGCGCTGCCGCTGATCGCTGGCCTATGTGATGCACCATCGATTCTCCCTGCCAGCGCCGGTGCGGGCTCGGCGCTTGCAGTTATCCACAGCGGTAGCAGTTTGCGCTGCGTTCGCTCAAGAGTTTTGATGCTACACCAAGACCGGCTCAGCGTAGCTCCGCTTGGCGCAGCTCCCAATCCTCATGCACACGCGTAAGCTGCGGGGGTCCGAAGCGAGTCGGGCCATTCTCTTTGAACCTTTTGTGTCGCTGTATGTGTGGGAAGTCATCTGGCGGAGGTGTCTGCGAAGCTGGCGGGTTGGCTCAACCGATCGGGGCGGCTCGTCTAGGACCAAGTTCGCGATCCAGCTTGGGCGAAAACGATGCACGATTTAGCCATAGATACATCGCGGGCGACGCGAGCTGGCGCGCCGGATCGTCGGCAACCGGCCAGGGCAGCCGCGCTTCGTGCTGAGATCAACTCGCCATTCCTGACCTTCCTCATGGAGGCACATGGCGGACTGTCTGCAAAGATCGTCGAAGAGACCGGATTCCCCGGCATCTGGGCGTCGGGTTTATCGATTTCTGCCAGCCTCGGACTGCGCGACAGCAATGAAGCGTCTTGGACTCAGGTGCTCGAGGTGCTGGAGTTCATGGCCGAATCCACGGCGCTGCCAATCCTCGTCGACGGGGATACGGGGTACGGCAATTTCAACAATGTAAGACGCCTGGTTCGGAAGCTGTGCGAGCGCCGGATAGCCGGCGTCTGCATCGAGGACAAACTGTTCCCGAAGACCAATTCATTCATCGGCGAGCGGCAGCCGCTTGCCGACATGGAAGAATTTTGCGGGCGTATCAAGGCTGGAAAAGACAGCCAGAGCGACGACGACTTCGTGATCGTCGCACGGACCGAAGCGCTCATTTCCGGTCACGGGCTGGACCAGGCCTTGCTGCGCGCCGAGGCATATCATTCGGCTGGTGCGGATGCGATCCTGATCCATTCCAAGCAGAAGACGGCAAGCGAGATCCTGGCTTTCGCCAAGAACTGGCAGAACCGTTGCCCACTGATCATTGTGCCGACGACCTATCACTCGGCGCCGACATCGCTGTTCCGCCAGGCGGGTATCTCGACCGTCATTTGGGCAAACCACAATTTACGCGCGGCGATCAGCGCCATGCGTGAGACCAGTCGGCAGATCTGGAAGGACGAATCGGTTCGCGAGGTGGAAGGCCGCGTGGCGAGCGTGCAAGAGATTTTCCGTCTGGTCGGCAACGCCGAGTTGGAGGCAGCGGAACGGCGCTATCTTCCTGGGCGGGCGACCGCGGCGGCCGTCGTACTCGCCGCGGCCCGCGGCGACCTCGGCGAGCTCACCCGCGATCAGCCCAAATGCATGATCGACGTGCGCGGCCAATCGCTGCTCATGCGGTTGGTTTCGTTGCTTTCCGACAGCGGCATCCGTTCCATCACGGTTGTTCGCGGCTTTGGCAAGGGGGCAATCGCATTGAATGGTGTCGCTACCGTCGACAATGACCGCTATGCCGACACCGGTGAAGTCTACTCGCTGGCCTGCGCGCGCGACCGCCTCGATGGCGAGACAATCGTTGTGTACGGCGACGTCTTGTTCCGCCGCTACATTCTCGACGGGTTGCTGGCAGCCGATGGCGACATTGTCGCTGTGGTCGATGCTCTCGGCGCTGTGGCTGGCGCGCGCGCGACACCGCGTGACCTCGTTGCGGCCGAGCGACGGTTCTCCGGCAATTATCTTGACGATGCGCCGGTCCGTCTATGCGCCGTCTCTCCGCATCTGTCGAAGGCGCAAAGCTGCGGCGAGTGGATCGGCTTGGCCCGCTTCACCGCGCAAGGCGCGGCATGGCTGCGTCAGGAGCTGGACCTCATCGAAACCGAAGGAAAGCTTGGCGGTATGGACATGCCGATGTTGATCACGCGGCTGGCGGCGAAGCACCCGGTCTTCGTCCACTATATTACGGGCCACTGGCTCGACGTCGACACGCTCGACGATCTTTCCAACGCCCGCAATTTCACGTGAGGGATCGGTAATGATAAGCGCTGCGGAGTTCTTCGCTGCGACCGCCCGCCACGACTTTGACTTCTATACCGGCGTGCCCTGCAGCTTCTTGACGCCGTTGATCAATGGCGTACTCAACCGCCCGGCGCTCACCTATATCGGCGCGGCAAACGAAGGCGAGGCGGTCGCAATCGCTGCCGGCGCCTGGCTCGCAGGGCGAAACACGGTGGTCATGTGCCAGAATTCGGGTCTCGGCAACGCGATCAATCCGCTGACATCCCTCAACGCACCCTTTCGCATACCGGCGCTGTTGATCACGACGTGGCGGGGGCAACCTGGCATCGGCGACGAGCCGCAACACCGAGTGATGGGCCAGATCACGCATAGGTTGCTGTCCCTAATCGACGTCGAGTACGAAGCGTTTCCGAAGACGGCTCTGGGGTTGCCCGCGGCACTCCGCCACGCTTCGGCACGGCTGGCAGAACGCGAACTGCCTTTCGCCTTCGTCATGGAGCAGGGAAGTATTCCCGATGATGGGCTCGACCTGCAGGCGCGCCCGCACTTGGATCCGGGGGTACGAGAGGATTTGACCATGCCGGGGCAACCGCCCAGCCGAGCGGCGGTACTCGAGCGCTTCCTGACGCTGGTGGACCCTGCAGCAGCGGTGATTGCCACCACCGGCAAATGCGGGCGGGAGCTCTTCACCCTGGCCGACCGGCCCCAGCATCTCTACCAGGTGGGCTCCATGGGCGGCGCCTCCGGCATGGGGCTCGGCGTCGCGCTCAACGTGTCGCGGCCCGTCGTCGTCCTGGACGGCGACGGTGCGGCGCTGATGAAGCTCGGTAGCTTTGCGACAATCGGCGCTTATGCGCCGGCCGGTCTGATCCATATCGTGCTCGACAATGGCGTCCACGACTCGACCGGCGGGCAGCCAACGGTTTCGCATTCGGTCGATTTCGCCGGGGTGGCGCTTGCCTGCGGCTACCGCCACGCCCTCTCCTGCGCCACACTGGACCAGTTCGCGTCGGCTTACCGCCTCGCGGCCGCTGGCCCCAAGCCTGTGCTGATTCATGCACGCATCGCATCCGGCTCGATGAGCAAGCTTGGACGTCCGACGATCGCGCCCGCCGATGTGGCACGGCGTTTCAAAGCATTTCTCGCGCAACCCGCCCTAGCGGGCACCGTCCCGCTTGCCGCTGGCGCCGCATGAAGAGGCTTTCTCTTGCGCTCGGCTTGGCGCTCGCGTTGGCGCTTGGCGGGTATTTTGGCTTCGCTGAGATCGCCAGCGGGATTGAGGGTGCGGGCTTGGGGGTGCTCGTGGTCATCGCCTTCCACCCGATTCAGATGATCTTCTCGGCGCTGGCATGGCAAGTGCTGCTGGCCCCGCCGGCGCCGGGGCTGATCGCCTTCACGGGCCTGCGCTGGATTCGAGAGGGCGTAAACAATCTGCTTCCGGTGGCGCAGATCGGCGGCGAAGTCGTCGGCGCACGGCTGCTGCGCCGCCACGGGGTATCGCTCGCAGCGGGCGGTGCCAGTGTCACCGTCGATCTCACCATCGAAATTCTGACCCAGGTCTTCTTCACGCTGATCGGCTTATCGCTGCTCATCACCGGCCTCAACGAACCGGGCATCGTGCCCTGGACCATCGGCGCCGTGGCCCTGGGCGCCGCTGTTGTCGCACTTTTGGTCGCGGCGCAGCGATTTGGCCTCTTTCAGATCCTCGAGCGAAGCTTGGTCAGGCTCGCCAAGCGCGGGCCGGCATGGTCGTCCCTAGGCGAGCTCGCGGGGTTGGATGGCGCGATCAAGGCGCTCTACACCTCTCCGGCAAGGCTCGGCTGGTCATGCCTCTACCACCTGATTTCGTGGCTGCTCGGCGGGCTCGAAGTCATGCTTGCCCTCCACTTTGTCGGCGCGTCCGTCGATTTCCGCGAAGGCCTCATCATCGAGAGTTTGGGTCAGGCGTTCCGCGCCGTGGGCTTTGCCATCCCGGGATCGCTCGGCGTGCAGGAAGGCGGCTTCATCATCGCTTGTGGGTTGTTCGGCGTCAGCCCGCAGGCGGCGATCGAGCTGTCGTTGCTGAAACGCATTCGCGAGGTCGCGTTGGGAATCCCGGCCTTGGCCGCGTGGCAGATCATCGAGACCAGGCCACTGGTCCAGTCGGTCGGGGCGCCGGCCAGGATGCCGGCCGAAGCGGACGGAGTTTGATGTCGTGACCGGAAAATCCTGGAGTCATCGCCCGGCAAGGCTGCTGGTTCGGCCCCTGGTCGGAACGGGGGTCACGCCCAACCATTTGACCACACTGCGGCTGGTAACCGGAATCATGGCCTGCCTTGCCCTAATTCCAGCGCACGGCGCCTGGTTGTGGTGGGCCGGCTGGCTGTGGCTCGCCTCGGCGTTGCTTGACCGCGCCGACGGCGAGCTGGCGCGCATTGGCAACATGTCAACGCCGGGCGGCCATCGCTACGACTACCTGGTCGACAATGCCGTGAATTCGGCCTTCTTTGTCGCGCTCGGACTGGGCTTGCGCGAGTCGCCATGGGGCGGGGCCGCCGTGGCGCTCGGCCTGTGGACCGGCGCGGCGCTTTCACTCTCCAGCTACTGGTCGGAGGAGCTGGAGCAATTGGATGGATCGGGCCGCAAGGCCTATACGGGAGCGTTCGGCTTCGACTTCGACGATCTGCTCTATCTGCTGGCTCCGATCGTCTGGCTGGGGTGGTGCGCGCCCCTCCTGGTGGCGGCCTGTTTTGGCGTCACCTTCATGCTGCTCGTCACCGGATGGCGACTTTGGCGGCTCACCAGCCGGCATGCCAACGCTGCTGCCGCCGAGTAGGGGAGGTGGCCGTGGCACAATCCCCGCTGCTGTTTACGCCGGGACCGTTGACGACGCAGCTCGAAACGCGTCGCGCCATGCTCAACGATTGGGGGTCGCGCGAGCCCGCGTTCCTCGCCATGACGGCAGAGCTTCGCCGCCGCTTACTCGACGTCGCCGGCGGTGGGAGCAGCCATGTCGCCATCCCGCTGCAGGGCAGCGGCACTTTCATCATTGAAGCGACCATCGGAACACTGGTCCGACCCTCGGACGTGTTGCTGGTCCTAGCGAACGGTGCCTATGGCGAGCGCATGATCGAGATCGCAAAGCGCCTTGGCCGCCGGGTCGAGGCGCTGCGCTGGCCTGAGAGCCAAGCCGCGGAGCCCGGCACGGTCGAGCGCGCGCTGGCCGATAACCCTGCGATCACGCATGTGGCGCTGGTGCATTGTGAGACGACGTCCGGGCTCCTGAACCCGCTTGCCGATGTGGCTGCGGTCATGGCGCAGCAGCGGCGAGCATTCATCGTCGACACGATGAGCAGCTTCGGCGCGCTGCCGCTCGATTTGCGAGAGACACCGATCACGGCGCTGCTTGCGTCGAGCAACAAGTGCCTCGAAGGCGTGCCCGGGATCGCCTTCGCGCTGATCGAGAAGAACGCCATCGAGCTTGCAAAGGGTGTGGCGCCGTCGCTTAGCCTCGATCTTTACGACCAGTGGCGCGGCTTCGAGTCGAACGGGCAATGGCGCTTCACGCCGCCGGTGCAAGTTGTCGCCGCGCTCATTGAGGCGCTGGGAGTCCTTGGGGCGGAAGGCGGTCCAGCCGCAAGGCTGCAGCGTTACCAGGAAAATTTCAGAACCCTGACTCAAGGGATGAGACGCCTCGGCTTCCGCGTTTTTCTCGACGAGGGCATTCAGGCGCCGATCATCGTCACCTTTTTAACGCCTGAGGATCCGCGCTTCTGCTTCGATGATCTCTACGCCGGGCTGGTCGCGCGCGGCTTCATCATCTATCCGGGCAAGTTGACGCAAGCGCAAAGCTTCCGCATCGGCTGCATCGGCGCGCCACAGGCGCAGGATTGCGCCCGGCTGGTCGCCGCCATCGCCGATATCATGGCCGATTTTGGACTGACGGACTCGGCCCGCATGGACACGGTGCGCGTGGACACGGTGCGCCATGTTTCTTACAGAGAGGACCGTTCCTCAAGGGTATCGGGCTCGATCGCTGCATCATCGTCGTTGCCATCCGCGATCATCCTCGCCGCGGGCGTGGGGCGTCGCCTAGGCCATGCCGTGCCGAAGGTGTTGCTGGAATTCGGCGGTAAGAGTCTGCTCGAGCGGCACCTCACGGCTCTTCACGCCAACAACGTCCGGAATATCGCCATCACCGTCGGGCACCGGCCCGACCTGATCCGCGCCGAGCTCAGGCGCCTAGGCGTGCTCGACCGCGTCGCCCTGATCGAGAATCCGCGATACCGCGAGGGCAGCGTCGTCTCGCTTGCTGTTCAACGCGCGCAGCTTGCGGCAGGAATGCCGGTGCTGCTGATGGACGGCGACGTGCTTTATGACAGCAGGATGCTCGCGCGCCTGCTCCAGGCGGCCCCGGAAAATGTGCTTCTGCTCGACCAGGCAATCGAGCCGGGCGAGGAGCCGGTGAAGATCTGCTTGCGCGATGACGTCATCGTCGATTTCGACAAGGTGCCGGAGCATGCCCATGACCGACACGGTGAGTCGGTCGGCTTCTTTCGCTTCTCCGCCAGCATGGCGATGGCGCTCGCCGAGCGCGCAACGGCCTATGTCGAGGGCGGGCGCGCCAGCGCAGAATACGAGGCCGCCATCCGCGATCTCATCCTCGCCCATCCAAACCGCTTCGGCTATGAGGATATTAGCGATCTGCCTTGGACCGAGATCGATTTCGAGGCCGATGTTGTGCGAGCGCGACGGAAGATCCTGCCGCGTCTACAGGAGATAGCCTATGCTTGACATCTCAACCCGAGAACACCGCCCCGCCGAGCCCTCTAAGTCGCCGTATCCGGTCCTCACCGAGGAGCAGATGGCGATCTATCGCGAAAGGGGCTGGCTGCTGGCCCGCGGCTTCGTCGCTCCCCTCGAGGTCGAGGCGCTTGCACGCTGGACCGATGAACTGGTGGCGCGACCGGAGGAGCCGGGGAAGCACATGGTCTATGGCGAGCCGAGCCTGCGCGATGCCGGCATACGCGTGATCCAACGTATAGAGAATTTCTGCCCGTACCATGCTGGCTTCGATGCCTTCGTGCGCGATGGTTGGCTGCGCGAGGCGGTAGATCAGCTCCTCGGGGCAACCGCCTGCCTGTTCAAGGAGAAGATCAATTTCAAGATGCCGGGCGGTGCCGGGTTCGAGCCGCACCAGGACCAGCAGGCTGGCTGGTCGCGCTATTCGAGTATGTTTATCACCGCTATGGTCACGATCGATCAAGCGACGATTGAGAACGGTTGCCTGGAAATGGGCGATGGTGCGCGGGTCACCGGGCTCATCGGCGCAGAATGGCGGCCGCTCGATGCGGCGGAGATGAAGGGCTTCAACCTCGTCCCCGTGCCAACCAATCCCGGCGACGTGCTCTTTTTCGACAGCTACACGCCGCATGCCTCGAAGGCAAATATGACGGACCACCCGCGGCGGGTACTCTATCTGACGTACAATGCCGCGGCGGAAGGCGACCACCGCGCGCGCTATTTCGCCGAGAAGCGCGAGAGCTTCCCGCCAGACGTCGAGCGCCGTCCCGGCATGGCGTACAAGTTCCGCGTCTGACCGCTCTGCCGCGCTTGCAAGTGAGCCGATTAGGCCACTTGAGCGCGAGCGTGCTTGAACATTGCTCTAACCGGAAGTTACCCCTCAAATATTCCCTAAGTCATTGAATCAGATTGCCTCATAGAGGCGCAATTTGTACCCATGTAATTTGCATTTTTTCTCTTGACGCGGAGTGGCGAAGCGTGATTCACGCCAGTCATGCACGTGGATCGCATTCCTAATCGCACCTCGCCGCCCGCATAGGTGCGTGCGCATATCGCGCCCCGATGACGTGTCCTTCTCCTGAAGGTCCACCGCTTCTCCGCACTTCGGGCATTTCGTATCCGCATCTCCTGTGTCACCCTTCACTTGACTACCCTCTCCAGCGGCGTGATTACGGCCAGTCCATCGCGCACCCCTTGCGTAATACATCAAGCTCTGGGACCGTTCCCGCTTCCTATTCAACGCACCACGAAATTGCGCCCTACAGAGAGAGTGGAGACACCATGGACAAGCGGATCGGCGTCATCGGACTCGGAGTTATGGGCGGAGCGTTTGCGCGCCATCTGGTCGGTGCCGGCTGGGAGGTGATCGGCTTCGACATCGAGGCAGACCGCAACCGCGAGGCGAGGGCGGCCGGTGTCGAGAGCGCCCACAGTGCCGAGGAGGTGGCGGAGATGGCCGGCGATGTCATCACCAGTCTGCCCACCGCGCGCGCGGTGCTCGATGCGGCCACCGTCATTGCCCGCGCGACGCCCCCCGCCCGAACGGTGGCAGAAACCAGTACGCTGTCGCTCGGCGATAAGCTCGAAGTTGAGCGCATCCTGCGCAAGGCCGGCCACACGGCGCTCGACTGCCCGATGTCGGGCACCGGCGCGCAAGCCGCCGTCAAGGACCTTGTCGTGTACGCGAGCGGCGATTCCGCGGCCATTGAGCGGCTCAGGCCCGCATTCGCGGCCTTCACGCGCAAGGTCTGGGACCTCGGGGCTTTTGGCAACGGCAGCAAGATGAAGTTCATCGCCAACCATCTCGTTGCCATCCACAACGCGGCCGCCGCCGAGGCCATGGTGCTCGCCATGAAGGCGGGACTTGATGCCGACCGGGTCGTCGAGGTGATCGGCTCGGGCGCGGGCACATCGCGCATGTTCGAGTTGCGCGCGCCAATGATGGCCGCCAACACCTATCTGCCCGCCACCGCGCGCTTGGCGATCTTTAAGAAGGATCTGACGGTGATCGGTGACTTCGCCTCAGGGTTGGCCTGCCCGACGCCCCTCTTCGATCTCTCGGCCTCGCTCTACACGGCGGCGCTGGCCATGGGTCGCGACGCCGAGGACACGGCAGCCGTGTGCGCCGTGCTCGAGAAGATGTCGGGTCTCGAGCGCTGAGCCACAGCTCGACATCCAAGATGGTGAAGAAAGGGAGGGGCCTGCGGCTTGGGGCCGAAATGAAGGCCAGGGCCGACCGGAAAGGCGATCCCTTTGAGCTCATGCTTTCAGCGCTACGTGCAGTCAAGGCCCTGATTGAAATTGCCGCGAAGTCAGCTCTCGTTGCGCGCACACTTAATGAGCGTGATGCGGGTGGTGCAAAGAGCGCACTGGCGCGTAACACCTGGGCCCTTCGCGCCCATGTCCGCGCGGCCCATCGCGCTGACGCCAGCAGTGCCGCGTCGCGTGAGGAAGGTTACGAGCAAGGGCAGTGGCGTACTCGGCATGCTCAGGGCCGTGCCGGGCGCTCATGGCCGCGACGTAGCGCTCGGCCAGAGGAAGCGCTTCAGCGTATTTTCCGGCATTGTAGAGCTCAACCACCTGGGTGTTGAGCGGCTCAGGTTCCGAGCGCAATAAAAAGAAGGCAATAGCTATCGCTGCCAGTAACCCACACGCCAGCGACACACGGCCAGCACGGCTTATTCGCATAAGCTTCACCTTCGGCCGAGTGCGCTGTGGCCGGGCGACGGCGGAAATGGCATGTCAGACCGAACCCGTCTCAAGTACCTCAGGAAGCTGGCGGAAATGCTGCGGTGCTGAAAACGGTCCAAAGGCCGCTCAGCCGCGAAGCCGATACTGTGTGGCTCAGCGAACGGGCAACCGAGCGCAACCTCAAGACCATGTCTCGCCAGCACAAGCTCACCAATTACAAGGTGGTGCATTTTGCCACCCACGGTCTGCTCGCCGGCGAGAGCGAAACGATACTCAAGGCCAGGGCTGAGCCAGCCCTCGTGCTCACGCCGCCGCCGGACGGGGTCACGACGGCGGAGCTCGAGGAGGACGATGGTCTGCTGACCGCGTCCGAAGTGGCGCAGCTCGAGCTTGATGCCGACTGGGTAGTGCTCTCAGCCTGCAACACCACCGCGGGCGAAAAGGGCGACGCCGAAGCTCTCTCTGGTCTGGCGCGCGCCTTCTTCTATGCCAAGGCGCGCGCGCTGCTCGTGTCGCACCGGTATGTGAATTCAGACGCGGCCGTGAAGCTCACGACGCGGGCTTCGCTGAGCTCAGCGCGGATCCGCAGATTGGACGTGCCGAGGCGCTGCGCCGTTCCATGGCAGAGCTCATTACCAAGGGCGCGCCGTACGAGGCACATCCTGCCACTTGGGCACCGTTCGTGCTGGTGGGCGAAGGAGCCCGATAGCACCTGGTCGCATGGCAGCCAATCCTGGAGATCCGTAGCAATTGGCCAGGTTTCCGAGGGAGTTCTGATGTGCCTGCGACGCAGCGGGCATGCCTAGTGCTTTGGGCCATCCTGGAAAGCACGACGGGCGAATTTGCTGGCTGTCGTCTTCACTTACGCGGGTTTAGCGACCATCTGGTTGAACCATCGCTTGATCCGCGTCAATGCTGTTGACGAGAACTGTTGGCTCCTACTGGTGCCGGGAGCGGCGGTGGTGCGCGGATAGTCGTGGCCGCGTGTGCAGTTTGCCGCCACCCCATGATCTTTGCTCTGGGGGGCCAGCTTGCTACATCCAATACCTCTATTCTGCATCTCCTATGTTGCGGGTGGTCTACTTCTTGATCTCGCCGACATCGTGGCTAATCACAGCGTCTCCTGGTGGGATCAGCCCAACGCTGTAATCCTTGGTGCGGGTGCGACGATTTTCGTGGCGTATGTCATCGTAATCACTGAGGTTCTGCGGGACGTAAAATATCAAGATCAAAGGCACAGCGAGTATCGACCGACGGAACTAATGGGCGAATGAGCAATGCATTGCAAAATGAAAGACAGAAACGTTAGGGAGCAGCTGCGCTCCCAGCTCGGTCGAAAACCAGCTTCACATCCGTGACGTTTCCGTCGCGCCGATTGAGGCTGTTGACTAGCCCAACCTTCACGGAACCACTACCGCTCGTGAACACAATTGGAAATTGTCGTCTTTTCGGCGACAAGGCTTGAGTTGTTACCGCCTACGGCGGAGATAACGGCCATTTGGCGACGAACAAGGTTGGACTAGCAACGCAGATTGGGCGGCCGAACTGCTAGCGGAGTATATGACCCGGCGAGAATAGATCTCGAATGCATGACCTGGCGCCGGTACTCGTGACGATCCGTGATCCAGCGTCATGCGCGCCGCCTGGCGAGCAGCGGCGCATAAACGACCACGAAGCCGCCAAATGCAAGCACCCAGGCTGTCGCGGAAATGTGGAGCATCGGTTCTCGTAGGACGTCGATGGCGGCCACGATTCGCGTCAATGCGGCAACAAACGCGGCCACGTACATGAATTGGATCGGGCGTGTTGCTGTGAGGGGGCGGCCGGTATGGCCGAGACTGGCCCGCGTCATGAGGGCAAGCGTCATGAGGCCGATGGCGCCAGCTGTCCAGCCGTGCAACGCACCGGTCGGGGCAACGAGCCAGGGCGCCAGAATAGCGGGCGCGAGCAGCAGGAATCCGATCGGCACGAAGGCGTAGGCAACGTGGAGGATGAGGACCAGCGGCTCGGCCGCGGTACGCTCACCAGCCCAACGATACAGCCGAGCACAATTGAGACCGCATGCCGCGAGTGCGATCAGCGCCGTCGGCATTTGCTCTGGAATGACTACCCAGCTGGCAAGCGCCACGCCGCTCAGCCCCACGACGACGACATCGAAGCGATTAAAGGATGCGGGCAAGCGGCCCGTACCTCGCCGCGCCAACCAGTTGCGCGTGAAGCTCGGGATAGAGCATGATCAGCAGCACACTGGCCGCAATGCCGAGCCGTGCTCCGTGACCGTTGCCAACGCGGGCGATGGCCTCCAGGTGAAACAGGGCGTTACCGATGAGCAAGAGCGCAACGACGGCGAGCACCTTCAGATTACGGGTGTTGTTCCCGGCGATGATCTCGCCCGCGACGACAAATCCGAGTGCAGCAAGAAATGCAAGATCGATTGCCACAGCAATGCGTGGACCGATCCAGAGCGAGGTGAGGACGGCGATGCGGCCGGCGACCCAGGTGAGGAACAACAGGAGTAACCGCGTTTGCCAACAACCGGCAGGCGGCCGGTCCAGCTGGGTGTGGCCGTCAACAGGAACCCGGCAACTGCCGCAAGCACATAGCCATATATGAGCTCGTGCACATGCCATTCGATGGGTGTGAACGCGCTTGGTAGCACGACATGACCTCTGAGCATCGGCAGCCAAACGGCGACGGCGGCAGCGGCCCACAGGGCGCCAAACAGGAAGAACGGGCGGAAGGCATAGCTTAGAATGGCCGGGCCGGTGAAGGCGCGGATCTGCTCGGCGCTGGTGGTCATGGGGCGCGCGCCCGCCGCTGTATCGGGGATTTGTTTCCCATCACGATCCAGTCCATCGGGATGTCGTGGGGTTGCGGATAGATGTGGCTACACACCGACCGGATGTTCGACGTCGATGGTGAGCGGTCTGGGGGAAAGCGAGCCGGTCGTTCCGGACCACCTTAGTAGCACCCACTCGGATCGCCGCTAGCAAGTCATAAGTCGCGCGGCAGCAGGTCCTGCCCGCCCGCATGTCACCTTGTCTTGCAGGACATGATAACCCACATCTTCGACAGACGATCAGCTTGAACGCCAGCGGCGATCCTCTTGGTGTCCGTAGCGTCGCCCTTGTAGATCGCCGGTATGATCTCGTTGTCGCGCGTCGCATTGAACTGATCCCATACTACCTTGAAGTCGGCGGCTACCTTGGCGTCCTCACCAGTCATCCCGGTAAGCACCGAATCCAGCTTGGTGCTCGCCGCTTGCACCTTCGCATTGAGCGCGTCCTGCGCAGATTTGTTGCTGGCCTCAATCATCGACCACAGGGCGCTACGCGCGTTCACGAGAGCCGCGCAGGCTTCACGCGCACTATCAGCCGACGCAGCTGGGGCGAATGCCAGTCCGAGGCCCAGCACTGCAGCAGCAGTTGCAGCGTTCGATTAGTTTGTCATGGATAGCTCTCTCCTCCAAGGTGAGCGCCATCCCGGTCCTGCTTTCTGACGGCAGATTAACCGAGCCATTGTGGTCAAATTTGCTCCTTCGTCTGGAGTTTAACGTTGACGCAGATCAAATCTTCATCTCCAGGAAAACCTTAAAAACGGCGAGCGCCGCGAGGGCGGTGCCGGCAGGGAACTCGCCTCCAGTGAATTCAGGGGTACCGAGGTCGCGTGACGGCGCAGCACCGTTTGCTGTTGCGGCTGCATCTCGATCAGATCGACGCCCTCGATGCCGCCATTGCCAGAATCGACCAGGAAGTAGCGGCCTCCGGGCCCTTTCGCACCGCCATGGAGCAAGAGTTCGGTGCAGGGCGTCAAGAACCTTGCTGCGCTGCAAATCCTCTCCGAGATCGGCGCCGACATGAGCCGCTTTGCCAAGCTCGTTTCCTGGGCCTGCACGTCTGCCCGCGCAGCGACGAGAGCGCGGGAAAACTCCACGCGCGTTCGCAAGGGATCACCTTGGCTCAAGACCACACCGGTGCAATGCGCCTGGGCGGCGACGTCCACGCCCAGTACCACCGCATCAAAGCCCGGCGCGGCCTCAAGAAAGCCATTCTCGCCGTTGCGGCTTCGATCCTCACGGCCATCTATCACACGCTGAAGCACGGAACCACGTACCAAAACCTCGGCCCCAACCACTTCGATGCCCGCGCCAAGGAACAGCAGAGGAACCGCCTCGTCAAACGCCTGGCTGACCTCGGGTATGCTGTGGAACTGGCTCTCCATCCCGATAGGCGTCGCGGCCAGCGGAGGGGTAGTTTCTCTTTAAGGCCCGCGGTGCTTGTGCAAATGGCCTCTGTCAACGACATTAGCCGAATGAAGTTCGGCCACTTCAATCTCGGCGATGCCCTCGGGGCGGTTCTCGCCCATTCGATAGCCACGCCAGAGGGCGTCCTGAAGAAGGGGCGGGTTCTCGGCGCAGCGGACCTCGCACGCCTTGCCGCGGCCGGTTACAGCGATGTCGTCGCCGCACGGCTCGAGGCCGGCGACGTCGGCGAAAACGAAGCGGCATACCGGGTCGCCGCAGCTGCCGCAGGCCCCGGGACACGTGTCGCATCTCCTTTCACGGGTCGCGCGAATCTCTACGCAGACGCACTGGGACTCGCCATCTTCGACCCGCCCGCGGTCGCAGCAGTAAATGCCCTCGACGAAGGGCTGACGGTGGCTACGCTCTCTCCTTTCGAGCCCGTAGCTGCGGGACAGATAATCGCCACCGTCAAGGTGATAACGTTTTCCCTGCCGGAGCCGATCGTGGCGCAGGCTGAAGCGATCCTGAAGGCAAACCCGGATCTTGCCAGCATCCGCACCTTCGCCCCCAAGGCGGCGGGCCTCGTGCTCACGCGCATGACAAGGATCAAGCCCAGCGTCCTCGAGAAGCGCCGCTTGGCCATCGCCCGGCGACTTGAGGCGCTGGGCTCGCGCCTCCTCAGCGTCGAGACGGTGGAACACTCGGAGCCAGCCGTCGCTGCTGCCATCCTGCGGCTCAAGGACCAGGGTGCCGACCCCATCATTCTGTTTGCGGCCTCCGCCATCGTCGACCGGAGTGATGTCATTCCCGCCGCGCTCCTGCAGGCGGGCGGCGAGATCGTGCGGCTTGGGATGCCGGTCGATCCGGGGAACCTCATTCTTCTTGGTCGGATCGGTACCATAGACGTGATTGGCGCACCCAGCTGCGCAGCCTCACCGAAGCTCAACGGCTTCGACTGGGTCCTCGAGCGCCGCCTCGCGGGGCTTGAGGTAGGCATCTCGGAGATGGCGGCGATGGGGCTCGGAGGCCTTCTGCAGGAGATCGCAACGCGGCCG